>JACCDN010069041.1_pt1 | contig 15446 bp, 14 predicted proteins | sample 7441691 | NCBI WGS metagenome assembly JACCDN01 (sample SAMN15323439, study PRJNA562643) | freshwater metagenome | isolation source: river surface water | place: USA:Blue River Watershed | collected 2017-08-16
GCAGCTGTGCGCGGATGGCTGCATCCACCGCTTGCATGTCGGTGGCGATGGTGGCGAGCGGGTGTTGTGGTTTGGACAAGGTTTGGGCGGCAGGCTCGATGGCGCGGCTTCAAAGTTTGGGCGGTCAGGAGCCGCCGGGAAGCGCGATTATACGATGTTGCATCCTTGCGAAACCTGTCGCCGCCGGCTGAGATGGCCCGGAATTACTGGGAATCGGGGTGCCCGGCAAATCCGTGGCGCTCGGCCGCCGCCGCCCGGCCGTGGCGGGTGGTGCGGCGGGCTGGCGGGCGAGGCTGCCATGAGGGTCCGATGCTGGCTCCGACCATCGAGCCTGCCTTTGACCTGAGCGCCAAGTCCATGTATTATTTGGGGTTTTCCCGATTCCGCAGGCGAAATTCCAGCGGATGAAGGCGAAGCAGTATCCCGGTCAAGGCCAAGCTGCAAAGCTTGAGCGCGCTCCGGGCGTTATCCAACTCGATTGATGAGGTTCCCATGTACGCGGTCATAAAAACCGGCGGCAAACAATACAAAGTTGCTGCTGGCGAAAAACTTAAAGTAGAACAGATACCGGCAGACATCGGCTCCGAAATCACCCTGGATCAAGTGCTCGCAGTGGGCGCTGGCGAAACCATCAAATTTGGTGCGCCGCTGGTTCAAGGTGCTACGGTGCTGGCTACGGTAGTGGCGCATGGTCGCCACGACAAGGTGAAGATCTTCAAGATGCGTCGTCGCAAGCACTACCAGAAGCGTCAAGGCCATCGCCAGAACTACACCGAACTGCAGATCGTCTCGATCAACGGCTGAGCCGCGAGACCGTAACCACCGAAGGAGCATCAAATGGCACACAAAAAAGGCGGCGGTACTACCCGCAACGGCCGTGACTCAGAGTCGAAACGACTTGGCGTGAAAGTCTACGGCGGCCAGGCTATCAACGCAGGCGGCATCATCGTTCGCCAGCGCGGCACCAAGCTGCACGCCGGCGAGAATGTCGGCATGGGCAAGGACCATACCCTGTTTGCGCTGATCGACGGCAAGGTGCAGTTCGCAATCAAGGGCGCTGCGAAGCGTCACGTTGTGACGGTCGTCGCGGCCTGATACATTCAGGTCGACCTGCGAAAAGGCTCTGCCCACGCAGGGCCTTTTTTCATTCCGGGGCCAGCCTTGGGCTGAGGCCCGGGCAAGCCGATCGACAAGATCCGGCTGGCCGGCAAGTTCATTATTTCAACCACATTCGCGGCATACCATGAAGTTCATAGACGAAGCCAAGATCGAAGTCGTGGCCGGTGACGGCGGCAACGGCGTGGCCTCGTTTTGCCGCGAGAAGTTCCGCCCGTTCGGCGGTCCGGATGGCGGCGACGGCGGCAAGGGCGGCAGCATCTTCGCGATCGCCGATCGCAACATCAATACGCTGGTGGATTACCGCTTTGCGAAACTGCACCGTGCCAAGCATGGCGAGAACGGTCGCGGCTCCGATTGTTATGGCAAGGGTGCAGACGATGTCTATCTGCGCATGCCGGTCGGTACCCTGGTCACCGATCTGAATGACGGCGCCATCATCGCTGACCTCACCGAGCACGGCCAGGTCGTTCTGCTGGCCAAGGGCGGCGAGGGTGGCTGGGGCAATATCCATTTCAAGTCATCGACCAACCGTGCGCCGCGCCAGAAGACCGACGGCAAGGAAGGTGAGCGCCGCGAACTGCGTCTCGAGCTGAAGGTGCTGGCCGATGTCGGCCTGCTCGGCATGCCGAATGCGGGCAAATCGACCTTCATCGCATCGGTATCGAATGCGCGCCCGAAGATCGCGGACTATCCGTTTACCACGCTGCACCCGAACCTCGGTGTCGTGCGCGTCAGCCACGAAAAGAGCTTCGTGATTGCCGACATCCCCGGCCTGATCGAAGGTGCGGCCGATGGCGCAGGGCTGGGTGTGCAATTCCTGCGTCACCTGCAGCGCACACGCCTGCTGCTGCACATCGTTGACCTCGCCCCTTTCGACGTGAATGTCGATCCGGTCAAGGAAGCGAAGGCCATCGTCAAAGAATTGAAGAAATACGACGAGACCCTGCACGACAAGCCGCGCTGGCTGGTGCTGAACAAGCTCGACATGGTGCCGGACGAAGAACGCGAGAAGCGTGTGAAAGACTTCATCAAGCGCTTTGGCTGGAAAGGCCCCGTGTTCCGCATCTCCGGCCTCACGCATGAAGGCTGCGACGATCTCGTGAAAGAAGTCTACGAATACCTGGCCACGCTGCGCGAACAGGAGCAGCGCGAGCAGAGCGGTCTTGCCGAAGAAGCGATGAATATCAGCAGCATTGATGTCGATGACCCCCGCTTCAAGGCGGTCGATTAGTCGACGTCATCCGGCATGATCGCCGCAGGCTTACCGCAGGCATCGCTGCCACAGAACAGAACAAGCAAGCGCAGACCCTAAAATATCGGCCATGCAATCCGTCATTCAGCAAGCCCAGCGCGTCATCGTCAAGGTGGGATCCTCGCTCGTCACCAACGAGGGCAAGGGGCTGGACCATGGCGCGATTGCCAAGTGGGCGGACCAGATCGCGCAGCTGCGCAACATGGGCAAGCAAGTGGTGCTGGTCAGCTCCGGTGCCATCGCCGAGGGTATGCAACGCCTCGGTTTCGAGAAGCGACCGACCGGCATCCATGAATTGCAGGCCTGCGCAGCCGTCGGCCAGATGGGTCTCGCACAGATCTACGAAACCAGCTTCCGCTCGCACCAGCTGCGTACTGCGCAAGTACTGCTCACCCATGCCGACCTCGCCGATCGCGAGCGCTACCTGAATGCACGCTCGACCCTGTTCACGCTGCTGGACATGGGCGTGATCACTGTCATCAATGAGAACGACACCGTCGTCACCGATGAAATCAAGTTTGGCGACAACGACACACTCGGTGCGCTGGTCGCGAACCTGATCGAAGCCGATGCGCTGGTGATCCTGACCGACCAGCGCGGCCTGTACACTGCCGACCCGCGCAAGGATCCGAACGCAGAGTTCGTGCATGAAGCCACTGCCGGCGATCCGAAGCTGGAAGCGATGGCCGGCGGCGCTGGTAGCGGTATTGGCAGCGGCGGCATGCTGACCAAGATTCTCGCGGCGCGTCGCGCTGCCAGTTCCGGCGCCCATACCGTGATTGCGTGGGGGCGGGAAGAGAATGTGCTGGTGCGGCTCGCACAAGGTGAAGCGATCGGCACCCAGCTGCTCGCGCAAACCGCCCGCCTGACCGCGCGCAAGCAATGGATGGCCGACCATCTGAAGACCGCCGGACAGCTGGTGCTGGATGCCGGTGCGGTGCTGAAGGTGAAAGCCGAAGGCAAGTCGTTGCTGCCGATCGGCGTGGTCGAAGTCGGCGGTGAATTCGGCCGTGGCGATGTGGTGACCTGTGTCGATCACGACGGTCGCGCCATCGCGCGCGGCATCACCAACTACGCCAGCGCCGAGGTGCGCCGCATCCTGCGCAAGCCGTCAACCGAGATTGCGGCGATCCTGGGTTACATGGATGAGGAAGAGCTGATCCATCGGGACAACCTGGTGCTTCTGTAAGTATCCAGATAAGCACTCAAGCTAAACGCGGGCGTATGCCGAATGCCAGTCAGTTAACGCAAGTCGCTGGATTCCGGCCTGCGCCGGGATGACGTTTTGAGGACGATAGCCGTTGATATGTCGTCCCGGCGCAGGCCGGGACCCAGTGTCTTTTGATTCGTGACTGAAAATTTTCTGCGTAACTAACCGGCATCAGGCGCATGCCGGCGTTTGTTTTTGGCGCGTCGATAAAAATTCGCTGAGACCTTCCTGCGATTTCCTTCAAGCGTCGCTGCCGCCCGTCTGCTCAGGAGCGGTATCCGCTCGCGGCGCAGATGCAGCTACATCTTGCGACGGCCGCGGACTACGACGGCGTTGCTGTCCTCCGGCCGGCCGCGTCAGAAAGCGCGACAACTCCTGCAGCGCCCTCATGTACACATCGCGCTTGAACTCGATCACCACGTCCATCGGCACCCAGTAGTCGTGCCAGCGCCACGCGTCGAATTCCGGATGCTCGGACATGCGCAGGTTCACGTCGCAGTCGCGGCCAACCATGCGCAGCAAAAACCAGATCTGTTTCTGGCCGCGGTAATGGCCGCGCACTTCGCGCTTGATGAAATGGTCCGGCACTTCATAGCGTAGCCAGTCGCGCGTACGGCCGATGATCTTCACGTGCTCGGCGCGCAGCCCGACTTCTTCTTCCAGCTCGCGGTACATCGCCTGCTCCGGCGTCTCGCCGTGCTTGATGCCGCCTTGCGGAAATTGCCACGAATGTTCGCGTACCCGCTTGCCCCACCAGACCTCATTGTTCTGGTTGAGCAGGATGATGCCGACGTTCGGGCGAAAGCCTTCACGGTCCAGCATGATGCACCTCGAATTTTCTGCGGACTGGGCCGGCGGCCGCACGGGCGGGCGGGGCGGGAGCCCGGATTCACATTCGGGCGGCCGTCTCCTCGCGAGGGTAGTGCGTTCCGCGGGCGCAGACCCACGAATACTTTAAAATTGAGCCGATTATAACCCTCACTTTTCAAAGATTTCCTTTCATGCGTGCCTCCCGATTTTTCATTTCCACCCTCAAGGAAGCCCCGTCCGATGCCGAGATCGTCAGCCACAAACTGATGATGCGCGCCGGGATGATCCGGCGCCTGGGCGCGGGCATCTACAACTACATGCCCATGGGCCTGCGCGTGATCCGCAAGGTGGAAAACATCGTCCGTGAAGAGATGGACCGTGCCGGCGCGATCGAGCTGCTGATGCCGCTGGTGCAGCCCGCCGAGCTCTGGCAGGAAACCGGCCGCTGGGACAAGATGGGCCCGGAGCTGCTGCGCCTGCAAGACCGCCATGGCCGCGAGTTCGCGTTCCAGCCCACCTCCGAAGAGGTGGTGACCGACATCGCGCGCAGCGAAATCAAGTCCTACCGCCAGCTGCCGGTCAACTTCTATCATATTCAGACCAAGTTCCGTGACGAGCGCCGCCCGCGCTTCGGCCTGATGCGCGGCCGCGAATTCACGATGAAGGATGCCTATTCGTTCGACCGCGATGTCGATGGCCTGAAAAAATCCTATGACCTGATGGTCGATGCCTACACCCGCATCTTCAATCGCTTCGGCCTGAAGTTCCGCGCCGTGGCCGCCGACAATGGCGCCATCGGCGGCTCCGGCTCGCAGGAATTCCACGTGATTGCCGACACCGGCGAAGATGCGCTGGTTTACTGCCCGACTTCCGACTATGCGGCCAACATGGAGGCGGCCGAGGCGCTGGCGCCAAACGCACCGCGCGCGGCCGCGACCCAGCCGCTGACCAAGACCGCCACCCCGGGCAAGCAGCGCTGCGAAGACGTGGCCTCACTGCTCGGCCTGTCGCTGACGCAGACCGTGAAATCCATCGTGCTGTCGGTCGAGACGGATGAGGCACACGGTGGCGGCCGCGAGATCTGGCTGTTGCTGCTGCGCGGCGATCACGAGCTCAATGAAGTCAAGGCCGGCAAGCTGCCCGGCATGGGCCCGTTCCGCTTTGCCAGCGACAGCGAGATCGTCGATACCTTTGGCTGCAAGCCCGGCTACCTTGGCCCGATCGGCATTCCCGCCTCGGTGAAAGTCGTCGCCGACAGGACGGTCGCTGCGATGAGCGATTTCGTCTGTGGTGCCAATGAAGCAGACTTCCACTATACCGGCGCAAACTGGGGCCGCGACCTGCCGGAGCCGCAAGTCGCCGACATTCGCAATGTTGTCGCCGGCGATCCTTCGCCAGACGGCAAGGGGGTGCTCGAAGTCCAGCGCGGCATCGAAGTCGGCCATGTATTCCAGCTCGGTACCCGCTACTCGGAAGACATGAAGGCGACCTACCTCGACGAGAAAGGCCAGCCGCAGCTGATGCAGATGGGTTGCTACGGCATCGGCGTCACCCGCATTCTCGGAGCCGCGATCGAGCAGAACTACGACGCCAAGGGCATCATCTGGCCGGCCGCGATCGCGCCCTTCGAGGTCGTGCTGTGCCCGATGGGCATGGACCGCAGCGAGGCTGTCAAAGAGGCCGCAGAGGCGCTGTATGCGTCGCTGCAAGCCGCCGGTATCGACGTGATCCTCGACGACCGTGGCGAGCGCCCGGGCGCGATGTTCGCCGATTGGGAACTGATCGGTGTGCCGCACCGAGTCGTCATCGGCGATCGCGGCCTGAAGGATGGCAATCTCGAGTACCAGGGCCGTCGTGACGAGGCAGCGACCACCGTCCCCAAAGATGGCATGCTCGCCTTCCTGCAGGCGAAGCTCAAGGGCTGATGCGATGAACCTGCGCCAGCCCTTGCCGGAGCCGCTGCTTTCGGCATGGCTGGTGCCATGCGGTTCTTCCCAAGTGGTCATGCACAGGTTGCTGACAGCGATCCTTCAACTCATCGTCACACTGGCCGGCAGCACAGCGCTGTGCATGCTGCCGCTGTCGACCGCCATGGCCGGCAACCAGAAAGAGGAGGCGCTGGCCAATGCGGTACGCGTCGCACTGTCGCGCGCCATCACCGACCCGCGTCCGCCGGCGCTGAGTTTTGCCAGCGATGACGAACGCCTCGTGTGGCAGCGCTGGTTTGATGCGATGTCGCGCCGGCTACATTCGCGCATGCCCGATGCCATGGTGCGCAGCGAATTTCTGCAGACCCTGTGGTACGAGTCGCGCCGCGCCGGGCTGGAGCCGGCGTTGGTGCTCGGGCTGATTCAGGTCGAGTCAGGCTTTCGGAAGTACGCAATCTCCAAGGCCGGTGCGCGTGGCTATATGCAGGTGATGCCATTCTGGACCCGCGTCATCGGCGACGGCCAGCCATCGCGGTTATTTCACATGCAGACCAACCTGCGCTATGGCTGCGCGATCCTGCGCCTGTACCTCGACATGGAGCGTGGCGACCTGTTCCTCGCACTCGGTCGCTACAATGGTAGTCGCGGGCAGCCCGACTATCCGAACGCGGTACGTGCGGCCTGGAAGCGCTGGGAGCACCGATGACGCAGGGAGAGCGATGATGAACACCACCACCAAAGCGAGCGAGATGAAAACTACCACGAAGGACGCAGCTCGGCATGTGCGCACTCCGCACTGGCTGCTGCTGGCGCTCGCGCTGGCGGCCGGCATGCCCACCGCGTCGGCGAAGATCATGGAGACCACGCCGGCCGCCAACCAGGAAAACGCCGACTTCGCCGCCGGCAAGAAAGCCATCGAGCGCAAGGACTGGAAGGGCGCAGTCGATGCGCTGAACAAGGCGCTGCAGCGGCTGCCCGAGAACGCCGACCTGCACAACCTCCTCGGCTATGCGTACCGGCACCTGAACGACCTCGACAATTCGTTCAGGCACTACAAGGAAGCGCTGCGCATTGACCCCAAACATCGCGGCGCGCATGAGTACATCGGTCAGGCTTACCTGAAGGCCGACCAGCCCGACAAGGCGGCAGAGCATCTGGCGGAACTCGAGAAGCTGTGCGGCAAGCGTTGCGAGGAGTATCGCGATCTGGAGAAAGCGATCGCGAAATACAACAAGCAGAAATGATTCAGCGCCGCCGACGGTTCTGCGGCACGCGCTGCGTCAGTCAGCCATAAACAAAAACGCCCGCAGCATTGCGGGCGTTTTTGTTCGGCACCTGAGAATTACTTCAAGTGGCCAGAGATGAGCTTGGTCATCTCGAACATCGAGACAGTCTTCTTGCCGCCGAAAACGGCCTTCAGCTTGTCGTCTGCATTGATGTTGCGCTTGTTCACGGCGTCTTGCAGCTTGTGCTTCTTGATGTAGTCCCAGACCTTCTTGGTCACATCGGTACGCGGCAGCGGGTTCGAACCAACGACAGCAGCCAGCACGGCGGACGGAGTCATCGGCTTCATGAAGGCTGCGTTTGGCTTGCGTGCCGTCTTCGGCTTCTTCGCAGCAGCTTTCTTGGCCGGGGCTTTCTTCGCTACAGCTTTCTTCGCGACGGCCTTCTTCGCTACTTTTTTGGCTGCCGGCTTCTTGGCGGCGACCTTCTTTGCTGCGGGCTTCTTGGCGGCGACCTTCTTTGCTGCGGGCTTCTTGGCGGCGACTTTCTTCACTGCTGCTTTCTTTGCTGCGGGCTTCTTCGCGGCGGGCTTCTTCTTAGCTGCCGCTTTCTTGGCTGTAGCCATTGTCGAACCTCCTATGCTGTCATGGTGAAAAATTGCGCAATTTCACGCAGCGCCAATAGTCTTAGGGTTTTGCTCGTGATGCAAGTGTTTTTTGTATGTTTTTCCCGCTTTTTCCCTATGAAAGCGCGCCCGAAATGAGCGACTTGCCCTCTGCCGCGCTCAGCGCATGCCGGGCATCATGCCCTTCATGCCGCGCATCATCTTCATCAGGCCGCCGCCCTTGAGCTTCTTCATCATGCCCTGCATCTGGTCGAACTGGGCCAGCATGCGGTTCACTTCCTGCACCTGGACACCGGCGCCGGTGGCGATGCGGCGCTTGCGCGACGCCTTGATCAGCTCCGGTTTGGCGCGCTCCTGCGGCGTCATCGCGTTGATGATGCCTTCCATGCGGCGCACCTGCTTCTCGGCCTGATCCATCTTCGCGCCGGTCGCTGCCTGCTGCATCTGCGCCGGCAGCTTGTCCATCAGGCCCGACAGGCCGCCCATCTTTTTCATCTGCGATAGCTGGGCCTTGAAGTCATTCAGGTCGAACTTGCCGCCGCCCTTGATCTTGTCGGCCAGGTCTTGCGCGGCCGCGATGTCGACGCCTTTCTTCGCCTCCTCGACCAGCGCCAGGATGTCGCCCATGCCAAGGATACGGTTGGCCATGCGTGACGGATCAAAGGCTTCGAGGCCGTCCAGCTTCTCGGCTACGCCGGCGAATTTCACCGGTTTGCCCGTCACATGGCGCACCGACAGCGCCGCGCCACCGCGCGAATCGCCATCCAGCTTGGTCAGCACGATGCCGGTCAGCGGCAGCGCATCATTGAACGCGCGCGCGGTATTGATCGCATCCTGACCCAGCATCGCGTCCACCACGAACAGGGTTTCGATCGGCTTCAGCGCCGTATGCAGCGCGCCGATCTCCTGCATCATCGCTTCGTCGATGCCGAGGCGGCCGGCGGTATCCACCAGCAGCACGTCGTGGTGATGCTTTTTCGCCCAGTCCAGCGCCGCCAGCGCGATGTCGACCGGCTTGTCGCTGGCCTGCGACGGGAAGAAGTCGGCGCCGACTTGCTCGGTCACCGTCTGCAACTGTGCAATCGCGGCCGGGCGGTAGACGTCGGCCGACACCGTCAGCACCTTTTTCTTCTTCTGCTCCTTCAGGTACTTCGCCAGCTTGCCGACGGTGGTGGTCTTGCCCGCACCTTGCAAGCCCGCCATCAGGATGATGGCCGGGGGTTGTGTCGCAAACGACAGCTGGCTGGCTTCGGCACCGAGGTCGGCACCCATCAGTTTCGCCAGTTCGTCGTGCACTACGCCGACCAGCGCCTGGCCCGGCGTCAGTGAACCGATCACCGCTTCGCCGAGCGCCTTTTCCTTCACGCGCGCGATGAAGTCGCGCACTGCCGGCAGCGCCACGTCGGCCTCCAGCAGCGCCAGCCGCACTTCGCGCAGCATCTCGGCCGTGTTCGATTCGGTCAGGCGCGCCTCGCCGCGCATGGTCTTGACGACTTTGGAGAGGCGTTGGGTGAGGTTGTTCAGCATGGATGGAATTCTTTGCAGTGATGGAGTTGCGGCAGCGTTTGGCGCGGTATGTGGAACGGTATCTAGAACGGTGTTTGGAACGGCATGTGACGCGCCATGTGCAGTGAGGGCCGGACCTGATGCGGCCGGGCTGTGCCGGCGATCTTGCGACGGAGGAAAGCGCATTGCAAGGCCTGCGTCGCACGATCGACACACGATCGCCGCAGCGTGCAACACCCGTAGGCCGAGGCTGCGATTCTACTCCAGTCATCCCTGGTGACGGCTTTTGGCCAGAGGCCATGGTGTACACTAAACCGATGCAACTCCTCACTATCCACGGCGCCGGTCTGCTGTACGTGATCTGCGCGCTGCTGCCTGACCAACGCCGCGGCTTGATCGCGGGCGGCACACTGCTCGGCTGGCTGCTGCATGGCGCATCGCTGGCCTTCGTGGTGGCGGCTCCCGATTACCTGCGTTTCGGTTTTGCGGTGATGCTGTCAGCCGCGTTATGGCTGTCGGTTGCTGCCTACTGGCTGGAAAACCTGAACGTCGCCGTCGATGGCTTGCGTCGCTTGCTGCTGCCGGCCGCCGCAGTCGCCATCGTGCTGCCGGTGCTGTTCCCCGGCACGCTGGTGCCGCTGGCAGGACGCTCGCCGCTGTTCTCCTGGCATATCGCGCTGTCCACGCTGGCCTATGGTTCGCTGACCATTGCCGCTTTCCATGCCGTGTTGATGGCGATGCAGGAAAAACACCTGCACTCGCTGGCCTCGGTGTCCGGGCATGGCAGCTGGTTTGCCGTGGTGGTGGACCGCCTGCCGGCGCTGCTGACGATGGAGCGCCTGCTGTTCCGGCTGATTACGATCGGTTTCGTGCTGCTGACCGCCACCGTGCTGTCCGGCGTGTTCTTCTCCGAAGAGCTGTTCGGCAAGCCATTCCGGCTCGAACACAAGACGGTATTCACGATGTTGTCCTGGGCACTGTTCGGCGCGCTGCTTGCCGGCCGCTACCTGCGTGGCTGGCGCGGCAGGACAGCGCTGTCGTTCACGCTGTCCGGTTTTGCGACGCTGTTGCTGGCCTATGTTGGCAGCCGTTTCGTGATGGAAGTCGTGCTGCACCGAGGCATCGCTTGAAATACCTGATCTGGGCCGTCGTGCTGTATTTCGCATGGCGCTGGTACCTCGTGTCGAAGGAAAAATCCGTGCGCGCCGATGCGCAGGGCGATGCGGCTTCAGGTAGCGGCGCGAATCGCCGCGACGACAGCGCCCCAGCGACGACGAATGCCACCGCGTCCACCACTGCTACCTCTGCCGCCGCCACCGCCGTCGAAGCCAGGTCCGAAAAAATGGTCGGCTGCGCGCATTGCGGCGTGCACCTGCCCTTGTCCGAAGCACTGACCGAGGCGCTCACCGGCGCACAGGCCGGCGCACAGACCGGCGCAAACCCGCGTCATTACTGCTGCGAAGAGCATCGCGCACTGCACGCGCGCACCTGAATCCCCGGGTTTTTCATTCCTTGCGCCCGCCCGCAGGCCGGGCTGTTGTGTTTTCGGCGCGTCGGCTGTGCGGGTCGGCCAACTGTGCGTAGCCTCTCGGGATTGCGCAACGTCGATGGTCGCTACTCGCCACTCGCTCCCCATGCATGCTCCGCTGAACCTGTTCCGCCCCGCGCCGGTGTTTCGGCTGTTGGGGCACTCCCCCTGTATGGTCGCGCTGCGCGAACGCATCCTGCGCCTTGCCGCCAGTGATGCGCCGGTCGCCATCGTCGGTGAATCCGGGAGCGGCAAGGAGCTGGCCGCGCGTGATCTGCATGCGCACAGTGCACGCTCTGCTTATCCGTTCATCGCGGTGAATTGCGGCGCCATTCCGGAAGCGCTGATGGAGTCCGAGTTTTTCGGCCACCGCCGTGGCGCCTTTACCGGTGCCCATGAAGAGCGCGCCGGCTTCTTCCAGGCCGCGCACCGTGGAACGCTGTTCCTCGACGAAGTGGCCGAGCTGTCGCCGGCGATGCAGGTCAAGCTGCTGCGGGTCATCCAGGAGCGTGGCGTGCGCAAGCTCGGCTCGCCGCGCGAAGAAGCGGTGGATGTGCGCATCGTGTCCGCCACCCACCGCGACCTGGCGGCCGAGGTCAGGACCGGGCGCTTTCGTCAGGACTTGTACTATCGGCTGCAGGTGATCGAGTTGCAGATGCCGCCCTTGCGCGAGCGGCGCGAAGACCTGCCGCTGCTGTGCGACGCCATCCTCGCGCGGCTCGCGCGCGGCCGCAGCGTGTTGCGCGTGTCGGCAGCGGCGCTCGGCTGGCTGCAGGCGCAAGCCTTTCCGGGCAATGTGCGCGAACTGGAGAATGTGCTCGAGCGCGCCATCGCGAACGACAGCGATGGCGAGATTGGTTTGGCCGACGTGCAACTGGCCGCGCCGCTGCAGGTGAGCGCCGGGGATGCGGTGGGCGAAGCGGCCCCGTGTCGCGCTACCGTGCCGGTGTTGCCGCTGCGCTTGCCCGAGCACCTGGCCATGGTCGAGCGCACACTGATTTGCACGGCGTTGCGCGAAGGGCGCTACCAGCGCCGGCATGCAGCGCAGCTTCTTGGGATAAGCTTGCGGCAATTACGGTACCGGATGCAGCGGCTGGCGATCGATGAAGACTGAGGGCAAGGCAGGGCGGGCAGACAGCGCGTGGGTTCTTGATGACGCGGGCTGGTGCGCCGGCATCGCGCGCGGCGACTGCAGCAATTTCGATGCACGTCCGGATGGCACCGCCATCAGCTTGCTGGTCATCCACAACATCAGCCTGCCGCCGAACGAATACGGGCACCATTTCGTCGAAGACTTGTTTGCGAATCGTCTCGATTGCGATGCGCATCCGTATTTCGATCAGCTGCGCGGCCTGACCGTGTCGGCGCATTTTTTCATCCGGCGCGATGGCAGCGTGATGCAGTTCGTGCCCACCACGGCGCGTGCCTGGCATGCGGGCTTGTCAAATTTCAAAGGCCGCGAACGCTGCAATGATTTCTCGATCGGTATCGAACTCGAAGGCAGCGATGTCGACGATTTTTGTGATGCCCAATACGCAAGTCTCGCCATACTCGCGGCCGCCATCGCCGAACGCCACCCGATTTCCGACGTCGCCGGCCATCAACATATCGCTCCCGGACGCAAGACCGACCCCGGTCCGCATTTCGACTGGCTGCGCTTTCATCATGATTTTCAAGGCCTTTTTTTTCGCGCCCGCGAAGTGAGTTTTCCGGCCTGAAAAACCTACGATATTCCTACCTTCGTCAAGCTTGCTGCGAGTAAAAAAGCGGTTGCGCGTTGACTAAGTGGGCACTAGAATTAGTGCTCGCCTCTACGAAATCGACTAGATATAGTGGCTGTGCGACTCAATTGATCTGGCCAGGCACCATAAGTGCGCGCAAGTACGAATCGTTAACGGATGTTAAAAATTCGGTGTATGTCGGGCTTGGCCAGGGCCCATCGGCAGTAGATCTTTTCCGGTTCGTGCCTGCGCAATGCTGCGTGCGGCGCGCCAGCCGGATGGCAACACAACCAAGCTGTCGGAGCAGACTCCGGCAAGTACCTATAACAGGGCCATCAAGCCCAGAGCATCACCATTCGGGAGGCGCAGTGCAGACCAGTCAGGAATATTCAAGCAAGACCAGCCACGATTTTGGCGTCGCCCCCGTGGTGTCCGCATTGTCGCCGTCGACCGCCGCTGCCACGGCCGGCCTGGCTGACTACAAGATCATCCGCCGTAATGGCGCGGTGGTGAATTTCGAGCCGTCCAAGATCTCGATCGCGATGACCAAGGCCTTCCTCGCCGTGAACGGCGGGCAGGGCGCGGCGTCCGCGCGCGTGCGCGAGCTGGTCGAGCAATTGACGCAGGGCGTGGTGACCGCGCTGATGCGCCGCCAGCCGGCTGGCGGCACTTTCCATATCGAAGATGTGCAAGACCAGGTCGAGCTGGCGCTGATGCGTTCCGGCGAACATGATGTCGCGCGTTCCTACGTGCTGTACCGTGCCAAGCGCATGGAAGAGCGCGCGCAGCAGCAGGCGGCGAAGGCCGCCAGCGCGCCCGAGCATGCGATCAACATCAGCGTCGATGGCCAGCTGGTAGCGCTCGACCACGACAAGCTCGACAAGATGATCGCGGCGGCCTGCATCGGGCTGGAAAAGCATGTCGACGCCGACGCCATCCTGCAGGAGACCGTGCGCAACCTGTATGACGGCGTGCCGGTCGAGGAACTGTACAAATCCGCCATCCTGGCAGCGCGCGCGCTGATGGAAAAGGACCCGGCGTACAGCACCGTCACCGCCCGCCTGCTGATGCACACGATCCGCAAGGAAGTGTTCGGCCAGGAAGTGGCGCAGGCCGATGCGCGTGAACATTATCTGGATTACTTCCCGCGCTTCATCAAGAAAGGTATCGACGCCGAACTGCTGGACGCGAAGCTGGCCCAGTTCGACCTGAAGAAGCTGGCCGAAGCGCTGGTGCCCGAGCGTGACCTGCAGTTCGGCTACCTCGGCCTGCAGACCCTGTATGACCGCTACTTCCTGCACATCCACGGCGCCCGCATCGAGATGCCGCAGGCGTTCTACATGCGCGTCGCGATGGGTCTGGCGCTGAACGAGATCGACCGCGAAGCGCGCGCGATCGAGTTCTACAACCTGCTGTCGAGCTTCGACTTCATGAGCTCGACCCCGACCCTGTTCAACTCCGGCACCCAGCGCTCGCAGCTGTCGTCGTGCTACCTGACCACCGTGTCGGATGACCTCGACGGCATCTACGAAGCGATCAAGGAAAACGCGCTGCTGGCCAAGTACGCCGGCGGCCTCGGCAACGACTGGACCCCGGTGCGCGCGCTCGGCGCCCACATCAAGGGCACCAATGGCAAGTCGCAGGGCGTGGTGCCGTTCCTGAAGGTGGTGAACGACACCGCAGTCGCGGTCAACCAGGGCGGCAAGCGCAAGGGCGCGGTCTGCGCCTACCTCGAAACCTGGCACATGGACATCGAGGAATTCCTCGAACTGCGCAAGAACACCGGCGACGACCGCCGCCGCACGCACGACATGAACACCGCGAACTGGATCCCGGACCTGTTCATGAAGCGCGTGATGGAAAAGGGCGAGTGGACCCTGTTCTCGCCGTCGGACGTGAAGGACCTGCACGACAAGTTCGGCAAGGACTTCGAGCAGGCCTACCTGGCCTATGAGGCCAAGACTGTGTCCGGTGAGCTGAAGCTGTACAAGCGCGTGCAGGCGCTGGACCTGTGGCGCAAGATGCTGTCGATGCTGTTCGAGACCGGCCATCCGTGGATCACCTTCAAGGACCCGTGCAATATCCGCTCGCCGCAGCAGCACGTCGGCGTTGTGCACAGCTCCAACCTGTGCACCGAGATCACGCTCAACACCAATGATGCCGAGATCGCCGTCTGCAACCTCGGTTCGGTCAACCTGCCGGCGCACATGAAGGACGGCCAGCTGGACCGCGCGAAGCTGGAAAAGACCATCCGTACCGCGATGCGCATGCTGGACAACGTGATCGACATCAATTACTACGCGGTCAAGAAGGCGCGCGATTCCAACCTGCGCCACCGTCCGGTCGGCATGGGCATCATGGGCTTCCAGGACTGCCTGCACATCATGCGTGTGCCGTATGCATCGAAGGAAGCGGTCGAGTTCGCCGATCGTTCGATGGAAGCCGTCTGCTACTACGCCTACCTGGCCTATGAGGCCAAGACTGTGTCCGGTGAGCTGAAGCTGTACAAGCGCGTGCAGGCGC
>JACCDN010324189.1_pt1 | contig 15445 bp, 28 predicted proteins | sample 7441691 | NCBI WGS metagenome assembly JACCDN01 (sample SAMN15323439, study PRJNA562643) | freshwater metagenome | isolation source: river surface water | place: USA:Blue River Watershed | collected 2017-08-16
CCGTTACCGCGAGATTCGCCCACCATGTAACGTGGAATGCCAGAGTACGAGTCAGCCAGCACTTCAAAGCGCTCGTAAACCTGCATCAGCTCACCGGCCAGTGATGGTGGTACAAAGAAGTCGATGGGTGGCGCGGTCGAACCAAATGGGTCGGACTGCACTTGGTGAATCTTCCATGGGTACAGCTGGGTAATGTCCTCACCCGGCGGCAGTCGGTCAACGTTGATCACAACCTGTGGGCCACTTGAAATACCCATGTTGTTGGCCAGGGCGCGGGCTGCGGCGTTACACATCGACTGGCAATCGCGTACCAGGTCCATGACCGAGTTGCCCCACCATGCGCCTGGGATTTCTTCGTACGATGCCTTGTAGTAAGGCTTACGGGCTAACGGGTCTGGATTCAGAACGGCCTTAATAACCCACTCACCAATCAACCAGGCTTCGACGTTGTATTCGGCGGTCTCGTCAGTGACTTCCTCAAGACCCCATTCCTTGAGCATCTTGCCCTGTACGGAGCCCCAGAACTGCAAGGCTTCAATCGTATCCGGGTCACCCATGACGTGAATGGTTGATTTACCCTCGGCAACTGTCTTGGCGGTATCTACCCAAATCCAGTCATTCAAACCACCCTTGCCGTACTCGTTAAGCACTGCATCAATGGCCGAATCCTTATAACCGGGCACACCCTTCAGGGCGTTCAGGTCGCTGCGGGATAATTTCTGACGTTCGATCAGATAGCCGTCGTCGACATTGGTTGCACTAGGCTGTGGATACACCATAAAGGGGTCCACACGCTCCCATTCGAGCTTCAGGGCATTCTCGGTAGTCAGTTCGCCGTTCGCCCCGTATACGAGCTTTGTGCGCTTCCGGATGACCGGTCCTTTGATGATGGCGGTCGGGAAAACAGTCAGGTCGTCAATGAACTCGGAAAACGCCTTCTGGAAACCACCCTCGATGGTCTGGTCTTCCATCTTGAGCTCCATGCGCTCACACTTCTCATGGGCTTCTTCAATCATTTCCTGCATGACGCGTTCTTTTGTACGCTTCACGATGTCACGCATGATTTCGTCGTCGATGACCTGTGCACCGGACGTTTCAATCTTCATGGCCTCGTTCAAGGCCTTTTGCTTCACGTAATTCTTGATGTCTTCCGACAATTCGGGGATCGGTGTCGGCTCGATGGTCCAGGGTTTTTCCTTGCGGTTTCCCAGGAGGACGTCACGCAGCCATGAGGCGGCAGCACGGGCTTTGACCGAGGACAGGTTCATGTAGATGGCCGAGCCACCCACTTTCTTAATTTCATCCAGGACTTCTGGGTCGTATTCGCCACGCTTCTGGCGCAGGCATTTCAACAGACGCTCTTCGACCGTGGTCTGTTTTGCCATTCGAGCGGTGGTCCAACACTTCCGGATGTGACCCGACAGGCCTTGAATCACCGGTGTGTTGTTAGCCATTTCGGCTTGTTTTCGCTCATCTTCCAGCTGCGTTGACAGCGGGACTAGAGGCAGTACGCCACCCACTGACACCAATCCTTGTCCACTCATACCAGACCCCAAATTCGGTTTATTACAGGCTGTTTATCATGAGCAGCTAACTAAGTCAATGTGTTAGCAAAAAAGACGCCCCACCGAAGCAGGGCGAAATACTACAGGGAGGCATCACAAAAGGAGCAAGTACATCCTAACAACCAAATTCCCAAAGTCAAACGAATCTCATGGGTGCTGGCTTCACTTCTCGTCGCGCACTTCCGACGGCTGCCCCAAGGAACCCGCTATCGGCATGAAGACACGCGTACTGAAACGAGTCAGCCACGTCGGACCAGGGGTGAGATTTCTCTGGACTCTCGTCCGTTTCGCCCTTTTTGTTGATTTTGTACCGGTATTTACCCGCCAAAGCCTGAACTAGGGGCTTACAACCGTCCGGAGACAGTAAAACACCCGGTTTTCCATCCACCATACGGGTCAAATAGTTGTCTACCGCTGCCAATCGTGCCGAAACTGAGTTCGTTTTAGCCGGTTTTACGTTAAAACCTTCCTGTTTGAACATGTCCGCGACACATCGTTCATCGGTCTGAGCGCGTTGATAGGCTGCCGGGTCGATAATGATCTGCGTTCGATACCCTGCAAACTTGTTCGTTAAGAGTGGTTTCAGCTTCTCACGGATGAACCGCAGCGCTCCCATCGACTCGGAAATGATCGAATCGTGCACGATAAGTCGCCCGTCATAGGCAACCTGGCAAATGGTCGCGGCCGGTGACAGCCCGGCATCCACCCCGATGATGATCGTAGCCCCAGGCAGAACATTCGTTTCCTTTTCGGCTACATGCACTTTCCTGTCAAACGACTGAAACACCGGCTGGCCGGAAAGCGAACGACCAAACTCACCGTCCACATAGACCGAAATCCAATCCTCAGACTTACCTTCGCACAGGTTCTCGTAATACCCATCTGGCAGGAAGTCCACCCAGTCGGCTTCTGGACTACGGCCGGACGGCTGAATCGTCACGTGGGCATTTTCCGGTGGGTCGGACAGCAGGGTTTCCCAGAACGTATCCGCATCCGGCGGGTTGGTCGCCCCCCAGACTTTGTGAATCTGCTTCCCCTCATCATCACATGGTCCAACGCCGTTCATGGACTTATCCGGGTATCTCCCAAGTCGACCGGTCAGGGCGTTAAACACATCTGGGTGAATTTCACGGAACTCATCCATCATGCCGAAGGTCAGCTGTAACGAGAGAAGTCGTCTAACGTCATTGGCATCATCCAGGCCACGGAATAGCACTTCGCACTCTACGTCGTCGAACCGTAAGACGAATTTACTGTCTGTTTTGATGAGCTGGCCGTAACGCCCCAGCCACTTCTCGAAGTCGGGGATCGTCGTATCGTAAAGCATCTGACGGGTGTTACGGACAATCGCTATACGGCTGCGCCGTATACCATCACGACACGGGGCAATTCGCTGGGCCTCATAGACGATCTTCATGATCGAGGCAGTGGTCTTTGTCGACCCGACAGGTCCAACAATGAAGTTCTGGAATTTGTCCGATGTCAGGAACGGGGCTACCGAGACTGGCGGTTTGTAAATCAGTTCGTCGTCATTCATCCCAGTCCTCCGGTAGCTCGATGGAGCTATTCAGTTTTCTATTCATCGTACCCAATTCAGGTACGGTCATACCCATACTGGGTATGGGTTCCGGCTCGACGGGCTCTCCAGAAAAGCTATTCATTTCGATGGTCCGGCCGGGTGTGCTGCCGATCTCTGGCAGGATGATTTTGATCGAATAACCACCAGAGCCTTGCTGCTGGAGGTTCTGTTTTGGAACCAGGTTGCCCGATTTGACGGTTTCTTTGTAGATGTCCAACACCTGCCCAGTGGATGTGCTTGGGTCTATTGCTCGCTGATGCAGGATTTGTAGGGCTACGTCCGAGACATACGCCGCACGATATTCGTGGAGCTTTCCCTCTTGCATGAGGTTGCTCTCAGTTTTGGCCACCAGGGCTTTGAATCGCTCGTTTTCACGCAGTTGGCTAGTCTGCTGTAACGAATATCCGTAACGGGCCGTGATGTCTTCGAGTTTTCCAATGCCAATGGCGACTTCAATAACCATCTCGGCCGGTATATCGACCATGGGGTCGACGGTTGGGATTAGGCTTTGGTTTTCTTGCATGGGTGCTTTCCTCTGACGAGTCGGTGCAGAGGGGTTAATACATTGAATTTGTTAGCAAGTCAAACGGCACGATAACGGTGGCGCTGTTAAATGGATGTTACGTCGCGGCGCGGATCGACATGACTGTTAAGTAGTTAACACCTCTAAAAATGGGGTTTGGCCCGCGAGCAACACGTAGGGGTGGGGTACGGGTGTGAGAGTCGTTCGGGGGGGTAGGGGGGTGCTGCCACGTAGCGCCATTACACCCGCATCACCCGCCCGCCGGATGGCGCGCCTATTGTGGGAGTAGATGATTTGAGCATCAGCCGATCATTAAAACCAAACCTTAACGGCCAAGGTAACGGGTCGGGCGCTCGGCGCATAGGGGGAAGTTCCCTGTGAACAATGAGTAGCGTTGCAAACGATGCAAGGGGAGTAGTGCGTCAGATACCTTGCCAGTAATCCGCCCTGCGGAAACTGCCTGATTCGTTTAATTCGCTGGGCTACCAAAAGGCATTTAATGAGTGTCTTTTGTTAGCCGGTTTTAATCCGAAAGGGGAATTTTATGTGGGGATGCACTTCGCCTAGTGGCGCGGCTCGTGTCGTGTCAGGCCGTAAAAAGCGCGACAAGTCTCAAAATCACGCCATCCGTGACGTGATTCCACGCGATAACACTCGCAAAGTGTGGGTCTCCCGCTTCGAGGATCAATTCGTGCACATTGCCGAATCATTCGGCCTGTCACCTGAAGAATTTGAGCGCAAGCTCAAAGTAGAGCGCGGCATTGCCAAACTCGCCCGTAAATTTGCTTAATTAAATAGGGGAATATCATGATCACAGCACAAAAGTTTGCCGCTAATATCCGCTCGTTTTCTAAATTAGATGAGGCCGCTCGTGCCTTGTTTGCCGAAACTGTAGCGTATGCAATGTTTCAATATCACGCCCATGGCAATAAAACGCCTTTTATCACCCTGCAATCGTCTGATTTACCAGGCTGGATTAAGGATGCTATTAAAAAGGTTAAATTGGGCAAGCGTGAAACTAATATGACGCCACAAATGGCTGAATTACGTGGTGATTCTTATGCGTCTGCCACATTTGCCAGTCAAGCCGAGAAACGCGCCATTGCCAAGGTACAACGTGAGGCTCGTGCAGAGAAGCGTGCCAATGAATTTGCCCCTGCACCTGCCAAGGTTGAGCCTGAAGTTGTTGAAGCGGAATTCCGTGAGGTCACCAATGCACTCATCATCAATGGCGAAATGATCGACTTGTCTGCCAGCGAAGCTGAAAAATTGACCACGTTCCTCATGTCACTGCGTACACCAGCGCTCAAAGTGGCATGATCTACCAGTCTGTTAGTCAATTAGTTGTTTTAGTCCATATTAGGGGGAATTAGTCAAAATCCAAAAAATTTCTGGCTAATTCTCCAAGGCTCTACCATGCGGGTTCCAGAGCGGCTGTTAGGTATTTTAGTACAATTAGTCCATATTATTTTAATTATATACGTATATGCGCTGTTTTGCTGCGACTTGGTGTGCGCGGCGAGCATCGTCACGCCCAAAAAATGTATTGGCTCATACCTCTGCTATTTGACTAATTGTCTAAAAGGCTAACACAACACAAAGTCTCTTTGCATATCTCGCCTCTGACTTTATTTGCAATCAATGACTTACAAGCCTGTTAGCTAATTAGTTGTTTTAGTCCATATCTTTTCAGCTAAACTGCTACTTCCTAACACGTCCAGGATGTGATCATGCCGAAACACTCGCAACGTCATCTGCCCATAGACGAACGACTTTACAAAACCACCAAACTCGTCACGCAGTTTTCACCCATCGCATGGGACAAGCTTCGCTTTCGAGCACTCAACCATCACGCATCGCCGGAAGGTTTCATCAAGCAAATACTTAACAAGTGTATAGCGGCTAACACTCTGCCACCTGTCGAACCCTTTAACGCTTACTTCGCAACAACACGTCATCACCTGCAAGAACATCACACCTTGGTGTCGTCATATCCAATTCACTACCTGCAATACCTGGACAACCTCATTCAAACCTTACCCCCGATCTATACCAGTAATGGTAGATCACGCCGCCGCATGGTGGAAACCCTGACCCTAATAGATTTATTTGACTACTGTGACGAGGCCGAGCATGAAACAAAGACCGCTGCCGATTCAAGTACCGACCCAACCCCAACCGATTCTAAATAAACAAACGTCGCAAAAGTATTTAGACACCCTGAAGCAAATCTTAAATAAACAAAGAAAGGCCGGTTAATTAAATGACACCTGCTCAATTAGGTAAGTCGTTACGTTGCAATGTATTCGCTGATCGTGGCACAGATATTCAAGCAGCACTCGATTATGCCCTGGAATTGGCAAAAGCATCGGACGATCCACCAGCCATGTTAACTGCCGTTCATGTAGTGGTTAACACCATTGCAAATGCGTTGATCGACATGGGAGATAACGAACAACCACGGGGGAAATTCGAATGAAATTCCCAACGGGACAATTGGTGGCAACACCTGGCGCACTCGAAGCAATTACCGCAACTGACCTTTCAACCTTTGTTAGCCGTCATATCAATGGTGACTGGGGCGACCTTTGTGCTGAAGACAAACTGCTTAACGAATCAGCACTGGCACATGGTGACAGGCTCATGTCCAGCTACACCACAAAACAAGGCGTGAAGATTTGGATCATCACAGAGGCGGATCGTTCGAGCACGACAGTGCTTTTGCCGGAGGAATACTGACATGAGTAATAACGGCGCATTGGTTTTGTTAGTCATTGTGGTCTTTGTGGCGCCTGAAGTAGCACGTTGGTTATCAGATCGTAAATAAGTTAGAACGACAAGGGAGCATCAAATGGACAAAGAAACCCTGAAGTACGTAGCACGTAGTCGCCTGGCAAATAAGTTCAACGACACCCGCGAATGGCGTGAGAAGCGTTGGCTAGAAACAACCAGCCGACCCTACAGCAGACTGATGAGCAACAAGCAGGATCGTAAGTCCATCGGCGAGAAAGTGGCAATGATCAGTAAACAAGCCGGACGTGACGAGATGGACTTCATTGCCCAGATTTACCAGCTCAGTCGTGAGATGCCCATGTTCTTTAACTGGGTAACGTCTGTTATCAACCGCAAACAAGATGACGACCTGTTAGTTCAAATCCACTGGAAACATGACTGGGTTGCCCCTGTATGGGCAGAAGAAGTTTGGTTCCGTCAGTCCAAGTGGGCAGCCATTCACATGGTGCACCAGTCAGAGAATGACCCGACCCAGATCGCTTACAACCGGAACATCGACAACATCAAGCGTGACATTCAGACACGCACCAAGCCAGGCAAATATCTAACGCAGTTCTTTAGTAACGTACTAAGCCCCGATGAGATTCGTGAATGGGCTGAGAAACAGGTAGCGTTTGCCTCGTGTAAGGGTGAGCTGAAGTTCATCGAGAACGATGACCCTGAGATGTGGGAACATGTATATGCTAACGGCCCGCGTTCATGTATGGCTAACTCGGATTCGGTTCAGGTCTATGCCCGTGAAGGTAACGGCTTACGCCTGGCTGTCATCGAGACGCGTGAGGATAACTACACCGCACGAGCAATCGTTCGCAACAATCCAGACGGCTCACCCATGGGATTCGTTCGTATCTATGGCACTGAACAACGCTGGTCAACCAAGCTGCAAGAAGCACTAGCTGCACTTAACTACTGTGACCGAGTGAGCCTTGACGGCGTGAAACTGGCCAAGATCGAAGCTGAGTTCGAAGATTGCCGTGACGGGTATATGTGCCCCTACCTGGATGGTGACGCGCAGTATGTGCTAATCAAAGACGATCATCTCTATGTCAATGACGGCGATGGTATCAGAGCAACCTATACCGGCGGACGTATTCCATCAGAAGACGGTGTTGAGTGCGAAGACTGTGGCGACATGACAGATGAAGATGAGACAACTTACGTTGAATCTGTTGGCCGTACTGTATGTGACCACTGCCTTAACAATGACTACACCTATGCTTACGGGTATCGCTATCAGGAATGGTATCCAAACGACGATGTTATCCGTTGTGAGTCTGACGACGAGTATTACCTAGAAGAATCGGCTAACAACCACGACATCTACCAATGCCGACGCACAGACGACTGGTTCCACATGGACGACCTAATGCTCTGCGAATGGGGTGACTACGAGGGTGACTACATCCACACGGACTATGTTGTGCTCGACGAAGTGACTGAGCAGTACGGCTGCAAGGATGACGCAACGCTGATTAACGGCAACTACGTACCTAATGACTATGCCACCACCTGCCACATTACGGGGGCTGACATTGATAGCCGATTTTCAGTAGAGATCGGGCTGGAAGCACGTACCCATGACAAGTGGGGGCATCGCATAACCCTTCGCCATTGGATCACTGTCGGTGCCGACTCGTGGACTGCTGAGTTGATCCGTGAAAACTTCCTGCTGTGCGGATCGCTGCTTGTACCACGTAGCTACTACGGCAATGAGATCAACAACGTAGAAGAACCTAGCAACATCGAGTATGGCGACGACTTCGCAGGTGAACGCTTCGAAGATTTGTTTGTCGAAGAAGCCGAACACCTGTTAGCTGCTTAATTAAATAAGGAATCAATCATGCGCGACATTAACAAACTGCTATCCATGCTCACCTACAAGCGCCCTCACGGGTCAGAGACTGAGCAAGAGTTTATCGACCAGTTCATCATGCCATTGGCCGGACACGCTAACGTGCAAACGCACTACTGTGACACGGCGGGTAACATTTATGTGAGCACTGACACGACAAGCAATACTTTGTTTACTGCCCACGTCGATACAGTCCACAACAAGGATGGCCGCCAAGTCGTAACGTGTGATCGCAACATCAACATCGCTTACCTGGGTGACGAAACATCGAATTGCCTGGGCGCTGATGACACGGCCGGTATGTGGTTAATGCTCGAAATGATTGATGCGGGTGTCCCTGGCACTTATGTGTTCTTCCGGGGTGAAGAGCGCGGCGGTATCGGCTCACGTCATGCAGCACAGCACAACGCTGAGTTCTTTGCAGGGTTCGACAGGGCTGTAGCGTTTGATCGTCGGGGTACGGGTGACGTTATTACCCACCAGGCGGGTGGTCGTTGCTGTTCGGATGTGTTTGCTGACGCACTGGCTAATCAACTGACGGCTCACAACGTAACGTATGCCCCATGTTCGGGCGGTGTGTTTACGGATACAGCCAACCTGACTGGCCTGATCGGTGAATGTACCAACCTGTCATGCGGTTATGACTCTGAGCACAGCGCACACGAATCGCTGGATGTTGAGCACCTGTTGCACATGCTCGATGCCCTGATCAATGTGAACTGGGAATACCTACCAACGGCACGTAAGCCAGGTGACGTAGACCCAGCGGATTACTCGTACAACTACGGCGGCTCGTGGTTTCGTGACTATGACCCTGTGGGTAGCGGCTACCTGCCTACTGACGATGTGATGGGTATGAACTTCAAGCAACTCAAGGCATGGATTCTCAAGTCGGAAGTTGAGGACGTGGCCGAGGTGATCTATGACCTGGTTGACCGGGTAATCATGTACCAAGAAGAGCAGGTTTCCTACGATGACCTTAACCATGCGATTGGGTGGCAGTGATGGACACATTTATCTGGATTAACCAGGGCTGCCTTATGGGCTGCGCCCTAATCATCTTCATATTCGGTGCGTTCTTAGGGAGGATCAGCGCATGAGAACGGCTACCACATCGAAGGGTTCATGGAACATATGGGAGTAGAACAATGAAAGCGTTTCCGTTTAGCAAGAATTGCCCAGAAACACAGGGTATGGATCTGCGTGACTACTTCGCTGCCGCAGCAGCTAACGGCATGTTGTCTGCCTGTCAGGGGTTCAATGGTAATCCCGATCAGGTTGAGCGATTAGCAACAACAGCTTACCGATATGCCGACGCACTAATGATCGCCAGAAATTTAACATCAGATCAGCTTAAAACGTGGAGGTTAGACCATGAGACTGTATGACTACAAGCAGCAGTGTGACGAGTGGCACATCCCGTACTTCGGCCCGACACAAGAAGAGTGTGATGCGGCTGATGACTACGCAGACTACCAGTATGAGATGTATGCCCAGCAGCAGTTAGACGAACAAACACAGGAGGTATGACATGGGACTAGATATGTACCTGAAGGCGCAACGCTACGTGAACAAGCAAGATTACAGCGTTGACCCACCTGCAACCAGAGATGAGTATAAGGCACTGGCTCATATGTACCCTGAGTTGGACAACGATACGATCTATGGTTTTGATGTGAGCCGCGTCGTAGCCTACTGGCGCAAAGCCAATGCAATCCATCAATGGTTTGTCGTGAACGTGCAGGACGGTGAAGACGATTGTCGTGAGTACCCAGTAAGCCTTGAGCATCTGACCGACCTTGTTAATTTATGTAACCAGGTGTTGGCAAACAGGGAGATGGCCGAAGACGAGCTGCCGCCTCAACCAGGATTCTTCTTTGGTAGCACAGACATCGACGAATATTACTGGGCTGACCTCAATGACACAGTGACCCAACTGACGCGGATCATCAATGACCCTCGCCTTAAAGACCATTACCTTACCTATCAAGCAAGCTGGTGACCTATGAACGACGCAGATATTGGCTACCTATTTGACCTGCTCGAAGGCATCAATCAACGCCTCGTCAGAACCGAATCAAAGCTGTCCGCCTTGATGAATCATCTACAACTATCGCCGCAAGGAGGATTGATTGACCCAACCTATAGTGGACACGGTAAAAACCCTAGAGTTAGTACAGAAAGCCCTCGTCAAGGCCGACCGAACCAAAGACAAGGCGCTACGTAAGGATGCAGAATCTGTCCTTTCCGCGTTAGTCCTCGTGTTAAAACACAGGCAAGCTCGTTTACAATCAGGTGTTAGTAAGTCACTTGAACGAATATCTGTTAGTGTGTAAACTAGATAACACGAGGTAGTTTGTTATGCAGCGAAGGTCAGTAACCGGGACGCTTTCACAAGGCGAGATCGGTAATGAATACAAGCAGCTGTGGTGCGCTGTCATGGTACGTGCCCTGGATGATTTCTCAACGATTATCCGCACATACAAGGACATGACGCACCCGGAGGTTACAAGTTCTGAACCCTATCACTGGTTACTGGTTAGCAATAACTTAGCCCCTGGGTCGTTTCACTGGATTTGTGGGCACCTGGGCTGGGAACCTGACGTAGCACGTAACCTTGTGAGAACCAACTGGCGTGAACTGACCAACCGTATGAAAACAACTACTGTGACGAAATGACTTCGGCAAGGGGCGGGGCTACCTTGGAGGAATCCACGGCAGCGGGAAAACCTGACCCCGAGCCACCCGAAAGATAAACAATGATTCCCGAAGACGTACCCAGCGTTATCAAGCACGGCTCGCATACAGCGATATGCCTTGGCAAGAAGCGCACTTACTGGTGGCTGATACCAATGAGCAACAAGATGCTCCGGGTCATCAAGCTAACCGACAAACAGATGACGGCTCAGAAGTGGGAGCCAATGTCTTACGCCGTAGAACGAGTATCAAAGCTGTACCTGCAACACGGTGCTGGTGTTGGCCCGGTTGCTGAGAAGTACCTAACAACACTCACCGAAACACCCAAGCAGTTGGAAATTGATTTTGATTGCGACTTAATAGGAGAAACAGCATGAGATTCCATAACATTGCAGCACGCTTGATCCAAGTAATTAACCCGCCCAAAGCCGCCAACGATCCAATTATAGACGGCCACGAAGACCGCATCGCACGCCTAAAGGCAAAACAAAAAGCGATGTTTGACGAAATGATGGCCAATGGCACACACATGTTGTGCGGTGGCAACTACACCCGAGGCGACAGCCGCGTACTGCGTGACGCAGGGCTAGTCAAATGAACCTAAAGACCATGTTGTTTGGCGGCTACACGCCACCTGATGTACCTGGAAGATTGATCGCACCTGATGGTGAACTACTACCGGAGCATATGCGAACGTTCTGCAAACAAGCGGCGAGCAATTATGCCAAGCACCGCAAGGTTTCAGAGAAGAACCTTAACACCGAACGTATCAAGAACCATTTGATTCAGCACCCCTGGTGCACAGCGCAAGATGTTGGTAACGCACTGGGTTTGTCAAAGAGTCCTGTTTACAAAAACCTGTTGCAGTTCAAGGAAAACGGGAAGGTTGATATACGCACCAAGCATATCGGCCCTTACAAAATCATTTCATACAAATGGCGCGATGAAGTTTAAGGAATGGTGGAAGGCTTACAAGTTGCCCGCCGTCAAAACACGAGACCACTTCGACCTACTACGGATGGTGGCTAACGCTGCATATAACGCTGGCAAGAACGCTGCCAGGCAGGAAGCGATCATTGAAAGGAGGTCGACATGGCTGACGAAGCAAAGCAGTTTATCCGCGAGTTCTGGAGTAAGACACAGCACTGGCGGTTAGTTCAAATGATGCGTCACTACATTGAGTTCTTAAATACCTGGAGGAAGCTATGACACAAATTACCAAAACCAATATGTTTCAACGCGCTATTGCCACATTGTCGGCGCTCGAGTCACAAGGATTGAAGTTTAAGGTCTTGGTTGATAACCAAGAGTTCGGTTCGCTCACCGTTTCAAAGCCAAAGACCCAGCGCAAGTTCATTTACCGTGCCTATGGCGGTCGTAATAACTACCTGGGCAAGAAGCTGGGCAACATCATCCCAGGTCAAGTTGAAGTGCTAGAAGTTCCAGACTTCGTTCAAAACAGAAGTGCCTTTGCACAGTCGATCTCGTCCTGGTGCTACAACCAATGGGGCAAGGGCGCAGCAATGATTAACAGCAACGGCAACAGCGTTGAAGTGTTGCGAATTAAATAAGGAGTGTTGCCATGTTTGATAACTTTTTCCGTTGGTTCCTATTAGCCTGTGTTGGCTTTCTCTTGTTAGGTGCTATGTCCCTTCATGCAAACGCCTCATGCCAAATGACAACAGTGATTGATCCCAATACGGGACAGGTCAAGCTGTGCACCCAGTGTTGTGAAAACGGCATGTGTTCGGTAGTTTGTAACTAAAGGGTGATGTAATGAAGCTAACCTTTTCCGCTTTCTTAACCGCGGTTCTTTTGCTGGCTTGTTTCGGGATAGACACAGAAACCCCACTGCTGGTAGCACTAGCCTTATGGTGTGCATTTGTACTGGGCACGCTCTTTGGTATCGAAGGGTACAGAAAAATAACGGATCGTCTCAAATGAAATCCGCCAACTATTCGTACAAAGTATCCGAGCTCATTCGTGGGCTTGAGTACCAACACCCGATGGGTGTGTCGACCTTCGGCACATGTATCAAGTGCAAGGCAAATGCCTCACGAGGTGGGTGCGTATGTGCCTCATGCCTAGAAGACGAGCTGGCCGAGCTGATTGGTAAGCCGCTTGCCTGGGAGGTGCACCAGGCGCTCAAGACATACAACATGTTGAAGGTTGCCGCCATTTATGGGAAAGAAGACGATGAAGATCAAGATCAAGAAGCTACATCCTGATGCACTCATGCCGCAGTACGGGTCAGATGGGGCAGCCTGTTTCGATCTACACTGCGTTAATGGGGCGTTTGTATGCACTCAGGAAGTGTTCGACACCGGGCTGGCCTTTGAGATTCCAGAGGGTCACGTAATGCTAGTGTTCAGCCGGTCAGGTCACGGGTTCAAGAACGATACCCGTCTAGCCAACTGCGTTGGTGTGATCGACCATGACTATCGTGGTGAAGTGAAGGTCAAGTTGCGTGTTGATAGCGACCTAAGCTGCCTGTCTATCAAGGCCGGTGATCGTATTGCCCAGGCAATGGTCGTCCCATATCCAAAGGTTGAGTTCGACTGGGCAGATGAGTTGACCGATACCGACCGTGGCACCGGTGGCTTTGGTAGCACTGGATCATGAACGACCAACAACGAGCAGCCATGCAGATGGCGTTGGAGGCTTTGGAAACTGACGAGCAATGGGGCTTTGTAAACAAAAAAGTTTTGGAGCGTAGAATCCCAGCAGCAACAACACTACGCCAAGCAATCGCACATGCAGAGCAAAACCATTCTGGTGACGCTAACGAAATGGTGGCAGAGCAGCAGGAACTTGTGCAAGTTGGTTGGCAATGTGCTGACTGCAAAGCACCTGTCCGTGATGGTTATACCTGTGACGTTTGCGATAGTGGTGCAGCAGAAGAACGATACGCACCAAAGGCAGAGCAGCAGGAGCCGGTTATGGGGTACGAGCGCCTCAATGCCTTACGCGAAGGAGAGCAAAACAGCGCAGAGGACGATTACTTTAACGCTCGCCCTGAAAACGACACGCCGACTCTACGTAGGATGTTTTGCCAAGGCTTTGAAAGAGGCTTTCACAAGGGGCTTGAATACACCGCCCCGCAGCCTAGCTTGGTAGGTAGCGAGTCTGGGTTGGTAGGTAAGCAGGAGCCGGTGGCGTGGATGTTTGTTAATTTAGATGGTGAATGTGAAGAAATCGGTTACGGGAAAGATTATCTAAAAGGCTCTGAATTGATGTCTGAATTTCAACCTCTTTACACCGCCCCGCAGCAGCGTGAGGACTGGACTGACCGTTCTGTTCAAATCCGAGCATTACAGGCTATTGGCGCAGAGTGGTATGACGGTAAGATTCGTAACCAATGGATTGCTGATACTTGCCATGAACTGACAAAAGTTATCGCTGGAAATAAGCCGCCGCAGCGTGAGTGGGTGGAACCGAGTGACGAGCAGATTTACGACTTGGACAACCTGCCAGAAATTGAATCTGTCCGTTTCGCCCGTGCCGTACTGAAACTAGCAAAGGAGTTGAATACATGACTAGCCTACTACAAGCAGCAAAGCAAGCGCTGGAAGCGTTGGAGTTGCATGGGAAACAATATCCACACATGGTTAAAGGATATTGTATTGATGCTACCACAACACTACGCCAAGCCATCGCACAGGCAGAGCAAAACCATTCTGGTGACGTTAACGAAATGGTGGCAAAGCAGCAGGAGCCGTTTGCTTGGATGCACCCAAGCGGTGGCTGTTTATCAGCTCATTATATGAAAGAGTTTGCAACCGGATTGGAAAAAGAAACACACACCATTCCACTCTACGCTTCCCCTGTCCGTACAAAAGACCTGACGGATGTAGATTTGTGGAATCTGTGGGAAAAGTCTGACAGCAACATTGAATTTGCCCGTGCCGTCATTGCCGCTGATAGGGAGAAGAACAAATGAACAAACTAGAACAAGCCGCACGACAGGCGTTGGAGGCTTTAATAAAAGCCAACCATTTTCACGATTACGAAGATGAAATCACCGCCCTGCGTGAGCAATTGGCGAAGCCGCAAGAAACACCAAAGTGTTGTGTATGTGGGGCAACAGAAAATCTACATAAGGACGGCTGGCATGGATACCGCTGCGATTCGGAGGAATGTATATGTCTATAACTAAAGCAACAGAGCCACAAGCATCGCTATTGGATAGTGATGGCGAAAACAAAGCTGTTCGCTGTTTCCTGATGCTTTACGGAAGCAATGGACTAACTGTTGGGAAAATGCGTCAGCACATGACTCGATGCGGCTATCCATTATGGCCGCACGATTTTAATGCCCTTTCCGGCGAAGAGCATCTTACAAAGGCAGATGCGCAAACTTGGATTCGTTACTTGTTGGATAGAGAAATTCAAGGTTGTTCGCAGAGTGCGTCAGAGCTTCAAGGAGCATGAAGTGAA
>JACCDN010443376.1_pt1 | contig 15438 bp, 12 predicted proteins | sample 7441691 | NCBI WGS metagenome assembly JACCDN01 (sample SAMN15323439, study PRJNA562643) | freshwater metagenome | isolation source: river surface water | place: USA:Blue River Watershed | collected 2017-08-16
ACCACTCCATGCTTGAATTTTTTTCCAAACTTAGCGATAGCATCTGGACCTTTGTATACATCCATGCTTTCAATAGTCGATGTATTTATTTTTAGCACTTTTGCATAAGGAGTTTCTACTCCATTCACAAAATAGGTTGGCATTGCTGGATCACCATTCTTACCAGAACTAACATTAGCAGGTGCTTGGTGTTGAGCATAAACACTCCAATGAATAACCATACATCCGAAGCAAATAAGTAATTTTTTCATAGTCTTGGTTTTAATATTAAACATATAATTTTTCTAATTGCGAATTAGTGAAATCCATTAATTTTTTCACATAGTTAGGAGAGAAATTAAATTCAATTCCTGCTGTTTTATATAACTCAGGCAATGTTTTAGTTCCACCCAATGCCAATGCATTCATATAATTTTCTAATGCAACAGTTGGGTTTTTCTGATACTGCATCCACATGCCAATTGCCCCTAATTGAGCAATACCATACTCTATATAATAAAATGGCACTTCAAATAAATGTAATTGTCTTTGCCATCCAATTGCTCTGAATTCATCTAATCCAGAATAATCAATACTACCTGTAGAGAACTCTTTTAAAATACTGGTCCAGGTATTTGTTCTTTCTTCAATCGTATGTGTTGGATGCTCATATACCCAATGTTGGAATTTGTCAATGATAGCAATCCATGGAAAAATAGTAATAGTTCTTTCTAATTGATGTTCTTTCGCTCTATTCAAATCTGCTTCGTTATCAAAGAAAGATTGCCAGTGGTCCATACTAAATAATTCCATAGACATACTTGCCACTTCTGCAATTTCCATTGGATATTCTTTGAAAGCACTCAAACTTAAATTATGTGACAAGAAGCTATGAATGGCATGACCACCTTCATGCACCATGGTAGTCACATCGCTCATCTGACCTGCAGCATTCATAAAAATAAATGGAGCACCAGATTCTGCTAAAGGGCAGTTGTAACCTCCTGGCGCTTTGCCTTTTCTGCTTTCTAAATCAAAATGTTTTAATGAGTTCATCTTCTTTAAGCAGTCAGCAAAAAAAGGATGAAGTTGTTCGAAACAAGCCACTGATTTTTCATACAAATCTTTTCCATCAGTAAAAGGTCTTAATGGTTTTGTTCCTGCTGGCTCTGCTTCTGTATCCCATGGTTTTAATACATCCAATCCTAGTTTTTGTTTTTTTCTAGCGTAGATTTTATCAATCAATGGAAGTACATGTAATTTCACTGCTTCATGAAATTGAAAACAATCTTCTTTGGTATAATCAAATCTTCCTAATTCAACAAACTTGTAATCTCTATAATTTTCAAATCCTGCATTAATGGCAACCTGATGCCTTTTCAGTATTAAACTAGAAAACAAATCATGCATAGCAATTTTATCTTCTAATCTTCTTTCTTGAATTTTTCGATACACCGATTCTCTAATACTTCTATCCTCACTTTCTAAAAATTGTGCGGCTTGTTGTAAGGTATATTCCTGGCCTTCATGCGTAATGGTCATCTTTCCAGCAATCGCACCATATTGTTGTTGCATCACACTTAATTCGGCCTGAATAGCAATATTTTCTGTTCTAAATAAATCAATACTTTTTTGAACAGATCTCAAATAAGTGAAATAAGTATCCTTATCCAAAGCTTTAGTAAATGGACAAGCCATTAATTTTTTATTCAAAGCATCTGCATAGGGTTGCATTTTGGGTTGAATCTCCATGCAAAAAAAGTTGAATGCTTCCTCCAAACTTTTATCGGTGGTATCACAGGTCATTTTAATCTGTCTCCAACAAGCATCTTCACTAATAAAAGCCTCTAATTCACTCAAATCTTTTAGCCATTTTTCAAGAGCCGCAGCGTCTTCTAATGGCCTATCGGATAATTCTATAAAATATGGCTCCAGGCTTGCCCAATCAGTTAAAATAAAGTCTTTGGGTAGATAATGATGGGGTAATTTTTGAATGTCTGCCGTTCTGAGCATAAGATGAAATTTTAAGTGGCAAATTTACTACTTTTACACACTTCAAAAAGATTAAAAGTGGCCGAAACAATACATTTATTACCAGATCATATAGCCAACCAAATTGCGGCGGGCGAAGTGATTCAAAGACCAGCAAGTGCCGTAAAGGAATTGTTGGAAAATGCGGTAGATGCAGGTGCCACCAAAATCCAACTCATTATCAATGACGCCGGCAAAGCCTTGATTCAAGTAATAGATAATGGCAAGGGCATGAGCCCGATAGATGCACAAAACGCTTTTGGAAGACATGCCACAAGTAAGATAAGCACCATTGAAGATTTGTTTCAAATTAGAACCATGGGTTTTAGAGGAGAAGCATTAGCATCCATTGCTGCTGTTGCACAGGTACATCTAAAAACCAGAAGAGAAGAAGACGAAACCGGAACCGAGGTTTTTGTTGAGAATAGTAAGATTGTAGAAACCACTGCAACTGCATGCCCAGTGGGTACAAGTATTAGTATGAAGAACTTATTCTTCAATGTGCCAGCTAGAAGAAATTTTTTAAAAAGCAATGCTGCAGAACTTAAACATATCATCGACGAGTTCACCAGGGTAGCACTAGCTTTTCCTGAAATCTTTTTTAGTTTAAATAATAATGGACAAGAGGTTTTTCATTGGGAAGGAGGAAGTTTTAAACAAAGAGCTATTCAAGTTTTAGGCAATAGCTATAATGCCAAATTAGTCGCTGTAGGCGAACACACGGATTATTTAAATATAGCAGGATTTGTAGGTAAGCCAGAAACCGCTAAAAAAACAAGAAGTGATCAATACTTTTTTGTTAACCGTAGATTTATTAAAAGCGCTTATCTGCATCATGCAGTAGCGAATGCTTTTGAGGGCTTAATCGCTAAAGAAAATTTTCCAAGTTATATATTATATATAGATGTAGATCCTGCACAAGTGGATATCAATGTGCATCCTACTAAACAGGAAATTAAATTTGAAGACGATAAAATCATATATGCATTTGTTCAAGCTGCAGTCAAGCATGCTTTAGCACAATTTAGTATTGCCCCTTCTTTAGATTTTTCATTAGATGCTTCTATTCAAGGCTTGGATGCAATACAAAAACCATTTACAGAAGAAAAAGTAAATGCAACTGCTAGCAATAGCTTGTATGCAGGATTTACCCAAAAAAACCAAGCACATTTTATTCCTAAATCAAGCGGCAATAAAGAAAATGCACAATGGAAAGATTATTTTTCTACCATACCTAGTACAGAGCCCAATAATGAATATATTGTAAAGCCTTCTTCAATGGGTTTTGTGGAAGCAGAAAACAAGTTATCCATTTTAGAAGACGCTCCACTTATTCAAATACATAATACCTATATCATTGCTCCTGCGAATTCCGGTTTTTTAATGATTCATCAGCAATTAGCACATGAGCGTATCTTGTATGAGAAATATCAAAGAGCTAGTATGCAAGCTCATGCAACTCAAAAAAGTTTATTCCCAGTGGTTTTAGAATTGAGTGCATCAGACGCTGCATTACTAGAAGAAATTATTCCAGACCTAGCATTAATAGGTTATGAGTTAGAAAACTTCGGACCTAATAGTTTTGTAATACAAGGGATTCCTGCAGATGTAGAATCAGGTAATGAAAAAAATGCTATTGAACTTTTACTAGAGCAATTTAAGCATTTCAGCAATAACCTAAATTTTAGCAAGAGAGAAAAGTTAATTCGTTGCATGAGTAGACAGATGGCTATCAAAGCGGGAAAGGAATTAACCACATTAGAGATGAGAACTTTGATTGATGCTTTAAGTGAATGTGAAACACCTCAGGTTACAGCTACAGGTGCTCCAACCTATATTTCTTTGAACGAGGCCTATATCGATGGCTTGTTTTCTCAATAACTATTATTGATTACTCCTTAATGAATTAAAACTGCGGATTAATTACGCTTTGCAATTTCCACTAAATAAGCTTCTACTGCCTTTCTAACAGCACTAGTTGTTTTGCTCATATGATTCGCCACTAATACCGAGAAATATAATTTTTGCTGACGCTTGGTATAAATAAATCCACTCAAAGCAATTTGCCCACCAAGTGTTCCTGTCTTTGCATACAAAATACCTGGAAAATTTTTATAGTATGCAGATAGGGTACCCTCTCCTCCTTTTTCAAAAATATTTTTAACCCTTGATTCTCCGAATTTAGCCTGCATTTGTTTTAAAATAGCAACATAGTTTTCAGGAGTATTTAAATTATATCTACTTAAGCCACTACCATCTGCCCAACGCATGGGTTGAGGTAAAAAATTAAATTCACTTTTTATTAAGCTGTCCATAAAAGCAGCATCATCTATGCGACCTAATAATTGAGCGCTACCTAATAATACCACTTGCTCAGCATAAAAATTATCACTTCTGCTCATCATAATTTTTAACAAAGAATCAGTAGGTACTGTTTTAATAGTTCTTTGAGCAAGTTGTGGTGAATACTTTAAAACTTGAATCGGTTTTGTTATATGCAAACTGTCATTCAATAATTGAATATCTTTTTCCGGATCGGTTACAAATGGAATCTGAAAATATTTGGCATTATTTTTTTGAGTAGTGACAAAAAAATTGTTGCTGGATTTTTTTCTTGACCACTGTTTAGCTTTTACTGCCTCGTATTGAATGTCTTGATTTTTGGAAAAACTAAAGGGCTTTATCTGCAAGCTTTTGCCATTATCGTAGAAGTGGACCACATTGCCATATACAGGCATTCTGGATCTTTCTGGTTGATAGTCTTCTGCATAATCATTCCAAGCCCAACCATCTCCCATGCTCTCAAAACGATCATTAGATTGCGTAGTAGCGATCACTACCTGCTTATTTGTTTTTTGTATTAAATCTGCAATAGGCTGGTAAGAGAACTCCGGATGTAAAAAGCTTGGGTCTCCTTGTGGAAATAAAAATAAGGTATCAGCATTTTCTGCCATCTTCCAACCTGGAATAGAATCTCCTAAAAACTGCAAGCCAACATAAGTAGCCAGAATTTTAGTATTACTAGCAGGTGTGTAATAATAATCACTTTGGTGTTGATCAATCCATGCACCTTTAGTGTCATTATATACCGCAATACCCACATGGGCTCCCTTTAATGCAGGTGTATTTAATAATGAACGCTGTGCTTTTTGAACTGCACAAGAGCTCGCGAATAAAATAATTGATACAAATAATGATAAATACTGGACAGTAATTACTCTCTTTCTAATGCTCTTAGCCATCTTTCTGGAATTTCGTTTTTTGAAGCTACTAAATAATCTTTATAACTACATGGAGCCCACTCTTTATTATGAAGTTGCATCCACCATCTTCCAGTACTTTTACTCTGTAAAAATTGCGTATCTATATCAGAAAAGGCAATGTGAAATTCTTTAAATCTATCCGTGGCCGACAATGGAGACTCTTTCTTTCCTTTTTGGATTCCATCAATGATATACCAGATCATTTGTGCGATTTGAATAGCGGTCAATCCATTACGATCTAGTTCTGCCTGATATCCATATAAACCAATACTACTAGTCTTCCAGCTCATACCTGCATACTGCATTAACACACAAGCCTCTTCACCATTTAATCCATTAGGCGTAATTATGTTTGCAGGGGCTTGCGCATTTTGAATAGCACTAATATCAAAGCTCATCATATGACTATCTCGAATCACCGGCTCCATCTCTTCAATATCTTCTCTCACTACACCCAATCTAAAACAATCGAATCTTAATTTATCGATGGTTTCCAGCATATGTGGATGCATAAAATAACTTTGGAAAGCAATATGCGCGTAGTGATTTAAATGATTTGGAAGGCCTGTGAATAATTCTTCTAAAAAATGATCAGCAGGTAATCTGGCTTCCAAATCCAAATCAATTTTAGCATCAATAACCACTGCATTCACCAAAGTTGGAATACTTGTATAAGAATGATATTGAGGCAATGTTAAATCATGAGATCCTCCAATCACTACCACTTTTTTGTTTTGTAAAATCAATTCTGCAATCACTGTTCTCAATGCTGCATAACTATCTTGGATACTTTGTCCAATTTTTACATTTCCCAAATCTGCGATAGTTACCTGTGCATGCCAATAGTATAAAGCATATAAAGCAGCACGAATTCCGTCCGCAGCTGCATGTTCATTTAAAGCATAGCCAGCTCCCCTGCATTCTCCAGCACCAATAATCACCATATCGGCATCCGAAATGTCTGGCAATTGGGTTTCATATACTTTGATATGCTTCCCTAATTGGGTGTCCCTATAGCCTTCATCCTTAGAAAGTAGGTCTAAATTAACGGGTTGTAAAAAATCGGCAATAGAGCTCAAAGACATGGCGTAGAATTAACCCTTTAATAACGCCCAAAAACCTAAAACATTGCCTTAAAACTAAAAATTGTACCCTGTGGTTGATTTTCGCTAATCAATAGCTGAGATTGGTGGAATTCTGCAATTTTTTTGCATAAATACAAGCCAAGGCCCGTCCCCTTTGCAGATCTGGTAGACTCATTGCCCATTCTATAGAATTTATTGAAGACGCGTTCTCTTTCTGCTGGCGGAATACCTGGACCTTGGTCATTGACCTGCAATAAGATTTGACGATCATTTTTTTCTAAAACAACTTCTATGGGTGTTTCAATAGGCGCATACTTATTGGCATTGTCCAGCAGGTTTTGTAAAAGCATTTGCATTAATAAGGGTTCTGCAAACATCATGACCTCTTCTTGAACTTGTACAATCATTTTTCTTGCAGGAAATCTTTCTTCAAAAGATTTTATTACCGCTTTCACCATTTCAGATAGTTGAATGGATTGCTTGTTTTGTTGATAATCTGCCAAATCTAATTGAGCAGCTAAAAGAATATTATTACACAATGCATCCAAACGCTGAGTTTCTTTTAATGAATTATTCAGCAATTGTTTTTGTTGATCGGCTTGAAGCTCTCTTTTTAAAAGTGTTTCGATATTTAATTGAGTGACTGCAATAGGTGTTTTTAGCTCATGCGTCACTGCCATCATAAAGTTTTGCTGCTGATTCGAATATCTTAATTGTTTCACCAAGGATCTGTAAACATAAATGGCCCCCAAGAAAAATAAAAATAAAAAAGTAATACCCTCTCCTAGAAATTGTTTTCTTTTTCTTTCTTGATAATTTAATAGCGCCTTATATTGATCAGTATTTGTACCGGGAGTAGCTTGTAATTTTTCGATTTTAATTTGCGTAATTTGATCGTTTTGTTTTTCTAAAGAAACATACCACCAAATAAATGCAGCCACCATATAGGTTAAAAAAATCCAATAAATCACACTGACCAATTTCAATGGATCAATCAATGATTTTTTCATGGCTAGTTTCATGGTTTTGCTTTTTCTACTCTTACTCCAGTAGTTAATATATTTTGAAGTGGGTCTTCTCGCATAATTTGCTGCACACTAATTTTAAAAATCCCCTTTGGGAGTTTTAATGGCTGGGAATTCATAACAACTCTGTGGTCATAAATATCATCCATTCCAGTTCCCATCCAACCTTTCATATCATCTGCTAAATTGATATTGATAGTTTGTTTTTGAACACTATCGCCTGCAGCCTGTGTAGTCACTTGTAGCCAAATGTTTTTATAATGATAAGCATTATGATGTCTCACGACAAAGTACATATTATATAAGGCATTGGAATCAGCGATATTAAATTGATACTGATTAACCTGCTTACTTGACCACTGATGCTCCGGATAAGTAGTGGTTTGCTCGTACAAATCAATGGTTTGACAAGCTCCTACAAATAGCGTTACAAGAAGTATTAAATATAGCTTACTCCACAACCTCATCTTATAAAACATTTAAAATTTGTTCTTTCGCTTTTTCTAATTCATCCTTCATTAATATCACTGCCTTTTGAATATCAACATCATTCGCCTTAGAACCTGTAGTATTAATTTCTCTGCCCATTTCTTGTAAAATAAAAGAAAGTTTTTTCCCTTTAGATGGATCTTTCTCTTGTAAAATTGAATTAAAGTACGCACAATGATTGGTCAATCTCACACGCTCTTCAGAGATATCAATTTTTTCAATATAGTAAATCAACTCTTGTTCTAATCTATTTGCATCATATTTATCTGCACCAATATGCTGCTCTAATTGCTTGATTAAATTTTCTTTTACCTTGGCTCTTCTTATAGGTTCAATTTTTTCAATAACAACCTGTTGTTCAGAAATGGCCGCCACTCTTTCCAACAAATCCTTTTCAATAGATTTACCTTCTTCTGCTCTATGCTTCATTAGTAAATCAATAGCTTGTTGCAAAACACCTGCCAAGACTTTCCATTCTTCTTCTGTGAATACCTCATTCGTTGAAGCAACCACATCTGGCATTTTTAATAAAGTACTTAAAATGTTTTCTTTGGTAATTCCCAACTCTTCTGCCAACTCCATAATGGGTTGGTAATAAGATTTTGCTAATTCTTTATTGATACTAATGGGCTTTGTAACACCATTAGATTTGATTTGAATAGTACATTCAACACTACCTCTTAAGATAGTTTCATTCAATTTATTTCTTATCTCTACCTCATAAGGCTTTAAAGGCGAAGGGATATTTAAGCGAAGATCAAATTGCTTTCCATTTAAAGACTTTACTTCGACGATAAATGTCTTTTCATTAAAATTACTCTCAGCCCTACCGTAACCGGTCATTGAATATAACATAGTAATACCTATTTGTAAAAGTGCCTAAAGGTATTTTAAAAATCTATACCCACCCAATTTCGCTTGCTGATCTCATATTGGGCATAATCAAACTTATACAATTTACCAGGACGATGGGTAACATTCACTTCCATCTCGTTAGTATCTATCAACAAGCCCATGCTTGCGAATTTTTTTCTGAAATTTCTTCTATCTAGCTGTGTGCCCAAAATGGCTTCATACACATTCTGTACCTGCCTCAATGAGAACTTTTCTGGTAAAAGACTAAATGCCAATGGATGCTCTTGAATTCGCTTTTGTAACCAAGTATGACAAACATCTAAAATTTCTTTGTGATCAAAAGCCATTTCTTTGATTTGACTCAAAGCATGCCATTTAAGTTCGTTTTCATGAATTTTCAATTCTTGATGCTTGAAGTCTAATAAAGAAGCATATACAGTTGTAATAACCCTGCCTCCTGGATGTCTATCCACTTTACTAAAAGTGCGCACTTGCTCCAAATATACATTTTGCATTCCGGTTCTTTCTAATAGAACCCTATGAGCTGCAGTATCTAAGTCTTCATTAGATTGAACCATATCTCCTAAAAGAGATAGTTTATCCTGGTATTGCTCTAAATCACTCTTAATCAGCAATACTTTTAACTGGTTATCTGTAAATCCAAAAATAACACAGTCAACCGTTAAAGGCACTTTTGGATAACCACTCACCAATAGAGCTGCATCCTTGTTTACAGGTACATTCGCCCCAATTACAGATTTGTTGTATTCAAGCATAAGCAATCAAGAAAATAATCGTTCTAGTTGCCAAAATACGAAATAAAAGAATAAAACAATTTGTATTTTAGCAGACATTTCCAATCATGTACAATAAAGAACAAATACAAGGGCTTCAGGCCGTTACGAAGGATTTCTTACAAAACCCTCATAATATTGAATTAAATGCACTAAAGCAGGTGCTAAAATTTCACGAGTACCAATATTATGTAGCAGCTAATCCATTAATAAGCGACTACGAGTACGATAACTTATACCAACAATTACTTCAAATAGAAGCGGCTAATCCTGATTTAATTAGCGCTGATTCACCTAGCCAAAGAGTAGGAAATAGTTTGAATCAACAATTTGAAACCATTCCCCATTTGGTTCCAATGTTAAGTTTGGAGAATAGTTATAATGCAGATGATTTAAATGATTTTGATCGCAAAGCAAAAGAAGGTGCGCAATTAGAAAATATCAATTATTGCGTTGAACCCAAATTTGATGGAGCGAGCATTTCCTTGGTTTATGAAAACGATATGTTAGTGAGAGCTTGTACCAGAGGTGATGGAGTTGCAGGTGAAGAAATCACTCAAAACATTAAACAAATCAGATCCATCCCTTTAAGCATTCCTTTATCTAGCTATGGAATTCAGCAAATGGAAATTAGAGGTGAAGTAATCATGAGTAAAAAATCTTTTGATGACTTTAATCAAAAATTAATTGCCAAACAATTGCCTACTTTAGCCAATCCAAGAAATGCAGCAGCTGGTAGTCTTCGTATGAAGGATCCAAAAGAAGTGGCAGACAGAAATTTAGACGCATTTATTTACCATATTAGTTTTTATACATTACAAACAGGTGCTAGCACCCCAGAATTATTAAAGACACATAGCGGTTCTTTAGAACTATTGTGGAATATGGGTTTCAGATCTCCTCAAAAAGAAAAAAAATTAATTTCCAATATTGAAGGCGTTATTCAATTTTGCAAAGATTTTGAAATAGAAAGAGATAATTTGCCTTATGAAATAGATGGCTTAGTAATTAAAATAAATGATTTTGCCTTACAAGAAAAACTAGGCATGACATCACATCATCCAAGATGGGCCATTGCATATAAGTTTAAAGCCAGACAAGCCACAACTATTTTAGAAAATGTAGAATTTCAAGTGGGTAGAACCGGAGCAGTTACACCTGTTGCCAAATTACAACCTGTGGCTATTGGCGGCGTGACTGTCTCAAGCATCTCCATGCATAATGAAGAATACATCAAAGAAAAAGATTTAAGATTAGGCGACACGGTGATTATTGAAAGAGCTGGAGATGTTATTCCTCAAATAGTTCAATCTATTGGCTCACTTAGAAAAGGAACAGAAAAAATTATTGAATTCCCTACTCATTGTCCGGTTTGTGATGATGCATTAGAAAAAGAAGAAACTGAAGCGGTTTGGAGATGTAACAATCCTGCATGCACTGCGCAAATTGTAGAACGAATGATCCATTTTGTAAGTAAAGATGCGATGGATATTAAAAGTTTTGGAGACGCTAATATTAGAAAGTTCTATGAGCTAGGCTTACTAAAAAACATTCCACAGATTTATCAATTGGACTTTGCACAAATTGGACAACTAGAAGGTTTTGGTAAAAAAAGCGTTGATAATTTAAAAGCAGCCATAGAAGCTTCTAAACAACAACCTTTATACAGATTAATCTATGCTTTAGGCATTCGTTATGTTGGTGAGACTACTGCTAAAACCATTGCAAGTCAAATTCATCATATATTAGATTTAGTGACATTAACCGAAGAACAATTACAATCTTTTGAAGATGTTGGCGTAAAAGTAGCCAAGAGCATCAGACATTATTTTGCTGAGGAAAAGAATATTACCCTCATTAAAGAATTAGAAGCACTGGGTTTAAATATGATTCAAACCAATGCAACTGCAGTAGATGGAAATTTATCTGGTTTGAATTTTTTATTTACAGGAACATTAACACAGTTAAAAAGATCAGAGGCAGAAGCTATGGTAGAAGCCAGAGGTGGCCATATATTAAGTGGCGTGAGCAGTAAATTAAACTACTTAGTAGTAGGTGAAGATGCAGGAAGCAAATTAGAAAAAGCTAAAAAAATAGCCTCGATAAAAATAATATCTGAAGCAGAGTTTGTAGAATTAGTTAGATAAAAAATTTATTTAACTAATTCTACTTTTATCTAATGATTAAATAATATTCTTAGCGGCTAAATACTCTGCGATTTGCACTGCGTTGGTTGCAGCACCTTTGCGCAAGTTATCGCTCACAATCCACATGTTTAAAGTCTTCGCTTGTGTTTCATCTCTTCTTAAACGACCTACAAACACTTCGTCTTTTTCATGCGCCCATAATGGCATAGGATAAAACTGCGCCGCATCATCTTGTTGAACTACAACTCCTGGAGCAGCAGCTAATTCAGCTATCACATCTTTTAAATCAAATTCGTTTTCGAATTCAACATTAACGCTCTCACTATGTCCACCCATTACTGGAATTCTTACCGTTGTAGCAGTTACTTTGATAGAATCATCTTGCATAATTTTGCAAGTCTCTTTAACCATTTTCATTTCCTCTTTAGTATAGCCATTCTCTAAGAAAACATCAATCTGAGGAATTGCGTTTAAATCAATCTGATATTTATACGCCATATCTTCAGCTTCCAATGTCTTTCCTGCGCGCTCTTCCATTAATTGATCCACAGCTTTCTTACCAGTACCAGTTACACTTTGATAAGTGCTCACTACTACTCTTTTAATTTTATATTTAGCATGCAATGGTTGTAAAGCCACTACCATTTGAATAGTAGAACAGTTTGGATTAGCAATAATCATATCTTCTGCAGTTAATACAGAAGCATTCACTTCTGGTACTACTAATTTTTTTGTTGGATCCATTCTCCAAGCAGAAGAATTATCAATCACGCGAATACCTGCAGCAGCAAATTTAGGAGCCCATTCTGTTGAAGTACCACCGCCGGCTGAAAATATAGCAACAGCAGGTTTAGCTGCAATTCCTTCTTCCATGCCAACTACTTTATACGCTTTTCCCTTAAACATCACTTCCTTACCAGCAGATCTAGCAGAAGCTACTGGGATTAATTCAGTTACTGGAAAATTTCTTTCAGCTAGTACTTGTAACATTTTTGTGCCTACTAGCCCTGTGGCACCTACAACTGCAACGCGCATGATGATTGGGTTTTATTTTTAATATTTATTTTTTGGGTATGATGATTAACAAAAAAGCCTTCCGAATTAAGGAAGGCTTCTGAGTATATTTATTAGCATACAAACAATCAGACCTTCCTCTTAGAGTGGTTTCTTAATTTGTTTTGTATGTTTATTTTTCATCATGATGAAACAAAATTAATTGGATGATCTCAATTGACCAAATTAAACTAATTCGATATCGAAATTAACCAGCTGAACAAACGATTGTACGCGTTCTTTAATATCGTCCACATTGATCTCCGTTAATCTTTGAGTACCGAATTTCTCTACACAGAAACTTGCCATTGCACTTCCTAAAATAATAGCAGACTTCATGTTTTCAAAAGAAATATCTTTTGTTCTTGCCAAGTGAGCAACAAAGCCACCAGCAAAAGTATCACCAGCGCCAGTTGGATCAAACACTTCCTCTAAAGGCAATGCAGGAGCAAAGAACACTTCATCTTTATGGAATAATAATGCACCATGTTCTCCTTTTTTAATAATCAAGTATTTAGGACCCATGGTCATGATCTTCTTAGCAGCTTTCACTAAACTATACTCACCACTTAATTGACGCGCTTCACTATCGTTTACCAATAATACATCTACTAAACTAATCGTATGCTTTAAATCGTCCATCATAATTTCCATCCAGAAATTCATGGTGTCCATTACAATTAGTTTTGGACGATTTTTCATTTGCTTGATAACACTACTTTGTACGCCAGGTACTAAATTACCCAACATTAAAATTTCGCAGTCTTGATAACTATCTGGAACTACTGGTTGGAAATTTTCCAACACATTTAATTGTGTATCTAAAGTATCGCGAGTGTTCATATCTAAATGATACTTACCACTCCAAAAAAATGTTTTTTCGTCTTTCTTGATTTGAACACCTTCTAAAGTTACTCCTCTATTGGTAAGAGCATCTAATTCTGATTGTGGGAAATCACCCCCAACAACTGAGATTTGTTTTACTGGTGTAAAATTGGATGCGCACCAAGCAATATAAGTTGCAGCGCCACCAATAATTTTATCACTTTTCCCGAAGGGAGTTTCTATAGCATCAAATGCCATTGATCCAACAACTACTAAAGACATGTATTTTGTTTTTTTTCAGCTGCGAAACTACGATTTTTTTAGTCAGAAAGGATCATAAACGCAACTGCTTGATAATCAAAAAACTAACAAAAATGGCATATAATTTAAAAAATTTGAATAATTCATGGTATTAATTCTATAAATTTGCACTAACAAATCACTTAAATATTAGTTTTATGGCTAGGATCAAGACCGAAAAGAATATATCTAGAAAGGATGTAATTGTTAGTAAAGCAGCCACATTATTTAGAGAAAAAGGATACAAAGCTGCCAGTATGCGTGATTTAGCAGAAGCCGTGGGTGTAGAAGCAGCAAGTTTATACAATCATATTAAATCTAAGAGCGAGTTATTACACGAATTGGTTTTCAATGTAGCAAACCGTTTTATGGTGAAACTAGATGAGATTGAATCCGAAAACATTAGCTCTTTAGAGAAAATGGAAAAGATTCTTCGTTTTCACATTGACGAAATGATCAATCATTATGAAGAAGTATATGTGAACGATACAGAGTGGAAGCATTTATCTGACCCATATTTATCCAATTACCAAAATCAAAGAAGAGTATACCGTAAGCGTCTAGCAGCGATCATTGAAGAAGGAATTCGTAACAAAGAAATTAAAGCAATTGACGCTCCAACAGTAGTATTGATATTCTTACACGCAGTAAGTGGTATCGAAAGCTGGCATAGATCTACCAAAAAAATTAGCGCCGAAGAATTAGAGCAAAATATGGTGACTATTTTGATTGATGGATTAAAGGCTACTAAGTAAGCCTTTTGCACTAACTTTGTGCATTAATACATAACTAGTGTCTGAAAAGAATTTTATTGATTACATCCGCATTTTTGCACATAGTGGACATGGCGGTGCAGGATGTAGACATTTCCTAAGAAATAAATTAACTGCAAAGGGTGGACCCGATGGAGGTGATGGTGGCCGTGGTGGTCATATCATTCTAAGAGGTAATGCACAATTATGGACCCTATTGCATTTGCGATATTATAAAAATGTAATCGCAGAGAACGGCGAGAACGGTAGTAAAAATAATTGCACTGGAAGAGATGGAAAAGATATTATCATTGAAGTTCCATTAGGTACAATTGCAAAAGATGAAGAAACAGGTCTTGTAGAAGCTGAGATATTACATGATGGTCAAGAAATTGTTTGGTTAAAAGGAGGAAGAGGTGGTTTAGGTAATAGCAATTTCGCAACCGCTACACAACAGGTTCCAGAATATGCTCAACCTGGTGAAGAAGGAACAGAAGGTTGGAAACAAATTGAATTAAAAGTATTAGCAGATGTTGGATTGGTTGGATTTCCCAATGCTGGAAAATCAACTTTATTATCTACCATCACTGCAGCAAAACCAAAAATTGCCAACTACGCATTTACTACACTTACCCCGCAATTGGGTATGGTGGCGTATAGAGACAATAGATCTTTCTGTATAGCAGATTTACCTGGAATCATTGAAGGCGCTGCAGAAGGAAAAGGATTAGGACATAGATTCTTAAGACATATTGAAAGAAATGCTGTCTTATTATTTTTAATCCCAGCAGATTCTAATGATCATAAAAAAGAATTCGAAATTTTAAAAAGCGAATTAGC
>JACCDN010499827.1_pt1 | contig 15435 bp, 15 predicted proteins | sample 7441691 | NCBI WGS metagenome assembly JACCDN01 (sample SAMN15323439, study PRJNA562643) | freshwater metagenome | isolation source: river surface water | place: USA:Blue River Watershed | collected 2017-08-16
CTTTACGCACCAATGGCTGCAAAGCTAATTTGAAGGAGCGTACTCATGGCTGAAAGGAAAAGCATCTCCGGGATGACCGATGAGGAGGCTCAGGAATTCCATGCGTATTACATGCAAGGCATGGTGGGTTTCACAGCGGTCGCTGTGATTGCACACATCCTCGTATGGGCATGGCGTCCCTGGATCACCTGATCTCGGATAGTCGATAAAAAGGAATACTGCTATGGCACATACACATCTGAACACGGAAAAGCACCTGAAGGATCACAACCTGACCTTCTGGACGGTTTTCGCATTGGGATTTCTGATCGTCTTAAGCATTGCCATCGTCGGTACGCTGACCGGCATGCCTTGGCGAAGCTGGTTACCCGGTGCTGAGAGTTGCAAATCACTGTTCGGTGGCGTACAGGCCGCAGTGTATTCATTCATGTCACACACACTATAGGAGTAGGAACCATGTGGAGAATATGGCGCCTTTACGATCCTCTGCGAGCCATGGTGGTTCAAGGGATCTTTTTGTTCGGACTCGCAGCAATGATTCACCTCATTCTGCTGTCGACGAACAAATTCAACTGGCTCGATGGAGCAAAAGCGGCACCAACGGCGCAAAACGCCCCGATGCCCGGACCATCGTCCTAAATCCACTTTTCACAGTGGTGGGGCAGGTGGGCGCGGCCGCAAGCTGACGCAACCTGCCCTCAATACAGAATTTATGAGGGATGACAAAGTGCATTCCTGCAGGAGGGCTCGATCATGGCCATGCTGAGTTTTGAAAAAAAATATCGTGTACGCGGAGGTACCCTGATAGGGGGCGATCTCTTCGATTTCTGGATTGGTCCCTTCTATGTGGGCTTCTTCGGCGTGACCACCATCTTTTTCGCGTTCCTTGGAACTGCGCTGATACTTTGGGGCGCATCGCAGGGTCCAACCTGGAATCTCTGGCAGATCAGCATCGCGCCGCCGGATCTCAAATATGGCCTGCGTATGGCACCGTTAATGGAAGGCGGCCTGTGGCAGCTCATCACGGTCTGCGCGATCGGTGCCTTCGGATCCTGGGCGATGCGCGAAGTGGAAATTTGCCGAAAACTCGGTATGGGTTATCACGTTCCTGCGGCATTTTCAGTGGCGATCTTTGCTTACATCACGCTGGAAGTGATACGTCCGGTGCTGATGGGTGGTTGGGGTCATGCCTTCCCTTACGGTATCTACAGTCACCTCGACTGGGTATCGAATGTCGGTTACCAGTACCTGCACTTCCATTACAACCCGGCGCACATGCTGGCGATTACCTTCTTCTTTACGACCACGCTGGCGCTGTCCATGCACGGTGGTCTGGTGCTCTCGTCGACCAATCCAGGCAAGGGTGAAGTCGTCAAGACACCTGAGCATGAAGATACGTATTTCCGTGATCTGGTCGGTTACTCGGTCGGCACCCTGGGCATTCACCGTCTCGGCTTGTTCCTTGCGCTGGCAGCGGTGCTGTTCTCCGCACTCTGCATCGTGATCTCTGGACCATTTTGGAGTCGCGGCTGGCCCGAGTGGTGGAACTGGTGGCTGAACATGCCCATCTGGAACCGATAAAGAAAGCGACAGGAGACCACGATGGCTGACTATCAAAATCTATTCACGGCGGTGCAAGTCGCTGGTCCCGTGCATCACGGGTCCGAGCTGCACGATTCGATGAGCACGCGCACGGGCAAACCTTTCCTGCTGCATATCGCAGGCCGTCTGGGCAATGCGCAGATCGGTCCTATTTATCTGGGCGGTCTGGGCATCATGTCACTGATGTTTGGTCTGGCTGCGTTCACGATCATTGGCATGAACATGCTGGCCTCGGTGCACTGGGACCCCATTCAATTCATTCGCCAGTTGTTCTGGCTGGCGCTGGAGCCACCTGCACCGGGCAACGGACTCAAGTTCGCACCGCTCAATCAAGGCGGCTGGTGGCAGATCGCCGGTCTCTCGCTGACTATCTCGATACTGTTGTGGTGGGCGAATGTCTATCGTCGCGCGCGCGCGCTCAAGATGGGCACGCATATCGCGTGGGCATTTGCTGCTGCGATCTGGTTGTTCCTTGTGTTGGGTCTGTTCCGTCCGGTACTGATGGGCTCATGGGGTGAGGCAGTGCCGTTTGGTATCTTCCCGCACCTTGACTGGACAGCGGCTTTCTCTCTGCGTTACGGCAACCTGTTCTACAACCCGTTCCATGCACTGTCGATTGCCTTCCTGTATGGCTCGGCACTGCTGTTTGCGATGCACGGCGCAACGATTCTTGCGGTTGGTCGTTACGGTGGTGAGCGCGAAATCGAACAAATCATCGATCGCGGTACGGCCACCGAGCGCGCTGCATTGTTCTGGCGCTGGACCATGGGCTTTAACGCCACCATGGAGTCGATTCACCGCTGGGCCTGGTGGTTTGCAGTGCTGTGCCCGCTGACCGGCGGCATCGGCATCCTGCTGACCGGCACCGTGGTTGATAACTGGTATCTGTGGGCAGTCAAACATGGCGTTGCACCACCTTATCCGCATGTGTGGGGCACGGTCGTGGATCCGGCCACACTGCAGGGAGTAAAACCATGATCGTCAGAATCTTTCAAATCATGATCATGCTCAGCTTGGGCATGATGCTGACTGCCTGTAAAGACCCGCCCGTAGAGCGCTTGCCTATGGACAGCGTTCAGCATGGTTACCGCGGCACGGGCATGGTGCAGGTATATAACCCACGCACCGTGGCTAGTCAGGATAAGCTGAACACTGCGCCACCTTCAACGCCACCGCTTCCCGATACCGGACCGAGAGCCAAGGATACGTACAAAAATGTACAAGTGCTGGGTGATTTGTCTGCGGGCCAGTTCATCGGATTGATGACCGCCATGACCACATGGGTGGCACCCAAAGATGGCTGTGCGTATTGCCACAACCTTGAAAATCTCGCTGACGATTCGAAGTACACCAAGGTCGTTGCGCGCAAGATGATCGAGATGACCCGCCACATCAACAGCAACTGGAAGAACCACGTCGCTGAAACCGGCGTTACTTGCTACACCTGCCATCGGGGCAATCCGGTGCCAACGCAAGTGTGGTTCACGCCGCTGGAGCAAAACAAAGGTGCCGACTTCATTGGCGACCGGGCTGGTCAGAACACGCCGGGCAAGCTGGTGAATATGTCGTCATTGCCAACGGATCCGTTGACACCATATCTACTGCAAGACAAACAGATTCGTGTCAATGGGCCAACGCCTCTTCCGTCAGGCAACCGCAGTTCGATCAAGCAGGCAGAGTGGACGTATGGCTTGATGACGCATATGTCGAATTCGCTCGGCGTCAATTGCACCTACTGTCATAACACGCGTTCCTTCCAAAGTTGGGAAGGCAGCCCGCCTCAGCGCATCACTGCCTATCACGGCATACGCATGGCGCGTGATGTGAATAACGCCTACATGGTGCCGCTGACCGACACCTTCCCGGTCAACCGTAAAGGTGAAGGTGGTGATGTCGCCAAAGTCAGTTGCGCGACTTGTCACCAGGGTGCTTACAAGCCTCTGTATGGTTATCCGATGATAAAAGACCATCCGTACCTGACGGGTCCTGCCAAGAGTGCAGCAGCACCCGCCAACGAAGTAACGAAGACCGCAGCAAAATAACGCAGCAAAGAAAACGCATCAGCGATCCCGGCGCAAGCCGGGATCTGGCTGCCACCCCATTCGGCAGTCAGAGATCAGCATCCACCGATTGCGGAGTCTTCCGTGAGTACAGGCCGACTCGTCAGCAAACAAATCACCAGTGCGTCGGCGACGGATGTCGCACCCGACACGCCCACTCGTTCGAAATCCACCCAAGCGCCACTGCAAGGCATCGTGGTTGTATTGCTGTCAAAGTTGCGACCGGCTCATTGGCACTGGGGCTGGCAGCGTATTGCTTTTGGCAGCTGGTGGCCCAACACCACGCCCGGACTGAAGTTCATCAAAACGCTTGGCAGTGGAAAAGAGGGCGGATTTGGTCTGATGCCCAGTCTTTCACATCAAGGAATGTTCTGCGTCTTTGATAGCGAAAGCCAGGCGAATGACTTCGTCAATCATTCCGGACTGATCTCGCGTTATCGCGAGCGTAGTGAAGAACTTTTTATCGCCGTGCTCAGGCCGGCCAGCGCCCGCGGCAGCTGGGATGGGATGACACTTGAGGAAGGTGAAAGTCTGCCCGCCAACGCCATGCTGGCCACACTCACGCGCGCATCGATACGCCCGCGCGCCGCCGCGCAATTCTGGCGGCATGCGCCAGCAGCGCAGGACAGTCTGGCCGACGCACCCGGTTGTCTGCTGGCAGCTGGCTTGGGCGAAGCGCCCGTATTGCGACAAGCCACCTTCAGCCTTTGGCAAAACACAGCGGCAATGGATGCCTATGCGCGCACGGGCGCGCATCGCGATGCGATCAGCGCCGCGTGGAAACATCAGTTCTTCTCCGAATCTATGTTTGTTCGATTCGAGCCCTTGTCGTTGCAAGGTCAATGGAAAGGACAATCGTTTGACTAGCGCGCTACATGAGCATCGCGTGGTCGTGGTCGGTGCGGGCGTCGCAGGACTGGTCGCGGCCTTGCAACTCGCACAGCGCAATATGCAGGTCACGCTAATTGAGGCGGCAGAGCAACCCGGTGGCAAGATGCGGCAGCTGATGGTCGATGGCGCACCCATCGATAGCGGCCCCACTGTTTTCACTATGCGCTGGATTTTCGAGCAGATCTACGCAAATGCCGGCACCCGACTCGAAGATGAACTCAAACTCACCGCCTTGCCTGTCCTCGCTCGTCATGCCTGGAGTGAGAACGAACGAATGGATCTGTTTGCCGATCCCGGACGTTCGCGCGATGCGATTGCGCGTCTTGCTGGTCCTGCAGAAGCAGCGCGATTTGTACAGTTCTGCAAGCAGGCGCGCAAAGTGTATGACACCCTCGAAGGGCCCTTCATTCGTTCGCAATCGCCCACGCTGGCCAGTATGGCGGGGGATCTCGGTTTGCGCGGACTGGCGGTGCTGGCATCCCTCGGCCCCATGAGTAATTTATGGGATGCATTGCGTCAGCATTTTCATGACGGACGACTGCAGCAATTGTTCGCGCGTTACGCAACCTATTGCGGCTCATCCCCTTGGCAAGCCCCGGCCACACTGATGTTGATCACGCAGGTCGAGCTTGATGGTGTCTGGTCCGTCGAAGGTGGCATGCATGCGCTGGCCAGATCACTCGCATTGCTCGCAGAAAAAAAGGGTGTCAGCATTCGTTATGCATCAGCTTGCACTGAGATTCTGAGTGAAGGAAAAAAAGTATCCGGCGTACGTCTTGCCAGCGGTGAAGTACTCGCAGCCGATAGCGTCGTCTTCAATGGCGATGCTTCCGCCTTGACTCAGGGTTTGCTGGGTGCCGGGTTGAGGCGAACCGCCCCCCGGCTATCTGCAAGCAAACGTTCCTTGTCAGCGCTCACCTGGAGCGTGCACGCAGAAACCGAGGGATTTCCGCTGGAAAGACACAATGTATTTTTTCAAGCGGACTATGCGCGTGAGTTCAACGATATTTTCTCGCGCGCGCGACTGCCGCAAACACCCACCGTCTACGTTTGTGCGCAAGATCGAGGCAGTGACGCGGCTGCACCAAAACGCGATCGATTGCTGGTACTCGTCAATGCGCCCGCCGAAGGCAGTCGCACGCTAACTGAATCGGAGATTGATGCATGCGAAACCCATTCCTTTTCCCTGTTGGCGCGCTACGGCCTGAAGGTACATCGCACGGCGGAGAACACGCAACGGACATCCCCGGCGGAATTTCACCGCCTCTTTCCGGGCAGCGCCGGCGCGCTGTACGGCATGGCGACCCATGGCTGGATGTCGGCTTTCGCCAGATCGGGAGCGAAGACCTCGCTGCCGGGGCTTTACCTCGCGGGTGGGACCGTGCATCCGGGACCGGGCGTGCCCATGGCAGCCATGTCGGGCCAACTGGCGGCCGCCACTTTGATGGCTCACCTCGATTCGACCAGCCGGTCCCGTCGGGTGGTTATCTCTGGTGGTACATCGATGCGCTCAGCGACGACGGCAACTACGGGCTGACCATCATTGCCTTTGTTGGCAGTGTTTTCTCGCCGTACTATCGCGCGGCATTAAAGCATGGTGCAGCCAATCCGGAAAACTATTGCTCGCTCAACGTCGCCCTGTATGGCCGCAATCCTCGCTGGGCCATGACCGAGCGTGGCAGCGCTCATATTCAACGCGATGCCTCTAGTTTCACCATCGGGCCTAGCAGCCTGCATTGGCATCGCGACCATCTGGAAATCGACATCCGCGAAATCGGCATGCCCATGCCTTGGCCGGTGCGCGGCAAGGTGCGTGTTTACCCTTCATCGTTGTCGACGTTCAGCACCGCACTGGATGACCAAGGCCGTCATCGCTGGGGCCCGCTGGCTGCTTGCGCCCGTGTTGAAGTTGAAATGGACAAGCCCTCGCAGCGCTGGAGCGGTTATGGCTACCTCGATTCGAATGAAGGCGATGAACCTGTCAGTGAACCTTTTCGTGAATGGGATTGGTCGCGTGCTTTGCTCTCAGATGGCTCGGCCGCAGTGATCTACGATGTACAGCAAAAGCAGGGAGAAGATCGTTTGCTCGGTTTGCGTTTTTCGCCCAATGGCCAGATCGAAGGATTTGCACCACCACCGCGGCAGTCGCTCGAACTGACGCGCTGGCGCATACCGCGTCGCATGCGCAGCGAGGGTGATGCGCCAGTGCGTGTGATTGATATGCTGGAAGACACACCTTTTTATGAGCGTTCAGTACTCAAGAGCCGCTTGTTTGGCGAAGATGTGATTAGCGTACATGAGACGCTGAATGTGCCAAGACTCGTATCGCCCGTCGTGCAGTACATGCTGCCGTTTAGGATGCCGCGCAGGGGGTAATGCCGCTGCGAGCTTGTTTGGCGCATGTGGATTTATTCAACTGCGTCAGCGTGTGAATGAGATGACGCTACAACGACTACCCCTCAATACAGCTACAACTCTAGCAAACACAACGTCAGTACCACTGCCGGGCTCTTAAAGCCTGCGATTCTTTACCTAGTGGCTTACAAGTCACATCGGATCCGTCAATCTAGTAGATCGCGATAGTGCATTACGTGGCGCTATTGCCCTTTCTTTTTTATCCCTGTGCTCTAGTATCAATCAAGGCCGCTCTGGAAATAAGTCAGCTATTTCCATTAAAGAAAAGGGCGACAATTTTCTTTGGAAATAGGGCATCACGCCGAGATAATTTTTGACGAAGTTCTTTTTGTCGCCATCTACCGTTATCTTATAAACGGTAGAAGCTCATGGCGGACTGTAAAACTAGTAGTAAGGATTTCTAATCGATCATTACAGATAAAAACAGGAGAGTGGGAGTATGACTTTTGCTGCCAGAATTGATATTGATGACTCAGACGGTGATCGTGTAATTACTAACAATGAGGAGATCAAAGTTGAGTTGACGCTAAGGGAGCCAACAACTGGCCTGACTCTTTCGGATTTCGAATTGCCCTCCGGGTTATCGATTGATGAAAGCTCTGTGACTTACAAAAATTCGATATGGGACGATGGCTCCTTATATTTGGACACCATTTCCTTTCTAGTTAATGTTGCAGAGGGAATAAATTCAACTGGCAATAGAATTAGAATAAACTCATATAGCTACGATTTTCTCACTGATACCTCGGCGTTTGATATTTCCACTACTTCTTTCAGAATTGATTCCGTTGATCCAACACTAGTGATTGGCATGGAAGAGGATATGTCACAGCCATTGGCTAATGGCGAAAGTGTCAAGGTCACTTTTTCTTTTTCTGAGCCAGTGGCCAATTTTGACGCAACCAAGGTAATGCTGAGTCCGGGTAGTGGTACCCTCACGCAATTCAAGAGTGAATCAAGCAGCTTTTATACAGCACTTTTTACCCCGAATCCTGGCGTCTACCTGAATGACAGCACCATATCGGTTAATGTCGGGGCTTACTCGGACCTATATTCCAATTACAACACTTCTGGCACGTCTGTAGTTTTCGCCATAGACACACGTGATTTTATTGCTCCATCGCCGACAATAAATATACCGGCGGGTTTGGTTGTTACCGGCCCTATGGAATTTACAGTCAGTTTCGACGAGATTGTGAAGGGCTTTGATGTAACAGATCTATTTGTGTCCAGGGGTGGTTTGGAATTAATCTCTACAGAAACTCAAGCCCAGTCATTTATATTTCGTTATGTTCCAGATGCCTCGCTGAGCCAAGATGGCGAAAATGTATCATTAGCTGTGTTGGACAATGGGTATACCGATCTGGCAGGAAACTTTGGAAAAGCGAGTGCGCCTGCCAGCTTTATGGTGGATGTTGTTCCTCCCAAATTGGCCGTGAGTTTGGCTGATATCGAGTTGTCTAGCAGTGCAAGCAAGCGCGTTACATTCACCTTTTCCGAGGCTGTCAAAAATTTCGGACTTGATGATGTCAGTCTGAGTCAATCTGTCGGATCACTGCATGATTTTCAGCCTGAGGATGCAGACGGTAAAGTTTACTCTGCAATCTTCACGCCCCAGCCTAATATTGAGCAATCAGATATCAAGATTCTAGTGAGTGACACTTATGCAGATATTGCAGGTAACGTCGGCCAGTATGCGGAGTCGGCCATATTCGATATAGACACGCTAGGACCAGGCGTGACGATTGATTTGGGTGCGTCGCCTGATACCCATCTGATTCGCGGAGAGTCTCTTGAATTGAGATTTACTTTTACTGAAGCGGTCAAGAATTTCGGCCTCGAGGATATTAGCCTTAGTGAGGCAGTGGGATCCTTGAATAATTTTGTACAAAACGATGCGGACGGAAAGGTTTACTCAGTTACTTTTACGCCGCAGTTGGACATTGAAAGGTCGGGGATCTCTATTGCGCTCAGCGGCGATTACACTGATTTTTCGGGCAATAAAGGGGTTTTGCACCCATCCCTTTCGTTTGACATGGATACCCTAGCGCCCTCCCTGAACATTGCGACAAACGATACACACCTTACTCGAGGCGAATCCTTGTTATTGACTTTTACCTTCAGTGAGGAAGTGGCAAATTTTTCTGCCGATGATGTTCGACTGGATGGCGCCGCAGTAAATCTGATCGAATTTACCGAGGTCAACCCCGGGCGCATGTATACAGCCATCTATACCCCACCGGCTGAGGCGATTGATTCGATGAATATTTTTTCGGTAGTGTCAGGTAGCTATGCCGATCTTCCTGGCAATCAAGGCATGGGGGCAAGTTCCGAACGTGTATCTATAGATACGATGGGTAGAGAAATTTTTGGCACCGTCGGAAGTGACATACTGATCGGCACAGCCGGCGCCGACCGGATTTCTGGTGTGCCAAAATCAGGTGAGGGCGTGGGCCGTGGCAGCCTAGATCTTCTGGCTGGTTTGAGCGGTGCTGATGTATTCGTTTTAGGCACCCATTCCAAGGCATTCTATAACAATGGTAATAACAATTCAGCCGGCACGAAAGATTTTGCGAGCATTATTGATTTCAGCCGCAGTGAAGGCGACAAAATCGAGGTCAAGGCGGGCACCTATTTCTTTCATGAGCTATCGATAGTGAAGCTCAACGGTACCGGACTTTATCTCGACACGAACAATAGCGGCAACTGGGATGCCAAGGATGAATTAACGTGCTTTCTGGTTGGTGTAGCGACGGGTTCGGTATCGGTGGGGCAAGATCTGATACAGGTTTGAGTGTGATCGAAATTCACCTATGGTTTGGTGGCTGCCGCACTGCTGATATCGCGCAGCGTTCTTGAGAACGCATCCTGGCGGGAGGAATTCGCTTGCGCCATGGGATTGGTAGAACGATCGCTCAGACTTGCCGTCCCGGTGTCGACAGCCGTTCAAACAAATCAATCACCCATTCGCAACGCTCATCAAAACTTTTCGGCGTGATGCCGTTGATCTTGCGCTCACCAGCCAGAGCGCAGGCATCAACTAGAAACTGAATCGCCGGCAGTGGCGCTTCTGTCTCGCATCGGGTGGGTAATTGTGCGCGTGCTTTGGCGATGCACAGCAGGGTCAGTTTGCGTGCACTGCCGACAACGGCTCGGCTATTGACCGAATTCATTTCGCGATCGGCGATCACGCGACCGATTTCTGCATAAATACTCGCGGCGGCAAGAATGGCGCCGCGGCAGTCGCGCGGCAGGGCAGCGATGCCGCTGGATCCCCGTTGATAGAGACGATCAGCTTCGAGCAGTAATCGACCGATCACTTCGCCTAGTGCGGGCGTAAATTGTGGATTGGCCAGCCAGTCGTTGGGATCAATACCTGCGACGCGCATCCATGCGCGCGGCAAGTAAAGTCGGCCGTTGCGCGCATCTTCACCCACATCGCGCGCGATATTCGTTAGCTGCATCGCATTGCCGAGTTCGCAGGCGCGCGCGAGTGCGTGCGGGTTGGTGATGCCCATGATCATCGCCATCATCGCGCCCACGCTGCCGGCGACGCGCGCGCAGTAGTGATGCAAGTCTTCTATGGTGTCGTAGTGCCTGCCGGCGGCATCCCAGGCAAAGCCTTGGAGCAGTGCCTCGGGAAGTTCACGCGGCAAACCATAGCGGTGGGCGACCATCGCCATTGCACGATCTTCGATGATCGCTTCGGGCTGGCCGTCGTAAATCGCCTCCAGGCGTTTTTGCAGCTTTTGTATGGCCAGTGGATCGTCGATGTGTTCATCAATGGCATCGTCGGCCACACGGCAGAAAGCGTACAGCGCAATAGCCGGCATGCGCACGCGTTGTGGCAGCAGGCTGCTGGCAGCGAAAAAGGATTTCGATCCGCCGCGCATCAGTTCTTCGCAGGCGGCCAGATCTATACCTGGCATGTGAGGTATTTGATCAGGCATCGGGCACCACCTCGGACATCGCTTTGGCCGACATCAGTACACCGGGCACACCGGCACCCGGGTGAGTGCCCGCGCCGACCATGTAAAGATTTTTTACATCCTCGCTGCGGTTGTGCGGCCGGAACCAGGCGCTTTGCAGCAGTATGGGCTCGAGGCCAAAGGCAGCGCCCTTGTATGACCAGAGATTGTCTTTGAAATGCTGCGGCGTCATAAGCTTGCTGGTGACGACATGCTTGCCCAGATCAGGCATGACAGTGCGTTCCAAATGCTCTTGGATTTTCATCCGAAAGCGCTCGCCGTCTTGAGCCCAGTCGGTACCGCTGCCCAGATGTGGCACCGGAGCCAGCACATAGAAACCATCATGACCGGCCGGTGCTACCGAGGGATCGCTCGCGCTCGGGCGATGCAGATACAGGCTGAAATCATCGGCCAGATGCAAATGTTTGAAAATATCGTCGAGCAGTTCACGATAACGCGGCCCGAGCATGATCATGTGATGCGGCACGTCTTCGTAGCGACGGTTGGTGCCGAAATACCAGACGAACAGACTCATCGAGTATTTGCTGCGTTCGATTTTGCGATCGGTCCAGTGGCGGCGATCTTTTGCATCAATCAGGTAGCGATAGGTCCATGCGGCGTCGCCGTTGGAGATCACAATGTCGGCCTCAAGAACTTCGCCATTCTCCAGCGTGACGCCGGTGGCCTTACCGTTGCTGACATTGATACGTGTGACGGGTGCATTGCAGCGCAGGTTCACGCCGCGCTCTTCAAGCAAGCCCACCAGTCCGCGAACAAGCGCGCCGGTGCCGCCCATTGCCCAGTGCACGCCCCAGCGACGTTCCAGTGTGTTGATCAGACTGTAGACGCGGGTGACGGAGAAAGGGTTACCGCCGATAAGCAGTGGATGAAAGCTGAATACCTGGCGCAGTTTCGGATCGCTGATGTGTCGGGCGACGAGCGTGTACAGACTCTCCCACGCCTTCATTCGCATCATGCTCGGCAAAGCGGCCAGCAAATCACCGATGGTGTTGAAGGGCATACCGCCCAGATCTTCGAAGCCCAATTTGCAGGCTTGGTCAGCGGCGACGACAAAGCGCTCGTAGCCGGGAAGATCATCGGGGCAGAAGCGCGCCACTTCGCGGCGCATCGTTGCTTCATCACCGCTGTAATCAAACCAGCTGCCGTCATCGAAGCGTATCCGATAGAACGGCTCCATTGCTTTGAGTGTGATGTGATCCGAGAATTTTTTGCCGCATAGTGCCCATAGTTCTTCCAGCAACTGGGGTGCGGTGATGATGGTGGGGCCGGCATCGAAGGTGAAGCCATCCTGACGATGAACGTAGGCGCGGCCACCGGGTGCATCGAGCTTTTCGAGGATTTGAACCTGATAACCTTTGCAGGAGAGGCGTACTGCTGCTGCCAGTCCGCCGAAGCCGCTGCCTATGACGATGGCTTTCGGCGTGTGCATGGAGAGTCCTATCGCATCAGACGCGCGAACACGCCAATATTCTTGGAGCCAAACGATTCAAGCGCGATCGTTGAGCCAGTAGCCGGATCGCGCAGGCTGAGTCGACCCGCATCATGGGCAATCAGTTCGAAAGGCTGATCCGCGCCAAATCCTTGCAGACGACGGTCGCGCACCAGTGCGCGCAGAGTGCCGCGCACAAATCCCTGCTCGCCCTGAAAATTATGAATGTCCTTGCCCGTGGCCGCATCGATCACTTGTATCGATCCGTCAGGCTGATCCACAAAGCGCAGTGTACGTATCTGTTCTGCGCGCGCGATGATGTTGTCTTGTTGCGCCGGCCCGGTCCAGCGTACCCAAGCCACCAGCGCCAGACAAGCAATCAGAAAAAGTACGAAGCCGAGTCCAGTCGATAAGCTCCGACGCTCATGGTCTGTTTTCCAGTCCAGTGATTCGGAGGTTTTCATCGCGCGAACACGCCATCGGGCATGCGAACTGGAATACGTGCCTCGTGAAGGTCGGGTGTGGCGGCCACTTCGGCCATGCGTTTTTCCCAGGCTTCGTAGAGCAAGCTGCCGACTTCTTTCGCATTCGCGATGCAGCGCAGCGCCGGTTGCGGTTGGCTGATGTGCCAGGCGCGTGCATGCGGCCAGAGATGCAGATAAGCGATGCGATCGTCACCCTTGAGCTCGAGTGCAATTTCGCCAAAGCCATTACCCTGATCGCGAATTTGCGCCGTCTTGATCCAGCGATGCGGCAAATTGAAGGTCAGCGTGAGCACGATGCCAATGCGCATGACGACGCGTCGGTTGGTGATGGTGTACATCGTGGTGCTGGCCGACAGCCAGGCCGTCAATGCGAGCAATGACAGTGATACGGTGGCGAGAATTGCGCCGATGCTGAGCGCACTCAGGTTGGCAAGCAAGCCGAGCGAGGTATCCCAGATCATCACCGCCTGCAGTGCAATCATCAGGGAAAAATAAATCGACAGTCGTTTGACATGAAACGCATCGATAGCCAGCAATTTCCAATCAGGCGTACCTTGCCAGAGGATATGTTCGCCAGCGGGCAGAGCCTCGGGCAGGCCCGGCGCCGCTTCGAACTCGTGCTCGTGATGCGGCTTCACACCAGTGGTTCCTGACGTTCCGGTGTCGCATACAGCGTACCGGCGCCATAGTAGGCAGAGATTTTTTCTTCCTCGAGCATGGTGATCTGATCCGCATTGCGCAAACCCGGCACATCAGCGAACTGATGCGCAAGAATGGCGTGCACCTTCACATGCTCGTTCGTGATGCGCGCAAAAGGTACGGGCAGCATCACGGTACGGTCCGAATCATTGAGTTTGACCTCAATGTAGCGGAACATCATTTCAGAGCGATCCATCCAGAGTTCACTGACAGTGCCGGCGACTTCATCATCATCACCCACGACTGGCAGACCGCGCGGATCATTGTCCTGCGTCGCTACACCGTATTCAGGCTGGGTGCGCAGCGGAACAATCTTCGCTTCGCCCTCAGGTGTGTGATCGGGCACATCAGCACGATTGGCCCAAGAACCGGGCCCCACACCAGCCAGCAGCGGGTTGCCAGTTGGCTCGATTGGCGCGCCGATATAGCGATGGCGTGGCTCTGCTTGCAAAAACTCGGGCGGCTGCAGCGGATAAGGCATAACCACCTCGTCGCCATTGGCCATTAGATAAGTCTTGGGTGTCGGTATGGGTGGCCAGCCGTCCATTTTGACCGGTGGCGTGCGGCCGGAATCCAGCGGATAACCGTCGCGATGATTTTCCTGCAGCAGGTAATACACCAGCCCGAAAAAGAAAATCCAGAACAGATACAGCACTAGCTGTGCCACATCGACGTATTGGGTAATAGCCATTGTTTCCATGATGCGTCTCCTTCCTGACGTTGGGCCCTGAGCAAAACACCGAGCCCGGGGAACTACCTGAAGCCTTTATCGATAAGCTGCAAAGAGCGATTGCGTTACTTCGCCAGCAAACAATGCTCAGATAGGGGCTTCTACTGATTTCTAATGCGGTAATTCGTAATTCGGTAAATCCGTGGTTCAGTCATTCAAACGAACTAGCCGGGAAATTCAGCCAGTCCGAATTTCTGCTGCGATCGCGTCGGCAGCGCATCGCGCCGCACCAGCGGACCAATGGCCACTAAAACGCCAAACAGCAAATACATTTCCAGGTGATAGACAAAGCTGTAACCCGTCACCGGTGACACCAGGCTTTCGCCCAGCCATCCCGCATTGGCCAGTGCGCCAATCACATCCTTGATCATGCCGCCGGCCGCAATCGATGCGCCGGCAGCGGTGGCTTGCACCGCGCCCCAGGCACCCAGTGCCAGTCCAGCCTCATCGCCTTGCGCCAGACCCATGGCCATGGTCAGCGTGCCGACCGAGAACAATCCACCGCCCACGCCGATCAGAAATGCTCCGGCACGAAACAGGTTGGGTGCGTCCAGCGGTGCTGAAAAAATCACCATCGCGAAGGCGGGCAATCCAGCCAGCGCGCCCAGCGCAGCCAACCGCACCGCATCCACACCCCGCGAGAGCAGTGCAGCCGCCATACCAAAAGCCAGCAGTGCGCCACAAGCAGTCAGCGCGGTCAGCAGGCTGGTGGCGCCCACGCCCAGATGCAGCACTTGTCCGCCGTAGGGTTCGAGGATGATGTCCTGCATATTGAATGCGCAGGTACCGACCCCCACCGTCCACAAAAATCGTTTCACGCCCGGCCGCCCGACGAATTCGCGCCAGTGGGTGCTGAAATCGTCCTGTTCAATTGCCTGCCGCGCGCGATCCCGGTTCATCGCTTCCTGCTTCCACAGCGCATTCAGGTTCAACCAGATCACTGCAACCGCCGAGCCCTGAACCACCTGAATCAGGCGCAGCGGACTGAAATCCGCCAGCAGCCAGCCATAAATAGCGCCGCTGCCGACCAGACCCAGCAACAGCATCGTGTACATCAGCGCCACCACCCGTGGCCGCGTTTCGGGCGTAGCCAAGTCAGTCGCCAGCGCCAAGCCTGCGGTCTGGGTGACTTGCA
>JACCDN010948300.1_pt1 | contig 15429 bp, 11 predicted proteins | sample 7441691 | NCBI WGS metagenome assembly JACCDN01 (sample SAMN15323439, study PRJNA562643) | freshwater metagenome | isolation source: river surface water | place: USA:Blue River Watershed | collected 2017-08-16
CGCACAGTTATCGAACGTTACGCACCTGAAATTAAAATGGGTTGTAAAACAAAATCAGGTACTGATTTGTTTATTCAATTTCTTGGTGGCAACGCTCAACCTTTGGCTGAAAACGCGGCTCACGCGGCAAGCCTTGGCGCCAAGGGCATTGATTTAAATTTTGGTTGCCCGGCAAAGACCGTCAATCGTCACGATGGCGGAGCAAGCCTGCTGAAAACACCAGAACGAATTTTTCAAATTGTTTCAGCTGTTCGCGCCGCAGTCCCGGCAAACATTCCTGTGACGGCCAAAATGCGTTTGGGGTTTGATGATCCATCCATCTGTTTTGACAATGCTCAGGCCGCAGCCAGCGGAGGCGCTCATTGGTTGACCGTTCATTGTCGCACCAAAACAGATGGCTATAAACCGCCGGCTTATTGGGATTGGATTCCAAAAATTCAAGATAAAATACACATTCCTATTGTTGCCAACGGCGAGATTTGGAATGTCGATGATTTCAATCGTTGCCAACAAACCACCGGCAGTACAATGTTCATGATTGGCCGAGGAGCCCTGTGCAATCCGTTTTTATTTCAACAAATTAAGCAGCAACTGAAAATAAATTCAATAAACGATAGAAACAATAACTCTTTGAGTTTATCTCAAAATTCGCCAACAGAATTTAAATCAAATGAAAAATCAGAAGTAGAAATAAAAAAATTTTTACTAATTGATAATTCAGCAATTAATAATTCAGGAGCAAAAAACTCTTCATTTGAAATTTGGGTGGAGCTTAAAAAAATTCTGCCGAGATTTTTCAATATGAATAAAGATCATGTCTCGGCACATTTTGCACAAGCCAGATCAAAACAATGGCTCAATTCACTCTCTAAAAGCAATCCGCATGCTGCCGCTGTGTTTGATGAATTAAAAGTGATCACCAATCCACAACTTTTTCAAAATCTGCTAGAAAAGCATTGCAGCTAAATCAATCAATCAATCATGGCAGGCATTACCAAAGCCCCATTGACCAGCTTAATTCCTCGCGATGGCAAACTGTATACTCGACTATTTTTTAAAGCCACAATTAGGCTGTCTTGTGCGAAATTCAACTGCTTGTTGATAGGTCTTAATCTGAATTGATATTCTTTTTCTAAACCGAATGATTTGATATAATCTTGTTGAATCGAAACCAATTTTTCTTTTAATAATAAAAACTCTGCGGCAGCAAAACCGGAATGAATAACAGCCTCGGCAACATCATCTTCGCTGATATCAGCAATACGACGAACCATCCACTGGGCTTCTTGATAACTTAATTTTTGGAAAGCCGGATGTTTAACAATGGTTTGAAAATCCAACTGAATCGCTTTTTGCATATCCAATGCAAATGGCTCTTTCAAATCTTGAGTCACAGTCCAACGCATACCTGTGATTCGTTTTCCTGCATTAAACGCACGCGTCTGATCACCCAAACCAGAGCCTGGATCAGAAATATAATGCTTCAGCTCGCCAGTTTTGGCATCCCATGAAAGTTTAGTATTGTCCTTACGTAAATCAAAATTTCCAGTCCATGCTCCGACCAATAACAAAGCGTTAATTTCCGTTCGATCGGCGTGATCTAAATCTGAATATTTCCAAGCTCCAATCTCTTCGCCAATATCCTCAATAACTCCGCCTTGCTGAAAAACAATATTTTTAATCTGATTCTCAAACTCTGTATTGATATTTTCATCAGCATAACTGCAAGGACGAGCCTCACATGATTTCAAAAGTTTTTTAGTAAGATCATTTTCTTTGGCCAACAACACATTGCCATCATTCATTTCCAATGCTGTGACATTATTCATAGCATCGAAATGCTTAGGTTTTGCAACATCAGTCAGATGAATACCTAACAAATTGATTGGCACCGCTACATCTTTGCGAGAGTTGATTTGCGAGAACAACTGACGATTGTATTTAACTTTTAAAGAATTATAAAAGTGAATTCCGGGAACATTGTAACCTAAACGATGATACAAGCGAACATTCAAACTGCCAGAACGAGCTTCTTCACCAAATTTAACTTTTAATTTAGTATCATCACACTTAATTTTGAATCCAATATGCACGCCAAAGCCTTTTTTAGGGCCATCATATTCACACACCTCTGTCGCCAATCGAGACACATCAAATTGCCCTGGTCCCTTAATCATATCTGCGTCTGAAGATTTTCGATCCTGCCAAAAACTTGAAGACTGCACTTGCACGGGAACATCTTCTGTCACTGGCACATTGTACGAAGTAAATGTCGAAACAATTTTAAAAACAATGGTCGCTATATCAACAACGATTTCACCTGGTGGTTTAAATCTTTCGTTAAAGGCAGAAACAACCTCAATTTTTTTTCGCAAACGTGTATTTGCGTCTGGTTCAGAGTCAATAGCCTCTAACACCTGTTCTAAATTCTTAAGATCTTTACCACTGATATCAATAACTAATTTATCAATTTGAATTTTGATACCGACTTTTGATTTTTCATCGGACTCATCGCTGGTTTGGTCTTTTAAATCACGACGTAAAATACGAAACTGTTGTTGCCAAGAATCTATGGCTGTTAACGCCTGATTATTCATAATCGACATTGAACTAAAAGCAACTTTGCCATTTTTGATTTTATTCAAATCCAACAACTGAAAACTGAAACGTTTGTTTGGCTGCTCGATCTGATTAAACAAATTAAAACGAAAATTGTCTTTATCAATCGTGCCAGCAAATGACTGACTGCAAATCACTGATGACAAAAGGGTAACACAGGAAACACTATAAACAACAGTTCGGACCAGAGGTGAAATGATTTTTTTCATGTTTTTCTCTTTGATTTTAGGTTGTTCGGAACTTTTAGCAACTCACAATACCTAGCAGAAACAGTGCCAAAATTATTATTCATAATCACACATGAAGCTTGCAATCAGTGACTGTCATTTAACTGCTTTAAGAAACCCATCTAATTTATAACCTACTTTGAATCTTTCTATTTTTTCGCAATTTATCGACGAACAGAGTTCTTCACTGTCGAACTTGTCGACAGTGATGACGAAAATTGTTTCATTTCATCGAATATCCAATGAAATTTCATAGAAAATCATCGATAAGAATATGAAGCGACTTTTTTGGAACACATTCTATTTCGGTCGTCTTGTTAAAGATTAAAGAGGCCAAGTACTCAGTTTATTAATATTTTATTTCTCGAGGTGCTCGAAATGAAAAATTCTCTATTTATAAAAACAATGATTTGTTTCTCATTTATTTTAAGCAGCAATATTGCTTTGGCAAAAAATAAAATTATGATGGCTGGCGATTCTTGGGTATATCTTCCTTGCATCTTTGGTAGCTTTAATAAAGCTTTAAAACACAGCAATCTAGAACAAGTAGAAATACTAAAATGCAGACCAACAAGCAAACCAGGAATACAAGCCGAACAGTGGCTAGGATCCAAAGAACACGCGGCGGTGTTAAAGAATCTTTACCAGGATAACAATAAAGAAATAAAAATTATTTATCTTAGCCTTGGTGGGAATGATTTTGTTAATTATTGGAATGATTCTTTGAACAACGAAGAAGAAAATGTTGTTTTCGAAAAAATAACCAACAACATTGAACAGATCGTTGGTGTATATAATCAGTTACGACCCGATATTAAAATATTAATTTCAGGATATGATTATCCACGATTCACCAGCACAAACAAAATCGCACAGTACCGCAAAGTTTTTGCACGCATGGGTGAACCTCTGCCACAAAATATCAATCAAGCAATTGTCAGATTTTCGAACATGGTATCAACACTCTCAAATACCAATAAGAACATCTTTTACATCCAACACTATGGATTGATGCATTATTATATTGGAATTTCGCAAGCACAAATTGCCAAAGGAAAAACCTTAGCACCAGATTTGATTTCATCGTTATCAGAACCTAATAAAGTTGGCGGCGAGATAGACTACCAAGGTGACATCAAAAGCTATTTATCTGTTCTCACAATAAGTGATGCCTTTCATTTGTCTAAATACGGATTTTACAAATTAGCAGAACATTCATTTGATGTCAGAATGAAACATTGGCTCAAATCAGAAACCGCAAATTCAAACATAGAAACAACTGAATAAACTTCACTGCAGGGCGTGTCCTCATTTGATCGTCGTGCGACAACTTCTTCTCTCTCGACACTCAATCAAATGAGAACGCCTCAAAAAAATCAGAATGAGTCTTCTTATGATAGCTCTACTTTTGACAATCAATAAAATTTTCCAATAACTTAAAATAAAAAATCCGTAAGCCATCCATGATTTCTATTGAAATCATCAGGAAAACTTACGGATTTATTTAGGAACTAAAAGCTTTTTAAATTACGCTTTTTTGCTCCAGCTGTTGCACCAGCCTTCGCCTTTTACCAATTGGTTTGCGAAAATCGCACATTTACCAACATCGGCTCCAGCTTTTTTACCAGCTGCTGTGTACAATGCGCAATTTGCGCAAGTTTGTTTTGCAAACGGAACACCAGCGCGATCTACTTTTAATTTTGCATCTTTAACATCTGAATTTTTGGCAACATAGTTCACACCAACTGCCATACCTTTACCCGGCTCAACAAGCGGCAAATCGCCACCCGCTGCTGCTCCACCGCCACGAGAACCACCCTCTGCCAATACCGATTTAGGCATTAACAAAGCTACACCTGCTAAACCAGCAGCCATTTTAATAAAATTACGACGTGAATTGCTAGACATAATTATCTCCTTGATTGTTTGAAAAACACTATGGAGATATTGAACACCCAAACTAAATGAAAGTGAAATGAAAATTAAAAACCTAGAAGCGTCTTGCCAAAATGACCCAACTTTTGGTTGGCCTCCCGGGTGAATCCGTCAGCTAGACCTATGATGTAAATCAGTAGCATGTGGATATGAAAACAAATATAAAATCAGTAGCGCAACAAATTGCTGCTACGACTGCTGACAAAACACAATCAGCAATTAACTTAGTCAAACACAGCTATCAATGAGGGTGAGGTTTATGCGAATGCTGACAGTTGCGACACTCACGTCGATTCAACCAATGGGCAGAGATCAATAAAATACTGCCAGAGACCATCAACGCCGTTTCAGAGAGCATTTGCGCGCGATTGAATTGCATCGGAACACCCGGGAAATGACATTGTTGACTCATTAAAACCACGTGGAAAAAATAAGGCGTCAAACTGATCACCAACAAACCTGGGATCCCCAACCAAAAAACCAATGACCGACGATGCTCACGATAACCCAAATAAAAAGCACGTAAACCCACCGGTAGTATCAATAGTGCTAATAGAAAATGCATCCAAGGCTGCGAAAGATAATACCTAGCCAAAAAGGGCAAAGACAGCATCACAAAGGGTAAAACCAAGCAATGAGCTAAACAAAGAAGCGAGAGCACCATCCCCACAATATCCAATTCACTTTCGACCTCACCACGGAAATGGCTCAAAAGTTTATGCAGATATGTAGAGTTGTGTTTTACCATGGTCGAAATACACCTGAACTTCCCTTCAGAGTCAATCTCTGATAGGCTCCTGCAATGAATTGTGTAAAACCTTTCCCTGCTATTTATGAACTTGGCGATGCCTTCTACTCCCCCGTCCAGGCGGCTCGTTTTAATAACTTAAATTTACGTTATCAATATTCTGAAATTTCACAATGGCTAGGGACTAACTCGCCTCAGTATTTACTTTCTCACTTGGGAAATTTTGAGCCTTTGCCTGAAAATATTCAGCAACCATTAGCATTGAAATATCATGGACATCAGTTTCGACACTACAATCCAGATCTTGGCGACGGCCGAGGATTTTTATTTGCACAATTCCAATCCAGTACTCCACATGCGTTTATCCCGTCCTCTCAGACCTTTCCCACGCTGTGGGATTTAGGAACTAAGGGCAGTGGCCAAACACCGTACTCGCGCCAGGGGGATGGCAGACTGACACTGAAAGGTGCGTACCGCGAAGCTCTGGCAACGGAGCTGCTTGAATCTTTAGGTGTATTTACCAGCAAAACTTTTTGTTTTTTTGAAACAGCTGAAAAACTGGAAAGAAATGATGAACCCTCTCCGACTCGGGCTGCAGTTTTAACCCGACTGAGTCACGGTCACATTCGTATCGGTACGTTTCAACGATTGGCTTATTATAAAGATTTTTTGTCGTTAAAAAAACTAACCTTTTATTGTTTGAAACATTATTATCCCGAGGTCTTAGCCAGCAGCCATCCCAATTTGCAAATAAACATTGAAAGTCTTGATGAAATCTCTCTAACGCAAATCAATGAGTTGGAGCAAAAAAAATTAGCAGCCCAATTTCTTGAGCAAGTCTGCCGTCGATTAGCAAGACTGTCAGCACAGTACATGATGTCAGGATTTGTTCATGGAGTTCTAAATACTGACAACATCAATATCACCGGCGAAAGTTTTGATTATGGCCCCTATCGTTTTTTGCCAAAATATGACCCGCAATTCACTGCCGCATATTTTGACCAGCAAGGGCTTTATTGTTATGGACGGCAGCCTTCAGCCATTTTTTGGAATCTACAACATTTGGCTCAATGTTTAGATTTGGCATTTGGCGGAATCGAGAGCGAGCAGATTTTAAAAAACTACTCGCCAATGTTTACCGAATATATTCTCAAATTTTTCTGCCAGCGATTGAATATTAAATCAGATGAAAGACAGGAATCAAGTCCTGGCTTTGGAGATGACTCTGACAAGGAGTTCGACAATCAATTGAGCAATAATTCTAATGAAAATAAAAGCATAGATCCTACTCAACATCCAAATTCTAAATCAGAAAAGTTACAGAATTTGCTGTCGATGTTTTTTCAATTTTGCTCTCAATCTCAGATTCCGTTTGAGCAAGCTTTTTTTGATCTTGCCAGAGGCGAATCAAAACTTGGCGATCGATTAAACAAATCTCCACAGGCTCATTTATATCAAACACCAATGGGGCAGGAATTGATTCAGGAACTTAACAAGTTTCAGCCTGCAAATGAAAATTTCTTTTCTCATCCTTATTTTGATAATGATCAAGCTTGCAGTTTGTTAATCGAAGAAATCGAAAAAATGTGGTCACCAATTTCTGAACATGATGACTGGAGTGAATTCAATATAAAGATTTCGCAAATCAGATCCATGCGAGGTGTTTATCAGCTTGCCGATTGATATATTATATCAAGATGAAAACCTAGTCGCCATAGACAAACCCAGTGGCTATCACGTCCACCCGCACGAATCAGAACAATATAAGATCTCGCGCGATTTGATTTGCCTGTATTTACTGCGCAATAAAATGAAAAAATGGGTTTACCCTGTTCATCGTTTAGACGTCAGCACCAGTGGAGTTTTGCTTTTTGCTTTAAATCCCGAGGCTGCCAGTAAAATTTGTGATTTATTTGCCAGACAACAAACAAAAAAAACTTATAAAGCTGTGGTGCGCGGACATCCACTCAATGAAGGAATTATTACTCACGACCTTAAATCTGATTCTTCTGGAGATATGTTGGCAGCTCAAACTGTTTATAAATGTTTAGCTAAAATTGAGTTGCCCTTTTCTGTAGAAAAAAAGCATACAAGCTCTCGTTATTCTCTCATCGAGGTAAAACCACTAACTGGTCGCTTTCATCAGATCAGACGGCATTTCAACCGCATCTCGCATCCCCTGATCGGCGATTCTTCACACGGAGATTCGCGCCACAATATTATTTTTCGAGAAAAATTAGAAATTCCAGGATTGTGCTTAAGAGCTGAGAGTTTAGAGTTTATTCATCCATGGACTCAGGAGCAGATTAAAATCACTGCTCCTGATATTTTAAATACTAATATTCTAAATGATATTTCAAAAAAAGATTTAACTCATGTTTCACACAATAAATTAAATGACTGCTTAGATAACAATTTAAAAACAAAAAACATATTGGAAAACAAAGTTCATACTCACCACATACAGTGGCAAAAAATATATGAACTTTTTAATTATTTTCCAGATTCTTCCGCTGCTATTTCTTCTGCTGCTCCGTGATTGATAAATGTCAATTTACGTGACAACCAATGACCAAAATCATCGATATAACCAAAAGCCGCAGGTACCACGACAAGTGTTAAAAACGTTGAACTGATCACTCCACCAATAATGGCAACACCCATAGATGTTCTTTGTGCGGAAGCTTCATTCAAACCAACTGCAATCGGAATTGTTCCACCGATAAGCGCAAAGCTTGTCATCAGAATTGGACGCAAACGAGTTTTACAAGCTTTGATCAAGGCCTCTCTGCGCGCAATCCCTTCGTTCATCAAAGTTTTGGTGTAATCCACAACCAAGATAGAATTTTTCGCCACAACCCCAAGCAACATCACGATACCGATCATTGAAAACAAATCAATGCTCTTGCCGGTAATTAATAAACCACCAAAAGCACCACTCATTGCTAACGGCAAAGCCAATAAAATTGCAAATGGAGTAATAAAACTTTCGTATAAAGAACTTAGAACAAAATAAATCAGTAATACGCCCAAGCCAATCGCCAGCAACATATTATTGATCAAATCTTTAAAGTCCTCGGCCTGCCCGATAAATTGATAATTAATTCCAGTCGGCAATTTGTATTCCGGATCAACAGTAATCAATTTCACAATGGAATCTGTGATCGTTCCTAGATTTCCCTTTGGTCCAACGTTTCCATCAATCTGAATGTATCGACCTTTATTGAAACGATTGATCTGCGCATAGGTTAAGGCATCTTTACCAGCTGATATTTTTCTCAATGGGATCATATCATAATTCACATTCGGCACCAGCGTCGTATCATACTGCGCTTTTAAATCACGATCTTCAGGACGCAAACGAACTTTGATATCGTACTCGATACCGTTTTGACGGTATTTAGCTGCTTTCAAACCTTCTACTCGCGCTCGCAGTTCGGTTCCTGCAGTCACGGTTGATACGCCTAATGATTCTGATTTCGTACGATCAAACAAAACCTGAAATTCAGGTTTGCCACTTCTAAAGTTTGTATCCACATCCGTTAAACCTTGAATCTTCTCAATTTGCGGTTTCACTTTGTCGACATAAGCAGAAAGCGAATCCAAGTCTTCGCTTGATAAAATCAATTGCACGGGTTTTTGATTTCCACCGCCGACGTCAATATCTGCCAAGCTGATTTTACCAACTAGATTTTGTTTTTTTACTTCTTCTAAAAATGGATTTATAATTTCACGAATTTCGGATTTCACCCCAGAAGTATTTAATTTTCTCTCTTTTGAAGGTATTAACCCAATAAAAATATAACCTTTATTGCTCTCAACACGGCTTGAAAAACCAGCCACAGAGGACATACGATCAATGTTTTTATTCTTAATCAGTTCTTCTTCAAGCCTGCTGATAAATGTTTTTGTTTTCTCAAGCGAAGAGCCCAATGGTAATTCAACATTGACCATAAACTCGCCAGTATCCGAGGCTGGCAAAAAGTTTTTTGGAATGTAAGCCGTAATCATTAAACTGAATACAAAAGTCAAACCAGCGGCAATCAACACTTTTATTTTATGATTTAAAACAATAATAACTGTCGCTTCGTATTTATTTTCCAGCCATGTTTGAAATTGATCAAACTTGGTCAGCATACGTCCGATGAAATTATCAGATTTGTGGTGATCGTCTTTCTTTGCCAAATAAGTCGAAAGCATTGGCGCCATGGTAAAAGCATCAAACAACGAAATGATCATGGTGAAAACAACGGTCAATCCGAATTGCCTGAAAAACTGTCCGATGATCCCTTGTAAAAATGCAATTGGACCGAATACCGAAATCACAACCAAGGTGGTAGCAAAAACCGCAAGTGCGACCTCTTTCGTACCATCAATAGATGCTCGCATTGGTGATTTACCCATTTCCAAATGGCGAAAAATATTTTCCCTGACGACGATGGCGTCATCGATCAACAGCCCCACCGCTAAAGACAATGCCAGCAATGTTAAAATGTTAATCGTAAAACCCATAGCATACATAATAACAAATCCACCAAGCAACGAATTCGGCAATGCCAAGCCCGTGATCAATGTGGATTTAAAAGATCCCAAGAAAAAGAAAACCACAATCACACAAAGTGCGATACCAATCAAAATGGACTCGGTTACATCTTTAACATTTAAACGAATTGGTCTTGAGGTCTCGCGCACCAAACTGACCGAGGCGTCTTTGCCAAGACCTTTTAACAACTCATTTACTTTGGTGATTTTTTTAGAAACGTTGTCTGCAACCTCGATGGTATTAGCCCCTGACTGCTTGTATACCGCCAATAAGATTGCAGGGCTGCGTACGAAATTATTTTCACGACCACGGAAATTAAAAGAGGTTTCTTCGTCCTGCAAACCTTCTTCGACCTTGGCAATTTCAGACAATTTGACGACCTGATCTGAACCTAAAAAATTCAAATTTACTTTTGAAATATCCTCAACATCAGCAAACTCTCCAGAAGCTCGCACCGAAGTTTCAGAGCGAGAATTTTTAAGACTGCCGACCGGAACATCACTGGCCGTCTGTTTAATTCTCTCGGTCACTTGCAATAATGAAATGCGGTGATCTTGTGCTTTTTTCTTATCTACCAAAATTTGAATTTCTTTTTTGCGACCACCGATGATGTTGACCTGACCAACTCCTGCAATGGTTTCAAATTGGTTTTTAATCGTTTCATTGACCAAGTCATAAAGAACATCAGATCGCATCGTACTTTTCACAGCCAGCTGAACGATGGCTTGATCGGCAGGGTCAAATCGACGAATCATTGGCTCATCGATATCTTTTGGTAAAGCATTACGAATGTTACCCAAACGATTGCGCACCATTTGTTCGCTGTCTTTAATATCTGTACCGATACGAAATGTTAAAATAACAATAGAAGCACTTTCTGCATTTTGTGAATACATTTTATCAAGACCAGGCAATGAACCCATTTCGTCTTCAATCGGTTTGGAAATCAATTTTTCCATATCAATTGGCGAGGTCCCTTTGTAAACGGTCTGCACAAAAATCGTGGGAAATGTGACATCAGGAAACATATCCACACTCATTTTTTTAATCGAAATCACTCCTAAGACCAGCATCAAGCTGACTATGCAAGTAATAAAAATCGGACGTTTGATACTGAGCTGAGCAAAATTCATATGCTACCTTCATAATTGATAAACATTTTAGTTTGAGTTTCTAATTTTCTTTGTTCTGCTTTTAATTTTGTTAAACGCAATTGCGCTTCGGCAGCATCTTGTTCAGCAGTGATAACTTGCGAAGTGATCGTGCGCCCCTTGGATAATCTCTCGCGTTCTGCCGCAGCTTTTGAGGTCTGAATATCGCTGATTAAATTTGCTGCCTTGATTTTTTTACCCAACTCTTGATGACGTCTGACCAATTCAGTCCACGCTGTTTCGCTCTCTAAAAACTGTCTTTGTTTTTTTAGTTCTGCAGCTAGAGCATCTTTTTGCACCGTATTTTGTACAGATGATTTCATATCCCAATCTAACAACCATGTGAGTTGAACACCAACGGCAGTCACTGGATAATCACGATCTTGCATGTGCTGCAAGGCTGCGCTGTCAGTATCTTGATAACCATTCGTTTTATAACTTCCACGCAATGATAGATCAGGTTTCATTAGATCTTTGACTTCAAGGGCCACCGTGGATTTGATTTGCGCCTCTAATACTGACATATAGCTGTCTAATTTAATTGGCTTATTAATACTTTTAAGCAAGTCCTCTCGCGGTTTATCAAGCTGGGCTTCTAAAGGCGGAATATTTTGAGTGTCGATTTCCATTTGATCTAAAAACTTTTTCTCAGCAGCAGTTAAATCATCTTGTGCTGATAATAATTCCAGCTCACGAGCAGCAACCAGACCTTTTGCATTTAGCAAATCCGATTTTTCACCAATACCGTTATCAAAACGTCGATGAACCCAGCCCTCAATTTTTTGAGCTCGCTCTAAACCTTCTTTGCGAATCACCAACTCTTGTTGCAGAGTAAACAAATCCCAAAATGTTGCTTCAGCAGCAATCAGCGCCTGTTGTTGTTGCAATTGCAAACCAACTTGCTCTAGAGATTTTTGCGATTGTTCCCGACGCCAACGTAATCTTGTGGCCTCACCAAAAAAATCTTTCCACAATGATTGGCTTAAACTGAAAGCCATGGTTCCGGTGTGATTCTCAGAAGAGCCCGAAGCCGCTCCGATATTATAATCTGATTTCAGAGACTGCACGGAGGCTGTCACCGAGGCGGTCGTCCCTGTTGAAAACTTTTTACCTAAACCTAATGAATATTGTCTCGTTTGCGCACGATTAACAACCACCGTACCAAGGGTCTGTAATGATTTGTCGTCCTGAGTCTGCGCTAACGCAGTTAACACCGGCGAAAAATCTAAATCTGCTTGGGCGTTGCGGTTTTCAGAAGCTTCGCGGGAAGCATCAATAGATTGAAACAATTTATTTTTTTGTTTCACCTGCAACAGATATTGATCCAAAGTCATGGCTTGTGAAGAACCCGAGGTTGTTAGCAATAAACTGGCTAACAATCCTGAGAATACAAAACCTGGAATGACTTTTTGTTTTTTTAAATTCTGTTTGTTCATATAATTACACCTTCTACAAAAATAAAATACATTTGCTCTATATATTGATCCATCTGCTCAGGGATTTTAATCATGTGCACCTGAAGCGATGTTTGACACTGACTCATATTCATAAACATATCGTTGGCGTGAATCAGGGAAAAAAACAAAACATATGGATTGAGATCAGCCCTAATAAATTTTCGTTCTTGACCCAACTCATACAAACGAACAATACCGCGAACGATTTGTGAAAAATTATTTTCAAAAATTTCTCTGGCAAATGGCAAACCATCCATCATTTCTCGTTCCAATATTTTATTAACGTCACCTTCTTGAAAACGAGAGGTCACAACCTCTCTGACAAAGGCTCTCATAATTGTTTTAAATGAATCGCGATTTAAATCAGCTTCTGAGACTTGAGAAAAAAGTGCATTTACTTTGTGAGAGGTGCGATCGGCGTAACTTGAAAGCACAGCTTTATATAAACCCTCTTTGCCGCCAAAATAATAACTGATCAAACTGATGTTCAATCCACTGTCTTTTGCAATGTCACGAGTGCTTGTTCCTTCAAGACCGTGTATTGAAAATAAACGAGTCGCCGTTTCGATCAAAATCTCACGCGCGGTTTGCTCTTTATTTTTCTCAAAAATTTTTAATTCTTCTTCTTTTGTCATTTGACAAAGGTAATTCAAACGATTGATTAAATCAATAGAATTTCAATCAATCGTTTGAACATTTTAATTTCATGTGTGATTATATGTAGTTAAATATAGTTTGTTTTAGACTATAGCAGTTGACTTTGAAAAACACTGCTTAACGGCCTCGCACGACATAACACAAACCTAACAGACTTTGATCTTGCCGAACGTGAAAAAGATGGGTCTACTAATAGTCGAGTATGCAGGGTTTGGAACCTTTCACATACTAGTTCTAGTTATCTTTTTATTTAACTAGGCTATCTAAAGGGGCATCAGTACACGCATCAAGGGGGATGGATTCGTGAGATTGAAATTTAAAAACAATCGGTATCTTTGCGTTATTTTAAGCATTCTGATTTCGATATTTTCAGCAAGATCTTTTGCTCAAAATATTAATCAGAATCAAAATACAGACCAAAATATAAACCAAAACATTTCTCAAAGAATGACTTTAGGACTTGAGCCATATTCTGATTCAAATTTAGATCAGAATAACAATCAAGCCTTCGGCCAAAAAAACAACGAACAGTTGTTACAAAATTTTTATACAATCGATGACGCCTCAAACAGCAAACAATCCCCTTTCCTGCAAATGGCGCCACAAAACATGATGAATCAATTTTTTAGAAGCCCAATGGCTACTGGCATGAGCTTGTTGAAATGGTTGCTTCATGATGGCGATCCCGGCGAACCCGCAGAACGCTATAATCGTAGTCAACATTTTGGCAGCTGGATCAATGACCCTGAAGATGGCGTTTGTTACAATACGCGCGCAAAGGTTTTAATCAGAGACTCTGAAATTCCAGTTACATTTCGTGGCAACTCAAAATGCACAGTTGATAGCGGACGCTGGGCGGATCCATACACTGGCACTGTGAAAACATTGGCCAAAGATATCCAAATTGATCACGTGGTTCCTCTGAAAGAAGCCTATATTGCAGGCGCATGGAAATGGCCGAAAGCAAAACGTTGTTTGTACGCAAATTTTATGAATAATACATTCCATCTTATGTCTGTAGATGGACACGAAAACATGTCTAAAAGTGATGAAACGCCAGCGGATTACATGCCACCGAACACTCATTATGCATGTAATTATTTAGAAGTTTGGTTGAAAATAAAATTGATTTGGAATCTTCGTTTAAGCCCTCGCGAAGGCGAATCGATCAAATCATATGTTGAACATTATGGTTGCGATATCCAAGCTATGAAAATCAATCGCGGGGAATTAAACAAACAAAGACTGGCTGCCCAAAGCCAAGAGTCTGCCTGTGAGAAATCAGCAGCTAAAACTTTGGAATAAATTTTTTAGATGCTTGAAAGACCTTTGTTATCGATTATCTTTGAAGACGAATATTTGGTCGCCGTCGATAAACCTGCGGGACTCCCCTCGCAGCCAACTGTAGACAGTAAACGGCCTGATCTTTTTACTCAGTTAAAAAAACAATTATCATCACAAGAAATATTCCTTCACCATCGCCTAGATAAAGACACCACCGGTGTCGTTTTGTTTTCAAAACGCAAAAGCATTAATGGCGCGCTGACAGAAATGTTTCGTCAGCATCAGTTTACAAAAACCTACTGTGCTCTTGCGAAAAATAATTCAGCAGAAGATAAAAGCTTTTCTGAAAAAATAAAAAATGGCTGGAGTATTGAAAATCATATTATCGCCAGAAGAAAAAATGGTAGCTCGGTAAAAATGTTTCGCACCGAATCTGGTGGCGATCATGCCCTGACCGATTTTAAAATTTTAGCTCAATCACCTGAAGCTTTATGGATTCAAGCGCAGCCACAAACTGGGCGCACTCACCAAATTCGTGTGCATTTGCTCCACAGTGGTCATCCCATTTTAGGTGACAGCCTTTATGGTGGGAAAGATTCCAGAGTGCCACGCATGATGTTGCATGCCCAACAACTGAGCTTCGCACATCCTGCCAGTAAAAAACCTATTTTGATTCAAGCCCCACTGCCCGCTGATTTCCAAACCCTGCTTAAAAAATGGAATTTGACGCCACAAAGCAACTGAAAAAATCCAAAGTGCGAGTTGCATAATTGCGAAATCAATGGTTATTTTATTGATCTCTTCGCAC
>JACCDN010523651.1_pt1 | contig 15427 bp, 15 predicted proteins | sample 7441691 | NCBI WGS metagenome assembly JACCDN01 (sample SAMN15323439, study PRJNA562643) | freshwater metagenome | isolation source: river surface water | place: USA:Blue River Watershed | collected 2017-08-16
AACCCAAGTTACCATGATCAATGTATTGCGCGGCTACAAAGACACCAAAATCCCCATGTTTATTATGTTGTTTTCATTTTGGTGTGTGTGCTTACCACTCGGATTTGTTCTAACATTTAAGGATTGGCTGAGTGCACCCATGGGCGCCGCCGGTTTTTGGGCGGCATTAATTATTGGATTAAGTTGCGCAGCGTGCTTGCTCACTTATCGGGTTTTTAAATTTAAAGCGCACTAACACAGTGCCCACAAATCACGACAAGGAATGTCATTGCAGAACTAATCCGCATTAACCAATGCGATTACTGAATGACCTCTAGGCAATCCGCACAATTCCCCTTATATTCAAACCGTTTTCAATGATGGAAACATTCATCCTTGCCTACATGCTCGTAAACTTATAAATACTAACGCTAGATTTAAAGACGCAAAGGAGCTTTTTATGAAGAAGTATGTTGCAGAATCATTTGGAACCTTTTGGTTGGTGCTTGGCGGTTGTGGAAGCGCGGTTTTAGCGGCAGCGTTTCCCGAAGTGGGAATTGGCTTGCTTGGTGTTTCGCTCGCATTTGGTTTAACCGTATTAACGATGGCGTTTGCAATTGGCCATATTTCTGGCTGTCATTTAAACCCCGCAGTTTCTATTGGTTTGTGGGCTGGTGACCGTTTTCCTGCAAAAGAATTATTGCCCTATATTGCAGCGCAAGTGCTTGGCGGTATTTTAGCGGGCGGCGTTTTGCTGGCGATTGCGAGCGGTAAAGCAGGCTTTGATGTCAGTGCAGGTTTTGCCTCTAACGGTTTTGGCGAACACTCCCCCGGCGGCTACTCCATGCATGCTGCATTAATCTGTGAAGTGGTAATGACGGCCTTCTTTTTAATTGTGATCATGGGCGCAACTGACAAACGCGCACCCGCAGGTTTTGCACCTATCGCTATTGGTCTTTGCTTAACCTTAATTCATTTAATTAGTATTCCGGTTACCAATACCTCTGTTAACCCAGCGCGCAGCACTGGCGTTGCGGTTTTTGTGGGCGACTGGGCACTAGCGCAATTGTGGTTGTTCTGGGTAGCACCCATAGTAGGCGCTGTATTAGGCGCGACTATTTACAAATTTATTGGCAGTGAAAATAAATAGCTTTTGATAATCTTCGCATTTAATCCTGAAATTAAGTGCGAAGATTATGCCGAGAAGAGTATTAATTTAGCCAGGAGTTATCATGGGATATTTTGAAGGCTTAGCCGATGCCTCGTTTAAACAGGACAGCAACGGCAATAATGTATTTTACCCTTGGGGCGTGTTAGGCAAAGGCCGTGTATTGCCAGATGAAGCCACTAAATTAAAACTCAGAAAAATTGTTATCCGGTATTACCAAATCCTGTTACCCGTAGCCGTATTGCTCGGCATATTGCGATTATGGTTGCCCGCAGTGCTGGCGTTAACCTTGCTAACATTGGGTTTTTACCTTTATGTAAACCTAATCACCAAAGATTGCCCCATCTGCACCGAAAAGCTCACTCTAAAAGAGAGTTATAGGAACTCCGCCAAAAGTCATAACACCATAATGCTCTGGCTTTTTCTCTTGGTTTCACTCTTATTTGTGCTGGGCGGAATTTGGCTATTTTTAAAAGGCCGCTTATTTATCGGCTTGGGGAGCGTAGTGTTGTTTGGGTTGTGCAGTGCGGTAATTATTTTAATGCTAAAGGTTAAACACAAAAAATCATAACCCATTCATAAAAACAACAACTTAAGAAAACTCTTCCATGGCAAACATCGAATTCTCAAAAGCAGAAAAAGAACTGATCACTCGAAAAGTACAAGCGTATTTTAGCAAGGAATTAGACCAAGAACTCGGCCAGTTTGATGCCGAGTTCTTAATAGATTTTTTTGCCCAAGAAGTGGGGGCTTATTTTTATAATCGTGGCTTGCGTGACGCGCAATCGATTATTGAAGCCAAAGTAGCGGATATTGCCGATGCACTTTACGAAATAGAAAAACCGACTGAGTTTGTACGTTAAGAATTGATTTCCAAACCATGCAACACCCGCGCGCACAACTCCTGCGGCGAGCGGGAAATAATTTCTTCAGGTATTTCAAACTTATGGGTTAAGCGCAAAAAGCTTTCAAACCCATAGGCCGCCATAAAAGGATGCATACCCGTGGCAATTGCGGCCACATAATCTTTATTTTCATCGCCACACACACTCGCCTTAGCGGGGTTAATCCCAAACTGCTCCCTCACCGCACGAAAATGCTGCGTCTTTTTTTCTTCCAGCGGAACGTGAACAAAGAAATCCAAATCTTTAATGCTAATATCGTGACGGGCAAAAAGCTGGCGCAGCGTTTCCAGCGGCTCATTAGTAATGTTGCGGGTAACTAAGCCAACTACCACATCGGGCGCGGCAATCAGCTTGTGAATAAATTCGGCAATGCCGGGGTACAAAATTGCATCATTGCGGTACACCTCAGTTAAAGTCTCTACTATCTGCTTGCGGTTTTGCTTGCTCATATTTTTGCGGATATTGGCGGGAAATTGTTTAATACCCCCCAAGTACTTAAAAATATGATGGCGCTTTTGAAAACTCTCTTCGTCACCCAGGTTCATACCATGTTGCGAAAAGGTTTTTTCAATCGCGTTATAGGCATCAATGGTAGTGCCGTCGGCATCCAAGATAATCAACTTTTTGTTATTACTGTAAATCATCTAGCCAACCCTTTTCTCTTTATCACTCAGCTTACCCACTATAAAATCAGTATATTAAGCAATTGTGACAGCTTAGGATCGGCACAGAAGCGCCACGGGCAACTGAACCTTTTCGCCAAGGCTTTCGTAAATCGGTATACTTATATTTTTATACGCTCAGAGGGGTAATCATGTCGAAGTTTTGGAGTCAGGTGGTGCGTGAACTGGAGCCTTATGTGCCCGGTGAGCAGCCGCAAATAGATGGTTTAATCAAGTTGAATACCAACGAGAGCCCCTACCCGCCCTCGCCTGAAGTAATCAAGTTGATGACCCATGACGCCATCGACCGTTTGCGCCTTTACCCAGACCCAAATTCCAAAAAGCTGAAAAACACTATCGCAGCCTACCATGGCATTCAGCCCGAGCAGGTCTTTGTGGGTAATGGCAGCGATGAAGTTTTAGGCTTAGCCTTTATGGCATTTTTTCAGCAAGCTAAACCTTTATTATTCCCTGATATTAGCTACAGCTTTTATCCGGTGTACTGCAAATTATTTGGTATTGACTTTGAAACAATTGCACTGCGCGATGATTTCACTATTCATTTTGGCGACTACAACAGCCAGCACAATGGCGGAATTATTTTCCCTAACCCCAATGCGCCCACCGCGATCGGTAAGCCACTAGCGGATATTGAAAAGTTGTTGCAGAAAAATACCGAAACCGTCGTTATTGTGGATGAAGCCTATATCGACTTTGGTGGCGAAACTGCGATTAGTTTGATCAATAAATACCCCAATCTATTAGTGGTACAAACGCTATCCAAATCGCGCTCGCTCGCGGGTATGCGCGTAGGTTTTGCGGTGGGTAATGTAGATTTAATTACGGCATTAGACCGCGTGAAAAATTCGTTTAACTCTTATCCACTCGATCGTTTGGCAGAAGCCGCGACTATTGCCGCCTTTGAAGATGATGTTTATTTCCAAACCTGTCGCGCTAAAATTATCGCTACGCGTGAATGGACCGTGAAAGAGCTAGAGGCATTAGGCTTTAGTGTATTGCCCTCACAAGCTAATTTTGTATTTGCCAAACCCGCAGGCAAGAATGCAGCGGAACTTGCGCAAAAATTGCGTGAACACAAAATTCTGGTTCGCTACTTCAGCGCGCCACGCGTAAACGAATTTTTGCGCATTACGATTGGTACTGATGAACAAATGCAACGAATGATTGATGTATTAAAACACGTTTGATTTTTTAGTCGACAGAAACAAAAACGCCCGAGCTATAAACTCGGGCGTTTTTGTTTAAATTCAAGGCCATGTTAGATATTCGGCTTGCCTTGAATCGTGAAATATTTATCCATCCCCGTCCATTGAAGCATTTGCCAGACTTCTTTATTGCAGTGGCAGAGCTTTATATCGCCGCGCTCAGAGCCCTTTTGTTCTTTGAATAACAGCAGCATACCCAAGCCAGTGAGCGTTAAATTAGGAGCCTCGGTTAAATTAAATTCAAATTGACCTATGCCATTGGCCTCAGTTTCTTCTAACAGGCGACGCCACTCAGTGCGTAGATTTTGATCCAAATTACCGCAAATATTAATTCGCAAGCCGTGACCACTGTTAATTGGCAACCAATCTATGGTCGCCATATTGGCACTTGAATAACTGCCTTCAATAATCGCTTTTTTCTGTACTGAGCCTGGTGTAACTGGTACTAACTTGGATCGCGCAGGCTTGGGAACAGGAGAGGGAGTATAAGCATGCGGACGCGCAACCTTGGGAGGAGCACCAAAGGGATCGAAATAACTCTCGGCAACGTGATCATCCCACGTACTGGGTTGCTTGTGAGTACTGAGCACATCATCAATAACTTGACCGCGCGCCCTCTTGGCCTGAGCCTCTTCATCATTGGCTCGCGTTACGTTTTCTTCGCCCAGAAAGGGCACCTTACGCCTCATTTGGCGCCTCCAAACCTATGTTTTGTTATTAATAGCAGGTGGACATCTCTTAACCGCAAATAATGAATTCTATATAACACAGCCTTAGTATAGATAAGATTTAGAACTTGGCATCAGATTGTTTTTTATACGTTTTTTAGAGCCGTGTTTCTCAAGGTAACTGAATACCCCATCTTTTTCTTTTATTACAGACATACTTATCATTTTTGTTTATGATGAGGAAAAGCTATATAGAACTGTAGACTAAGTCTCTACAACAGGAAAGATTGGAGTAAGGCCCTAGGATTATTTGCCTTGAAACTATTTGCAAGGTAGCTAGGCCGCCAAGAATGTTCTCACGTGCTGAACAAGTCTTGAGTAGCACAGCATTCCGCCTAGAGAATGTTAGATGCGCGCGGCTATCACTATTTACGTATTAAGTGATAAGAGCTTGCGGATTAACCCATGACTCAACAATCACCCCTAGTGGGCAGCTATGCAGAATAAAAACAATGCCGTGGAATTGATTAAGAAATTCCAGCAACTTTTTACCAATTTAAATCACAAAGAAATCGCTGAGCGGCTGGTGAAACTCGTCGTCGCAAAGGCCGTTATTAGCCGCGCAGTATTGGTGGTAGAACGCGATAGTCATCTTTACGTCGAAGCCATTGCCTCGCAGCAAGATTCCGAGTTGTTGGTAAATGGAATCACCACTTCACTCAATCGCCTGAATTACTTACCCCATCAACACATACATCAAGTCTTTGATAGCGGTAAACCGCAGTCCTTGGATAGCGTTCAAATCCAATTGCTGGGCGCCATGTTTACCCAAAAAGGCTGTAAAGCCTGCTACCTTCACCCTATTTTAGAAAATGACAAAACCATTGCCGTTTTCTATATGGAGGCAGAACAAGGTTTAGCGCAGCTTATTCAAAGCGTTAATGAATTGGACTCGGTATGGACATTTAGTTCTCTGTTAGTGCGCCAAGTGATTGATATGTGGCACTACGAAGAACAGTCCGAGCGTTTCCGCTTGGCAGAACAAGCACTTTGGGCCAGCGAAACCTATCTCAATGCTATTCTGCGTTACTCGCCAGCATTAATTTCAGTAAAAGACTTAGACGGCAATGTCGTGCTCGCCAGCGATCACTTCAAGCTTATGGCGAATATCGATGAAACAGGCTTTGTCGGCAAAAACGTATTCGACGTGTACCCCAAGGATGTTGCTCAATCCATTTGCGATATAGACGCGGCAACTAAAACCAAGCAGCAAACCTTCGAAGTCGAATTAGATTTAATGCACAAAGACGGCAGCATGCACACCTATTTGATGGTGAAGTTTCCGCTGCGCTCTAAAGATAATCGCGTGTTTGGCGTGTGTACAATCGGTACTGATATATCCGAACGTAAGTTGGCCGAAAATGCGCTACGCGAGCAACAATCTCGCCTAAATTACATGGCATTTCACGATTCGCTCACGGGTTTGCCTAACCGCTCCTTGTTTTATGATCGCATCTATCATGGTCTTGCCCGCGCACGTCGCGCCAATTCCAAAGTCGCTCTCATGTTGCTGGATATAGATCGCTTTAAAAATATCAACGATAGTCTCGGCCATGACGCCGGTGACTTAATGTTAAAAGCAATTGCCACACGCCTGAACGAAGGCGTGCGCGACATGGACACAGTGGCGCGCTTGGGCGGCGATGAATTTGTGGTGGTGCTTGAGGGTGTTCACGACCTTGAGGATGTAATGTTTGTTGCCAATAAACTATTAGTGACCCTTGCACGCCCTATTGAAATCAGCGGCCACGAAATCACCTCCACCGTAAGTATCGGCGTCAGTATTTTCCCCAATGATGGCGACGTCACTGACGAACTTCTTAAACACGCCGATATTGCAATGTACAAAGCAAAAGAGGCAGGTAAAAACAATTGTCAGTTTTATACCAAGGGCATGAATGCTACGGCCGTAAATTATTTATTGTTAGAGAATGATTTGCGCCGAGCGCTCGAACTCAATCAGTTCACATTGCACTACCAGCCTCAAATAGATTTAAAGACCGGCCACTTAATGGGCGTTGAAGCCTTGGTGCGCTGGAAACACCCTGATCGCGGCTTAGTGTCCCCCGCTCATTTTATTCCGCTAGCAGAAGAGACAGGGTTGATTGTGCCTATTGGTGAATGGGTCTTACGTGAAGCCTGTCGCCAACAAAAACTGTGGCTAGATGCAGGAAAAAAAGTCGGTAAAGTTGCTGTGAATTTATCACCGCGTCAATTCCGTCAAAAGAACTTCCCCGGCAAAGTAGAAGCCATTCTGCGCGAAACACAATTAGCTGCCGAATATTTGGAATTGGAAATCACTGAAAGTTGCGCAATGGAGCATGCGGGCGAAACTATTAATCAATTAAATCAACTCAATCAAATGGGCATGTATTTAGCGATTGATGATTTCGGTACCGGCTATTCATCGCTTGCCTATTTACAACGCTTTCCGATTCAAAAATTAAAAATCGATCGCAGCTTTGTGAATGATATTCATGATGACATGAACGATGCCGCGATCACCAAAACCATTATTGGTTTGGCGCACAGCATGCAACTGCGCGTGGTTGCCGAAGGGGTGGAAACGCAGAATCAAGCAGATTGGTTGCGCCAATGCGGTTGCGATCAAGCGCAAGGGTTCTTGTATGCCAAGCCTATGTCTCCCAAACAATTTGAAAGCCACTTTCACGGTGGTCGTTTTTGTTTTGATGGCACAGTGATTCCATTGGAAAACTATAAGCTGGGCGCATAGCCCAATAACCCCTTTGCCGCTAACCCACACTGGGTAGCGGCGCAACCATTCAACCGCTTTTACACCCTCTTACCACCGCCTATCCCCTCTTATCATGTTTTCAGAATCACAAAGCAGCTAGTTACCTATACTAGATTCATTAGTCTAGGTATAAGGTTAAGCTTGGTTGCCCTAAGTTATAAACCATTTGCAATTCTAGAAATTGTGTATTAGTGTAATAATACACATGAACTTAAAGCTAAGACGCCATAAATTCATTTAATAAAAACATAACTTGTTAAGAAGGAATATCTTGTGACGCAATCAGCATCTAACACCAACAATCTCATCAATATCATTACCGCCCCTAAACTGGCATTCCCGGCGATAAAAGAAAAAACCAGCGTGCTTTTTCCGTTTGGGTTGATTCTGGTGGCAGCCATTTGTTCCATGTTTTATTTTTATGCGACCGTGGATTTCGCATGGATGATTGAGCAGATGGTCAATTCACAAACCGTCGGCAAAAGTGACGCCGAACGCGAAGCTATTCACAAGGCGATGAGCAGCATGTCTTCCACTGTGATGGGCGGCAGCTCAATTGCAGGCTTGGTGATTGGCATGTCGGTTTTCTACGCTATTCTGGCCGCCTACTTGATGCTGGTGAACAAACTTTTGGATAGCGACAACCTAGGTTTTAAGTCGTGGTTTTCATTTGTTTGTTGGTGCTCTATTCCCTCTATATTTACCTCACTTGCATCTCTCATCAATATTATGTTGGCAAGCAACGGGCAAATCACAATCGAATCCCTAAATCCAATTAGTTTTAATAATGTATTTTTGCACATGGTACCCAGCGATCCTTTATTCGGTCCCTTGAGCGCCTGGGACCCTATGATGCTTTGGAGCATCGGCTTAATGGTATTTGGCTTTAATCAATGGACTGGAAAATCCCTCGCGAAATCAGCCGCAATTGTTTTAGCGCCAACTTTTATTATTTACGGCATCTGGATTGCCGTAGCAATGAAGTAATTATTGCTACGCCTCAATGTGCAAGCCTAATTAGCACACCCTGACTTTGCCGGTGTTTTGCACCGGCTTTTTTGTACTCGTATTTTCCATTTACCTTATGGTCTGGCTCTATGAAAAAACCCATTATTATCGCCGCAATACTGTGTCTAATTATTGGTGTTCCGGTGATTAAAAAATTCACTAGCGGCGACAGTGTTAAAAAAGTTGAAGTTGAAGCTCTGGCTAATCACGCCATTAAAGCCTCCATTATTGCGTCAGGTAATTTAAACCACGAGGAGAAAGTACAACTCAGCACTGAAGTCATCGGCAAAGTAAAAAGTATTTTTGTAAAAGAAGGCGACAAAGTCAGCAAAGGCCAATTATTACTACAAATAGACGATGAAGCCTATATTTCTGCCACCGAACAAAGCCAAGCCGCAGTGCGCATGCAAAAAATTGCTATTGACCGTCTAGCATCCAATCATCAAAATTTGCTAACTCAATGGCAACGTAAAAAAATCTTGTTCGATAAAAAATTAATCGACCCGCAAACCTTCGATGCCATCACTCTCGAACTGGCCAGCGCAGATTTCCAAGTAAAGTCCGGGCGAGAACAATTGATTCAAGCCGAAGCGCAATTAGCGCAAGCCAAAAATAACCTTGCGAAAACCCGCGCTTATTCACCCATTGATGGTGTAGTCACATCACTCACCATCAAGGTCGGTGAAACCGCTATCGCCGGGACTATGAATTTTGCGGCATCAAGTCTGATGACTATTGCAAACCCTGCGAGCTTGCATGCTGAAGTGAATGTAGATGAAGCCGATATCACCAACGTAGCTATTGGCCAACACGCAGAAGTAGTTGCTATTGCACACTCAGACCAACCTATTAAGGGCACAGTCGCATTTATTGCTGAAACCGCAAAAGTCGCCACTGGCCGCAGCGGTTTAAGCTTCGCGGTCAAAATTCGTTTTGAAGACACTAAAATAATTAAGTTGTGGCCGGGGATGTCTGCTCGTGCAGAAATTTTTACCAGCGGCGAAACCAGCAAACTTGCGGTACCCATTCAAGCTATAGTTGCGCAGCATGATGATGCAAAAAAATCTGATGATAAAAAAGCAGATACAGAAAGTGCAGTAAAAGCAACCAACAACTACATTTTTGTAGCCAACAATAATAAGGCGCGCCGTGTAGCGGTTACCTTGGGCTTATCTGATGATGAATATCAGGAAATCACCAGCATCAATAAAGACGAAGTAAAAGTGGGCGATAACATTATCCTCGGCCCAGATCGTATTTTGCGTTATTTAAAAGACGGTGAAACGATTACTCCCGAAGACAAGAAAAACGACACTAAAAAAGCAGATAGTAAAAAAGAGAACGCACAAAAACCTACAGACAAAAATAATAGTGACGGTAAATAATTATGTCACTCATTGTGCTAAACGATATTGTAAAACACTATGTAATGGGGCAAGAAACCGTAAGAGCTTTGGACGGTGTTAGTTTAAGCATTGCAGTGAATGAATATGTTGCTTTCACCGGCTCATCGGGTTCAGGAAAATCCACCATGATGAATATTTTAGGCGCACTGGATAAACCCAGTAGCGGTTCATATTTGTTAAATAACCGCGATGTAAGCCAACTCAATCAAGACGAACTCGCAGAAATTCGCAATCGCGAAGTAGGCTTTATTTTTCAAAGTTTCAATTTGCTGCCGCGTTTATCTGCACTGGGCAATGTTATGCAACCGCTGATTTATCGCGGTATCCCTTTAAAAGCTCGAGAGCAAGCCGCAAGCGCCGTATTAAAGCGCGTTGGACTTGGCGACCGTATGCACCACCTGCCTAATCAGTTGTCCGGCGGGCAGCGCCAGCGTGTAGCCATTGCGCGCGCGCTGGTCACCAACCCTTCCATTTTATTAGCGGATGAACCCACCGGAAATTTGGACTCCACGACCACTACTGAGATTATGAAGCTGTTTGACGAATTACACAGGGAAGGCAATACGATTGTCATGGTAACTCACGAGCCAGAAATTGCGCGCCACTGCCACAGAGTGGTACGCATGCAAGATGGCAAATTGGCAGATGATTATCTCAACGAAAAAGCTCATTAACTCAGGACTAAATTGTGTTTACATTTATTGAATGTTTACGCTCTGCGCTTATTTCTATTAGAGCTCATGGCTTTCGCAGCATATTAACTACGCTGGGTATCATCATCGGCGTAGCATCCGTGATCGCTACTGTTTCTATAGTACAAGGCTTGAGCCATAGTATTGGTCAACAATTTGAAGGCTTGGGTGCGAACAGTTTATCTGTCTATTCCTACACCTCATTTGAAGATCAAATGAAAGGTCGCTTTGGACGCATTACACCTGACGACCTGCAGCTGATTACCGATCGTGCCGAGGGCATTGAATCCATTACACCCATGCTAGCGTCGCGCTTTACCAGTGTCGTACGTTTTGGCGCAAAATCCACGACTGGGCGCGTCATTGGCACGACCAATAGCTTCCAACAAGTGAACCAGTTATTTATCCAAAAGGGACGATTTCTTTCAGAGAGTGACAACCAAACTCGTCGTCGCGTTTGCGTTATTGGAACCGAAGTTCGTGACGATCTACGACTACCGGAAAATCCCATCGGCGAATATATTGAAATCAATTCTGAGTGGGTAAAAATTATTGGGCTTGCCGAGCCCAAGGGAGAAATGCTGGGCTTAAAGCAAGACAACATTGTGCTACTCCCTTACAGCACCATGCAAAGCCTGAATGGCAATCAAGCCCAAGTGGATATTCAAATTCAATTAACGGTTACTCACATAGATGAAATGGAAACGGTTATTGAAAAAATCCGCAAACTCTTACGCCAGTCTCATCGCATTAAAAATGGCAATGATGATTTTAAAATTCAATCGTCAGAACAATTGAAGGATTCTGTTTCTAAAATTACATCCTCGGTAACCTTGGTTATGGGCGGAATCGTTAGCATCTCACTGCTGGTTGGCGGAATCGGCATTATGAATATTATGTTGGTGTCCGTAACTGAGCGCACCCGTGAGATTGGTATTTGCAAAGCTATTGGTGCAAAGCGGCACTATATTTTGCTGCAGTTTTTAATGGAATCTTTGCTGCTATGTTTGCTAGGTGGGCTTATAGGTTTGATGATTGGCTATGCATTAGGCATGGGCTTAGCGGCTATGATTCCCAACTTCCCCCCTGCTCACGTGCCTTTGTGGGCCGTGGCTATTTCAGTGGGATTTTCCGCACTCATTGGGATAGTATTTGGGATAGTTCCTGCCGCCAAGGCAGCAAATCTCGACCCCATTGAATCGTTACGTTACGAATAATATTTAGCTTATGGATATTCGCGTGAATAACTTTTGGCCAAAAATAAAACCCTACTGGGAAATTAGCTTCCACTCTAGCCGTAGCTATAAAGTGGTTATGTTGCTTATAACCTTATTTTATTTCTTCGGCTTTATCATTATGACGCACACCATGTTTCGCAGTGCGCACAACCATCTTATAACCGCATTAATTTTTCGTAGCTTTGTGGAGACGCTATTATTTATCGGCAGTTGCCATTTCATGATTCGACCCTACTTAAAATTAATCCTCTTACCCAAAAGCGGGTTCGGCTGGAATATTTTTCCTTTTTTAGCGTACAGTTTTATTTTGGCAATTATAGTTGTGTCTATGTCGATGCAGATTGCAAAAATGTCACCCTTTGGAGAGTTAAATTTCAGCAATATTAACCTTCAAAACCCAGATGATGCACGACAAAATCTGACGCTTACTATGAGCTATACCGCGTTGATTTTGGCTGGAGCGGTAAATGTGACTATTTTCTTTTCAATATGGTCTTTGACTTACGTGTTTTGGCACACGCTTGCCAGCAAAAGACAAATTCAACACCAAATGCGCGAAGCACAGCTGCAACAACTTACCAATCAATTAAATCCACATTTTTTATTTAATTCGCTCAACAGCATTCGTGCTTTAATTTTTGAAGATCAAGAAAAAGCAGCGCACACGCTTACCCAATTATCAGAACTTTTTCGTGTACATCTACAAGCCAATATAAAACCTGTATCAACGATTGAAGACGAATGGGAAATTGCTAAGCGTTATCTCGAAATTGAACAAGTTCGTTTAGAGCAGCGTTTGCAGTTAAAAATTTGTTTCGACCCCAGCCTATGGCAAAAAACTCTCCCTACACTCTGCCTCTTAACCTTAGTTGAAAATGCTATAAAACATGGCATTAGCCCCAACAGCCAAACCGGTACCATTGAAATTCTTACCCGTCGCACTCATGCGGGACGCTGGCAACTTTGTGTCATTAATTCCATTGCCGCAGAATCAAACGCCGTGAGTACCCATACCGGCCTTGCAAACTTACAACAGCGATTGCAATTGTTATCGCCGTTACATCAATTGCGGTATCAAAAAACCGAAAATCGTTTCGAGTTGTACATGGAGTTAGTCGATGATTAGAACACTTATAGTTGATGACGAGCGCCTTGCCCGCGCCGAACTTAAACGACTATTAAGCGTGCACCCGCAAATTCATATTCTTGCAGAGGCAACCAATGCTGAAGAAGCCAAAGCCTACTTGGCCGAATTAGAAATAGACTTGGTTTTTTTAGATATTCAAATGCCGGGCACCAGCGGGCTTGAATTAGCAGCGACGCTTAAACCGGATTTGCAATTCGTATTTTGCACTGCCTTTGATAGCCACGCGCTGGATGCCTTCGAATTAAATGCTTTGGACTATTTAGTAAAGCCACTTGATCCAGAACGCTTGCGCAAAACATTAGAACGATTAGAAGAAAAGCCGAGCAATAAAACGCAACATGCAAACTACCTCCCTGAAAGTCACGGGCTCTTATTAAAATTTGGCGATTCCAGCCGAATTGTTCGCTTAAGTGATATCAGCCGTTTTGAAAGCGTGGGCAATCACAGCGCGGTGTATACGCCCTATGGCAAGAGCTTTTTACACAGCTCCCTCTCAAAAATTGAATTGCGCCTGGATCCACAACAATTTTTTAAAGCCAGCCGCGCAGATATTATTCGCGTGAGTGCGATTAAAGAATTAGAACCGGGATTATCTGCAGGCAGCATGTTAGCGATCTTGCACAGCGGTGAAGAAGTGGAAGTAAGCCGCCGTCAAGTACAAGTGTTGCGACAGTTGTTCGGTGGTATTTAATAGCCTTCTATCACTGGTCACAACCTAAAATCATTTTATTGGGCGCTTATCTTGAGGCCTATGAAATAGTGTTACTAGTTTTTTATTCAGAGCAAAAACCATGGAATTTTTAAATCAAATGTATCAACAAATGGCAACCGCTAGCCTTGGCGTTTGGATGGTGGTTATTCCCTTAACCTTTATCATTTGGTTTGTCCCAACACTGCTCGCCATCTTCTTTAATCGAAAACATCTAAAACAGATTTTTATAGTGAATATTCCAGCAGGATTTTCTTTTGTTGCTTGGGGAGCCTGTATTACTTGGGCAATAAGCGGAAAAGTCAGTGAGAGATTTAAATCAAAGGAAGTTACTCAAAAAGAGTAACTTCCTTTGAAAAATTTGGGGACTCAGCCCTTCCCTTTGGTTTTGTTGTTATTTGGCCGCGCATTCTCTTCAATAAAAGCGACAATCATATCCGCGATATTTTTCTTAGTCGTGGTTTCAATTCCCTCTAAACCCGGTGATGAATTCACTTCCATCACCAGCGGCCCGCGACTTGATCGCAACAAATCCACACCTGCTAGTTGCAAACCCATCGTCTGTGCCGCTTTGATGGCCGTGGTGCGTTCGGCAGGTGTTAATTTGGTCACCTTGGCACTACCACCGCGATGCAAGTTAGAGCGGAACTCACCCTCTTGCGCAGTTCGCTGCATGGCGGCCACGATTTTGCCGCCAATTACAAAACAGCGTACATCGCTGCCATTGGCCTCTTTAATAAACTCTTGTACCAGAAATTCGGCGCGCAGCTCGCGAAAGGCTTCAATCACGCTTTCTGCAGCTTTTGAGGTTTCAGCCAACACAATTCCGCGACCTTGAGTACCCTCGCAAAGCTTTAGCACCAAGGGTGCGCCACCAACGAGCTTTATCAGCTCTTTCGTATCGTGAACGTTATACGCAAAACTGGTTTTCGGCAGGCCAATGCCTTTGCGCGATAGCAATTGCAGAGCGCGCAATTTATCGCGAGACCGACCTAGCGCGACCGATTCGGTTAAACAGTAAACACCCATCATTTCGAACTGGCGAATCACGGCCAACCCGTAGTGCGTAACCGAGGCGCCAATGCGCGGAATCACTGCATCAAAACCTTGCAGCTCCTCCCCCATATACCAAATAGACGGGTTAGAGGAGCTGATGTCCATATAGCACTTCAAAATGTCGATAACACGCACCTCATGACCACGCGCAACGCAGGCCTCCACCAATCGTCGGGTGGAATAGAGATGACGGTTACGCGACAGGATAGCTATTTTCATAAAAAACCTAAAAAGAAGAAGTGACACATCTGGACAGGGTTAATCCAAGCCGATGGGCTACTCGAGAACAGGCTGGGATTTGTTCCCACCCAACAAAAAGGATTTGCCGCTATCGACCACAAAACGCCGTTTTAGCGCACTGCGGCCGAGCAGCATACGAAACATCATGTTTTCACGATCGGTGAGGGTGAGCTCTATCAGCCGGGTCTCGCCCTGCACAACCAAAGTAGTTTCAATTACGGGGCGCATTTCAGCGTGACCGCCCGAATCGGTCACTTGGCGAACATCTTTTACTGGCGCTTCACACTCAATCACCTGCGTTGCGGTTGCTTGCAATGGATGTACGCCAAATCTTACCCATGGCATACCCTCGCGCTCAAAGGGCTGTACGTAGAATGCGTGAAGCGCGCTGGTTTTCGCCCCGGTATCCACCTTGGCTTTGATATGGGCGACCCCTAAATCAGGTAGCCCAACCCATTCCCGCCAACCAATAACGGCGTATTGTGTTTCTATTAGCACCCTATCCGCT
>JACCDN010556390.1_pt1 | contig 15424 bp, 18 predicted proteins | sample 7441691 | NCBI WGS metagenome assembly JACCDN01 (sample SAMN15323439, study PRJNA562643) | freshwater metagenome | isolation source: river surface water | place: USA:Blue River Watershed | collected 2017-08-16
CACTGCTTCCATTACGTTGGCCCTTCAGCCAGGCCGTGCACTGAATGATGGACAAATCAATGCCATTACCCATATGGTGTCCAGTAGTGTTGCTGGTCTGATACCGGGTAATGTCACTGTAGTTGACCAGAATGGTAATTTATTAACACAACCCGAGAACAATGGGCGCGGTTTAAATGCCACTCAACTTAAGTTTATTAATGAACTTGAAAGTCGCTATCAACGTCGTATAGAGACCATTTTGACGCCCATAGTGGGTCATGGCAATGTTCATGCAGAAGTCACTGCACAGTTGGATTTTGCAGCTCGCGAGCAAACCATTGAAGAATATAAGCCGAATCAGCCACCCAATCAGGCGGCAATACGTTCACAGCAATTAAGCCAAAGTAAACAAAGAGGCATGCCAGAAGGCGGCGTTCCTGGAGCCTTATCTAACCAACCCAGCGCAGTTCCTGTTGCCCCTATAGACATACCTGCGCGGCCAGCAATGAATGCACAAAATGCCAATAATCCTGATGTTCTAACTAATGCCAATAATCCTGATGTTCTAACTGATGGAGTTACGGGTGATCATACCGCGGTGGCAGCGAATACAGAGCCGGAAAGTTCACGTCATGACGAAACAACAAATTACGAAGTGGATCGCACCATCAAACATATCCACCAACAGGCAGGAGTCATACAACGCCTGTCTGTTGCAGTAGTTGTCAATTACCTGGACAGAGATAAAAGCGGCACGTCAAAACCACTGAGCAAAGATCAGTTGACACAGATAGAAAACTTGACCCGTGAAGCCATGGGATACTCCAGCACCCGTGGTGATAGCCTGAATGTTGTCAATATGCCTTTTACTCCGGTAGAAAATGTGATGTTTGCGCAGCCTTTTTGGAAACAACCGCGTTTCTTTGATCTTTTGCTTGATCTCGGACGTTATCTGTTACTGGCCATAGTGGCATGGATTTTGTGGCGAAAAATTGTTCGTCCTCAGTTGCTCAAAAGACAGCAAGAGGAAGAAATGTCTGCAGCCAGAAAAGCAGAAAAAGCGGCAGAGGATGCAAGAGCCTCTCAGCCACAGGAACCCAGCGCAGACGAGATATTGGCACTCAAGAAATCTCAACAACGGTCAAATGCTGAAATGAAGGCGCAGAAGTTACGTGATCTTGCACAACGAGATCCTAATGTTGTTGCGTTAGTGATCCATCAATGGATGAAGGAAGGAAAAAGATGAGCCTGACCGGAGTTGAGAAAAGTGCCGTTATGTTAATGACCTTGGGTGAAGAACGTGCCGCTGAAGTATTAAAATGCCTGGCTCCCAGTGAAGTACCCAAAATAGTCCTGGCGATGTCTAAAATTAGCCCTATCGCACAAGATCAACTGGTTGAGGTGTTGGTTGAATTCGAAAATGAATCGGAAAAATATGCCACACTGAACATTAATACCAATGAATACCTGCGCTCAGTATTGGTAAGAGCCTTAGGTGAAGAACGGGCAACCAGTTTACTGGAAGATCTTCTGGGATCATATCAAGTTTCGGGTGGCATGGAAGCACTGAACAGGATGGATCCCGTTACAGCGACCGATCTTATCCGCGATGAGCATCCACAAATTATTGCCACCATTCTGGCTTATCTGAAGCGCAATCAGGCCGTGGAGATTCTGGCATTATTTGATGCCAACTTGCGTAATGATGTCATTTTACGTATTGCCACGTTAGGAGGAATACAACCCAGCGCACTGGCAGAGCTTATCGAAGTGCTCAACAACATGCTCAGTGGTCAAAATTCAAAACGTAATAAAATCGGTGGTGTGCGTACTGCAGCAGAGATAATCAACCTGATGAAGTCACAGCAGGAAGAGGACGTGATGAATGCTGTCCGCAATTACGATGGTGAGTTGGCACAAAAAATTATCGACCAGATGTTCCTGTTCGAAAATCTTGTTAGCCTGGAAGACCGCAGTATTCAGCGTTTACTGCGCGATATCGATCCAGAGACATTATTGATTGCCATAAAAGGTGCAGACAGTGCATTGCGCGATCACTTCCTTAACAATATGTCCCGACGTGCAGCAGAGCTTTTACGCGATGATCTGGAATCTCGTGGACCGGTACGCATGGCTGATGTAGAAATCGCACAGAAATCGATTCTGGATATTGCCCGCAAGCTGGCAGAAAGTGGCGAGATAATCATTGGCAGCTCCGAGGAAGATTATGTCTGATCAGATTAATGGCCAATGGCAACGCTGGTCGCTTAATGATCTGGCTGCTACAGAGCAAACGCCTGAAGCCAGTTCAATAGAAACTGAAGTTATGGACCAGAGGCAGGCAGAAAAACAAGATGTCGATGCTATCTATCCTGAGGAATACATACAACCTTCTGCGGTACCTGAACAAAAGCAAAATTATCAACAAGGTTTTGTGAAAGGTGAGCAGGAAGGTTTCGATACCGGTTACCAGAGGGGGTTAGCTGAAGGCAGCCAACAGGGTTTGAGTGAAGCGCAAGCGCAGCAACAAGCCATTACTGCACGGTATCAGCATATGATCAGCGAATTTCAGCAAACACTGGATGCGCTTGATGCCGTTATCAGTTCACGTCTGATGCAGTTGGCACTTACCGCTGCCAAACAAATTTTAGGCCAACCTGCCATTATCGATGGCACGGCTTTATTAAATCAAATCCAACAACTGATTCAGCAGGAACCCATGTTAAATGGCAAACCTCAGCTGCGAGTGCATCCCAACGATTTAGCAATGATAAAAGAACGGTTGGGTAGCACTCTCAGCCTTCATGGCTGGATCTTACTGGCTGATGATCGTTTGCATCCCGGTGGTTGCAAAGTCAGTGCTGAAGACGGTGAGCTTGATGCCACTTTGGCAACTCGTTGGCATGAGTTATGCCGTCTTGCAGCACCTGGAGAGGTATAATGACTGCTCGCCTTGGCCGCTGGATCGGTACTCTCAATGAGATAGAAAAACGTATCAACCATTCACCCACAGTACGTTACTATGGGCGATTGACTCGTGCCACAGGTTTGGTACTGGAAACAATAGGTCTACAATTACCTATTGGTGCCACCTGTATTATCGAACGTATTCTGGGTGAACGGATTACCGAAATAGAATGTGAAGTGGTTGGCTTTAATGGCCAAAAAATGTTTTTAATGCCGCTGGAAGATGTGGAAGGTATTGTACCCGGAGCGCGCGTTTATGCCCGCAATGGGGTGTATGCCAATTCCATGGGTAAACAATTTCCCCTTGGCCCAAAACTCCTCGGTCGTGTTCTGGATGGCAGTGCCAGGCCTCTTGATGGTCTACCTGCACCAGAAACGGGCTATAGTGCCTCTTTAGTGACTGCACCGATTAATCCACTGCAACGTACGGCCATCACCCAAGTTCTGGATGTCGGTATTCGTACCATCAATGCCTTACTTACCGTTGGTCGTGGACAGCGCATGGGACTCCTTTCCAGTTCTGGGGTAGGAAAGAGCATTTTACTGGGTATGATGGCACGCTATACCAAGGCCGATGTGATTGTTGTTGGTTTAATCGGTGAACGTGGTCGTGAAGTTAAAGATTTTATTGAGAATATTCTTGGTACAGAGGGACGTGCACGTTCGGTGGTGATTGCAGCTCCTGCAGATGTTTCCCCTTTATTGCGTATGCAGGGGGCCATGTATGCAACCCGTATTGCGGAAGATTTTCGCGATCGTGGTCAGCATGTCCTGCTGATTATGGATTCCCTTACCCGTTATGCTATGGCTCAGCGCGAAATTGCACTGGCCATTGGTGAACCACCGGCAACAAAAGGCTACCCGCCTTCAGTTTTTGCCAGGCTTCCTGCTCTGGTTGAGAGAGCGGGAAATGGTATTAACGGAGGATCCATTACTGCATTCTATACCGTACTGACTGAGACCGATGATCACAATGATCCCATTGCTGATGCAGCACGCGCGATCCTGGATGGTCATGTCGTACTGTCACGCCAGCTTGCGGAAGCAGGACATTATCCCGCCATTGATATTGAAGCTTCTGTTAGCAGAGCCATGACGGCTTTGGTCGATGAAGCACACTATCGCACAGTAAGTCAATTCAAGCAGCTGTTATCCCGATATCAACGTAATAAGGACTTAATTAGTGTAGGCGCTTATGTTGCTGGCAGCGATCCCGTCTTGGATCGGGCGATAACGTTGCATTCTAAAATGGAGGCGTTTTTGCAACAGAACATGTTTGAGCGTAGCGACTATACTCATTCTTGTCAGCATTTGCAGGATCTGTTTTCAGCATAATTACGACAGGTCAGATTATAGAATTGGTTATTGGTAATGATTGGGACAATAAATGAAAAATCAATCACATCTCCTTATGTTAAATAATCTGGCTCAGAAAGCCGTTATGCAGGCCAATAAACAACTGGGAAAAGCACAGCGATCACAACAGCAGGCTCAACAACAGTTAGCCGTCTTGCTTAACTATCAGGACGAGTATCATATAAAATTAAATAATACTCTCAGCAATGGTATGACAGCTGCAAGCTGGCAAAACTACCAGCGGTTTATTCAAACGCTGGAACAGGCCATTGACGGACACAAACAACAGCTTATGCAATGTACACAAAAGATGGAACAAGGCATTACGCACTGGCAAAAACAACAACAGCGTCTTAGTGCATATGAAGCCTTACAGGAACGCGCCGAAAATATCCAACTACGGTATGAAAACTGTTTAAACCAACGGATAACGGATGAGTTTGCTCAACGTCATTCACACAGGAGTTTAATCAAATGAATCTTAGTGTTTCCCCCGCTATTGTGGCCTCAGAAAATAGCAATACCCCTGTCACTGCTTCTGGCTCATCATTTGCTAACGCTGATCAACCGGATACTTTTATCACCCTGTTGAGCAATAAATTATCTCAGGAGGCACAATCATTGCTTCCTGAACAGGATATGGTCACTAACACGCTTTTGGTCGATGCACTGATGATGGTTGATACCCCTGTTGATATCCGTGATTCAAGGGGTAACGAAACATCATCTTTACTTCCCGTTTTCAACGAGGAACACTTTGCCGCTGATGCTGTAAAAACGCTGATGACCAATGATACACCTGCCTCTGATAACTTGCGGACATTTGATGCATTACTGGATATGTTGCCTTATCAGACACCGCTTGCGGCACTGGAACAACAACAGGGCAAAACCGCACTGAATCTGAATACTGAACAGGGTGCAGTGACTAAGATCCACCCTAATCCACAGTTTGCTCTGGAACAAATACAGGAGCATAAATCTGCTGCTGTTGAGCTTCAACCCGTCTGGTTGCATACCAAAAGTGGTAACCCGTTACCTGTTGATACCACTTCAGAACTGGCTCATTTATCTCAACTGTTATCTGATAATACTGGCCAACAGGTCTCAGGCAATGCAAGTCAGGAGAAAATGCCCTTGCAGCCGAACAATGTTGTTCCACTGTTGGTCAGTGCACCGACCGCCGAATCGGGTGCCCTGAATACGGCATCAACCACCGCACAACTGAATGCACAATTAGGCAGCAAGGAATGGCAACAAACTTTGGGGCAACAGGTGGTTATGTTTAGCCGCAATGGTCAGCAAAATGCTCAGTTATTCCTGCATCCACCGGAACTTGGCATATTGCATGTCCGCTTAAGCATGGAAGATAACTTGGCGCAGTTACATTTTGCGTCAATGCACACTCAGGTAAGGGCCGCTATGGAAGCGGCCATGCCCGGTTTACGTCATGCTCTGGCCGAAAGTGGTATTCAGTTAGGGCAAAGTACGGTAGGTAGCGAAACGACTTCACCGTGGCAACAGGCACGGCAGGACTCCGGCAGCAGTCAGCATCCAGCAGAAATCATTGCTCATCAAGGAGAACGGTTATCTTTAACCACGCCAGCAGCATTGGAATCTCTGGCTGCCGGCAGAAATGCTATTGATATTTTTGCTTAAAATTGTCACAAACGATCGAGCTGGTGTATTTTCCTTTAGTTATTCTTCCTATTGGCTGGATAGATAAACGGGATAATGATTTCCAGTACCGATTGAGCGCAGAGGAAGTATCAGTGGTGGTTTTTGCTTTATATGTGACCGCAACCGATGATCTCTCTGTACTATAAATTGATAACAGCACTGTAATAGGGATTTATCTTATCTATGTCTGAAAATATCGATGCAATCAAAAAAAGCCAAACGTTGCTCTGGATCATTCTCTTGCTCATCCTTGTTCTGGGTGGCTATGGTGGCTGGGCACTTTACAAGCTTTTAAAAGGTGGAGCGAATGTTATTGGTACCGGAAAGCCCGTCCCTGAATTAGTGGTGCCTGTGTACATGCCGCTTGATACGTTTACCGTCAATCTGGTTAACCCGGAAAATGATCCCGAGCGGGTACTTTATATCGGTCTGACGTTACGTCTGCCTGATCAAATCACTCACGCCGAGCTCAGTAATAATCTGCCCGAAGTACGCAGTCGGCTGTTGCGTCTTTTTTCCCGCCAGGAAATAGGACCGCTGTCTACCGAAGAAGGCAAACAGCAGCTGGCAAATCAAATTAAAACTGAGCTTGGTAAACCTTATTTTCAGGGTCATTCCAACCCGGTAATCAGCGATGTGCTGTTTACCGCATTTATATTGCGATAATGATTATGGCCGACGATATCCTTTCAGCAGCAACAAATCAGGGTAAAGGTACTGCTGGTAACCCTAAATCAACAGCGGCCACAAAGGGCGGCGGCAGTGTCAAGCCATATGACCCGTCCATACAAAAGCGCATGGTCCGTGAGCGTCTGTATGCACTGGAATTTATCAATGAGCGCTTCTCACGTCAGTTCCGTATGGGGTTGTTAAATTCTTTACAGCTCTCTGCGGATATTACTGCAGGAGAGCTGAAGATTCACCCATACCATGAATTTGCCAAAAGCCTTCCGGTACTCACTAACCTTAATCTTGTACAATTGAAGCCGTTACGAGGTCATGCCCTGTTTGTCTTCGAGCCGGGTATGGTATTTACTGCGGTTGATAAACTGTTTGGGGGCGATGGACGCTTCCCGGCAAAAGTCGAAGGGCGGGAGTTTACCTCTACTGAACAGCGTGTCATCCACCGTATGTTAACAATTGCCATGGAGGCTTATCAATACGCATGGAGTACTGTGTACCGGCTCGATGCTGTGAATCATGTTCGATCCGAAATACGGTCAAAATTTACTCATATTACCGCCTCACCCAATGATCCGGTCATTAGCACTGCATTTAAAATTGAAATTGGTACCTTGATTGGGGAATGTAGTATCTGTATTCCGTTTTCCATGATGGATCCTTTACGCGAACTACTGACCAACCCGCAAGTATCAGGTATTGAAGCAGAAAATCATCACTGGCGTAGAATGTTGAGTAAACAATTGCAGAATTCTGAATTAGAACTGGTGGCACATTTTGTGGATATTCCATTGCTGCTGTCTCAAATTCTAAAATTAAAACCTGATGATATGTTATCGATAGAAAGGCCTCAACGTCTGGTGGGTCATGTAAATAACGTGCCCGTACTAACCGCCCAATATGGAACATTAAACGGGCAATATGCCTTGCGTATTGAACAGTTGATTAACCCCATTTTAAATGATCGTAGTGAGGAATCGCCCGAATGAACAAACCGAGTCAACCGTCTGATGACAGCAAGAAAAAACCAAGCGTAAAAAAAGGACAACCTGAGGACTCATCAGCTGATACGCTTGATGGACAAAACACGGCGGCCACCACAGAAGGTGTGTTTAAGGTACTGGAATCTCAGAAGGGGCCCAATAGTTTGCAGGACATTAATCTGATTTCAGATATCCCGGTGAAACTGTCTGTTGAGTTCGGTCGTACAAAAATGACGATTAAGGACTTGTTAGGCCTGTCACAAGGTTCTGCAGTTACTCTGGATGGCTTGGCGGGCGAACCTCTCGATATTCTGGTCAATGACTACTTGATTGCTCGAGGTGAAGTGGTGGTGATTGGTGATAAATATGCCATACGTATTACTGAGATCATTACGCCTTCTGAACGTATACGCCGTCTGAGCCGATAATGACATCCATACACACGCCAGCAACTCTGGTTGCCAGCAGTAATACCGCCATTACTCAGGACGAAACCCACCAGGTTATTCCCTCTATTACCCTTACCCCACCGGGTTCCGTGTTGACTCAGGTGGGTACTGTATTGGCTCTGGTAGTACTGTTTATACTCTGTGCAGCCTGGCTGATGCGTAAACTGGGTTTTACAGGGGGTATGAAAAATAGCAAGTTGCTTCATGTCGTTGGCAATTGCCAGCTTGGGCACCGGGAACGGGTGCTGATTGTTGAAGTTGCAGATACCTGGCTGGTGTTGGGTGTTACCGCACATCAGGTGACCCTGTTGCATGTCTTGCCGGTACAGGCTGATCCCAATGGCAAGATAACTCAGATGACAAAATCCATTGATTTTAATCAGTTACTACAAAAAATAATAAAAAATCCGGAAAAATCCGCATGATCTCTGTGTATCAGTTAATTTTTGCCAGACAGCAGGATTCCAGCGTGGGACAGCACATGATGTACTCTTTGTTGGCCGCAATGGTTATACTGATTTCCCCGGTAGCGTCGGCACAGTTACCTGGCATCGTCAGCCAACCGTTGCCAGGTGGTGGTCAAAGTTGGTCATTACCGGTACAGACATTAGTTCTGTTAACCAGTTTAAGCTTCTTACCCGCCGCTTTACTGATGATGACCAGTTTTACGCGTATTATTATTGTTCTCGGTCTGTTGCGCAATGCTCTTGGTACCCCCTCTTCCCCGCCCAATCAGGTCATAATGGGACTGGCATTGTTTCTGACCTTTTTTATTATGTCACCGGTTTTTGATAAGATTTATCAGGACGCTTATTTGCCACTGAGTCAGGATAAAATCAGCACCGAAATTGCTATCGATAAAGGCATACAGCCGCTCCGTGAATTTATGCTGCATCAAACCCGAGAAGCCGATCTGGCCTTATATGCACGTTTGGCAAATCTGTCGTCGATCTCCGGACCGGAAGCCGTGCCCATGCGTATCCTGTTACCTGCTTATGTGACCAGTGAACTCAAGAGTGCATTTCAAATCGGTTTTACGGTCTTAATCCCATTTTTGATTATCGATCTTGTGGTTGGCAGTGTTTTGATGGCGCTCGGGATGATGATGGTACCTCCTGTCACCATTTCATTGCCTTTCAAACTCATGCTGTTTGTGTTGGTGGATGGCTGGCAGTTGATACTTGGCTCCCTGTCACAAAGTTTTTACAGTTGAACGAACAACCAGACTCCTACAGGGAATTACCTTCATGACGCCAGAATCCGTAATGACGCTTGGTACCGAAGCGATGAAAATTGCCCTGGTACTGTCAGCCCCTTTATTATTGACCGCCTTGATTTGTGGTTTGGTGATTAGCCTGTTACAAGCAGCCACGCAAATAAACGAGATGACCCTGTCGTTTATCCCCAAAATTTTGGCGGTAGCAACAACGGTGATCATTGCTGGCCCATGGATGCTTACCATCATGGTAGATTACATGCGCATGCTGTTCAGCAATTTACCCACTTTTGTTAGCTAGCCTATGCTGACTTTTGACAGCAATCAGTTAAGCTTACTGATTAGCCAGTTCTTCTGGCCGTTCATTCGAGTATTAGCCTTACTGGGTACTGCACCGCTTTTCAAGGAAAAGCAGATCAACAGCAAGGTTAAAATCGGGCTTGGTTTGATGATCACGTTTTTGCTGTACCCTTCCTTACCTGACGTCAGTGTCCCTTTATTTTCTATCGCAGGTTTATGGTTGAGCATTCAGCAAATTTTAATTGGTACGGCTATTGGTCTGACGATGCAACTGGCTTTTGCTACTGTGCATCTTGCTGGTGAAGTGATTGGATTGAAGATGGGGCTCTCCTTTGCCACTTTTTTTGATCCTGCCAGTGGCCTAAATACCCCAGTATTGGGGCGTATCTTCAACGTATTTGCCATACTGCTTTTTTTAGCCTTTGATTGTCATCTGTGGTTAATATCGCTACTTGCGGACAGTTTCCGTGTTCTGCCGATTCATGTATTACCACTGAATGCTGATGGCTTTTTAATGCTGGCAAACAGTGGGAGTCTGATATTTATCAATGGGGTGACACTGGCATTACCCTTGATCACCATTGTATTAATTCTTAACGTGATACTGGGCATGCTAAATCGCATGACGCCTCAGTTTTCAGTCTTTGTCATTGGATTTCCACTCACCTTGACGGTGGGCATCCTGGTCATCAGCGCATCAATCTCTATCCTGGCACCTTTCTGCCAGTATCTGTTCATAGAAATTTTTAATCGATTGACTGAAATCATTGGCGGGATGGTAGAATAAACCGCTTGCGCAACTCTACTGCGGGGAACCCGCGTGTGTTATCTATCATGTTTAAATCTCCAGTTGTATCCTGCTATCATGGCTATGCAACAACATATCCAGTTTCTTGTAAAGCCACACCTGATAATCAATGGGTGAACAATATTAATGTGTTCAAAAATATTGTTATTATTTTTCAATCCAGTAAAAAACCGGATGCGTTTACTCAACTTCCCATGGTATTGAACGACAAGGTATTGGCAGAAAAATATCACCTTATTCCTGTTCGTAAAGTCCAAAAGTCAGACATGGATTTTTTAATAAAAAACTTTGAACTTTTCAAAAAAATTATAAACATACACGAATTTTCTTTCATATCTATCAATACAGATCACTGGATCTCTACGTATGTGAAGCCCGAGATACTGGCACTGCCAACATCCGCAAAGGAAATACCCGATAGAAACAATAGGGAAAATCAATTAGAAGAAGTCCATGAGCCAGATATCAAGGGACATGAAATGATCACCATGGTGCATCACCAATTTGATGATTATCTAAAACAGTATCATGATGAGCTTCCGGAATTGGGGAAGAATTTTAAAGAAACTGGCACAAAAAATGCAAATCTTAACTGTCACTGCCATGCAGTTAAACTGGATGACGGTTATGATGGCCCTGCTGATTTATTAAAAACAAACATGGATAAACAACAGGTTATTGATGCTATTGCCTCATGGTATGAACAAAAAGGATATCACTATGTTGAGATTGACGCACATCATCAGCCTTTTAAACGTGAGGTAAGAAAAGAAAAAGTGGTGGTTTTTGGCATCACTCCTTCAGAAGCCAGAAATCTTCTGGCGCGATGCGCAGCCATCAGTGAAGATCTTAAAAGCACTCTGGCCACTGTTATGCAGTTTAGTAACCCGCAGATAATATATCCCACGCACTCCATTCGCCAAAATATACAGGGTAACTGGGAATCAAAAATGGGCACAGGTCCCGTAATTGAAATACCGGATCCCAACGTGCTAAGGGGAGGTGTTTATGGCAGCCCCTGTTTTTTATTTGAAAAACAAAGAATATTTTGAGCAGAATCCAGCATTAAATCAGCGGCTAAATGAATGATTGAACAGCCGATTACAACATAATGCGTATAATCCCATCTTCCCCTGCGATACCATTGATGATTTGGCCCGAGGTCATACGGACACGCACTGTATCATTAGCCGCCGCGTTATTCATGGCTTTACCTGCGCTGCTGATGTTAAAACCTGCCCCCATGGCCAATATCTGGACAGCCTGCCCCGCATGTATTACCCATGCAGGACGTAACATGGTACGCGTTAACGGCTGTCCTGCAGTGATATTCCGCAGAATGACTGCACTGCTGACCTGTTCGGGTTCCACCAGTGTGCCGGGCGGCAGGGTGGTTAACTCTCCCTTTTGCATCAGGATATCTGCCGGTGTGATTTTATCCCCGGCAACAAAATGACGCTTTGCGGTGATGTAGTGTCCGTGTACTTGCACTCTGGCCTGAATAAATTTTCTTTTTGATCCGCACCGTACAGACAGGCTGATATTACCCCATGGTTTGCTATTGACCGGTTGAGTTATTTCAGGCGTTTCGCAGGCCGGCCATTGGTCAGGGGGGCTTTTTACCTGCACGTGAATTTGCCAGTCCGGGTAGCGGGCATACTGTTGTTGAAAAAATTGCCGGATTTGGGCTATCAGATCAGAGGCCAGTACATTGCTGCTGCATAACATCAGCAGCACCAGTGTGGTACCACAAGCTGCTCTCATAGTTTTATGTCCCACTTGGGTATTGGAATGGCTAAAGTGTGGATCGATTTTTAACATACTCTACGCGCAAATGAGTCCAGATTAAGGGAGCAAATAGCGACACATTGTATGCTTATTCTGACGATGAGCTTGCGGGTGAGCGGTTTATGCTATCAACTCAAAATTCCGACCTGAAGTGGAGCACAGTATGTTGGATAAACTGGACGCCTCATTAAAATTTTATCGTGAAGCGTTGAATCTGCGGGCACAGCGGCAGGAAATCTTGTCTGCCAATATTGCTAACGTAGACACACCCGGTTTTCAGGCCAGAGATATCGATTTTTCCAGTCAGTTGAAAAAGGTCCTTGAGCAGGGAAGGCCCACGAATCCTGCAGGGCTTACGCTGCGTCTGACGTCAGCCCGGCATATCCCGGGCCAGGCCTCACCATTACCCTTGCAGGACGTGAATCTCCTGTATCGTGTTCCCGATCAGCCAGCGATAGATGGTAACACTGTGGATATGGATCGTGAACGTACTCATTTTGCTGATAACAGCCTGAAATATCAGACCGATTTGACCTTAATGACCAGTCAAATTAAAGGAATGATGTCAGTATTGAAGGGATGATATCCGTATTACAACAACAAAGGTAGAACAGATGTCGTTATTAACTATTTTTGATATCGCAGGTTCTGCGTTAACGGCCCAGTCGCAACGCCTTAACGTGAGTGCCAGTAACATGGCGAATGTCGATAGTGTTACCGGGCCAGATGGCCAACCCTATCGTGCAAAACAGGTATTGTTTCAGGCTGTTCCCATTCCAGGTAAAGGTACAGGTGGTGTGCGGGTAAGCCGCATCATCGATGACCCTTCACCCTTTCGTTTGGTGTATCAACCTGGTCACCCTCTGGCCGATGCAAAAGGTTATGTACGTATGCCAAATGTTGATGTAGTGGGGGAAATGGTCAATACCATTTCAGCATCACGCAGTTACCAGGCCAACGTTGAAGTATTGAATACCACCAAGTCCATGATGCTAAAAACGCTAACATTGGGCCAATAACTGGAGTTTCAGATGGCGATCGCCCCTTCTTTAAATGACGGTATTAATAGCGCTGTTATCAGGCCTGTTCCTGATCAAAAAGTACAGGGTAGTGGCGGTGGGGATCTACAGAATGCGTTTCTAAAATTGCTGGTAGCACAATTGAAGAATCAGGATCCTACCAACCCACTGCAAAACAACGAATTGACCAGTCAGTTGGCTCAAATCAATACCGTACAGGGTATTGAAAAACTGAATACCAATTTGGGTTCCATCGCAGGTCAGATCGATAATAGTCAGTCGTTACATGCCAGTACCCTGATTGGTCATGGCGTGATGATCCCGGGTAATACCATTTTGACGGGTTCCTCAGAGGGTAAAATCACCAGTACTCCCTTTGGGGTAGAGCTGGAAAGGACAGCCAGTGCTGTGACTGCCACCATTACGGACAGGAGTGGCGCTGTTATGCGCCAGATTGATATGGGAAGTTTGAAAGCAGGAGTCCACAGCTTTACGTGGGACGGTTTGCTGCAAGACGGGTCTTCTGCGCCGGATGGTGCCTGGCATGTGGCCCTGACGGCTAAAAATGGTGATGAAAATGTACTGGCGACCACACTGGCATTTGCGCGGGTGCACGGCATCATCCGTAGCCCGCAAGGATCACAGTTGGATTTAGGCCTGTCAGGGGTGACTACCCTGGATAATGTGCGCCAGATTTTATAAATGAGGGTCGGCATGACGACAATACGAATTACGCCAACATGTTTAGACGGAGAATATTATGGGATTTAGTCAGAGTGTCAGTGGCTTGAACGCAGCCAGTACTAACCTGGATGTGATAGGTAATAATATTGCCAACTCAGCAACAGTGGGCTTTAAAGCGGCTACGGTTTCTTTTGCCGATATGTTTGCTGGCTCTGGAGCGGGTATGGGGACGCAAGTCACCAAAATAACCCAAAATTTTAATGACGGTACTCCCACCAGAACCAACAAAAATCTGGATATCGCCATCAACCAGAACGGCTTCTTTCGCATGCAGAACAGTGCGGGTACAGTCTATTATTCCCGTAATGGCGAGTTCACCCGGGATAAAAACGGTAACATTGTTAACATGCAGGGAATGAATCTGACCGGTTATCCGGCAGCAGGAACCCCGCCCACCATTCAACAGGGTGCCACACCTGTGCCTCTCACTGTGCCACAGACCAGCATGTCTGCTAAAGCCAGTACTCAGGGTAAAATGGTGGTGAATTTAAATTCCAATGCTGCCCTGCCGACGGGGGGGGCCTTCGCTCCCGCTAACCCGGCGACCTATAACTATGTCAGTAGCATGACTGCCTTTGACAGCTTGGGTAATCCTCATAATCTCAATATGTACTTTGTGAAAACGGCGGACAATACATGGGAGGTTAATGCCGTAGATGCGTCCATTACTCCTCCAGGCGTTCCGGTCAATGCTCGTGTGACTTTTAATAATCAGGGGGTACTGACATCAGTTCCGGTATTCAATGTGGATCTCGCTGCACTGAAAGGTTCTGCACCCGGGCGCATCGCCATTGATTTGACGGGCAGCATGCAACAAAACAATGGTAATGATATAGGAACCACCTCTGTGGTCACTCAAAATGGCTATACCGCCGGTAACTTTGTCGGTTTTGCCGTGAACAGGGATGGCACCATAGAGGGTAATTTCTCCAATCAGCAGACGCAGTTGCTGGGGCAAATCGTGTTGGCCAATTTTACTAACGTCCAGGGTCTGGTGCCGGATGGGGACAATCTCTGGCTGGAGACGGCTGATTCCGGTAACGCCCTGTTGGGTCTGGCTGGTTCCGGGAATTTTGGTCGGCTGACCAGCGGTGCCCTGGAATCGTCCAATACCGATTTAGGTAACGAGCTGGTCAACATGATTGTGGCGCAACGTAACTATCAGTCCAACGCCCAGTCCATCAAAACCCAGGACAGTATCCTGAATACACTGGTGAATCTGCGTTAAACGCGTAGTGGGGTAACAGTAACATGGATCATGCAATCTATACTGCAATGTGTGCTGCGCGGCAGACGCTGGAACAGCAGGCGGTTAATGCCAATAATTTGGCTAACGTTTCCACCAGTGGTTTTCGTGCCCAATTATCGGCACTGCGTGCCGTGCCCGTTGTCGGTCCCAGTATGGCAACCCGTACCGCAGTGGTAGCCTCAACGCCTGGTTTTGATGCTAC
>JACCDN010809444.1_pt1 | contig 15424 bp, 11 predicted proteins | sample 7441691 | NCBI WGS metagenome assembly JACCDN01 (sample SAMN15323439, study PRJNA562643) | freshwater metagenome | isolation source: river surface water | place: USA:Blue River Watershed | collected 2017-08-16
ATTAAGGAATATGAGCCAAACCTTGTCAAAAAGGCCATAAAGTTTGAGCTAGAACGCGGCGGCCAAATCTTTTACCTGCACAATAGGGTGCAGACGATTGATAAGCTTGCAGAAGAGCTCCAATCCCTGGTGCCTGGCCTAAAGGTAGCCGTGGGCCATGGGCAAATGCCAGAGAAAGAACTGGAGGAGATCATGGCAGACTTTGTGGCAGGAAAGTATGACCTTTTAGTCTGTACAACTATCATAGAATCGGGCCTGGATATCCCCAATTGCAATACGATCTTTATAGACGGGGCCGATCGCCTGGGCCTTGCCCAGCTCTATCAGCTCAGGGGGCGGGTGGGAAGGTTTCACAAACAAGCCTATGCATATTTGCTAGTGCCAGAAGAAAAAAACTTAGCTGAAGAAGCCGAAAAGCGCCTCAATACTCTAGCAGACTACCGAGCCTTAGGTGCTGGCTTTCATATTGCGATGAAGGACCTAGAGATCCGCGGAGCCGGCAACCTCCTGGGTGCAGAGCAAAGCGGCCACATAGCCAACATTGGCTTTGGCCTTTACTGTGATCTCCTAAAGCAAAGCGTGGCTCGCCTTAGGGGGGAGCTACCTGCCTTGCAAATACGGGCCAAGCTCTCGCTAGATTGTATCCTTTTGGGCGAATACCCAGATGCAAGTGCGGATAAGATAGACCCCCAAAAGACCCAAAAGCTAGAGGCTTATATCCCAAGCACTTTCGTGCCAGACCTGGCCCTACGGGTGGAAATCTATCGTAAACTCGCGCAGGTAGATAGCGTCGAAGCCGTCAAACAGCTCGAAGAAGAGCTGGTGGATAGGTTTGGCAAGCTTGCCTTGCCCTTAGAGGTTTTGGTGCAAACCACTTACATTCGTTGCCTGGCCCAAGAACGCGGCCTTCAATCCGTAGACACTCAGGGCTCTACTTTACGCTGTATGTGGGCCCACCCCGAGCAAAAAGTCTATCTTAAAGTCGGTAACCAGTATCCACACCTGTCTCATACCACGGCTTTGGGCAAACTCAGGGAAATTTATAACTTTCTCTACCACCAGGCCCCCCTCTATGAGAGTCAACGGCCAAAATAAAGCCTTGCACTGAGAGCCAAAATATTTTACAAATTACCCCCTTCCTCAACTTAACCCCAAAATCCTACCTGTATCGTATGCCCCAACGCCTCAGTTACGCTCCTTCACCCTTTGAGCTGCGTCCGCCTTACGATATCTATAATCATGATGAATTTCCTCCGCTCACTCAAGGGGCGAGGACGAGGGCGCCCACGCAAACTCCCGATCTCACTCGTCCTACGCCTAGGATAACCTTTCCCCCTGCCTCTCCCTACCCTGAATCTCTCAACCCAAACTACTCTTAAACAAGTCCCTCCCTATGCCCCCACGCCCCAATCTCAACGCTCCTAGCTCTCCAAACCCCTACCGTCATCATCCAGATGATTCTCAAAACAACCCCAACAACTCCATACCTGTCACTCGCACGCAGAGTCCCTACCCAAACCGGCCACTGACGGAAGATCAGCGCCGAGAGATTCAAAATATCCGCCAGCTGCCTCCAGGCACAATTGTTTTTTCCTGTGGAGAGGCTAGTACCCCTGCATTAGATCAAAATTCAGGACAGAATAGACTGCTTGGCCTCCTGAGGAGCAATCCTAAGAACTCTTAAGTCATCATCTTAAGAAGTCGCAGGTTAAACTCTTTTGCGCTATCATGGCCCATTTTCTTAAGAGCCTGTAGCATGGCAGCCACTTCTACGAGCCGGGCCGTATCTCGCCCGGGTTTGACGTAGATCTGCACATGCGGCAGCTCTACACCCAGGATAGAAAAGAAGTGCTCATCTAAGCCCGTCCGTTCTTCATAGACTCCAGGCGTCCACTCCGCAAACGACACCACCATATCCAGGTGTTTTTTCACCCGCACCGCCCGTACACCAAAGAGGGCTGTGATGTTGATGATCCCTAGGCCTCGGCACTCCATGTAGCCCCGGTTCACTTCAGAGCTCCGACCAATCAGCGCCCTGTCTCCCATAAGCTGGATGTGGGTAATATCGTCTGACACGAGGCTATGCCCTCTTTCAATCAGCCCTAGGGCACACTCGCTCTTGCCCACTCCACTTTTCCCTCTTAAGAATACCCCAATGCCCCGGATGTCAATCAAGGTCCCATGGAGGCTGATTCTCGGGGCAAAATGGTCTTCGAGCAAGAGGGTGGCCTCAGCCGTAAAGTCTTTGGAGCTTAAGGGCGTCCGGAAGAGGGGGATGCTAAAGTCATCACACACCTGTAAGATAGACTTTAAAGGCGTTAAATTCCGAGAAATCACTATGCAGGGGATCTTCCGCCGGGCTATTTCAAGAAGCAGTAGGAGCTGCGCTTCTGCTTTTAGGTCCTTTAAGAAGGCAACCTCTCCCGCCCCAAAGAGCTGGATCCGCTTGTTGGCAAAATGCTTAAAGTAGCCCGTCAAGGCAAGCGCCGGCCGGTTGATACTCTTTTCTCGTATCATCTTCTGCAGGCCCTTCTGGCCCGCTACTATCTCCATCTTCAGCTTCGCCTGGTACGTATTATAAAACTCTTTTACCGGTATGCTCTCTGCCTTGTGATGGTCTCCCAGGTCCGCCACTCCGCATATATCACGTATTGCCATGTAGAGGAGTCTAAGGGTTTTTTAGTCCTTGTAAATAGCTCTCTTGAAAAAAGCGCAGATCCTCCTGACTGGCCTGGAGGGGCTTGTCAGGCGTAGCTCAAAGAGCGAAGCCCGAAGGCTATGTTTTTGATATAAAAATATGCATTCCTTCCATAAACACTAGCCACGGTATCTGCTTCTTAAGCTGCTCTTTAGCATTCCTAGTAAAATTATTATACGAACCCAAGTCTAACACAATAAGCTGAGGGAGGTCCGCAAGGTGTTTCAAACCCCCATCACTAAGCTGTTTACACTCACTCAAGTTTAACGCAGTAAGCTGAGTGAGGCTCACAAGGTGTTTCAAACCCCCATCGCTAAGCTGTTTACACCCACTCAAGTTTAACGTAGTAAGCTGAGTCAGGCCCACAAGATGCTCCAACCCTGCATCAGTAAGCTTCTTACAATTACATAATATTAACCTAGTGAGCTGAGTGAGACCTCCAAGATGCTGTAAGCCCCCATCGCTAAGCTGCTTACACCCACTTAAGTCTAACGACGTAAGCTGAGTCAGGCCTCCAAGATGCTGTAAGCCCCCATCGCTAAGCTGCTCACACCCACTTAAGTTTAACGACGTAAGCTGAGTCAGGCCCACAAGATGCTCCAAGCCTGCATCGCTAAGCTGATTACACCCACTTAAGTCTAACTCCATAAGCTGAGTCAATCCTCCAAGATGCTGGAATCCCCCATCGCTAAGCTGCTTGCACCCACCCAAGTTTAACGACCTGAGCTGAGTCAGGCCCACAAGATGCTCCAAGCCTGCATCAGTAAACCGATTACACCAACTCAAGTCTAACGAAGTGAGCTGAGTGAGACCCCCAAGGTGCTCCAAGCCTGCATCGGTCAACTGATAACACCAACTCAAGTCTAAAGAAGTGAGCTGGGCGAGACCCGCAAGGTGCCGCAAACCTGCATCGCTAAGCTTCCTACACCCCCTCAAGGATAAGTACGTGAGCTGAGTCAGGCCCCCAAGATGCTCTAAACCTGCATCAGTAAACTGCATGCTGGTCAGGCACATATCTAAAATAGGAAAATTCCAGCCCATATCGATCAACATGAGATATCTACCCGAATTGAGATCACACCGCGTCGGACCCAAATATAAGTACGTAAGCTGAGTGAGGCCTGAAAGGTGCTGCAAGCCCCCATCGGTAAGCTTCTTACATCCACCCAAATATAAGTACGTAAGCTGAGTGAGGCCTGAAAGGTGCTGCAAGCCCCCATCGGTAAGCTTCTTACATCCACCCAAGTGTAATAACGTGAGCCACTGAAAGTTCTTGAGCGGGGCTAGGCTTGCATCCGTTATTTTTGAACAGTCGCTTAAGAACAACTCCGTTATCTCAGGATTGGCTTCTAAGGCTTGTCGCAATTTATCATCGGTAAGAGGGTCCTTGCGAGCCGATAAATCTAAGACATTTTTCTTAAAAGCAACGCCTTTGATGGTAAAAGCAATTTGCTTCTTATTAAGCTTGTGGAGTACTTTGATAGTCGTACCCGGACAGTAGTCCAAGCTCAGGCGCTTGAGCTTAGAAGCATTCTCTGCAATGGCGTATAATCCTGCTTCTGTCACTCCTTTACATCTTGTTAGATTCAGCTCTTGTAGGTTTTCAAAACGCTCAGGGAGGATACGTAATACAGCATCTGTGAGGCGTTCGCAGCCTTGTAGGTTCAAAGACTGTACGTAAGGATTTTTATTCAAAAGAGGTATTAAATCGGCGTCCTGCATATCAGGCCACTTACTAAGGTCTAAATGGATGACTTGTGTTTCAAGGAATTCAATTCTAGTTTTTTGCTTCACAAGTTTTTGCTGCATGGTCTGTAAGCGTTCATCGATACGCTCTTTCATCGCCCTTGCTTCGCTTTTCCTTCCAATATCTTTCAAAAACCACGCATACTTTCTGTACAAGCCTATGTTTTTAGGGTTCTCCTGAATCTTCAGCTCAAAACGCTGGATAGCTATTTCATGCAGCTGAGACTGGCTGTTTTCTCCACCAATTTGCCCATAAAGCGCTTCTAGTTTGTCAAGAATCGCAAAGGATTTTCCCAATTCAAACACCTCTTTTAGCCTCTCTATAGCTAAGGCTATTTCTTTTTGTTCTGCATAGAAGTCAGCTAGTTGTTCCAAAGCATCTTCTCCACCCACCTGGCGGTAAAGCATTTCTAGTTTTTCCAGGATTCTGGCTGCTTTCCCCAGTTCAAACACCTCTTTGAGCTTGGCTATAGCTAAGGCTGTTTCTTTTTGTTCTGCATAGAAGTCAGCCAGTTTTTCTAAAGCATCTTCTCCGCTCACCTGGCGGTAAAGAGTCTCTAACTTTTCGAGGATTTTAGCTGATTTCCCCACTTCAAACGCCTCTTTTAGTTTCTCTATGGCTAAGGCTATTTCTTTTTTTTCTGCATAGAAATCAGCCAGCTTCTCTAAAGCAGCAGCAATGTCTGTACTGTCCCCTAGCTGCCGTGTTACCTCTACCAAAGCCTGCAGGGGAACCGTATAGAGGGCAAGCTCGCAGGCGGCTTTATAGGCAGTTTGCGCCTCTTTCAAGGCCCCTTGTTTTTGATACAAGTCCCCTAAATAATAAAAAGCCCGAGCAGCTTTCTCTTTATAGGCTTTTTCTTGTGCTTCATCTTTTGATGGAGCGCTAGCAAGATTAAGGTAGATTTCCTTCAAACACGCTGTGTAAGCCTTATAGTGCTCTGCCTTGTCTGTGTATTTTAAGGCCTTTTTATAAGCTTTTTCTGCATCTTTAAAGTCCCCTAGCTCCTCATTCTCTCGAGCATGCTTCAAAAGGATCTCCGCTTTTTTGGTATTCATAACTTCGTCTGCTAATTTCTCCATATACGGCTCTCCCGGCTGTATGGGCTGATACTCTTGCCAAGTCCAAGGGTCTATCACTCCTTGTGGAGTGCAAGTAGCGTTATAAGTCTCTAGATTCCTAGCAGAAGGGTTGGCAGACAAGTCCGCAGCACTTCCCAAAGGCGGCACCGGCCTTGCCTCAGGGTTAGCCTGCTGCTGTTGCCCACTAGCATAAGCCGTATTGGGTGGAAACGACGCGTTATAGGTATTATTTGGTTGAAGATGGTTGCGTTCCATAGGTGTAAAGTTGAATTCAGATTTTTTAAACTAATAGGTTGAATTGGATTGCCGTGTACTAAAACTGAAAATTTCATCGCCTGAATGATACAAGACCAAGCTCGCCACAAAATAAATGAGTTAAAACACGCGTTGCGACTCTTAGTATACTAAATTACAAAATTCAAGACATTTTAATAAAATTTTTTTAGCGTCAAAAAAATTAGCGCCCTTACCCCTACGATTGCATGCAAGCTCAACCGTCCCGAGTATCTGCCGATATTAGGGGGTATGTACCGTCTATTCTCGCTAGGGTGCCGTGCCTTTCTGGGCATAGGGTTGCACTTTTTCGTGCTACACGCGGATATGCAAGCCCCTCCCAGCCTCATCCCTGTCCCCACACCAGACAAAACCCAGCCTCGCCTGCGTAACCTATCTACCTGGGAGCTCGGCTGCGGCCTCATCTTCGCCCCTAAAAATGCTCCTTTGCAGTATATGGACCTTCTCCGCGCCCGGGAAAGCTCCTGGTTTAACCTCCTATCGGGAGACCCTGCCCTCACAACCCGCCTAGAACCCGGTGTGTTTACCGTGATCATAGACTTTAAGCGCAAGCTTGCCCTGGAGGAATTTACGTTAAAAAGCTTTTCTCTGGAAGGAGAGCTCAAGCTCTACGCCGCTCCAAAGCTGAACCTCCCGGGCCACCGCTCGTGGAAGGCAGTGGGTATTCCCGCTCAAATAAAGCCAAAAGACTATCTCAATCTTAGTTTAGGCTTCCTCGAAACACAATTCCTCATGCTGGTCTTGGATGTCCGCCAAGGCGGGGACATCAGTAGCCTCAGCTGTATGGGAGCCGTGGATATCGTAAAGCGCGGCAACGCCGATGCAAAGCGCTTGGATGACAAAGATCCAAACGACGACATTCCGTTTAACTATGCCCGCTACTATGAGGGCGCTAAGGTCAACTACGTCAGCGGCGGTACAGCCAAAGATGCCAACCAAGTCCTAGATGAGAACTTCTCTCAGCCCTACGTATTTCCTAAAGACGACGCCAATCCCACCCTAGTCATAGACCTGGAGGACAAGCGCTCACTCGAAAGCCTCAGCGTCCTCTTCGACGGCCCCCCCGGAAGTTTTGACTTTATATTTACAGACACCCTCCCCGAAGGCCTAGATGCAGCCCCTAAGACCCCAGAAACTCCTAAGACGCCAGCATCTCCCTCCCCTTCTTCTACCTCACTCCCAGCCCTATCGCTTCAAACCAGCCTCCACCTATCACCCTCTGTACTATTCGGTCCTCCTGGCTTAGTTCTAGCCGCTGCGGAAGGCTCACTCGAAGAGACCGTCAGCCTAGGGAAACTCCGTGCCCAAAACCAACATTTCTCAGGGTTTATAGAGTCTTTGCCTGAAAACGCGAAGGTCATCCAGGAAAAAGCTCCTACAAACGCAGACCGTCTGCATGTCAATTTTAAGGATATCTCCGCTCGTTACCTGGTGCTGCACTTTAGGCCCGATGCAGCTCAAAATGAGCGCAACAAAAACCTCAATATCTATCAAGTGAACCTCATGGGAGACGTGGATATCGACGCCATCCTGCCAGACGATGTCCGCCGGCCAGATCTGGCTAGCCTTCCGCCACCCCCCAGTCCTAATTTAATAGACAATCTCGATGCCAACGCCAACACCCTAGACAACCTCGACGATCTCGTAGAGCCACCGGAGTTGCCGGTCATTTCTCCTTAAAAAACAGGCCAACCCAGATGATACCCAGGTCCGCAAGAGGTCTACTCTAGAACCAATTCTAGATCACGCCCCCCGCACCTGCGCTAGCATCGCCACTACCGCCGTCTCCACACGCAAGATAGTGGGGCCCAAAGAGAGGCTCAGCCCGCCTAAACGCTTTAACGACGCATGCTCTTTGGCGCTAAAGTCTCCTTCCGGTCCTACAAAGCATATACGCCCTTCAGGGGCTCCTAGCGCAGCAGTTTTAAGAGGAACAGCCTCTTTTTCTAAGCTTGCTACAAGCTTTAAAGCAGGGGGATGGTGCGGTAGTTTTTCAAGATAAGTTTCAAACGCCACCGGCGGGTATAGTTTAGGTAAAAATGGGTTTAAAGACTGCTTGCACGCTTCTACCACGATCGCCTCCAGGCGCTCCCACTTGTGCGCTTTAGCCTCTAGCGCGTACGCTCTATGCTCGCAATCTAGCAGGCGTATAACCGCAACCCCCAATTCTGTTGCCTGGCGGAGGATCTGTTCCAAAGCCTTGAGTTTAGGAAGCCCCAAGGCTAGCTCAATAGCTGGGCTTGGCGGGGCCTTGCTTTCGCTGCTTAGCACTGTCAGCTCTACCCTGCCTTTAGGGTCTATGCGCTCTACCCTGCATGTCCCGATTAGCCCCCGGCCATTAAGGAGTTTCAGCGCATCCCCCACCCTAACCCTGAGTACCCGTGCTAGATGATGGCTCTCTTCTGGTCCTAGAGTCACGCACTTATCCTGGCTTTCGTAGTCTTGTTTAAAGGATATCCAGCGTCCCATAATGGGGGATACTGTCTAGGCAAGGGCCTAAAGAGTCAAGCCTAGGTTCCAGGTGAGACAGTCCCTAGTTTTGACACACTTTGTCTCTGTCACACTGTCTCAATTTGGGACAGCTTTGGCACGGTTTGAGGGATGTTTTTTGAGCTCTCAAGAGCTCATTTTCATTTTCTTTCCTTTAAATCAGGGCCAAAGAGCTAAATCTCAAAAACTTGGCACGCCTCTTGCAATAGAGAACTACAAATCACCCTTAGACCTCTTGCAAACCCTTTTTATAAAAGATAAAGGTTTGCAAGAAGATTCTTCTAATAACGCTTTATCTTTCATCCTTATACATATGACACAAGATACAAAACACGATAAAAAAATCTCCAGCAAGGTCCTGGGAATAGACTTGGGCACTACCAATTCCTGTATGGCCATACTCGAAGGAGGAGAGCCTACCGTAGTCCCTAACGCCGAAGGAGACCGTACAACACCCTCGATTGTCGCCTTTTCAAAAACAGGAGAGCGCCTCGTCGGCAAGGCCGCAAAGCGCCAATCCGTGACGAACCCTCAAAACACGATCTTTTCTGTCAAGCGTCTGATTGGTAAAAAATACAGCGAGGCCCGTAGTCTACAAGATAAGCTTCCTTATAAGGTCGTAGAGGGCAAAAATGGGGACGCCTATGTCGAGTGCGACGTCAACGGCAAGAAAGAGCAGTTTTCTCCAGAGCAAGTGTCTTCTTTTATCTTGGCAAAGCTGAAGGCCGATGCGGAAAGTTATTTAGGCGAGTCCATTACGAAGGCCGTTATCACAGTGCCTGCCTACTTTAACGATGCCCAACGCCAAGCCACAAAAGACGCAGGACGCATCGCAGGCCTGGACGTGCTTCGCATCATAAACGAGCCTACCGCAGCTTCTTTAGCCTATGGCTTGGATAAGAAAAAGGATGAAAAAATAGCAGTCTACGACCTCGGTGGTGGTACCTTTGATATTTCAGTCCTAGAAATAGGAGACGGCGTCTTTGAAGTCAGAGCCACCAACGGAGACAATAGCCTCGGAGGAGACGACTGGGACGAAGCCATCATAGACTTTTTGGTCGAAACCCTTAAGAAAGATAGCGGGATTAACCTGCGGAACGACCCCATGGCCCTCCAAAGGCTAAAAGAGGAGGCCGAGCGCGCAAAGATCGCCCTCTCATCTTCTCAAGAAACGGATATCAACCTTCCCTTTATCACAGCCGATGCCAGCGGCCCAAAGCATTTGTCATTGAAGCTGACTCGTTCCAAGCTAGAGCAAATCTGCGATACCTTGTACAAGCGCACGATAGACCCGGTGACTAGCTGTATGCAGGACGCGGGCCTCAACGCTTCTCAAATAGACGAGCTCGTTTTGGTCGGAGGGATGACTCGTAGCCCAAAAATTATCGAAATCGCCCGTCAAATCGCCGGCAAGGAGCCCCACAAGGGCGTTAACCCAGACGAGGTTGTCGCCATCGGCGCAGCAGTCCAAGGAGGTGTCTTACAAGGGGAAGTGCGCGATATACTTTTGTTAGACGTCACACCCCTAACACTCGGTATAGAAACCTCAGGAGGAGTCTGTACCCCTATGATAGAGCGTAATACCACCATTCCTAGCAAAAAAACTCAGATCTTTTCTACCTACGGGGATAATCAAACCGCTGTCGACATCAAGATCTTCCAGGGCGAGCGCCCCATGGCTATTCACAACAAGCTTTTAGGAGACTTCCGGCTAGACGGCATCCCCCCCGCCCCCCGGGGCCTACCGCAGATCGAGGTCACCTTCGATATCGACGCCAATGGTATCCTAAACGTCTCAGCCAAGGACTTGGGAACAAATAAGGTGCAGCACATTACCATTACGAATTCATCCGGTTTGGATGACGCTGAGATCGAACGCCTCCGCAAAGAGGCAGAGCTCCACGCCGAAGAAGACCGTAAACAAAAGGCAAAGATCGAAGCGCATAACCAGCTAGACTCTTTGGTCTACCAAACTGAAAAGCAGCTGAGCGAGCTGGGAGACAAAATCAGCGACACTCGCAAGACAGAAATCAAGGGCCATATCGATGAAGCCAAGAAAGTCCTTGAAAAACCTGACGCTAGCGAAGAGGATATGAAGGCCGTGAACGAAAAGCTGATCGGCGCCCTCCAAGCCATGTCTCAAGAGCTCTACGCAAACGTGGGGAATAACGCCCAAGCCAGTCAGCCATCTCCAGAAAGCGAAGGACCCCCTCCCCCCCCTAGTTCTAGTGGAAATAATTCAAACTCCAAGAACGATGTCATCGACGCAGACTTCAAAGTCGTCGACGAAGACAAGGACAAATAAAAAATAAACAAACCTATAAACCATTTTCTCGCTCTCTAGCCAGAAACGCTTTCAGATTCCTAAAAAAGAGGGCTTACCCCCTCCCCCAAAAGGACCTAAAAGCCACCACTCTCGCTGGAGCGAAACTCAATAAAACACCATTAAACATCTCATCACTCTTATGTCACAAACTATAAAACCATTGGGAGAACGCATTTTAGTAAAGCGTCACCAAGAAAAAGAACAAATCAAAGACGGAATCATCATTCCCGATAACGCTAAGGAACGCTCTCAAGAAGGAGTCGTCATCGCTTTAGGCACAGGCGCCAAGAACGATAAAGGCGAAACCCTTCCCTTTAACGTGAAGGTCGGAGACCGAGTCCTCCTCCCCCAATACGGCGGAACCGAGGTCAAAATCGCTGGCCAAGAGCACCTCATCGTAAAGGAAGAAGACATCTTGGGCATTGTCAGCTAAACTCTATTTTAAAAACACTCAAATTCATAGTCAATCATGTCAAAAATCATTCTATTTAACGAGCAAGCACGCGAGAAGGCCGCTAAAGGCGCTGAAGCCTTGGCTAATGCTGTAAAAGTCACTCTAGGTCCCAAGGGTCGTAACGTGGTCATAGACAAAAAATTCGGTGCCCCCCTCGTCACAAAAGACGGTGTCACCGTAGCCAAAGAGGTAGAGCTAGAAGATACCTTTGAAAATATGGGCGCTCAGATGATCCGTGAAGCCGCCTCTAAGACCTGTGATAAGGCAGGAGATGGTACCACCACTGCGACAGTCTTAGCAGCAGCCTTTGTTCGTGAAGGGCAAAAGCATGTGACTGCAGGCGCCAATTCTATCTTTATTCAAAGAGGGATGTTGAAGGCCGCCGAGGGCTTGGTAAAAGAGCTCGAAAAGTCTAGCCAAAAGGTCAATGACGAGAAGGAGATCCAGCAAGTCGCTACCGTATCTGCTAATGGCGATACTCAAATCGGAAGCCTTATCGCTGAAGCGATGAATAAGGTCGGTAAAGACGGTATTATTAGTGTCGAAGAAGCTAAGAGCATAGAGACAACTCTTGATGTCGTTGAGGGCATGCAGTTTGATAAGGGTTACTCCAGTCCCTACTTTGTAACAAACTCTGAAAGCATGGAGTGTGTGATGGATGATCCTTATATCCTGATACACGAGAAGAAAATCAGTTCGCTACAAGAGCTCCTACCCTTGCTCACTACAGTGGCCAAGTCTGGCAAGCCATTTTTGATCCTCGCTGAAGACGTCGAAGGCGAAGCGCTGGCTACCTTGGTAGTCAATAAGCTCCGTGGTATGCTGAATATCTGCGCTGTTAAAGCTCCAGGATTTGGGGACCGCCGCAAGGCAATGTTGCAAGACATCGCAGTCTTAACAGGCGGTAAATGCTTTACTGAAGACCTCGGGGTTAAGCTTGAAAACATCACGCTAGAAGACCTAGGCCGTGCCAAACGCATTACCATAGACAAAGAAAAAACGACTATCATAGAGGGTAAAGGCGCCCAAGGAGAGATCCAGGCCCGTATTAAACAAATCCGTAATGAAATCGCAAACAGCACTTCAGACTACGATAAAGAAAAGCTTCAAGAACGCCTAGCTAAACTTGCTGGCGGAGTCGCTCTTATTCGCATCGGTGCCGCTACCGAAACCGAGATGAAAGAAAAGAAGGCACGCGTTGAAGACGCGCTTCACGCAACACGCGCAGCCGTTGAAGAAGGAATAGTCGCCGGAGGCGGAGTCGCCCTTATCCGTGCCGCTCAAGCTCTAGCTACACCTACTTTGCTAAGCAATGATGAGCAAATTGGGTGGAATATCGTACTCAAGGGCCTAGAAGCTCCCCTGTTTTATATCGCTCAAAACGCAGGCGCCAAGGCAGACCTCGTTGTAGAGAAGGTAAAAGAGGCTAAGGGGTCTTTTGGCTATAACGCCGCTACGGGCAGCTACGAAGACCTCCTAAAAACAGGAATCGTAGACCCTACAAAGGTCACACGCTTAGGTCTACTAAACGCAGTCTCTGCTGCCAGCATGCTCCTGACCGTTGAATGTATGATTGCCGAGAAAAAGGAAGACAAACCAGCAGCCCCTATGGGCGGTGGTATGGGCGGTATGGACGGCATGATGTAGCCTTCCCCCTCCCCCCCTAAAGTCTCAGACTCAGGGCCTAAAAATCCCTGAATCTCATCCTTAGGTATCTGTTTAAAGGCAAGTCGTTACTATACGGCTTGCCTTTTCTTCCAAAAAATTCAGCTTAACCCACTCCCCCCCTCTTCGAAAAACAAAAATCATTCTACAAAAATAAGACGCTTCACCACCCAACCTTAGGCCTTCTGCCTAAAACTTAGGCCTTTTTTAGACTTTGTGTTGACCTTCTTTAAGCTCCTCCCTTAATAAGACCTCTTGCCAAATCTCCATACCATTTTACCATGCAAGACAGAATAGTCATTACAGGCATAGGGCTCACCGCCCCAAACGGCAATAGCCTAGAGGAGTTTCGGAACAACCTTCTAGCTGGCAAGGCCCAAATACAACGTATCCCGATGCGTTATATGGGAGAGGTCCTGGCCGGGGTTTGCAATTTTGAGGCTACCCTCTATCAAAAAAGGAAGGAAATTCGAAACGGCACCCGTGCTGGCTCTATCGCTATTTATTGCGCAAGAGAAGCCGTCAAAAATGCTCAGCTAGACTGGGACGCTGTTCCCAAAAACAAAGTCGGTATCTATATTGGTATCACAGAGCACGGGAATGTAGAGACTGAAAACGAAATCTTTAATATCTCTCAGTTTAACTACGATACCAAGTACTGGACACACCACCATAATCCCCGCACGATAGCCAATAATCCAGCCGGTGAGGTCAGTATCCATATGGGTATCACAGGGCCGCATTATACCATCGGGGCTGCCTGCGCTGCCGGGAACGCAGGCCTCATCCAAGGCTTACAAATGCTCCGCCTAAAAGAGGTCGATATGGCGATTGTAGGCGGGGTGAGTGAAAGCATCCACACATTTGGGATTTTCGCTGGCTTCAAAAACCAAGGCGCCCTTGCTGAACATGAGGACCCCAGCCAGGCTAGCCGGCCCTTTGATGCTGCTAGAAACGGTATCGTCGTCAGTGAAGGGGGCTGCCTGTACATCTTAGAAAGGCTCGAAGACGCACAGCGCCGTGGGGCTCCTATTTTGGCTGAGATTATCGGCTATTGTATCAACTCTGATGCGATTGACGCTGTCTTGCCAGACCCTACACGCCAGGCCCAGTGTATGCAAGAGGCGCTCAGGCGCTCTGGGCTCAGTCCTCAAGACATCCATATTGTAAGCACTCACGCCACTGCCACACACCTGGGAGATATCCAAGAATGCAAGGCCCTAAACGAGGTATTCCAAGGCTGTCCCAACACTTATTTTAATAATACGAAGAGCTTTATCGGCCATGCTATGGGCGCTGCAGGGGCTCTGGAGCTAGCCGGAAACCTTCCTTCCTTTTCGGACCACTACGTTCACCCTACTATCAATATAGAAAAGCTTGACGAAACATGCAAATTACCTAACTTGGTTGTCCAAAAGCCTCTAAAGCTAGATAAAGTAGAGACCATACTGAATAATTCATTCGGAATGCTAGGCATCAATTCTGTGCTCATCGTTCGTCACTATTCAGGCTAGGGTTCCGCTTCAAAGGCCTCACTTCATCCATTTATCCATTCATTACAATGACGAAGGACGACGTCAAAACCATTATACTCAAGATCATATCCGAAATAGCTCCAGACGAAGACCTGAGCGCTATTAAAGGGGAAGTGGCCCTGCGCCAGCAACTAGAACTCGACTCTATGGACTTTTTGGACATCGTTATGGAGCTACGCAAAAAGCACCACATCGAGGTCCCTGAAGCAGACTATCCTAGGCTCGAAAGCCTCGACAGCTGTGCAGACTACTTACTTCCCAAATTCTTGGCCAAAAGCCAGGCCTAAAGGCTTCACAATGCCCTGCTAAGGCTAAACTGAAGCTATCGATCTTTAAAAGGAGTGACTTTACCTGAAAAGCTGGATGTCCTTATCATAGGGGCTGGCATGTCTGGCCTAGCTGCAGGCATACGTCTCTCTCATTTTGGGAAGAGTGTTCTGATTGTAGAGCGGCACAATGCTCCCGGCGGGCTCAATAGCTTTTATAGCATCCAAGGCCGCAAGTACGACGTTGGCCTCCATGCGCTGACGAACTTCGCCCCCCCCAGCGCTAAACAAGCCCCGCTGAATAAACTCTTACGCCAGCTTCGCCTGTCTAGAGACGAATGGGACCTGAATGAGCAAGTCGGCTCTAGAATCGTCTTCCAGACTAGCCAAGGGAAGAAAAGCCTAGCCTTTAACAATGACTTTTCCTTCTTTGAAAGCCAAATTGCAGCTGAATTTCCAAGGGAAATGGATGGCTTTAGCCGCTTTTTAAGGCTAATAGAAGACACACCCATGGGAGTTTTTAATGGCTCTGGCTTTATCTCGACAAGGGCTATTATACAGGGCTGTATTGCAGACCCTATTTTAGTCGATATGCTCCTTGCCCCCCTACTCTACTACGGGAGCGCCCACGAGAATGATATCGACTGGGACCAGGCCGTCGTCATGTTCCAATCCATCTTTAAAGAGGGCTTTGCTAGGCCCTACGATGGGGTTCGCGTCATTATCCGCTCTTTACTGAATAAATATAGGGCAAACGGCGGCCTTAGAAAGATGAAAACAGGGGTAAAGGCCCTCAAAATGGCTGCTAATGCCGTCCAGGAAGTAGAGCTAGACGACGGCACACGCTTATACCCTACAACTATCCTC
>JACCDN011050511.1_pt1 | contig 15421 bp, 23 predicted proteins | sample 7441691 | NCBI WGS metagenome assembly JACCDN01 (sample SAMN15323439, study PRJNA562643) | freshwater metagenome | isolation source: river surface water | place: USA:Blue River Watershed | collected 2017-08-16
GGCCCTGAGCCCACCAACCGCCGACCCTAAACTGAAGGCCGGCGTTTTTCTTTTCTTTGATTATTTCGGCTCTGAAATTTCGGCTGAATTAAACAGCACGGAAAAGTCCCCACACCACGTAAGAGCATAGCGATACTGTGAGATATCTATCCCCTTCGGTACGGTGTAATTGATATTGCCCTCTGTCCCCTTGATTGGTCCGAGGTCGACATACTCTTTGGCTGCCAAGTCCTTGGCGAGGTAGACTCTCACATCGGGACCATTGATGGTCTTGTAGTTTTCATATCGAAGAATCGTTTCGTCTGCATTCCTCACGATACGGACTACACCCGAAGCAGGATGGGCGGGAGTATCGACAATCGGAAATGGTCCGGATATAACTGGTGCTGTCTCTCTGCTTGGATCAGGCTCCCCGACTGCAATCGACTGAGGCAGTTCTTTTGATGGGCTCGTCTCTGGTGTCGCTACAGGCAAAACATCATTCACCACTTTGTTTAGGAAAAGCGGTGATAGTGCGTACCAAGCGACCGCCACGAGGACTGACATACCGAGCGCAATCAAAATGTGCTTTTTTTGTATACCAGCACTCATATATCTGAATCGAGAATAAATTAGCAGTACATTCCTCAATTGTGTTGACAATCCCCCTTTGTTACTGGCATTATACCACCAATCGACAGGGTCCCTGTCGATACCACAGCACCTTACAGATTGGAGTTCGCCATGATCATCGGCCTCTACAAGGATCATCACCATCTGCCATTCTGGCACAGCCCGCAACTGCCGTTCGAGCTCTTCAGCCCCGAAACCCACAGGGCAAGGGTCTTTACCTTCTATCACGGTTCCGACCGGGAAAAGAAACAGCCCGTGCCTGAAAGCTGGATCTGGCCTGTCCTCATTGGCCTCCACATGGTGGACATCCCTGTCATGGCTCACGTGTCTACCTTCTGTGACCACGAAGGTCCCGACATCTGGCATTACCCCAAACGTGTTTGGGTCCAGATTTCGACACTACCCGATGTCGTCAATGAAGCTGGAATCCCGGTCACCGTCGTCGATGGAAAGACCGTGGTGCAGGGTCTCTGGGGTTGGGACAATGGCACCTACACCCCCTACGAGCTCCTTCCCAAGGACCAGCAGAAGCCTTCTCCCGAAAACGCTCGGCCGGAGTTCTGGCGCGACTTCTTCGTGGCACAGCTCAAGAGCGTGAAGATTGCTGCCACCGCAGCTCGCACCAAGGCAGTCGCCGAAGCGGAAGCAGCGACAAATCTCCTGGCCGTCATTCCCGATTGACAAGCGGACAGCCCGAGCACAAAGCAGAACTCAACGCCGACTCTCCACGTGAGGGCCGGCTTTTTTCTTTGTTACGTAATTAATTACGTAATTCTATTGCATATAAATTTCTTCCGTTGATTGTAAAAGGTCCATTATCTCATCGTTGTGCATACCACGCGCCACAGCGTACTCCAGATACTTAAGAGAATTTTCATGCTGTTCGGCATCATAGGCATCGACTCCATCGAGGGCCAAGATGACTTCATAGTCACGCATGTAGGCGTCGATAGCGGTCGTTCGGACGCACGTCATCGTATTGATACCAGTGAGAATGAGCGTATCAATGCCCTTTGCTACCAAGTAGGTTTCGAGGTCGGTATTGAAAAATGAACTAAAACGCTTTTTTACTATCTCTCTGTCGTCGGCATCACGGTGCAGTTCGGGCAGCAACCTCACACCATCAGTACCCTCTATGGTCACCGGCTTGTTGTGCTTGCGATTGTAGAGTGGAGCATCAGAGAGATCGGCTTTGTATTCCTGACGTATCCAAATGACCGGGATGCCTCGAGTGTGAGCCCTATCCACAAGTGCATTCACCGAGTTTGTGAGCTTTTCCCGGCGTTCTGCTAACGGACCGCTAAGGAAAAATTCTTGCTGCAGATCAATAACGAGTAACGCTGGTTGCATAGGTTTGAAAATGCTATTCAAATAATTCAACTTCAGGCTCATTTTAGCACATCTGTTCACTATTGACTTTTATGCTGAAATGTGCTATCATAAAAAGTTCGTAAGCTCACGAACGCAACGAGGAAGCGCTATGACTGGTGATGAGTTCTACACTGTTGCGGCGGCCCAGAAGTGGTTCGCAGAGCAACTCAAGCAATTTCCTGCCCTGCCCGGACTCACGGCAACAAAGCAGGAATTGCTGAACCTGAACAACGGTGATGCCGAATTGCCGCAGTTGTACGAGGCGATGGTCGGCTATCGTTGGCACCTTCAGCTGGCCCACAACGATCAATTGTCCTTGGTGGACGTCGTCGTGGCGTTCACAGCGGCCGCCCAAGAAGCGGGCAAGCTCACGATCATCGAGGGCTGAGCGACCGCCGGTAACCGCCGGCAAACCAAGAAACGGCAGTACCTAACAAGGCTGCCGTTTAAATTTTCTCTTTTAGAATTTTGTTGATGAACTCTAGCTTTCTTCGATAATATTCTCGCGTTGATAGGCCGTTGCCAGACTCTTTCAATCTTCTGTATTCTTCCAGCTTGGCTGGGTCGCTTCGCAGGATAGTCTCAAATTTTACCAAGTTTTTCCAGTCGACACTCTCTTCATTGATCGGGAAAATGTCGATATGTTTGCCGTTTTCCTCTGTAACAAACCGGGCTCGTTTCAGAGGGTAGAAACTTCTGGGCTCACCAAAGCGTGACTTCAAAGCCTCGACTAACGCTTCAAATCTCGCTGGACTTACTGGGAGGTACACATCAATTTCGTCCTGACCAGATATACCGAGACTCGTCGCGCCATGATGCTCTATCCTGACATCCTGTCCCAAAGCCTCCTGTATCTTGGCTCTTACCCTTTGAAACTTCTCTTCCGCCGTAATATCAAATGGAACTATCGTGATAGTTTTGATATCCGATAGGCGTGCAATCCACTTTTCCTGTTCAGGTGTTAACATTATTTACTTTTTCTAAGCTTCACTTCTAGAATAAGTGCTGAACCAATAAAGAGTATGAAGTCAAAAAGAAGCTTAGCTACTGAAAAGCCATACTCTTTTTCAAAAGTGTAGGCACCTATGTAGACTTCATTCGGACCTTCCCAAATAAATGGGAGCGGAAAACCCACTATTACTTTTGGTGAGTCTGCAGTAAGCATAAGAGGAATTAGCTGCAAAGTTAGCCCGATGAGTATTGTGACAATCAATAGAAAGAGTTTACTTGGTCTCATAGAACTATGGCCTCTCACCATTCTTGTTGGCGATAGAGAGGATGAAGTTTATATTAAGCTAAGCAATAGTTATAAGCTGAACTCCGGCTGGAATTTTTGCTTCTACAATCTCATGAACAAGGCCTATGTTCTTCGCTTCTTCTGAGGAGATAATCCCCCCTTTTCTCATTAAGTCATCAATTACTTTATAATCAATCCCGGTAAAGTCACTAACATTCTTTGCGATGTTCTCTCTGTCTCGTCTAAGAGTAGCCAATCTTTCACCTAACTGCTCTTCAGTTAAGCTGGACTGCCCGAAGTTTGCCATGACCCCGTGAAATAAAAAGGATGAGTTTTTCTGAGCGAGACGCTTAGTGCCAGCAGAAAATATCACGCTTGCAATTGAATCAATTTGTCCAACATTATGGACATTAATTGGTATCGGCGAAGACTTGATAAGAGTCGCAATATTCATACCATCAAAAACGCTTCCACCGGGAGACGAGATAAGAATATTAATTTCAGTAAATTGGCTATTGATAGCAGTTGTAATTGCACCAAGAAGCTGTCCAGCAGACTGAGAGTTTACGCCAGCCTGAAAAATTATATATAGTTGCTTCATATCCATTATTGCTTAGCTATCTTTCTAATTACATCTACTGCCGGAGAATTATAAATAAATTCTACCTGCGAACTTACCTCCGTAAGAATACTGTGTGCATTTCCAGTTGCCGTAAACTCGATGTGGATCTGTCCGGGTTGTGGCATGGGTTGACCGGGGACATTCATTGCTTGTAAACCAGGTTGAACAATAACTGGTGCGCTTGTTGTAGACTGAACTGGAGAAATCTTCTGATCTGCAATTCTTCTAATCAAATAGTCAAGAAACTCTACACTGGAATAGAATCGACTTATAGTATCTGCTCCGGTTTCCTCAAGTTCTGAGATGAACAAATGTATACTATTGTTCCAACTATTTGTTGGTAAAAGGGTGTGTGATAATCGATAGGTATGGTTATTTAATCTGGCTTCTCTAATCTTTTGTTCCGCACTACGTATTTCTTGGAGGATGAGACTAGCAATATCGCGTTTCTGGTCCTGCTTTTGTTTCAAATACAAATAGTAAGCAACAAATGCTGTAAAAAGAGTTAGGACAGCCACGAAAAACTGAGAATTAAGTGCCAACCAAACTTTTGGAAAGTTTTCAATTACGGCACTTAATATAAAGATTGCCCCAGCTAATAGCGCCGATGAAGTAACTACATATGTTGCAATGTTAAATACTTTTTTCATACAGTTTAGTATTTAGTTAATTATATAAAAGCGGGGCGAAATGCCCCGCTTTTATGCTACTCTTATTTCTTTTCTTCTTCAACTTTGCTTTCAGGCGCCCCGTCTGAAGCCGAGGTAGGCTCAGATTGTACTACTTCTGAAAGCTGTGGTCTTGATGGCACATATGGGGATAAGAGATTCTCACTCCCCTTATGTTCCGGCGACAATTGAGTGAGATTCTTAGGTTCACCGTTCATATTATTAAAGTTAATGGCAGAAAAGATAAGAATTGAAACAAGGGCGAAAATAAATGTCGATATAGTTATATAGTTTGTTCTTGTGATACTTTTACCGTACTTCCGTGGAGGAATAAACCCAACAATACTACTACTATTCATAAACATCCGGTCCATGGGAGAGATATCTGCATACCACTTGTCTAACGATAGAATTTGATCTTCACTTTGCCAAGTGCTCAACAGATACCCAATTATCTGTGATACTATTGAAATGCTCAGTAGTATCCAAGAAATAAAGAGAAGTGATGTGAAATCAAAATGGAGATTCGTATTAAATACGACATTAACAGAGAGAACAAAAACACCTGTAACTAGGTAGAGCAACATCTTATCAAGAGCGTTTTGAGAAGAAAGATGATGTGTACGGGCCTGCTCTCTAGTTCTGTTGTAATAATCTTGAGCCTCTTCAAAACTTAAGTTTGGCATATGTTTATCCAAAAGCGGGGCATTTCGCCCCGCTTTTATGCTACATCTTATTTTTTCTCTTCGCTAGGCTTTTCCTCTGCAGGCTCGGTCTCGGCGTCCTTCGGAGCATCAGCCGTACCCTCGGCCTTAGCTTCACCGGCAGCACCCTGCTTGGCGGCCTCAGCTTCGGAAGTGGCCTTATACAGCTTCTCGCCAATCTTCTGAGCTGCTTGGGAGAGGACTTCGGTCGCTTTCTTGATAGCGTCGAGGTCGTCACCGTTCTTCACCTTGTTGAGCTCTGTGATGGCATCCTCTACCGGCTTCTTCTCTTCGGCCGTGATCTTGTCACCGGCGTCTTTCATGGCTTTCTCTGTGGTGTATGAGAGCGTGTCGGCCATGTTGCGAGCTTCGATGAGGGCCTTCTTGTTCTTGTCTTCTTCGGCGTGGAGCTCGGCATCTTTCTTCATGCGCTCGATTTCGTCTTTCGACAAACCGGTCGATGATTCGATGCGGATGTTTTGGCTCTTGCCAGTCGCTTTGTCCTTGGCGGACACGGTGAGGATACCAGAGGCATCGATATCAAATGTCACCTCAATCTGTGGCACACCCCGGGGAGCCGGCATGATGCCATCGAGGATAAACTGACCGAGCGACTTGTTGTCCCCTGCCATCTCGCGCTCACCCTGGAGCACATGGATCTGGACCGACGGCTGATTGTCAGAGGCGGTCGAGAATACCTGGGAGCGACTGACTGGCACCGTGGTGTTGCGGTCGATGAGCGGGGTACGGACTCCGCCCATGGTCTCGATACCAAATGTGAGCGGAGTAACATCGAGGAGGAGGACATCTTTGACTGAGCCTTCGAGCACACCACCCTGGATAGCGGCACCGAGAGCGACCACTTCATCCGGGTTCACCGTGATGTTGGGCTTCTTGCCAAAGAATTTCTCTACTTCGGCGAGGACGAGAGGCATGCGGGTCATACCACCGACCAGGACCACTTCGGAGAGGTCCTTTACATCAATCTTGGCATCGGCGAGGGCCTTCTTCACTGGTTCAAACGAAGCCTTGACTAAATCCCCGACCAATTCTTCGAGCTTGGCCCGAGAGAGTTTGATGAGAAGGTGCTTGGGACCAGAGGCATCGGCGGTGATAAACGGCTGGTTGATTTCGGATTCCTGCGCGGTCGAGAGTTCAATCTTGGCCTTTTCAGCGGCTTCCTTGATGCGCTGGAGGGCGAGTGGGTCCTTGGACAGGTCGAGTCCTTCTTGCTTCTTGAATTCATCGAGGATCCAGTGGATGATGCGCTGGTCAAAGTCGTCACCACCGAGATGCGTATCACCATTGGTCGAGCGGACTTCTACGGTGTCTTCGGATACTTCGAGGATAGAGATATCGAACGTCCCACCACCGAGGTCATAGACGGCGATCTTCTCGTCTTTCTTCTTATTGAAGCCATAGGCGAGAGCAGCAGCCGTCGGCTCGTTGATGATACGACGGACATTGAAGCCAGCGATTTCTCCGGCTTCCTTAGTCGCCTTGCGCTGTGAGTCATCGAAGTAAGCCGGGACCGTGATGACGGCATCGGTGATTTTCTCCCCGAGCTTTTCCTCAGCATCGGCCTTGAGCTTGGCCAAGACCATGGCGCTTATCTCCTGTGGGCTATACTCCTTGCCACCCATGACGATCTTGACGCCTTCACCGGCCTGGACCACCTTGTACGGCAGGGTCTTCATATCACGCTGGGCATCTTCGTCACTAAAGTGTCGTCCGATGAGACGCTTGACCGAGAAGAGTGTATTCTCTGGGTTGGTCACACTCTGACGCTTGGCGAGGAGCCCCACCAGACGCTCACCAGTTTTTGACACGGCGATCATCGACGGAGTCGTGCGATTACCTTCTTTGTTCTCGATAATGGTCGGGGTCCCACCCTCCACGAATGCCATGGCAGAGTTGGTTGTCCCGAGATCGATTCCTAATATCTTGGCCATATGATTATATTTACTACTTTAATTACGTACTCAATTACTTATTATTGGCGATAGCCCCGCTCATGAGCTCCCCCACACTGGTGAGGGAGCCGAGCGCGTGGCTACTTCACCGATACCGTGACCTTCTTGGGTTTCACGGATTCCTCCTTGGGCATCGTGATGGTGAGAACGCCCTTGTCATAGTGTGCTTGGGCGTCACTTCCCTTCACGGCCATCGGGAGGACGACTGAGCGAGAGAAGCTCCCGGTGCGGACTTCCTTCCGGTAATAGTCCTCACGCTTCACTTCCTGCTTTTCCTCAGAGCTGCCGCTCACGGTCAGAACATCATTTTCGATAGTGATGTCGACCTTGGCGGGATCGATACCTGGGACGGAGAGTTCGGCCACGACGTTGTCCTTGTCCTGATAGACATCGAGCGCCGGGAAGAAATCTACTGCCCCGAGGAACTCATCTCCGAAGAATCGGCTGAGGTCGTTCGTTGGCATAAATGGGATAAGATGGCGTGTCATATGGTTCTCACCTCCTTTCATTGCATTGATGATTGTTAACGGTAGATTGTCGATTGAATACTACGAAACGCTCACTCTGGCTGGCCTGACTACTTTCGTACCTACTTTGTATCCCTTCTGAAGTACCTTGGCGATTTTATGTCCTTTCTCTTCGCTTCCCTCTGCACCTTCGACAGGCTCTGGACCTCCAGTTCCTTCGGAACTTACGGCTTCATGAAGACTGGGGTCAAAGAGTTCGCCGGGTGTGGCATCTATCATAGTCACTCCATTTTCTGTCAGTACTGTTTCCAATTGTTTCTCAATGTACTGGATACCCGTCACCCAAGGACTGTCCTTTTGTTCGGGTGGGACATGCGACGTCGCGGCGCGGAAGTTGTCGAGGACCGGGACGATATCGAGTACAAGCTTCTCTATGAGATATCCGCCGAGCTCCTTCTGCGATTCTGCCTGCCGTTTCTTGTAGTTTTCAAAGTCCGCTTGGGTCCGCTTTAGGTCGGTCAAATATTCTTCTGCTTTGACCTGCCACTCCGACTTTTCTTCATCAGTGTTTTCATTCGTCATCGGCTCTTCGCCTGCTTGCTCCTTGCTACTCTCTTCTTCCTCCTCATTCATTGTTGGTTTTTTCTTAAGCATATGTTTGCGCATTATTTTATTAGGATGAGCGAGTGAGAGCACTCTTGGCGATTTCAAATTGTCTTTGGCGTTCTTCTTCAGTCATGACCTCTGGTTCTTCTGCTTCGGTGTCTTGGTCTACCATACCTGTGGGATGAAGATAATCATCACTCCCATCGAGGTCCCGAGGAACTTGCGCATGTATTCGATGAGGGATTTGTTCTTGGCGTAGTCCATCCGCTTGGGTCCGATGATAGCGAGCATCCCGCGTCCTTCGTCAGTCTGGTACGGCGCGACGATCATCGAGCAGTTGTCGATACCAGTGATAGGATTCTCATTGCCGATAAAGATGCGCGTTTCGCCGTCTTTGAGCGTAAGCATGATACCGTCGAGCTTTTCATCCAGCGTATCAAGCGTTTCTACTAGGCGACACAGTTCATCGATTTCTTGGAATTCTGGCTTCTCGATCATCTCTCGCATCCCAAAATCATAGAGCTCGTCCTTGCCTACCATGCCCGATACCGCAAGGTTGCCTGAGAACGCAGAGAGGAGCTTGGCGGTACTCCGACTGAGGCGAGTGTTCTTGGCCTTCATCATGAGGAGCTCTTTCTGGAGTCGGCGCTGATCCTCACGCGAGAGATCGGTATCACCCATCATTTCCTCCACATACATCCGATACCCGAGGTCAGTCGGGATGCGTCCAGCGGAGACGTGGGGCTGGTAGAGGTACCCGGCTTCTTCGAGCGATGCCATGTCGTTCCGGAGGGTCGCGCTACTCACACCGAAGTCATAGTGCTCAAGGAGCGCTTGGGACCCTACCGGCACGGCGGTCTTGGTGTAGAGCTCGACGATAGCGGAGAACAATTGTTTTTGACGATCGATCATAGGAAGAAGCTTTTAGCTTATAGGCATTAGCTTGTAGGAAATACCCCGGGAAATATCATAAAACTTCAATACAATTTCATTATAATAAGTGGTTAGCACTCTGTCAAGTCGAGTGCTAATTGGAAGTTTTTGGCACGCCACCACACCAATATTAAAGCTTTATAAAAGCAATTTTTCGAGAGTGGTCATTGGTGTGGTGGAATAAAAAAAGCCCGCCCGAATCGCAATGATAAGTTGCGAATCGTTGCGGGCGGGCCCTCTGGAGAGCCTCCATTGGACTTATTGAACCAGGCCTGAGTTAGCCCGGCTTGCAAGCATGCTTGCAATCGATAGTGCAGACATTGCTCCGCGGGTCAAAGTGCCGGCGCGCCAACTTTGGCACGAGGCTAATGACCGTTGAGGCATGCTGTTTGCGAGTTGCTTCACGGCAGGGCACTTCTCTCCCCTTGCCACCATGGGAGGCCGTGCGATGCTTCGACTTCACTGAATGACTCTTGCCCATGTTTTCCTCCTGTCATTGACCAGGGCGGTTGAGGGCAATGGCCACGCGGTGGCACAAGGGATGATCCGGACACGGCCTCGTGCTGTAGGCACACGGTTCTGAGCTGTACTGCCACGATGCATGACGGAGATTCGTACTCACACCGAGACGATTGCACCAGGTGCCCTGCTCAGGGAGTATAGTCACCGCCTCGACATCGGACGGAGTCATTCCGGACATGAGTGTTGTCTGCATGCTGTCTCCTAACGGTTGTGGGTGTGGGGACGATTGGAGCGGTGCCAGGGCCAGCGTCGATGATGCGCGGGACCATAGGGTGAATACCCCGACGTTGACCGCATGACGCGCTTTGTACGAGAAAGCACAGTCACTGCCGGCTCGACAAAGGTGAGGTTGTCGAGCCTCAGCTCCCCGAGGTCGGGGCACTGGTCCAAATCACCCGCGACAGCCTCGAGGAGTTGTGCTATCGCATCGCTGTCCGCGAAAATGCGGACGCGACCGGTGGACACGCGCCCAAAGAGGGCGCCGGGTTCACGCAGAGAATCTGCTTGCTCATCGGTCAAGAAGACCACACCGACATGCACGGCCAACCCAGCCGTGACAACCACGGCGGGGTCCTGATCATTTTCATCGATCATCATGCCTCCTCGAATTTTTCAAGAAATCGCTGGGCCCGCTCGTTCCGTCTTGCCAGTGCCAGTTCGTCAAGCCTGTCTTCACAGGCCTTCGAACAGGTACCTGAAAAACGACTACTCTTTCCCGGTACATCGTGTCGACCGTACGGGAATTGGAACCCGGCACCACACACGATGCAGTGTCCATTGATGAGCGGAAGAGATTCTGCGGGCGCATGCCCGACTTCTGTGGCCTTCACTGCCTTACTCCAGTTTGTTAACGATCTATACGACAGGGTCATAGCCCCCATCGTTCCACGGATGGCAGCGGATGATGCGCTTGGCACCGATCCAACTTCCTCGGAAGACTCCATACCGGGCGATAGCCTGATAGGAATACTCTGAGCAGGTAGGATAGAAGCGACAGAACCGCATCGGTATGACTCGACCGATAATCCCATGATCAAAAGAAAGGGTCTTTTGATACATGCGGATGATGCCGAGAGCGATACTTTTGAACATATCGTCATTGTCCCTTGTTTCCAGCTTTTGTCAATGGTATAATGTTGAGGAAACAAACACAAAAAGATTCTCAGCCCACAGGGCTGATGAGTCCTCTGGCTCAATGAAAACGATACAACACAAAAACCTTACGTGGATTGATTTCGAGGACCCGAGTCCCGATGATATCACCTACCTCCAGGAGAACTTCAATATCCACCCCCTCGCTATCGAGGAACTGGTCACCCCAACCTATCAGCCCAAAGTCGTCCAGTACGATGGTTGTTTGTTTTTTTCGATTCATATCCCCCTCTTTGATACCAAACTCCGCACTACGTATCCTGGTGAGCTCGATATCATCCTGACCAAGGAGCACCTCATCACCAGTCATCGCCACACCATCTACCAACTCTCAAGCTTTTTCGATTTGCTCGAACAGAGTGAGGGCAAACGCCGCCTCTACCTCGAGCACAGTCCGGCCCGGCTCCTCCATCACATTCTCGAGATCCTCCTCAATTCTTGTTTCCCCAAACTCGATCACATTACGGAAAAGCTCGACTTTATCGAGATGCAGGTATTCTCGGGCAAAGAGAAAGAGATGGTGCTCGAGATCTCGGTACTCAAGCGCGATATCCTCAACTTCCGTCGAACACTCAAGCCCCAGCGGGCCATCATCGAGTCGCTCATCCAGCGTGACCATCCCCATATCCCGAGCGAACTCACCGTCTACTACCAGGACCTCATCGGGACCAATATCCGACTGTGGAACCTCCTTGAGAGCCAAAAGGAGACCATCGAAGCGCTCGAGGATACCAACAACTCGCTCCTCTCAAACAAACTCGATCAAACCATGAAGGTGCTCACCATCTTTTCGGCTATCCTCCTCCCGCTCACTGCCTATTCCAACATGATGTCGATGAATGCCGCTGTGCCCTTTATTCACAACGACTTTGGGTTTTGGATTCATCTCTTCATAATGGGGCTCATCTCGATTATCACCTTTGCCATCTTCAAGGTCCGCAACTGGCTGTAGCATGTAGAGCAGAATGTAGAACGTAGAAAGGAGAATGACGAGAAAAACCGACTACTCGGCTTGCTTTGGGCCTCGTTTTTCTTTATGCTGTATTCAAGAATCACTATTCTCTATTCCATGCAACTCTACAATACCCTCACCAAGCAAAAGGAAGAATTCACCCCGCTCCATACTGGCAAAGTGGGCATGTATGTCTGTGGGCCGACCGTCTATGACTACATCCACATCGGCAACATCCGCGCCTATACCTTTGCGGATACCCTCCGCCGGGTGCTCGAGGATATCGGCTACGAAGTGCGCCTGATCAAAAACATCACCGACGTCGGCCACCTCACGGCCGATGATATCGCCCAGGGCGACAGTGGTGAAGACAAGGTCGCCAAAAAAGCAGCCAAAGAACACAAGACTCCTGAGGAAATTGCTCGGTTCTACGAGGAGTATGCTCTCACGACCGAGAAGCAGATGAACATTGAGCCGGCTCATTACTTTCCCCGGGCCACGGCACATATCAAGCAGATGATCGTGCTCATCGAAGAGCTCATCGTCAAGGGTCACGCTTACGAGAAGAATGGCAATGTTTTCCTCGATGTGACGACCTTTCCCGACTATGGTCGCCTCTCCGGCAACACCCTCGCCAATCTCGAAGTGGGCGCCCGGCTCGAAGAACATCCCGACAAGCGAAATCCCTGGGACTTCGCGCTCTGGCTCCACGCCCCCGAAGGACACCTCATGCATTGGTCCTCCCCTTGGAGCGAGGGCTATCCTGGCTGGCACATCGAGTGTAGCGCCATGAGTATGGAGTATCTCGGGGACACGCTCGATATCCATACTGGTGGTGAAGACAATATCTTTCCGCATCACGAAGCAGAAATCGTCCAGTCAGAGGGGGTGACCGGCAAGCCATTTGTACGGTATTGGCTCCACACGCGCCACATGCTCGTCGACGGCACCAAAATGTCCAAATCCAAAGGGAACTTCTATGTCCTCGAGGACCTCATCACCCGGGGCTATACCCCGATGGATTTCCGCATGCTCCTTACGAGCGCTCACTATCGGAGCCAGATGAATTTCACTTGGGAGTCGCTCGAGCAGGCCAAGAAAAACAAGGAAACGCTCTTTGCTATCGTCAGTCGCCTGTCTGATATTCCTGCTACCGAAAACGATGCTACGGGATTCGATGGAGCTGAGTCGCTCAGTGCGATGCGGAGCGCCATGCAAGACGACCTGAATACTCCGGAAGCACTTGCCCTCACACTCGAACTCTCGAAGAAAATTAACACCCTCCTTGATAGTAACGAGCGGGTCAATGCTACCATACTCGGACTCGTCTTTGAAAAAATATTCTTCTTTTTTGGACTAGCTCTCGAGAATCAGGTGATTCCAGAGGCTATCCATGCCCTCGCCAAAGCCCGTGACACCGCCCGCGAGAATCGTGACTGGGCCGAGTCCGACCGTCTGCGCGATGAGATAGCGACCGCGGGCTACAAAGTCGAAGACACCGCCCGAGGCTACCGTCTGAAAAAGTTATAACTACTTAGAAGCCTCGCTTCTCAGTAGAAAGAATAAAGAAAAACGGGAGGGTCCACGTAGGACACTCCCTTTTGCTTGGCTGAACTCAGCCTACTTCTTGGTCGAAGGCTTCGACGGCAGAACCTGCTCGCGCTTGCCCTTGAACCTCAGTTCTTCGGAAAAACGTTCGACGTGATGGACACACCGTCCCCGGTAGTAGGTGAGGACCAAGGGACCGTGAGTTGCGTACTGCTTGAGCTTGGTGAGCTCAGCCGGAATAAGGCGACACATCGCGTAGTCGCTGACCTTCCCCCGGGCCACCACGACTCTGGCCACTGCATCAGTCGCGTTCCCGATCTCTTCGTAGAGCAGAAGCTCGCGCTCCGCTTGTTGAAGAAGCAAAGCGAGATCGCTCGCCGTCTGTTTGGCATCGGTCTCCGCTCGTGTCGGTACGGGTGCTTGCCGTCGCTCGTCCGGTGGCGTAACGAGCTCAACGCGGTCCATCGGCTTGCTTTCAGGCAAGCTGCCACAAGCAGTAACGAAGCTGGTCAAAGCGACCAGGGCTAAAGAAAGGAACTGTTTGATATGCACTGTGCGTGCTCCGGTTGTACACCTCCCACGAGGTGTTCAAAGTATTAACGCATACTTTGTTCGGTATGTCAAGTCTAAATTAGCTCTAGAAAGTTTGCGAGCCGGACAATCACGATGTGATGCCGGCTCTGGTTCGGTGGATCCCTCTTACAACTGAGGGGGCTTGGGTGGTGACCCGAAGATGTGACCTGGTGCCTCACCGAGTCCCAGCTGACGTTGGGCCATCTCTTGAGACTCCTGCTGTCGGGTTCTCTTTGCACCTGGGAGATGCCATGTGACAAGTGTCACCAGCGCCAACACGGGCGCCAAAAGGATTGAAGCGATCTTCATTTCTTCCCCTCCAGGAAGTTTTCGTTGCGGGTCGGTTTCTCGCGCGCTATGCACGCTCTTGGTAACGCTCAGCTACGAGCTGATCCGCTTGGGCGACGGCTCGGTCCAGCCGCTGCCAAGCCCGTTCCGGGAACAGGTGTTCTAGACACCTCCTCCAGTATGATCCAAAGAACTTGCTCATCGTATTTTCTCCTGGTTGGTTTGTTTATATTATACACCTTTTTGAGTATTTTGTCTAGTGGTAGTACCACCCTATGAAATACGGCTTTGCCTGTCGCTTACGGCGAATTTCATAGGGTAAATATCCACATGTGCACCAAAGCTGGCTCTCTTTTGGTCCACACGGTATAATGCTCTCGTAACAGACCTATCTTTCACCACTGTGGCTCCCAAAACTGATCACCTGCGCGTTCCCCCACACAACCTCGAAGCCGAAGCCTCGGTCTTGGGCTCACTCATGCTCGACAAAGACGCGGTCATCAAGATCGCTGACCTCTTGAAGCTCGGTGATTTCTACAAGGACGATCACAACCTGATCTACGAAACGATGCTCGCTCTCTACGAAGAACGCGAGCCAATTGACGTCCTGTCACTCTCAAACAAACTGGAAGAAAAAGGCAAACTCGAAAAAGTCGGTGGCTCAAGCTATCTCGCGTCACTCGTGAACACCGTGCCATCGGCCGTGAACGTGGTCCACTATGCCAAGGTAGTCCAGAAAAAGGCCCTGCTCCGTCGGCTCATCACGGCAGCGAGTGACATCATCGAGCTCGGCTATGACGAATCCGAGGACGCCCAGAAGCTCCTCGATGAAGCCGAACAAAAAATCTTTGCGGTGTCACAGAAGTACATCAAGCAGGACTTTATCCCTATCAAGTCTATTCTCGAACTCGCCTTCAACCGGATTGATGAGCTCCACAAGAGTGACAATGCTTTCCGTGGCGTCGAGACCCACTACCCTGACCTCGACAATCTCCTCGCCGGACTCCAGAAGTCCGATCTCATCATCCTCGCGGCGCGACCATCGGTCGGTAAGACAACCTTTGCTCTCGACCTCGCCCGTCAGGTGGGAGTCCACAGCAAGGTTCCGGTCGGAATATTCTCGCTCGAAATGGGTGCGGACCAGCTCGTCGACCGTATGATCGCGGCCCAGGCCGGGGTCGACCTGTGGCGAC
>JACCDN010890505.1_pt1 | contig 15419 bp, 13 predicted proteins | sample 7441691 | NCBI WGS metagenome assembly JACCDN01 (sample SAMN15323439, study PRJNA562643) | freshwater metagenome | isolation source: river surface water | place: USA:Blue River Watershed | collected 2017-08-16
ATCCTGAGAGAAATGCTGTCGGTGTCGTCATCGATGCACACAAAGATACCAAACAATGAGTCCTGACTTCATTGATCGTCTTGACTGGTACATTGAAAGTCGGTGATATCGTCGTCGTCCACAATACCTATGGTAAGATCAGGAAAATGATAGACAGTCTCGGCCATGCCGTCAGAGTAGCCAAAGGTGGCGATCCTGTCATGATCCTCGGTATCAATACGATACCTGAGCCAGGTCGCGTCATCGAAGTCGTCGATAACGAGAAAGAAGCACAGAAGAGAATCCAAGCGATCAACGAATCCATGGAATCCGAAGTGAAGAGTACGATCAGTTCATTCATCGAACAGATGAAAAAGACCGACGGAGCAGTATTGAAGATCATCTGTAAATCAAACGGACCATCAAGTCTGGAAGCGATGGTGCAAGCTATCAATCAGATACCTTATCCGAAGAATGTCTCGCTCAAGATCATCCACAGCGGAGTCGGTGATGTCGCAGAATCAGATCTCGCTCTGGCTCAAGCATCACAGGCAGTCATCATGGGATTCAATATCGGATTCTCCAGCATGATGAAGAAGAGAGCCGAGATGATGAAGATCACCGTGAAAAACTACGATATCATCTATCAACTCACTGACTATATCACCGATGCGATGCAGTGACTCGTCGAGAAAGAATACCAAGAAGTCGAGAGAGGAAAACTCAAAGTACTCGGTGTCTTCTTTAGGAAAGATAAGATGATGATCATCGGAGGTAAAGTCATCGAAGGTAAGATCGGGAATGGGATGAAGTTTAGAGTCTATACAGGGGAGGAGGAGATCGCTCAGGGAGAGATTACCTCACTCCAGAGAGATATGCAAAATGTCAAAGAAGTCGCTGAGTGATATGAATGTGGTATGAAAGTGAAGACATCCAAGAAGATCAGCGAAGATGATATCCTTGCTTTCTATGAGATGGAGGAGATCGTGGAAGGAAAGTAAAATATATCCCGAAGTCTTTCGGGACCTGCCTACCGTCAGGCAGGTTTTTTATACTTGTAAATAATAGAAGAAAAGAATATAGTAGAATCATATTTTATCATCTCTCCAAACATGAAAAAAGAGAATGCTATCATCTATCAAGCCGCTAATGGAGCTATAGAGCTTCGTACTGATATCAAGCAAGAAACTCTATGGGCAAATCTTGATCAGATTGCTTCTGTATTTGAGCGTGATAAATCAGTAATTTCTAGACATATAAAAAGTATTTTTGCCACAGAAGAATTAGACGAAAAAGTGGTTGTTGCAAAAAATGCAACAACCACTAAACACGGTGCTATAAAAGGAAAAACACAAACAAAACAAGTAGAATATTATAACCTTGATATGATTATCTCAGTCGGTTATCGTGTCAATAGTAAAACAGCAACGAAGTTCCGTCAACGAGCCACCAGTACACTCAAACAACATATCACCAATGGCTATACGATCAATCCACAGAGGATAGAACAAAACTATACAGCATTTCTCCAAGCAGTGGAGGAAGTGAAGAGCCTCGTGCATACTGCTAGCACTCTCCGTCATGATGACATTCTCGAGCTTATCAAGAGTTTTGCTCATACATGGTTTTCACTGGATTCGTATGATAGAGGAGCGATGCCACAGACTGGGCATACCCAACAGACCATCCGTATCGAAGCCAAAGAACTCTCTGAAGCTATCATGCAACTCAAACAGGATCTGATGACAAAAAATGAAGCGTCTGAGCTCTTTGCCCAAGAGAAGAATCATGGAGGAGTCGAAGGGATAGTCGGCAATGTCTTCCAATCCGTGTTTGGTAAAGATGCCTATCCGAGTATCGAGGAGAAAGCAGCTCATCTGCTCTACTTTATGGTCAAAAATCATCCCTTCACTGATGGGAACAAAAGAAGCGGAGCATTTTCCTTTCTCTGGTTATTGCACAAAGGAGGGATAGATTTCCGTACAAGGATCAGTCCGGAGACACTCACTGCGTTGACGCTGCTTATCGCTGAGAGCAAGGCCAATGACAAAGATCGTGTGATAGGGATGGTGCTCTTGCTCTTGCAGGGGAGGTAAAAAATCTAACATATTATGCTGATATGTTAAAAAAATTGAAAAAAATTAACATATAATTTATCCCTATCTCATCGTCAAGGATAAAAAATAGCAAAAGTTATCCGTGACAGTATGACAAGGAGAAAAAGAGTTATTTTCGGCTTGGTTTTCAGAGAGGGAATAATTATAATATCTAAGGATATTTATCGTCGATTCTCCTATATGCTCCGAATCTGATACGAGATCTAATATCAATTCACAACCTTAGCAAAAAGAAATCCTCAGAACCAGTGTCCTCGATCGGACATTCAGAAGAAAGTTAATAAAGTGATTTTTATTCATTACAAACCTAGATGTACGCACCACATGATAGTGAAATCCGTGAAGAAATTTCTGCAGTTTTTGATAAAGAAAAGCTAGATTTGGAAAGGGGCAAAACTTGGACTATAATTGATGGAATAGTTAAATATAAAAATTGAGATTTACTCGTGGCATATTTTCAAGGATTATGAGAAGAAGATAAAAATATATTTTGCGAAATAATCATAGAAAAAATTGATGGTATGTTATCTTCTTTATGTTTTTATATTCTTATCTGCCTATGATATATTAAAGAAGCACTAGATGCCTCATATAGTATAGGTAATAATAATTATACCCTCTTGGTCTTTTTATATGAGCTTTTTGCAAATAAAATATATCGATTTAATTCACAACAGCTATGAATCTTGAAATCATTCATAGATACTATGAGGAGGGGAGGAGGAAATTTTGAAATTTTAGGATATCGGTTAGATGATATTCAAAAATCATTATATGAATTAATAATAGAGTTAAGATATGAACATTTTGAAAAAAGTATTCAATGAATTAACCTAGAAATAAATAGCGATAAACAACAAGTACAAGAATATCTTAAAAACTTTGGTTTTGATACTAAGTATAATATCACTCTAAATAAATTAGATCAATATATACAGAGTGAACAAGGAGAGTGAGAAGTAGTACCTTGATGAGTAATAGGAATACTTAGAGAATTTTTCAAAAGTTTCTATATGGATTTAGCAAAAAAAATAGCCACATCAAATTGATTAACCGAAGTTCCTCATCATACATCTAGCACAACAGATATTGGACACGCTAGACACTATATAAAAGAACAATTCAACTTATCATCTGATGAATATAAGTTACTAGATTCATATAAAGATATTACAAATAACGAAGGCTCTCATGCTCTTTTATCAGAAAAGAAGTACCTCAGATTAGCTAGAAATATTGGTATTGAAATATCGTTATTTATGTTAGAAAAATTAAAGGATTATATAAAAAATATAGATTCTCATTAATTTACGTCTTACTGTCCTCATGAAACTCATCGTCTGACTCGGCAATCCCTGAGCCCAATATACCTCCACCAAACATAACGCCTGATTTCTCGTCGTCGATGAGATCGCAGACAGACGAGATAGTGGGGGAGTGCGGAAAGCACACACTGCGAGTAAGTCCCTCATCAGAGAGACCCTCCACGACGGGACCAAGATCCTCTTCATGAAACCTCAGACCTTCATGAACCTCTCCGGTCAGAGTGTTGCTTTTTGGATCCACTTCTACAAACTCAATCCTGCGACTGATCTGGTCATCATCCACGATGATGTCGATCTCCCCAGCGGTGATGTGAGATACAAGAAGTGAGGCAGTAGTGGAGGACAAAATGGCATCAAAGATACTATCCTCAAACTCGCCACCGATAGCTTTGATAGAGTCAAGATAGGTGTCGGCAGACCATCCCATCCTGCACAGTCCGTCGCTGATCATGTCTTAGGCTGACTGAGTCCAGCAGAAAAAGATGCTATCCCTGACTATGCAGACCAAGCTATCACGAAGATGGAGAATCATTTTCTCCACCAAACAAGCCAAGGAGATGCATAAATCTCTCATCCAAAAAAGAATGAAAAATACTTGCAGACGAGTCTGTGTTTCTATATACTGGAGACAATGCAGTTTTTATTGAATGTATCAGAGATGACAAGCAAAGCCCATGAATCCGATAACGGCCCTATCGATCTCTCCGCACTCGGATGACATCCATGACCGAAGATCCTCCTCAGTAGCGATACGCTCAACGGCTACGGTCTCGATCTGATCTTCTCGATCGCCAAAGAATCCGGCTACGACGGTATCGATCTCGCTATGTGGAAAAATATCGACTCTCGACACGGCAACTATATCGCCAAGCTCATGAAGCAACACGATCTCTCTGTCCTCGTCATCCAGACATCATCCAAACTCAACGCCAAAGAGCTCAACCAAGCGATCGCCATCTGTGAATCCACAGGAGCGACGCAGATCAATATCAATGCACCGACTTACTTCGATATGAGGACAGCGAGTTTCATCACCAACAATCTCCCATCCTACATCGAACGCTATCCCCAGATCCATTTCAACATCATCAATCCTGACGCAGGTTCGATGACATTCCTTCCTCTCCCACAGTATCGCTTTAGCAATATCGTCGAGACAGTGAAGAAATTACAATGCTGACGGGCAGTCGATGTAGCGAATATGGATGAAGATATGATCGATACGATACTGATGAAGAGATTTGGATCGCTGGAGAAGATGATCCATAGCATCTATCTCTCGGATAGATCATCCAAAGCATCACATCTCCTCCTCGGTGATGGCGACTACAATATCCGCCAGATACTCAGGATGCTTGCTGAAAACGATTACCAATGATATATCACGACCAAATACACCCTCGATATGGAGACACTGGTCAATACCGATAAAGTCATGCTACTCTTAGAAAAAACCATCAACTATATCCGTGAACACTACAGCACCGACAGATAACACACTCCAGCAATCTACACATTTTATTCCCTTTGCACGCAATCCATCATGAGAATTACCCTAGCGACGACGACTCTTGCAGAGATCTTGGATATGAGTACCAGATTTATCGCCAAGAGTAGCACACTTCCTATCCTCCAAAATATCTACCTCCATGTAAATAATAATGAACTCACCGTGAAGGCTACCGATATGGAGAAGTTCATCCATATGACACTCCCTTTGGACAAAGCAGAAGATGGTGGCATCACCGTCGATGCGAAGACATTGCATGACATCATCAAAGTCATCGAAGATGATAACGTCGAGCTATCCGTCAACAATAGCACCGACATGCTCACCATCCAGAGTGTCAAAGATTCATTTACGATCAAAGGTATACCGACAGGAGAGTTCGTTGCTCTCCCCGAGCTGACACCGACACACACATCGACCATCCCCGTCCAAGATCTCGTCCACGGTATCGGCAAAGTAGAATTTGCGGTATTAGAAAAAAACTTCAGTCCGATATTTACCGGTGTCGTCATCGCAAGCAAGATCGATAGTGCAGACAAGCACTACCTCGTCTTTGTCGGGACAGATTCCTTTAGACTTGCTGAGTACAAAGTACCAGTCGAGAAGAGATTTACCGAAGAGTTCAAACTTATCATCCCTAAGGTCGCAGCCAACGATATCAAGAAAGTCGGCGAATACTGTCTCAACAAACAGCAACAAAACAATGTCACTGTCGCTCATGCGAACAACATGGTCTCCTGTACCTTCACCCTCGGCAACATGAATATCGTGACTAATTCATTATTGATACAAGGGACTTTCCCTGACTATGACAACGAGAAGATTGTCCCGAGAGAGTTCAATACATCAGTCACTGTCGATGCGAATAATGCTGATAAAGCAATCAGAAAGATCGGTATCTTGACCAAGGATATCAATAACTTCATCCATATCGTCTCTGACGCTAATACGCTCTCTATCAGCTCAGGCAATACCGATCTCGGAAATGCTGATACATCCATTGCAGCGATCATCGAATGAGACGCTATCGATCTAGGACTCAACGGTAAGCATCTCAGCGAGTTCTTGAAGATCGTCCAATCGGATCGTGTGATCATCCAGTTTGTCAATAATACATCGCCTTTTGTCATCACCGAACCAGACAACGCTCATTATAAATATGTCCTCAGACCCGTCAAATAAGAGAACATTATCTCATCACACCATCCATGCATCATCGTCACCATAAATCATCACCCACAACAACAGCTCCAAAGTGATTTTCTCTCCTAGAGTTGGTGATAGTGATCGTTATCATCAGTATATTGGTCGTCGCATCGAGGACATTATTTACGATGCCCAACCAGTATCTGATGGAAAGCGAGAGATGTATCGCATGACTTGATGGTTATGTCAGACAGTTTTTTTATCATGCTATCAGTGGTAAGTCACTTACCATCAGTGGCGACATCATCATCCCAGAGACCTATACGATGGTATTTGAGTCATGACAGTGATCAGGTGACTTCGCTGTCATATTATGATATCCATGAGAGAGTGGGGGAGTGATAGCGTCCGAGACACTCACGCCATATGGAGGAGATAGAGTCATCCAGTGATGTCAGAGCGATGCTCACTCGGTCAGACTATCATGATCACTCTGATCGACGATCACTCCTGCTATCAGGATAGATATATATAAGTCAGATATACGCAATACAGGGATGACGATCTGCCAAAGTGATAGTGACAATAACTGCCTCCCAAACACATCGTCAACGACAGCGACTATAGACTATACCACCTGCCAGATCTGATCGACATGATGTCAAAATACGAAGACACTCTTCGCACAACTCTTTGATACAAGGATACAGATGGTCAAGATCAAGAGATGTCTCTCGTTGCCCATCGATGGACACTGTCGTCAACGATCTACGGATGAATTTTAATAACTCACCTCGACTATGACCAAGAAGATCATATTTTATGATACGATGCATTACCCTCGTCCAGAGCAGGAAGACTACTATCGCTATATCAACGAGATATCGAGAAAAGAACAAGATACAAAACATAGAGCAAGCACTGACATCGATACGAGATTTTCCCGAGACATACCGTGTGCACTCATGGATGAGTATAGGACATACATCCTCTCACTGCAGTCACTGTTTATGTCTCTACCCTTCGTCAAGCAGATCTATCTGTGCAATAGTATTACATTCAATGCACTCCATCCATGATCGGATATCGACATCTGTATCATATGCAGACAATGATACCTCCGAGCAGCGAGGATACGGTCAGTTATTTTTTTTCTCATCTACAAAGTCAAAAGATCCTGAGGTAAGTATGCAAATCATAGCAAGAAATTTTGTCTCAGTTTCTCTATCGATGAATCTGCAACCGATCTCTATCCTATCCGTAATACGGAAGGCGATAGATATCTCGTCTATCGACTAGCACATTGTGTCTTACTCTATTCGGATGACACATTAGCAGACGACTTCCTCTGGCAGAGTAATAGCAAACTTCTCTCCTTCTTGCCACAGCATCCATGATCACAGACTATCCACATCGGTATCGATGTAATACGTGGCACGACCAGATGGAAAAAATATATCGAACGCATAAACCAGACATGGCTATGTCGTGGCATCATCATGATGCTTAGTCGAGTCCGAAAACAACGAATATATTATAAAAGAAAAAAACTTTCTGTCCATATACAAAAACATATTATCATATCTAATACAATGCTCAAATTTTACGATGACAAGAGAAGAGTCATACAACATAAGATCAGAACTGCGTTATCAAAGTGATAACTATTATATAGCTGTATAAAAATATCCATCCTTGCATAGATAGCAGGTATTCGTATAGATGTATCAGACTGATACATTTTTTATATCACCCACACAAATACTATGCAAAATATTAGAGCGACCATCGATATAGGCAATGGATATATTAAATGAATTGTTATCGGTTATGATGATGAACACAAAGATACCATCCTCGTCAAAGAATGCCACAAGATGCAATGATGTCGCAAAGGAAAAATTCTTGACTCACAGACATTCCGTGAAACTATCGAAAAAGTGATCGATGGTTTTCAAAAAAAGCTCGGAGGAGAGTATATCGAAGATGTCGTCATAGGCATATCGCATCCCGAGATGGTCATCGAGAGGGTCACTGAACAGAAGAGAATACTTGGCTCAGACACCATCACCTCCAACGATGTCAGTCATCTCTCCAAACTTATCAATGATATGAGCCACAAGATAAACTATGAGATCATTAAAATCATCCCCGTCTACCGATCACTCGACGATAGCAGGACAGAAAAAAATCCCGAATGACTGCAAGCAAAAAAACTCTCCCTCACTGCTGATATATTTTGTATCCCCAAGACATTCTATCAGACACTGACTGACACACTCCAGTCGCTGGGCATCCATGTCATCGACATCGTCCCCAATATACTCGCATCCGTCGAATGAATGCTCGATATCGATCACAAAGACCTCGGGACGGTTATCATCGATATGGGAGCAAATCAGACAAGCTACGCTATCTATGAGGAGTGATATCCTCTCGCGTATGGTGTCATACCAGCAGGAGGAGAAGATGTCACCAAAGATATATCCATCGGACTCCAAATCGATATCAAAGAAGCAGAAAAACACAAAACAGCGGCAAAAGATGATGTCACGACAAATGAAGAAAGCTCACTCGATGAAAGATTCCTCGACGAAGTCATGACTGCTAGATACGAACAGATCTATGAGAAAATTCGTGATGCACTCATCAGGATAGACAGGGACGGCAAGCTCCCTGGTGGCATCTATCTCACTGGCCAGTCCAATGAACGATACAAAAGCATCTCGCTCATGAAAAATATATGTAAACTAGCAACATTCGATGCGAAAGATATATCAGGAAACTTCGGTGAAGTAGGAAACGATAAAAAATATCAAAACTGTCTCGGACTCTATCGTCGATCAAAGAAGTATCATAATCAAAAATCACTCTTTGGCGGTTCATTCGGTTCCTGACTTCGCAATGTCAGCAATCGATGATCATGAATACGAAGCAGCATCAGATGAACATTCAAAGATCTCTTCTAACAAAACCTTACCGCTATCTTCTCTATTCTCTCTATCTACTCGTAACTCATAACTAGCACTATATTCTTTATTCCCTTTTTTCTTATTATCACATGACAATTACAGAATTTCAACCTGATTTTATTGCTGGGGCAAAAATTACTGTCATCGGTGTCGGTGGAGCAGGTAACAATGCAGTCAACAGAATGGTCTCTGAATGAATGTCAGGCGTAAACTTTGTCGCTATCAATACGGATGCACAAGATCTCGCACATAGCCAAGCTCCTACGAAGCTCAATATCGGTATGAATGTCACGAAATGACTCGGTGCTGGTACTGATCCTGATATGGGTCGCAAATCTGCTGAAGAAAGCAATGACCAGATCAAACAAATGCTTCATGGTTCTGACATGGTATTCATCACCTGTGGTCTCGGTGGTGGTACAGGTACAGGTGCCGCTCCTGTGATTGCCAATATGGCCAAAGAAATGGGGATACTCACTATCGGTGTCGTCACGAAGCCATTTAGCTTTGAAGGCAAAAAGAGAGCTATAAACTGTGAAGAAGGATTGAAGAAAATGAAAGATTCAGTCGATACACTGATCGTGATACCAAATGATAAGATATTCAGTATCGTAGACAAAAAGACGACATTCAAACAAGCATTCAATATGATCGATAAGATACTCTTCCTCGGAGTCCAAGGTATCTCTGATCTTATCATCAAACCTGGTGATATCAATATCGACTTCGCCGATATTAGAACAATCATGAGAGACTCTGGCAATGCAGTCCTCGGTATCGGCTATGGAGCAGGAGAGAAGAGAGCGGTCGATGCAGCTCGTAGAGCCATCGAGAACCCACTCCTCGAGACTAATCTCGATGGAGCAAAGAATGTGATCTTCGCAGTGACAGGATGACATGATCTCACACCGATCGAAGTCCAAGAAGCAGCAGCGATTATCGAAGATCTGTGTGATCCTGATGTCAATCTCGTCTGGTGAATGACCTTGGATGAAAGCTATGATGATGAAGTCAAAGTCACTGTCATCGCTACAGGATTCAACGAATATGAAGAACATACTGCACTCAAGAGACCTACGAGAGACGACTTCGGCAGAAAATCACCTGGTAGATCACAAGATTTCGTTGCCAGAAGCCTCGAGCAAGACAACGCAAACGATGTAGAAGAAGAGAAAGAAGATTACGATACTCCAGCATTTTTGAGAAAAAGACTATAAAGTCAAGTAAAGAAACGAGAATGAGACAAGAAAATTGACAAAACTGATAGGAAGAGTAGACTTGACTATCCTAACAAGTCAGATACTCTTCTTTTCTTTTAACCTTTGCTTTCGCTGTTACAATGTCAGTCTCTCATGTCTCCATTATTACACCTGCCCAGACCATCAATCACGAAGATATCGTCGATGTCACTATCCCGACATCACTCGGTACCAAGCGTATCGATATGCACAATGGATCAGTGCAACTTCTCAAAGCAGGGAAAATCACGCTCTTTGTCAAGAGGAAAGGAAGCAACGCTCCTGAGCAAGTATCCTTCTATGTCCAAGATGGTGTCGCATTTATCGAACATTCTGTCCTGAATGTCGTGACTTCCAATGTCCAAGAATAACTATGCAATAATCTTGTTTTCTATCAGCGAATACATAGAATGAACGAACAATCGTTCATTTTTTGTTTTGACTAAAAATTATGTATTTCGGCATCATCGGACATCATGAAGGCATTCACCTCCATGCTCTCTCCTATCTCCATATCTCTGGACTCATCACCTATAAGAAACATATCGTTTTCTTCAATACAGATCATCCCGAGAGGTTGGCACACTGTGCAGCACTGATCAAATGGTGATATCTGACTGATGATGCAGGACTCAGCGAGGCAGTACAGGACACATCGATCGTGGGCGTCCCAAGCAATGATCTAGGGAAAGAGCTCAAGAAGCGTTTTGATAGTATCAAAAGATATAAAGTCGTTGAACTTCTCCATACGGATAAAGAGATCAAAGAATCAGGCAAAGAAATTTTTTCTTTTGGGCAACAATGACGATGAGTCATCACAGGATATCAGGATATTAGTTTGTATGAGATCATAGACTTCGACAAACCATGTCATGGAATGGAAGTAGGCATGATGCCTGCGAAGCTTGCTCTCTCTCTGATCAATATCGCAGTGGGGGAGTATGAAGAAGTTATAAGTCATAAGTGAGAAGTGTTAAGTTGAGATACCAAAAAATGAAAAGAGAAAGAACTTATGACTTATAACTCAACACTTAAAACTCCTCCTACGGTCTGGGATCCCTTCGTCTGATTTGGGACGACATCGTTTCTCTCGCATCGACTCGGATACCCGAGTATAGCGTCTGATGCCAATATCACGAATATAAAGAACAATCTTGCTCGACGAGAGAAAACGAAAACAACATTAGTAGGAGCAGAAAACACAAAGATACCGCTCACCATCCGCAAACATGATGTTACTAAACCCTTTGGTGATCCGACCTTTGGCTATGCAGACTGTATCGTCTCTGAGGGATATCTCGGTCGTGTCGTCACGCATCGTACGCACATGAGTGCGATACGGGATGCTGCTGACGAAGTCTTAGCATTGTACAAGAGCTTCTGTACAAACCTCACCACTCTCGCAGAGTCAAAACCCAAAGCACGTGTCCTCGTCATGACGATACCAGCCTGGATTCACCACGACTATGATATCGCTGATAGAGTAGAGGAGGCATTTCGTGATGCATGATGGGAGTGTACGCTCATCCATGACATCTATGCCAGGAAGTGACAGACTGTCGGGAGACAGGTACTGATAGCTATCAGAAAATAATATATTCACATAAGATCAAGAAACAATAACTTTTTACTTCTTAAGTATATAATGGCATAATGACTAAACGCCCCCTCCGACTCCGAGTCATCTTCATCCAAGCTCTCATCGCTACTCTTGGCTCACTGTATCTAGGTTTCTTTGGTGATCCAGTAGAAAACTTCTTCACTGGCCAGCTCTTCAATCGAGACAATGGTTTCTCTGTCTGCGATCTTTGTCGATATGCGAGGATATTGATGTATCCTCTCGTCCTTATCTCTGGAGTTGCATTGATTCGTGGTGATAGACAAGTCATACGGTATATGTTTCCGTCAGTTATACTCTGACTTATCTTAGAGATACTGCATTATACGGCACAGATGGTACCATGATTTGATATCGGAGCGACCTGTACTGCAGCCAATCCTTGTATGGCATTTTATGTACAATACTTCGGTTTCTTGACTATCCCTGGACTCTGTCTCCTAGCCTTCCTCATCATATTTGGAGCCATGCTCATCGGTCGACAGAGCAACAAAAGAGTATCATTTAATCCTGATATGCAAACTGATGCTGACAAAGCATAAGCACGTACAAAACGAAAAGAATCACTGGGAGACCATCTCTCCCTATCTTTTTCATGGCGATAAAGATGATGCTATCAGACAGATAGATGAGACCGTGACAAAGATCTGACGATGTATGATCAGCTACATCTACTTCGCTCAAGCGATGTCCTATAGAGTCTACGAAGAGAGACAAAACGAGAGACAACAACACTACTTCGAAGCACTCACACAATCACATCTCCTCTGTATCGACGGTATCGCTATGCAAATATTTGATCGATGTGGTGGGAAACGACGATGACCCACGAGACCCTGGACAGCCAATATGAATGGGACAGATTTCATGCCATACTTTCTGGATCAGATCTCAGCAAAGAGGAAAGTAGGCGTCATCATCCTCACAGTCTATGATGAATCGATCGGCAAAGGACAGGAACGATGACCGATTATACAGCAAAAGTTCAGCGAAAGATTTCCTCATGTCGAGATCATACTCTTCGACTTCGTCCACTATAGGGACAGAGGAGCACATGACATAGCCTGACAGATAGATGCAGTCTTGGATAGCAGAAGAAGAGACTATGACGATATCATCATCATCAACGGCTGGTGATGACCCCTCCAAGAGATACGATCAGCAGAGCAGTCTGCATTATGGCAGAAACACCACTGCATCGTGATGAATCAATGAGCGACACTCGACTTCATCAGCTGATTTGAACAGAGAGTGCCACAACGAGTCGTCCGCCTCAGAGTAGGGGAGACACTCTGGAGGATATTCGCCCAACCCAGAAATCTCAGGAAACTGATCAGTATGTTCTCTATCGTCAGATATCGACATTTTGTCATAAAAACCCTTGCAAAAAGACTCATCACTAAGTAAGATAAACCATTAGTTCATCGTGTGTCGATGTTTTTTATTGCTATCTTTTTCTCTGCTCTATGAAAACCCATACACTCCGAAAAAGCTTTGTCGATGCTGACCAAACTCTCTCCTTGTCACATCAGTATAGAAATGGTGTCTATTATCATCTCATCATCACCGTCAGACAAGCAATGTATGCCGAACATATCAGAGATATCTGTATCGATCACTTTCACCCTTTCTTCGAAGAACTAAGTGCGACACATATCGATGGCGAGCTCATCGAGCGTCTCCTCGAAGATACGATGCATAGCGTCAATCATCAACTCACCCTCTTTGCGGAGAAGATGACGATCACCGAGCACTGTGCTATCGATGGTGGTATACTGATCTCGCATCAGTGACAGATGATAGCATCACTGATCGGTCAATCGAGCCTCATCGTCTGCAGAGACGACAAAGCCATCTACTCTATGGGCAACAATCACGAAAACAACCATCTCATCGACCAATTTACCGACTATATCAGCGGGCAAGTCCACATGGGTGATAGTGTCTTGATCATGGGCTACGATCATACGATGATATTTCATCAGAAAGAGCTCGACGAGATCGCTCATCTGATCAACGAACATGATGACGATATCGCACAAGTGATCGAATCGATGATCACACAGAGGATCGATGCAGAGCAGATCGGTTGTATGAGTATCATCCAGCATCTCTCACCGACACTCCACATCCCTCTCACCAGTCCGAAAATGGTAGATCAGTTGTGGAAGAAGATGAAAGGCAATAGTTACCTGACCAAGATCGTAGTATCACTTCGTACATTCGTCGCACAGCATACATTCATGGTCAGTATAGGTATCTTGGGATTTGTGGTCTTGATAGCTATCATCTCGACTATACGCAATGCAACCAGCGGTCTCAACGGTACACCGAGTATCACGAATGCTGATGGCACCCAAGAAGTCGTTACTATCCAAGATATCAAGAAAGATATCAGTTATTTCCAAAATCTCGACCCAACATCCAATGAGAAAGGGAAGGTCTATCAAGACATAACCCAGAAGCTTGCTTTCCTCGAATCACAAGGAAAACGACCGGAAGATGTCAAACAACTCCAAAAACTCGTCAAGAATAAATACTACGAATCATTTCGTATCGTCTATATCAACCAACTCGATGATCCGACAGGAGGGGAGTTCCAATCTATCTATCCATTCTCATCACTCGAGACGAAAGTCCTCGGGACACCGATCAACTTCTTCTATGAGAGGGGACTCATGATCGCTGGAGACAAAGGAGCAATCATCAAAGGCATGAACAAAGATATCAAAGGTACTGCAGTCAGCTACTCACTTCCCAATCCTATGGAAAAATGTTCACTGGATATAAGTAGATCTGGACTCTACTGTTTTGATAATATCAATGAGATCTATCGTATCACGCAGTGATCTGTCCAAGCAGTCCAATGAGGAGAGAATGTCTCACTCCCTACCGATATCCAAGACATCGGCGTCTTTGGCAGAAACAATCTCTATCTCCTCATCAATCCTGCATCAAATGGTGGTATCGATGTCATCAAGAGACTCAGAAACGATGTCGGTAGTTTCACTGTCTTCGGTAATAGCATAGGCTATGGTCTCGAGCAGTCATGAGCTGCTCTCGGTCTCAGTAGTATGGCCATCGATGGGACATTCTTAGCTCGAGATAGCAAGACATCCAGTCTCTACCAGCTCTGGAGAGATAGTGGATCAAGCTCGACCAAACTCAATAAGCGTGTCATCCAGCTCGATGGATGAGAAACCAAGACGATGCCCTATGGCAAGAATATCAAAGTCATCGCACCCGAGTGATCGACTAATGTCTATCTCTTCGATCGTGACAATCAGACATTCACTGTCTATAAATCCAACCCACTCAAGACAAATACTGCCTATACATCGAGCTACAAACTCGTCTATGTCATGAGATATAACTTCGATCTCACATCCAAGATCATCGATGTCGCTATCCCCAATGCAAATAGCAATAAACCAATACTCTATGCTATGACTGCCGAAGGTATCTTCCAAGCAAATCTTGATCAGACGATTATGACATTCGAAGCAGCACAATA
>JACCDN011242674.1_pt1 | contig 15418 bp, 14 predicted proteins | sample 7441691 | NCBI WGS metagenome assembly JACCDN01 (sample SAMN15323439, study PRJNA562643) | freshwater metagenome | isolation source: river surface water | place: USA:Blue River Watershed | collected 2017-08-16
ACTAAAATTATCCAAAATCTTACTTACTTTGCTTAATAACAGGTTTATAATTCATCCCGATAGCTATCGGGACTCATATCTCATATCTCATAATTCATATCTCACCATGCAACTATCCGAAATCACCTCTTACCTCGAAACTATTGCTCCACTTGCTTACCAAGAGTCGTATGATAATTCTGGATTACTGGTTGGTGATCCGTCGATGCATATTACGAAGGCGATTGTGAGTTTAGATTGCGTAGAAGATGTGGTAGAAGAGGCTATTCGAGAGGGGGCAAATCTTATCATTTCACATCATCCGATTGTATTTTCGGGATTAAAACGTTTTACGGGAAGTAACTATATAGAGCGAGTGGTGATGAAAGCTATTAAGCATGATATTGCTTTGTATGCCATTCATACCAATTTAGATAATGTTCGCCACGGTGTTAGTGCACGTATGGCAGAGCGATTGGGATTAGAAAATCTTCAAATTTTAGAACCTAAAGCTGGGTTACTTAGTAAACTACAAACTTTTGTGCCACATGACAAAGCTGGAGAAGTGCGCGATGCCCTTTTTGCTGCAGGTGCCGGACATATTGGGAATTACTCCGAATGTAGCTTCAATAGCGAAGGTTATGGCACATTTATGGGAAATGAGCATAGTAATGCCTATGTAGGGGAGAAAAATGTATTGCATACCGAGCCGGAGACGAAAGTAGAAGTGGTATTCCCTACTCGTTTATCATCAAAAATATTAAAAGCCTTATTTCTTGCCCATCCCTATGAGGAAGTGGCTTATGAAATGATTGCCATTGAAAATAAGCACCAAGAAGTGGGTTCTGGTATCATTGGTGAATTGCCAAATGCCTTTACGGAAGCCGATTTCTTAGAATTGTTAAAATATGGCCTACAAACGAAGGTTGTTCGACATACTGCCCTTTCTGGGAAGAAGATAAAAAAAGTAGCGGTTTGTGGGGGTTCTGGGAGCTTTTTACTTAAAAACGCCATTCAAAGTGGCGCAGATGCCTTTGTTACAGCCGATTATAAATACCATCAGTTCTTTGATGCTGAAGGAAAAATACTAATTACCGACGTCGGACATTATGAAAGTGAGCAGTTTACGATGGATTTGTTATTGGAAAAAATTCAAAAAAAATTTCCTACCTTTGCCGTCTGCCTGACGAAATGCAACACCAATCCGGTGTTCTATAGTATTTAAGGGCTAAAGAAATAGATTTATAAAATGGAAGCAACCGTAGAACAAAAACTCAAAGCATTATTCGAATTACAAACCATCCACACTTCGATTGATAAAATCAGAACCATTCGTGGTGAATTACCAATGGAAGTTGCAGACTTAGAAGATGATGTTGCAGGTTTAGAAACACGTATTTCAAAAATTAAGGAAGAAATTAACGAGTTAGAAGATAATATCACTAACAAGAAAACCTTAATGAAAACAGCTACTCAATTGATCAAAAAATATGAGGAGCAACAAAATAATGTAAAAAATAACCGTGAGTTCGAAGCTTTAACAAAAGAAATTGAGATTCAAGGTTTAGAAATACAAGTAGCTGAAAAGAAAATCAAAGAATACACTTACGAAATTGGTAATAAAACTAAAGTATTAGAAAATGCTGAAGTTGCTTTAACTGAACGTCGTGGCGACTTAGATGTGAAAAAAGCAGAACTTGACAAAATCACCAAAGAAACTGAAAAAGACGAAGATGCTTTATTAAAGAAAGCTACTAAGGCTGAAAAAGATATCGAAGAGCGTTTACTAGTAGCTTACCACAAATTAAGAGGTAATGCTAAGAATGGTTTAGCTGTAGTTACTATCCAACGTGATTCATGTGGTGGTTGTTTCAACCAAATTCCTCCACAAAGACAAGTAGACATTCGTCAACACAAGAAAATTATCGTTTGCGAGCATTGCGGACGTATATTAGTTGATGATAACTTCGTTCCTCACGAAACTGAAGCTTAATAAAATTATAACACATTAATAAAAACGATTCCTATCTTTACGGAATCGTTTTTTTTATGTCCGCTCGGTTAAAAACTTTACTAAGCCTCCTCCTTTTATTGCCCTCATTATCGAGAGCGGATTTCGCATTTAACGAAAATTGTATCCGTGCTTATCAAAGTATTATCAACCTTCGTCTTCAAGAAGGACAAAATATTTTAAACATCGAGAAAAAAGCTAATCCCAAAAATAGCATCCCAATTCTACTCGAAAATTATATCGACTTTTTTAAAGTTCTAACTACAGAAACTAATTCTTCTTTCGAAAAATTTAAAGAACTAAAATCAATACGCATCGATAAACTCGAAGACGATCCTCAAACAAATTCTCCTTGGTATTTATATTCACTTGCTGAAATTAATTTACAAAGTTGTATCAATCGTTTCAAGTATCAAGAGTTTGTAACTGGTGCATACGAATTACAAAAAGCGTACAAGCTTCTTGAAGAGAACAAAAAAAAATTCCCTAGTTTTTTACCGAATCAAAAAAGTTTCGCCTTGCTGTATGGCTTGGTAGGCTTAGTTCCTGAGCAATATAAGTGGGCATTATCTACCATCGGCTTAAAAGGAAATGTTCAAGAAGGGATAGAAATGTTGGAAGAATTAAAAGTAAAATTACCTGGTTCTGCATATTCATATTTTCAACCTGAAACCATTTACTTTTTAAGTTTTATTCAATTAACGGTTGAAAACAATCCGAACATTTTTGAAACGGTAACCAAAAATACTGCAAACATTTCTAACAACAGTTTGCTAAAAGTTTATATTCTTTCTTTAGTTGCACTGAAGAGTGGACATAGTGACGAAGCCATCGATATTTTAATGAACCGACCAAAGTCTTCTGCATATTGCAACTTTGCGCATTTAGATTATATGCTTGCTTGTGTAAAGCAAAGTCGTTTCGATAATGATGCCGTTCAATACTTCGAGCAATTTTTAAAAAATTACGATGGTAATTTCAACATCAAAGATTCTTACATTCGTATTGCTTGGTATTATTTATTAAAAGGAAATATCGATAAATACAATGCTTATGCAGCACTCTGTAAGGTCCGTGGGCAAGCCATTTCGGAGAAAGACAAAGTTGCTCAAATGTACGCTTCCGAACCTCATGCGCCAGAGTTGAGTTTATTAAAAGCAAGGTTGTATTACGATGGCGGTTATTACAAGAAAGCACTAGATGTTATTACAGATAAGAAACTAGAAAACATTCCTCTTACTGTCGATAAGGTAGAGTACTTATGTCGAATGGGATTAATTCAACGTAAATTAAATAACGAAGACCAAGCCATTATTTTCTTCAATGCTTGCATCGCCAAAGGCGCTGAATTAAAATATCAGTACGCTGCAAGTTCTGCCTTCAATCTTGGAAATATCTACGAGAAAAGAAAACAATACGCAAAAGCCGCACAGTATTATTCGCAATGCACAAAAATGAAAAACGAAGAATACAAAAATGGTTTCGAAAGTAAAGCGAAGGCTGGCTTGAGAAGAGTGGCGAAATAGTTCACGCTCGCCCCTCAACTACGCTTTGCTTCGTTCGGGGACCGTTCTTTAACACTACACAATGGACCGAATAGATTTTGAGCGCAGCGAATGTAGTGGAGGGGCGGGAGTCTCCAACTAGCACTACATTTTCCTGAACTTCGCTATCCCTTTATCAATCTTAATGAAGTATTCGCCTGGTGCTAGTTTAGAAACATCAACACTGTTATCATTTAGTGTGCCTTGCAAAACATTTCTTCCTCGTGTATCGAGTATGGTGTAGCGAGTATCAGAATTAACAGGTGAAATTATACGCAATAAATCAGATGCAGGATTTGGATAGATTGAAATTGCATTTGATTTTTCTTTTTGTATTCCAACTGCAGATCCTGTAGTAATTGTTCTTGATGCAGAATAAGCACCTGCAATGCCATTGATTTCAGAAGCTACTCTCCAGAAATGTTTTTTATTAGCAGTTAGTTTTACCGAAATATTTGTACCATTTATACTATCTATTTCTTTTTGAATAGATGCTAACGTGAAATTCGGATTGGTAGCTATTTGAATTTTATATGAATCTGCTGCGTTTACAGCATCCCAAGAAAAGTCGACAAGGTTTGTGCTTAGCACTGCATTTTGTGCTGGCAGTTGTAATGTGGGTGGAAAAGTTCCCGTTGTAAATGTTCTTGTTGCTGTTGGTTTTTTATACCCTCCATTATTGGCGAGTATTCTCCAATAGTAAAGTATTTCTCCTGGCTTCAAGCTAGGTACTACAACAGATGTTTTCGCCGTTTTAATAACAGTATCTATAGTATTAAAATTTGCATCGCGAGAAAATTCAATTTCATAAATTATTGCTCCAGCTAAAGCATCCCACATAAAAGTATAGTTCGCAGAAACACCTGTAGCCTGATTGGCTGGTTGTATAATGTTTACTGGTGTAGCAAGCTTAGTAGTATCGTCGGCAATACGAGTAATGTACATCGCAATATTCTGATTAGGAATATCATTAGCATCCCTTGGAGAGGCTACAATATTATCTACGAAACTCATTCCATTGATTACTTTTCCATAGGCGGTATACTGCCCATCTAAATGTGTTGCTGCTGCTACACATACAAAGAATTGTGAGTTTGCTGAATTAATATCATTATCGCGAGCTGCAGAAATTATTGCTCGTTGATGTGATATTGGATTGAATTCTGCATTTATATTTTTCTGCCATGCTTGTCCGAATCCCCATGTAGACTTAGGACCATGTTTTGTGTTCGGGTCTCCACCTTGAATAACAAAACCTGGAACTACACGATGAAATAATGTTGAATCTAAAAAATGTTCGACCACTAAACTATCCCAATTACGCACGTGCAACGGTGCTATAGTTGGATATAATTCTACTTCTATATTGCCAATTGTTACCCCAGCACGAGTAGTAAGTATAGAATACCTAGGCTTTCCATCGTATGAGCCGATTTGAGCTGAAACCTGCTGCAATAAAGCTAATATGGCAATAATTGTAAATAATTTTTTCATAGCATCTTTTTTGTATTATGTATTATGTACATTGTACATTGTACATTGTACAATTCTTTTTAATAAGCAGAGCTTATTAAAAAGAATTCTTAAACATCATGCTTTCTACTGGCTTAACAGTTTTGCCGTTGTATTTAGCATTTCCTTTAGTGTTGTACATGGTTTCAATATCGCCTTCTACAACAAAATAGATTAATTGCCCAATAGGCATACCTGCGTATATACGCACAGGTTGTGCACATGAAATTTCTAATGTCCAAGTATTACAAAAACCTACATCACCTTTCCCGGCTGTAGCATGAATATCTATACCTAGTCTACCGGTACTCGATTTCCCTTCTAAAAATGGAACGTGGGCATGTGTTTCGGTATATTCTAAGGTTACCCCTAAATATAATGTATTAGGTTGTAACACGAATCCTTCAGCTGGTATTTCAAAATGATCTATTTGATTATGCTTTTTAGCATCTAAAACCCTGTCTTTATATACAGCTAAGTATTTCCCTAAATGAACATCGTATGAATTAGTGCCTAAACATTCTTTTGTAAATGGCTCTATTACAATATTTCCTTTTTCAATTTCTTGTAAAATGCGTTGGTCGGATAAAATCATCGTTTGATTAATTACTTTTGACTAAAATAATCATTTATACTAAAATGCCCATCATTTGGAATAAACATCTTGGAAAAAATGGAGAGCTCGCTGTTTGGCATATCAACGAACCAGCGGAGGCGCTCTACCAAAAGCTGCAACTTAATGCTGCAGAGAAGGCATTTTACGATTCCTTGCAATCTAGCAAACGAAATATGCATTGGCTAGGAAGCAGAGTGCTTCTACGTACTCTACTCAATACTACCGAATACATCGATTGCCAACTCGATGGTAATAATAAACCTTACCTCGTAAATTTCCCTTACGAAATATCTATTTCTCATTCTAATGATTACGCCGCGGTAATTATATACAAAGAAAAACCGGTAGGCGTAGATATCGAAAAAATGTCGGATAAAATTGAACGTATTTCAAAACGTTTTTTGAGTGAACAAGAATTATCAAATATCAGTACATTAAATCGCATCGAGCATTTATATGTTTGTTGGGGTATTAAAGAGACTCTTTTCAAACTATACGGTAAAGGCAATTTGCCTTTTATAGGTGGAATAGAAATCGATGAGTTTGTTTACAAAGAAAATGGAATGGCTACTGCTAGAATTTCGCTCCCCGATTTCAAAAAAGAATATAAAGTTGAATATTTAAAACTTGGAGAGTATATGCTTACTTGGTGTGTAGAATAATCTACTTCATAATGACTACACCTAATTTCTTTTCTAAAAAAGAAACCTGACTTTTAGTTTGCTGATATAATTTAATGAGTTCCGATTGCATTTCTTCATCTGAAACTTCTTTTAATTGATTTTGAATTTCCATTAATACCGACATCATTTTCTTTAACGTTAGATGTGCCATGGCATTATCAACAACTTTTTTCAATATCATTTCTTCTTTCGGAATATGAATATCAAACTCCTTCCATTTCTCACTTAACACATATTGTGTACTTAGCAATTCCGCAGCGGTACTGCTTATGCTAGCATCTGGATGTTGTGTGAAAAATTTCTCATCAGGAATAAAATTAGATTCAATTGCTTTCTTGAATAAATCTAACATGCTAATATATGGCTCATTAAAAAATGTAATACTTGCTTGTTCTATTTCCGATAAAATATGTTGTGCAATAGTCGTATCAATATTATGCTCAGTATCTACATAATCTTTATTTGCGTATTGCATTAAAATTCTAATGATTTCTTTTTCCTGGTTTAGATTATTGTGATCAACACGAGGTTGCTCTTTTAAAATATCTTCTTCGGGGGTGTGTACTACTAAATCTTCTTGGTTATTGTCTTTTTTGATTTTTTTAACCTTGATTTTATTAAGTTCTGAAAGAAGTATCCTTTCTTCCATCTCTAATAATGTACTGCACTCTTTAACGAATAATGAAGCTTTAATTTGATCAGGTATTTTAGCTATACTTTCTAAAATCTCTTTTATCAATTCCGCTTTTTTAATCGGATCGTTTTTAATATCCTTTAATAACAAATCTGTTTTAAAAACAATGAAATCTTTCTTCGCAAAATCTACATACTCTGTAAACTTTGTACTACCTACTTCGCGTACATAAGAATCTGGATCGTGACCATCGGGGAAGAGCACTACTTTCACATTAAGTCCTTCTTCCAAAATCATGTCGATACCACGCAAGGATGCTTTGATACCAGCAGGATCGCCATCGTATAGAATAGTGATGTTTTTACTGAATCGAGAAATTAATTTGATTTGCTCTACGGTAAGTGATGTACCAGAAGATGCTACTACGTTTTCTATTCCCGATTGATGTAAAGAAACCACATCGGTATAACCTTCTACTAAATAACAATTATCTAAATCGCGAATAGATTTCTTAGCGAAATACAATCCGTATAAAATATTGCTCTTATGGTATATTTCACTCTCTGGAGAGTTTACATATTTAGGGCTATTGGGCTCTGTTTTTAATATACGACCACCGAATGCGATAACTCTCCCTGATACGCTATGTATAGGAAACATTACCCTGTTGCGGAATCTGTCGTAAACACTATTTTTATTTTCGTTGAAAATACTTAAACCCGTTTCAAGTAGGAATGCTTTTTGAAAGCCTTCTTTTTCTGCTCTATCCGTTAACGTACTCCATTCGCTTAGACTATACCCGAGTTCAAATTTTTTGATGATATCTTCACGGAAACCACGCTCTTTAAAATAGCTTAGTCCGATGGCTTTACCCATTTCGTTTTCCCAAAGATTTTCAACAAAAACTTTTTTGGCCCAATCGGCAACAAGCATTAAACTCTCGCGCTTATGTGCAGCTTCTTTATCTTCATCTGTAGAAATCTCATCTTCTACAATTTCAATATTATATTTTTTAGCTAAATAACGAAGTGCTTCTGGATACGATAATTTTTCGTGCTCCATAATAAAGTTTACAGAGTTGCCCGCTTTACCACAACCGAAACATTTATAAATTCCTTTAGTAGAAGATACGTTAAATGAAGGTGTTTTTTCGTTATGAAAAGGACAAAGACCAAGTAAGCTCGTACCACGTTTTTTCAAGGTCACAAAATCGCCTACCACCTCTTCAATTTGGGCGACATCTAAAATACGATCTATACTTTCTTTGTGAATCATTTCGCTATACTATATCCAGGCTTGAAGGCCGTATGATAAATATCAAATGTACATATTTCCTTTTTCTTAAAAGGTATATCCCAATCGCCATCGTAAGAAATATGTGTAGGCACTAGCTTATCTTCGCTTACATAGCTCATTTCGATATTCATTTTAACATTAAAATCGAATGGAACAGAGCTATAACGCATATCGATATATCGGCCTAAAATAGTAAGATTTCGGGCATCAAAAATAGTCGTCAATTCCTTAATCATTGTATCTCCTTCATTCCACCACGATAATCCATCTTTCGTTTTACATTTAAAATAGTAAACCGGAATAGAATCCTGATACGTCGCATAGTAAAAAGTGAAATTATAATACTTGCTAAGTTCCGGACCAAAAATGGCGGTTTTATCGCTAATCAATGGAATGCCTTTAATAGGTTTACCGGGTGTAAAAATCAAAGTCTTTAATTTCTGTTTGTAGCCCTCTTCATCAGATTCTTTTCCAGTAACTTTTTTTACTGCGGTAAAATCGGTATTCCTATCGTTCATAAAAATATAGGAGAACATTTTTACCGTATACAAATCGAAATCGCCATTTCGTTTGAACACTTTGCCACTATCTATTTTAAGTAATTGTGATTGCTTATACTTTGGAGTAGAATTATCGTGAGAAACTTTTCGGATTATTTTCGCTAGAATTTTATTATCCTCATCGTATGTTTTGATAAGATTATTTGCAGTGAAAGAATATTTACGAAGATCATGAAAGGCTTGAAAGAATGCGGTATCCTTTAACATCACCTCTACAAAATCGCTCATGCTTAAGCCGCGCTTAGCGGTAACCGTTAAAGCAGAATCAATGGTAACAGTTCGAAGAGTATCGGAGAAAAAAGGACGTTTTGATTGAGCAGAAACTGTGGAGGTAACTAATAGAAGAGATAGTATATACAGTAGTGCTTTCATTTATATAAATTATGAGATATGAATTATGAGATATGAATTATGAATTTATATAACTCATATTTCATATCTCATATCTCATAATTCATTTTACATGGTTTTCAATTCTGCAACCAACTCTGTCAATGCTTTCTTCGCATCACCGAAGAACATTGAAGTTTTTGGATCGTAGAATAACAAGTTATCGATACCAGCATAACCTGCGCTCATAGAACGTTTGTTAACGATGATATGTTTTGCTTTATCAACTTCTAAAATTGGCATACCGTAAATTGGAGAAGAAGGATCAGATTTAGCAGCAGGGTTAACAACGTCGTTTGCACCAACAACTAAAACTACATCTGTTTGTTCGAATTCAGAATTGATTTCTTCCATCTCTATTAATTTACCATAATCAACATTAGATTCGGCAAGCAATACGTTCATATGGCCTGGCATACGACCAGCAACGGGGTGAATAGCATATTTCACTTCTACACCACGCTCTTCTAATAATAATTCTAACTCGTGAATAATATGTTGTGCTTGTGCAACTGCTAAACCATAACCTGGTACAATAACTACTTTCTTAGAGTAGTTCATTAGTACAGCTAAATCTGTGCAAGAAATATCTTTAATAGAACCTTTAGGATCTTCTGCAGCACCTGCAGTTGCTGATGCACCGAAAGCTCCGAAGATTACACTGAACAACGAACGGTTCATGGCGTTACACATTACAATAGTTAATAATGTACCAGCAGAACCGACAAGGATACCACCTGTTAACATTACTTTATTGTCGTATAAGAAACCACCGAACGCAGCTGCTAAACCTGTGAACGAGTTCAACAATGATATTACTACTGGCATATCTGCACCACCAATTGGAATTACAAATAACACACCGTAGATTAATGAAGCAGCAAACAATACATAAAGAATAGTTAAGCTATCTACTCCAGATGCTACCATCCAAATACCGAATATTGCTAAGCCAATTAATATAATGGTATTGATAATATTATATTGAGGAATACGAATAGGCTTGCTCATTGCGCCATTCAATTTTAGGTAAGCGATAATACTTCCTGAGAAAGAAACGCTACCAATAATTAAACCTGCAACAATGAAAGATAAAGAACCAACATGTCCAACATTGTGTTCGTATTCTGTTAATCCGATTAAAGCAGCGCATGCACCACCCATACCGTTAAACATCGAAACTAGTTCTGGCATTTTTGTCATTTGTACTTTTTTAGCAGTTAACCAACCGATAACAGTACCGATGGCAATACCACCAAAAATCAATGCCATTTTAAATCCTTCACGAGAAGTAAGTACTACACCTTCTTCTGTTACTTTGTTGTATAAAAAGATAGTCGCAAGTATTGCAACCACCATACCGAATGCAGCAATTAAATTTCCTTTACGAGCCGACTTTGGATTACCCATCATCTTTAAGCCCAAAATAAATGTGACCGATCCGATCAAATATGATATTTCTAATAATCCTAAACCTGTGTTCATACTATAATATAATTAAATTCTAAATTCTAAATAATAAATTCTAAATTCTAAATTCTAATCTCTAAATTCTAAATAATAAATTCTAAATAATAAATTCTAAATTCTAAATTCTAAATTCTAAATTCTAATTATGATTTAGAATTTTCAATTTTAGAATTTATCTTCAATTTTTATTAATTCTATTTTTATATATAGCTCCAAAAATATTTTTCAACTCTGTAGCTTCATTAATTAAGCTTATTCTATATTTATCTAGTTCTTCTGTTTCAATATCAAATAATCTTAACCATAGTACTGTTTCTTTAATCTCTTTTTTGCAAATTCTAATTTTCATTAAGAAGTCTTTTTCGCCTAATTTCTCATTAGCTTCAATATAATTTGCAGCTACCGACCCCGATGAACGGGTTACTTGCTTTATATCTTCTTTATTCCAAATACTTTTTTCTAATTGCTTTACAAAATTTCGAACATCCTTTGCAAATAAATATGTTCTTTCTTCTAAATCATATATCCTCTTCTCGCTTCCCACCACACGTAAAGTTTTAGTTTATATCATCAACATTATTAACTGATTAAATTCTAAATACTAAATTCTAATCCCGATAGCTATCTGTAATAAACCCTAACATTTTTCTTCTAATTCTTTTTTAGAATTTAGATATTAGAATTTAGAATTTTTTTATGCTATTTTTTCTTAAACATTTCCAACATACGGTCGGTTACTACGAAACCACCCACTACGTTAAGTGTTCCAAGTATTACTGCTAAGAAACCAAGTATTAATCCTAAGATATTACTTGGATCTGTATCGAGCATCACAATGATTGCTCCAACAATAACTACACCGTGAATTGCATTCGCACCCGACATAAGTGGCGTATGCAATACCGATGGTACACCACCAATAACTTCTACCCCAACAAATACTGAAAGGATAATGAAATAAAATATTTCTCTATTGGTAACTATAAAATCGAAAACTTGATCCATGATAAATTTTTTTTAATATGATTAGTTGTTAAGTACACTTGGGTGTACTGCTTTTCCTTGATGAACGATTAAAGAGCCTTTTGTAATTTCTTCTTCCATTTCCCATTTGAATTCGTCTTTTGTAGAAAGATGAACCAATAAGGTTTGAATATTTTTAGCATATAAATCGGAAGCATTCATTGGCAATAAACTTGGAATATTACTTTCGCCGATAATGGTTACTCCATCTTTCACAATAGTTTTATTCAATTCGCTACCTACTACATTTCCGCCCGACTCTACAGCCATGTCTAAAATTACAGAACCAAATTTCATGCTTTTCACCATTTCTTCTGTCACTAATACTGGAGCTTTTCTTCCAGGTATTAATGCAGTAGTGATAACAATGTCTGCTTCTTTCACATGTTTACCTACAAGTTCTTGTTGACGTTTTAAGAAATCGTCTGAAACTCCTTTCACATATCCACCTTCCATCTTCACGCTATCATCACCTTTCATTTCGATGAACTTACCACCTAATGATTCTACTTGTTCTTTAGTTTCTGGGCGAATATCAGATACCTCTACAACTGCGCCTAAACGTTTAGCCGTTGCGATAGCTTGTAAACCTGCAACACCAGCACCGAAGATTACAACTTTAGAAGGACGAATAGTTCCAGCTGCAGTAGTCATCATTGGTAAAATCTTACCAATTTCATTTGCTGCCATCAACACGGCTTTATATCCAGCTAAGTTCGCTTGAGAACTTAAAGCATCCATTTTTTGTGCTCTTGAAATACGAGGTACTGCATCCATAGAAAATGCCGAGATGCCTGCTTTTACAGAGGCTTCTACTACATCCTTATTCGTAGCAGCAAACATAAATGAAATCAGAATGGCATCTTTTTTCATCCAACTTACTTCTTCAGAATTTGGGGCATTCACCTTTAAAACCACATCGGAATCGGCATAAATTTTACGAGAATCGGCAACAATTGTCGCTCCAGCTTCCGTATAATTTGCATCATCAAAATATGATTTTAATCCTGCTGACTGTTCAACGCAGACATCGTATCCTGCTTGAACCAATTGCTTAACTACAGTGGGTGTCAAAGCAACGCGATTTTCGCGCTCCTTCGTTTCTTTGGGTACACAGATCTTCAAAACGTTATTCTATTTAAATTTTTGCTAAAATTAAGATTTTGATTGTATTTAGTGGCATTTTATTCTAAAATTCCATTAAGTATGCTTTTATGAATTCGTCGAGCTCTCCATCCAAAACTCCCTGAGCATTAGAGGTTTCCAAATTAGTCCTCAAATCCTTCACTAATTTATACGGATGAAGTACATAATTTCTGATTTGCGAACCCCATTCAATTTTCTTTTTCGTGCTCTCTACGGCTTGCTTCGCCTCATTTTTCTTACGCAATTCTAACTCGTAAAGTTGCGACTTCAACATCTTCAAGGCTTTCTCTTTATTTTGATTTTGAGAACGCTCTTGCTGGCACTCTATAATAATACCAGAAGGCGCGTGTTTCAATCGAACTGCGGTTTCTACCTTATTTACATTCTGTCCACCTTTGCCACCAGCTCTAAACGTATCCCAAGTTACATCAGCTAAATTAATATCGATTTGAATACTATCGTCAACCAAAGGATAAACATAAACCGATGCAAAAGATGTGTGTCTGCGTGCATTGGCATCGAATGGAGATATTCGCACTAAGCGATGTACTCCATTTTCTCCTTTTAAATATCCGTAGGTAAACTCGCCTTCAAATTCAAGGGTACACGATTTTATTCCAGCACCATCGCCGGCTTGGTAATCGATTTCTTTTACTTTATAGCCATGCTTCTCTCCCCACATAATATACATACGCATCAGCATCGCTGCCCAATCGCAACTCTCTGTACCACCGGCACCTGCGTTAATGGTAAGCACCGCATTGAGTTGGTCTTCTTCGCCACTCAACATATTTTTGAATTCTAAATCATCCAGTGTTTGTAATACCACTTTCATCTGAGCTAACATTTCGGGCTCAGTAACATCTCCTTCTTTATAGAAATCGAAAAGCACAACAGTATCTTCTACCACCGCCTTCACAGCAGCATAAGCTTCTGTCCATACCTTTTTTTGTTTTATAGAATGTAATAGTTTTTCGGCTTCTTTGGGATCATCCCAAAAATCAGGCTCTGTAGTTTTTGCCTGCTGCTCGTCAATCTGTGTTAAACGATTGTCGATGTCAAAGATGCCTCCTCAGGGAATCTAGGCGCTCCCTCAAATCTTTTATTTGATCGGTTGTCATGAGCGCAAATATAGAATAATTTGCTCATTTGCTCGTGTGCTCGTCAATTTCAACGGAGGAAGAAAGCATCTTCGAAATGGGTAATCTGTGCTTGCCCCGACATGGATAAAACGATGGAGATGATATCGAACCTCACTTCTCCTTTGTGTCGGTGTATATTGATATAGCCTCGGGCTACTCGTTTCATATTTTTGCGCTTTTCGCGGTTCACAGCGATTTCAGGATTTCCGTAAATAATTTGTCGCCTCGTTTTCACTTCTACAAACACTATTATTTTATTGTACTTCGCTACGATATCTACTTCGGCATTACTAATTCTGTAGTTAGTTTCCAAAATAACATAGCCCTTCTCTCGAAGATACTCTTGCGCCAAATTCTCTCCACGCATCCCAAAATCATTGTGCTCCGCCATATCCGTTTATGATGATGTAAAATTCGTACCTTTGAAGCGCAAACACAACCGCATATATGCGGGTTTATTTATCATCCTTAATATATTAAACATTTTATGCCTGAGGTTAGATTTCAAGACTGGGGAATGATTGATTACAAAGAAGCTTGGGACCGTCAGGAAGCTTACTTCGCCGATACGTTAAAAATTAAATCGGACAATAGGATTAATAATACCAATACTCCTACAGAAAACTTTTTGATTTTCTGCGAACACCCTCATGTGTACACCTTAGGTAAAAGTGGTAAACAAGAAAATTTATTGCTCGATGAAGCAGGTTTGAAAAATGCTGAGGCAACCTATTATAAAATTAATCGCGGTGGCGATATAACTTACCACGGACCAGGGCAACTCGTTGGATACCCTATTTTAGACTTAGATTATTTTTTTACCGATATCCATAAATACCTTCGTTTTTTAGAAGATGCTATTATTAACACCCTAAAAAAATACGGTATTGAATCGGGTAGAATACCTGGTTTAACTGGTGTTTGGCTTGATATAGATGACATGAGCAAAGCTCGTAAAATATGTGCCATGGGCGTGCGATGCAGTAGATGGGTAACCATGCACGGTTTTGCTTTCAATGTAAATTCGAATTTAAATTATTTCAAAAATATTATTCCATGCGGTATAGACGATAAAGACGTCACTTCTATGGAAAAAGAATTAGGCAGAAAATTAGATTTTGAAGAAGTGAAATCGGTTTTAAAAAATGAAATTGCTATCTTGTTTGAAATGCAATTCATTTCGGATGAAAAATTCACTCACTAAACGAATACTATTTATTGTAATTTCAATATTAGTATTAGCCAATGTAGCCGTATGGGTTACCGATACTACTTATATCTACAAAGCCTTAATTTATCAACAACCGAATATCGACGATCTAGAGATTTTCGAACATGTTTCTATAGAAAATAAAGGCAAAAAGGAACCTTGGAATAGTTCTTCAACAAAAAACTCAGTAAAGCTTAGTGAT
>JACCDN010729738.1_pt1 | contig 15413 bp, 14 predicted proteins | sample 7441691 | NCBI WGS metagenome assembly JACCDN01 (sample SAMN15323439, study PRJNA562643) | freshwater metagenome | isolation source: river surface water | place: USA:Blue River Watershed | collected 2017-08-16
ACGTAACGGGCAAAGGCCCAATGACGGGAAACAACGTTTCCCACGCCAACAACAAAACAAAGCGCCGGTTCCTGCCGAAACTGCAATACCGTCGTTTCTGGGTTGAAACAGAAAACCGTTGGGTGCGTCTGCGCGTTTCCAGCGCCGCTCTGCGCCTGATCGACAAAAACGGCATTGATGCCGTGCTCGCAGACCTGCGCGCACGCGGTCAAGCCTAAACCCAGAACATTAGGAGTCATCAATCATGGCAACCAAAGGCGGACGCGAAAAAATCAAGCTGGAATCCACAGCTGGAACTGGTCACTTCTACACGACCAGCAAAAACAAGAAAACAATGCCCGAGAAAATGTCGATCATGAAGTTCGACCCCAAAGCTCGTAAGCACGTTGAATACAAAGAAATCAAGCTGAAGTAATTCGGACTGAGTCTTTCAACAAAAAACCCGCTTCTCAGCGGGTTTTTTGTTGCCCCAAGAAAAACAGGACCCGAGGGTCCTGTGGGCAGAGATCGCTATGAAGGATCAGGCGGACTGGCGCACCGCACGCAATTTCACAGAGAAGTCGCGCAAGGCAGCAATGCCGCTTTCTTCAGCACGGCGGCACCAGGCTTGCAAATCAGCCGCCAATTGCTCACGCGAGTGCGAGGTGTTGAGCCAAATTTGGCTGAGCTCTTCGCGCATTTGCACCATTTTGTCGAGCACCGGACTGGCCGCGCGGGCTTGGCTGAGCTGCGCATGCACAGCCGCAGGCACCTTAGCAGTGTCGCGGTGCAACCAGCGCTGGGCAGCTTGCATCACGCTGGCATCGACCTTCAGCTTCTTCGCCTCGAGTTGCAACACCGAGTGCAAGTTGCGGGCGTAATTGGCCATCACTTCATAACGGTTGGCAATCAAGGCTTCCAGGGTTTTTTCGTCGGCCACAGGGCGAATATCGCCATAGGCCAAACGGGGCGGTGTCTTTTTGACCGTCGCCAAACCCAATGTTTCGAGAGTGCGGATGTACAACCAGCCGATGTCAAACTCATACGGCTTGACCGACAGCTTGGCCGACGTGGGATAGGTGTGGTGGTTGTTGTGCAATTCTTCACCACCAATCAAGATGCCCCAAGGCGAGATGTTGGTGCTGGCGTCGTGCGCTTCGAAGTTGCGGTAACCCCAATAGTGGGCAGCACCGTTGATGATGCCGGCCGCTGTCACCGGGATCCAAGCCATTTGTACCGCCCAAACGGTCAAGCCCAAAAAGCCGAACAAAGCCACATCGATGATGAGCATCAGGGCCACACCTTGCCAAGAGAAGCGGGTGTACAGGTTGCGCTCAATCCAGTCATCGGGCGTGCCGTGGCCATAGCGCTTCAGGGTTTCTTGGTTTTTGGATTCCTTGCGGTACAGCTCGGCTCCGGTGAACAACACTGTTTTGATGCCGTGCACATGCGGGCTGTGGGGATCTTCGGCTTGTTCGCACTTGGCATGGTGCTTGCGGTGAATCGCCGCCCACTCTTTGGTCACTTGGCCGGTGGTCAACCACAGCCAAAAACGGAAGAAATGCGAAGGAATGGCATGCAGGTCCAACGCCCGGTGGGCTTGGTGACGGTGCAAGAAAATCGTGACACTGGCAATGGTGATGTGGGTCAGGCCCAAGGTGATCAACACCATTTGCCACCAAGCCAAGTCAAACAGGCCATGGCCCATCCACTGAATCAATGAATCAAGAAAGGCCGATTCAGGCAACAACATACGCAATACTTTCTACAGGCGCCTGTGAGCAGGCAATCACTCGATTTTAAGTTTCTTGGCCCCAAAAGGACAGTCCTTTCGGCCGAATCTTCCAAGAAAATAGTTCTAAAATTTACTTTTTAGTCCATGCAGCGGCAAAAAACCCATCGGTGGCATGTCGGTGAGGCCACAAGCGCAGAAATGTGCCCGCAGGAACGGCTGCAGCGCTCGTGTCTGTCGAAGCCGCCGGCGCACACAAACTGGCCGCATCGGGCACCTTCAAGCGCTCGAGCTCTTGCGCCACGTTGACGGGCACAAAGTCGGGGTTGGCGGCGCCAAACGCTTGCGCGATTTGCTCGTTTTCTTCGGGCAACACACTGCAAGTGGCGTACACCAGCCGGCCCCCAGACTTGACCATGCGCGAGGCGCTTTGCAAGATGGCCAATTGCTTTTCGGTCAATTCTTGGACCGCTTGGGGCTTTTGACGCCATTTCAAATCGGGGTTACGCCGCAAGGTGCCCAAGCCCGAGCAAGGGGCATCCACCAAAACGCGGTCAATCTTGCCGGCCAAACGTTTGACCCGGTCATCTCGCTCGTGGGCGATGGCGGCGGGGTGGACATTGGACAACCCGCTGCGCGCCATGCGCGGCTTGAGGGCATCCAGTCGGTGTCCAGAAACATCAAACGCGTACAAACGGCCCGTGCTGCGCATGGCTGCGCCGAGGGCCAAAGTTTTGCCACCGGCACCGGCACAAAAGTCCACCACCATCTCGCCACGGTGCGCGTCCACCAGCAGGGCCAACAGTTGCGAGCCTTCGTCTTGCACTTCAATCGCGCCTCGGGTGAAGGCATCGGTCTTTTGCAAAGCCGGCTTGCCCTGCAAGCGCAAGCCCCAAGGTGAGTAAGGGGTAGGAGCCGACGCAATGCCAGCCAGGTTGAGTTCTTTTTGAATTTCGCTGCGCTTGGCTTGCAGCATATTGACCCGCAAATCCAGCGTACCGGGTTGCTGCAGGTGCTCTGCCAAGGCCCAAAAGTCTTCGCCCAATTGGGCTTGCAAGGCCTGCGCCATCCAGTCGGGCAAGTTGTGGCGGTGCGGGGCCATCAGCGCGTCGGCTGGAATGGTGTCGCACGTGGCCAACCATTTCTTCTCGGTCTCGTTGAGGGCTGCGCTCAAAAAGTCACGCGGTCCATAAAAGCCCAAAATGGCCAGCTTGCGCTCTTTGCTGCCAGAGCCCGAACGGGCCAGCTGTTCAAAAAGCAATTTTTTGCGCAAAACAGCAAAGGCTGTTTCGGCCAATGTGGCGCGCTCGCGGGGACCCAAGGCGCGGTGTTCACGAAAATAGCGCGACACCACAGCGTCGGCGGGATGTTCAAATTGGAGAACCAGCCTGACCAAATCGGCGCAGGCGTCTAAAAGAGCTTTTGGATGCATGGGGCGTATTGTCCCATCCCCTCATTACCCATTGGCACACTGATTCAGAAAGCACCCATGTCCGAGACCTTGCCCCCGTTGATTGAAACCCCCAAAGGCCTGTACCGACATTACAAAGGTGGCATGTACCGAGTGCTCGGGACGGTGCGTCACAGTGAAGACCTGCAACCCATGACGCTCTACCAAGCCCTATATGGCGACGAAGGTTTGTGGGTTCGACCCGCTGCAATGTTTGCGGATGTGGCCGAATTCAATGGCCAAGTGCAGCCCCGCTTCACACGCGTTAGCGATTAAGCCAATAATTGCGCCACCGCACGGGGATAAATCAGATGCTCTTGCGTGAGCACACGCGCCGCCAGTGTTTCGGCGCAGTCCTGCGGCAAAACCGGCACCACCGCTTGGGCCAAAATTTCGCCATGGTCTAACTCGGCGGTCACTTGGTGCACAGTGGCCCCAGCAAAGCGGCACCCTGCGTCGATGGCGCGCTGATGCGTGTGCAAACCCGGAAACGCCGGCAACAAAGACGGGTGAATGTTGAGCATTTTCCCAGCGTAGTGGGCCACAAAGGCCGGTGTCAGGATGCGCATAAAGCCGGCCAACACCACCAGATCGGGCGAGAACCGGTCCACCTCCGTCTGCAATGCGGCGTCAAATGCCTCGCGAGAAGCAAACGATTTGTGGTCCAACACCACCGTGGCTATGCCGTGCTCTTTGGCAATGGCCAGCCCTTTGGCATCGGCGCGGTTGCTGACCACCGCGGCCACGCGGGCATTCAACCGTGTTGCCCAACGCTCTTGCTCTGCGGCACGGACAATGGCGGCCATGTTGGAGCCAGAACCGGAAATCAATATGACAATGTTTTTCATGGATGAACGCGATTATCCCTGCACTGATCTCTGCTAATCGGTGATTCAAAACGCGTTGTCGAGCACCCCGAACGCAGCCCATTTTGTCGCACCCAAGACAGGCCTCAAACGGCATGGCGTGATAAAAAGCACGAGCGTTTGATTTTGATGTTGATGCACTCTTAAGCATCCCTCACCCCTCTGGAGAAAGTCCCTCATGGATTTGGCATTCACCCCTGAAGAACTCGCTTTTCGCGATGAAATTCGCACTTGGGTCAAAGCGAACTTACCCGCCGACATTGCACACAAAGTGCACAACGCCATGCGCCTCACACGCGATGACCTGCAACGCTGGGCCAAGATTTTGGGCAAAAAAGGCTGGTTGGGTTGGGGCTGGCCCAAAGAGTTTGGCGGGCCAGGCTGGGGCGCTGTGCAAAAGCACCTGTTTGAAGAAGAGTGCGCGCTGGCCGGAGCGCCTCGGGTCGTGCCATTTGGCCCCGTCATGGTGGCCCCGGTCATCATGGCCTTTGGCAACGCCGAGCAACACAAACGCTTTTTGCCCGGCATTGCCAGCGGTGAAGTGTGGTGGAGTCAGGGCTACAGCGAGCCCGGTTCAGGCTCAGACTTGGCTTCACTCAAAACCCGCGCTGAGCGCCAGGGCGACAAGTACATCGTGAATGGCCAAAAAACCTGGACCACTCTCGGCCAATATGGCGAGTGGATCTTTTGCTTGGTGCGCACCAGCAACGAAGGCAAGCCCCAAACCGGCATTTCCTTCTTGTTGATCGACATGAAGTCGCCCGGCATCACCGTGCGCCCGATCAAATTGTTGGACGGCGAATGCGAAGTCAACGAAGTTTGGTTTGACAACGTCGAAGTGCCTGTTGAAAACTTGGTGGGTGAAGAAAACAAGGGCTGGAACTACGCCAAGCACTTGTTGGCCCACGAACGCACGAACATCGCCGATGTGAACCGTGCCAAGCGCGAATTGGAACGTCTGAAGCGCATCGCCAAGGCCGAAGGTGTTTACGACGACCTGCGCTTTCGCGATGAGATCGCCAAACTCGAGGTCGACATCGTGGCCCTCGAAATGCTGGTGCTGCGCGTGTTGTCGGCTGAGAAATCGGGCAAAAACTCGCTCGATATCGCGGGCCTTTTGAAAATCAGAGGCAGTGAAATTCAGCAGCGTTACACCGAACTCATGATGCAAGCCGCCGGGCCATTTGCCCTGCCCTTCATCTTTGAAGCCATGGATGCCGGCTGGCAAGGCGATTTTCCTGGCGGCGTGGTGGCCAATGCGCCATTGGCAGCCAACTACTTCAACATGCGCAAGACCACCATTTATGGCGGCAGCAATGAAGTGCAACGCAACATCGTCGCGCAAACTGTGCTCGGCTAAGCCCAAAGGATTTCACATGGATTTCGATTTTTCTGACGACCAAGAACAACTGCGTGACGCGGTGCGCAAATGGGTCGACAAGGGTTACGACTTTGACCGTCGCCGCGCCATCGTGGCGGCCGGCGGCTTTGACCGCGCCGCTTACCGCGAGATGTCGGAGCTGGGCCTGACCGGCCTGTATGTCAACGAAGACCACGGCGGAATGGGCATGGGCCCAACCGAAGCCATGGTGACGCTGGAGGAACTGGGGCGCGGTATTGTTTTGGAGCCCCTGACACAAACCCTGATCACCAGCGCCACGCTGCAAACCCATGCACCAGCAGACTTGCAAGCCGCTTGGTTGCCACGCATGGCCGCCGGTGAGGCCGTGGTGGTGTTGGCACAGCAAGAGCGCGGGGCCCGCTACCAACTGCATCGCTGCAGCGCTCAAGCCCTTGAAGCAGGCGGCCAGTGGACACTTTCCGGCACCAAGAGTGTGGTGGCCGCAGGCGACCAAGCCGATGCGTTTGTGGTGCCCGCCATGGTGCACGGCAAAGAAGGGGGGCAACTGGCTCTGTTCTTGGTGGAGCGCAGCGCCAGCGGAGTGGCCACGCAAGGCTATGTCACGCAAGACGGCTCGCGTGCAGCCGAAGTGGTGTTCACCAACGCCTCAGCCAAATTGATCACACTGAATGGCCTGACAGCGCTTGAAGAAGCCCAAGACATTGGCATCGCATGTGTGTGCGCCGAAGCCGTTGGGGTGATGGACAAGACCCTCGCCATCACTGTCGACTACATGAACACGCGCAAACAATTTGGGGTGAACATTGCCAGCTTTCAGGCACTTCGCCACCGTGTGGCCGACATGAAAATGCAGCTCGAATTGGCACGCTCCATGAGTTATTACGCCAGTCTGAAGTTGCATGCACCCGCCGATGAGCGCCGCCGCGCCTTGGCTCGCGCCAAATACCAACTGGGTGTGTCCATGCGCTTTATTGGCCAACAGGCGGTGCAACTGCATGGCGGCATTGCCGTGACAGACGAGTACATCGTGAGCCACTACTTCAAGAAATTGACGCAGTTGGACATGACCTTTGGCGACACCTTGCACCAACTGGGCGAGGTCTCTGCCCGCATGCAAGAGACCGCGGGCGTTTTTGCCTGAGAGGCATCGAGTGCCTCAATCAAAAGGGCTCCGCAAGGAGCCCTTTTTTATTCGGGTTCGCGCTCGCGCAAAAAACTGGCAAATCGGGGCAAGCCCGACGGCGTGCGGTCTCGGTAACGGTAAGTCACCCAAGCCCCAACGGGCGGCGGGTTGCGCCGTTGGGCATCGCTCAAACCCGTCCCCAATGCAAACCTCTGCCCAGAGGTCATTTGCACCCACAACGCACCCGTGTGCCCTTGCAGGCGCCCCTTGCCGGGCAAATGCCCCACCACGAGACCTTCTTCATCGGGTTCAGGCTTGAATTTGTAAAGTGCATCGGTGCGCCCGGCACGCCAAAGGGCATCGGCCCGATGCAGCACCAAACCCTCGCCGCCCTGGGCCACAACGGCCTTCAAACGGGCCTGCAAACTCTGTTCATCTTGCTCGACCTCTTGCACCACAGGCATCAGCCAAGGCACCCCTGCACTGGCCAGTTGGGTTTGCAAAAAATGCGCGCGTTCGACAAACGGCGCTGAGTGCCCGGGGGCATCAAAGACCATGTATTTCACCTGACGCCAGGCATCGTCATGAGGCACTTCTTTGCGTACCAAGCCTGACAAGAGGTCAAACTTGCCGTGCCCGATCCAGAGTTCGCCATCCAAGGGCGTGGACGGCAAAGCGGCCAAAAACCATGCAGGCGCTGTCAACACACGCCCACTGCGAAAACGTAAAATTTTCCCATCCCAAAGCGCGCGCACGCCGTCGAATTTTTCGCTGACCCTGAATCCTTGCGGTGATCGGTCAGCGGCCCAAGGCGATGCCAATTGCACTCGGTATGGTGATTTGGCTTGGGCTGCAATGAGCGAACTGGTGTTAAGCCAGCCTGCCCCTAAGTACAGCGACTGAACCCAATGTCGGCGTGTGAAACCCTGTGGCTGATAACCCACCTGCGCGCTCAACGCTGGGCGAAAAAGGCTTGATGACATGTAACGCTTCCCAAATAAAGGAATTAATTATTGAAACTTTTGTATTCAATAATATACCAATAAGAGGGAAGGCCTCAGGTGCAGGCGCGACAAAGCGCCCCTAAAAGTCACACCATGAGGCGTGAATTTTTAGGCACATGGGCCATGAGAAAGGCCATTTGGTCCGACAAAATGCGGCGGTTTCGCAAAATAAAGTCTTCCCACAAACTGGGCACATACGGCGCATAAAGCAGGGGCATGTGGGCTTGTTCAGGGGTTCGGCTGCTTTTACGGTGGTTGCAAGAACGGCAAGCGGTGACCACATTCATCCAGTGGTCTGGACCGTTTTGCGACACCGGGACTATGTGCTCCCGAGTCAACACCGATTCATGGAAATGGCCGCCGCAATAGGCACACACATTGCGGTCGCGTGCAAAGAGTTTGGGGTTGGTCAGGCCCGAGCGCAAGTCAAAGGGATTGATGCGCGGCACGCCTTGCGTGCCAATGATGCTGTTCACCGTGATGATGGATTGCTGCCCTGTGAGCGCGTTGTGCCCACCATGAAAAACGGCCACTTGCTGCCCCGCTTCCCAACGCACTTCGTCAGCTGCATAGTGAGTGACCGCCTGCTCGAGGGTGATCCACGATTGCGGCAGCCCTTGGGCCGAGAGTTTCAAAACCTTCACAGACGCCTCCATCCAACAGTACCAAGACCACTGACACGAAAAGTTCCGTCTCGATCCTGTCCCATCGTGGGGTCTGTTGGGTCCATCAAGGTCACCAGAGGCCACGGATTGCAGGATCGGGCTCAGTCACAATATAACCTCTAACTTTGACAACCCCGTGAAGGCTGGCACTTGGCCCGCCTCGCGGGCAACACCCCCGAGCGACATGAAGGTTTTTCGCGGCTTCCATCACCCCGACCTGGCCCCCGCCTGCGCCTTGACCATCGGCAACTTTGACGGTGTGCACCGCGGTCACCAGGCCATGCTGGCGTTGCTGCGCAGCGAAGCCGCTTACCGTGGCGTGCCCAGTTGCGTGCTCACCTTTGAGCCGCACCCGCGAGACTACTTTGCCAAAGCGCTGAACAAACCCGCCCTTGCCCCAGCGCGCATCGCCACATTGCGCGACAAACTGCAGGAGCTGCAACGCTGCGGTGTCGACCAAGTGGTGGTGTTGCCGTTCAACGCCCAACTGGCCAGCCAGTCGCCCGACGACTTCATCCAACAAGTGCTGATGCAGGGCTTGGGCGTGCGCTATGTGCAAGTGGGCGACGATTTTCGCTTTGGCGCACAGCGCGCCGGCGACTACGCCATGCTCGATGCAGCGGGTGAACGGCTGGGTTTCGATGTGGCCCGCATGAACAGCTACGAAGTGCATGGCCTGCGGGTGTCCAGCTCAGCCGTGCGTGATGCGCTTGGCCAAGGCCGCATGCAAGATGTGCAAGCCTTGCTGGGGCGGCCTTACAGCATCAGCGGCCATGTGGTGCATGGGCGCAAGCTGGGGCGCGAATTGTCAGCCAGCCAAGCCGGCGCTGGCGACGGGTTCCGCACCCTCAATCTGCGCTTTTCGCACTGGAAGCCCGCGGCCAGTGGCATCTTTGTGGTGCAGGTGCATGGCCTTGCCGATCATCCACTGCGAGGGGTCGCCAATTTGGGCATACGGCCCTCGCTTGATCCAAACGATGTCAATGGCGGCCGGGTGCTGCTGGAAACCCATGTCTTTGACTGGCCCGCCCATCTGGGGGCCGAAGGGGGCTACGGTAAAATCATCGGCGTGGATCTGCTGCACAAACTACACGACGAGCTCAAATACGACGGTCTGGACGCCCTGACAAAGGGCATTGCCAAAGACTGCGATGACGCGCAGGCGTGGTTTGCCTCGCGCCATGGCGAAACCAGCCGCCAAACCACCCGCGACCGAATTTGACGCTGACCCGTCCCGGTGCAGGCCTTGGGCTTGCACCCTCTGCCGGGCTCAGTTTGATGGCCCTTCTTTTTGCTCCTTGCGGTTTATAGGCCGCACCCTCGGATTCCTCTCATGTCTGACACAAGCACCCCCAACAGCAACGCCCCCAGCGCCGATTACCGGGCCACTCTGAACCTGCCCGACACCCCTTTCCCGATGCGCGGCGACCTGCCCAAACGCGAACCGGGTTGGGTGAACGGCTGGAATGAAGGCGGCTTGTACAAAAAACTGCGCGCTGCACGTCAAGGTGCCCCCTTGTTTGTGTTGCACGACGGCCCGCCCTATGCCAACGGCAAATTGCACATTGGTCATGCACTGAACAAAGTGCTGAAAGACATGATCGTCAAGTCCAAACAATTGGCTGGTTTTGATGCGCAATACATCCCGGGCTGGGACTGCCACGGTTTGCCTATCGAAAACGCAATTGAAAAACTGCATGGCCGCAACCTGAGCCGCGATGACATGCAAGCCAAGAGCCGGGCATTTGCCACCGAGCAAATCAACCAGCAACGCGAAGACTTCAAGCGCCTGGGCGTATTGGGCGATTGGGAGCGCCCTTACCGCACGATGGACTTTGCCAACGAGGCGGGCGAGATTCGTGCCTTCAAACGCGTGATTGAACGCGGCTTTGTTTACCGCGGCCTCAAGCCCGTGTATTGGTGCTTTGACTGCGGCTCTTCGTTGGCCGAATTCGAGATCGAATACGCCGACAAAAAGAGCGACACCTTGGATGTGGCCTTTGAAGCCGACAACGCCGCGGCGCTGGCCGCCGCCTTTGGCCTGAAGCAATTGCCCGGCGATGGCGCCAAAAAAGCCTTTGCCGTGATCTGGACCACCACCGCTTGGACCATCCCAGCGAACCAAGCCCTGAACGCGCACCCCGAACTGGAATATGCCTTGGTCGACACCCCGCGTGGCGTGTTGCTGTTGGCCGCCAGCTTGGTCGAGAAATGCCTCGAGCGCTACCAACTGAAAGGCCAAGTGATTGCCACCGCCGTGGGCGAAAAACTGCGTGGGCTGGTGTTCCGTCACCCGCTGTATGACACCGTCAGCGCCGAAGAAGGTGGCCCCTACAGCTACCGTCGCCCCTCGCCGCTGTACCTGGCAGACTATGTGACGGCCACCGACGGCACCGGCATCGTGCACTCGGCACCCGCCTACGGTGTGGATGACTTCAACTCATGCATCGCCAATGGCCTGAAATACGACGACATCTTGAACCCTGTGCAGGGCAACGGGGTGTATGCCGCTGAGTTGCCTTTCTTTGGCGGCCAACACATTTGGAAAGCCTGTGCCCGCGTGATCGAAGTGCTGAGCCAAAGCGACCGCTTGATGTCCACCGTGGAAATCACCCACAGCTACCCGCATTGCTGGCGCCACAAAACCCCCGTGATTTACCGCGCTGCGGCCCAGTGGTTTGTGCGCATGGACGATGGCGTTGGCGTTTTCACCAAAGACAAAGCGCCCAAAACCCTTCGCCAACTGGCGCTGGATGCCATTGAGCAAACCCAGTTCTATCCTGAAAACGGCAAAACACGTCTGCGCGACATGATCGCCAACCGACCTGACTGGTGCATTTCTCGCCAGCGGTCTTGGGGCGTTCCTGTGCCATTTTTCTTGCACAAAGACAGTGGTGAGTTGCACCCACGCACCATGGAAATCTTGGACCAAGCCGCCGACATCGTTGAACAAGGTGGCATTGAAGCCTGGAGCCGAGTCACCGCCGAGCAAATGTTGGGCGCAACAGATGCCCCGCACTACACCAAGAGCACCGATATTTTGGAAGTCTGGTTTGACTCAGGCAGCACCTTCCAGCACGTGCTGCGTGGCAGCCACAAAGACGCCTATGGTGTGCCGCCCTTCCACGGCCAAGGCCCTGAGGCCGATCTGTACTTGGAAGGCCATGACCAACACCGCGGCTGGTTCCACAGCTCGTTGTTGCTGGGCTGCGCTTTGTATGACCGTGCGCCCTACCGAGGCCTGCTGACCCACGGCTTTGCCACCGACGGCCAAGGCCGCAAGATGAGCAAGTCGCTGGGCAACACCGTGGAGCCACAAACCATCAACGCCAAAATGGGCGCTGAAATTGTTCGCCTCTGGGTGGCCAGCACCGATTACTCGGGCGACCTGAACATCGACGACAAAATTTTGGCCCGTGTGGTGGATGCCTATCGCCGCATTCGCAACACCTTGCGCTTTTTGTTGGCTAACGTGAGCGATTTCAACCCCGCCACCGACAGCGTGCCCGACCACCAATTGCTGGAGATCGACCGCTTTGCGCTGGCCCGCGCCGCCGAGTTGCAAGCCGACATTCGCAGCCACTTTGACGCGTATGAATTCCACCCCGTGGTCTCTAAACTGCAAATCTATTGCTCAGAAGATTTGGGCGCGTTTTATTTGGATGTGCTGAAAGACCGCCTCTACACCACCGCGCCCAAATCTTTGGCACGGCGCAGTGCGCAAACTGCGCTGTACCGCATCACCCACGGCATGCTGCGCTGGATGGCGCCTTTCTTGTCGTTCACCGCCGAAGAAGCATGGGGCACGTTTGGCAACTCTGAGTCCATCTTCATGGAAACCTTCGGCGATTTTGGTCAAGCCGACACGGTGCTGTTGGCCAAGTGGGGCCGCATTCGCGAGATTCGCGATTTGGTGAACAAAGACATCGAAAACCTGCGTGCGGCAGGCCAAGTCGGGGCTTCATTGCAAGCGGAGATCCATCTGCAAGCGCCAGCGGCAGACCACGCGCTTTTGAGCAGCTTGGGCGCCGACATCAAATTTGTCTTCATCACCTCCAAAGTGACTCTGGCGCTGGGTGAGGCATTGGCGGTGCAAGTCACGCCCAGCCAAGCCGCCAAATGCGAACGCTGCTGGCACTATGCCGACGATGTGGGCCATGACGCAGCTCACCCCACCATTTGCGGCCGCTGCGTGAGCAACTTGCATGGCGCAGGCGAAACCCGCCAAATTGCCTGATCGTCCCCCACGTTTTTCAACCTTCAGGCAAGCCCATGGCCAGCTCCAAAAAATTCGGCAAAGGCCCAACGGGCAGCAGCCACAGCATGACGCTGTGGCTGGGCATTGCCCTGCTGATTTTTCTGCTGGACCAATTCACCAAAGTGTTGGTGCTCGGGGCATTTCAGCTGGGCGACAGCACACCCATCACCTCGTTTTTTAACTTGGTGCGGGTGCACAACCACGGCGCGGCTTTCTCGTTTTTGGCCGATGCCGGCGGCTGGCAGCGCTGGTTCTTCACGGGCATTGGCGGCGTGGCAGCGGTCTTCATGTTGTGGATGCTGTATTCGCATGCGGGCCAAAAGTTGTTCAGCTTGGCCATTGCCCTCATCTTGGGTGGTGCGATTGGCAATGTGGTCGACCGCTTGATGCACGGCTATGTGGTCGACTTCTTGGACTTTTACTGGGGCCGCTGGCATTTTCCCGCCTTCAATGTGGCCGACAGTGCCATCAGCGTGGGGGCGGCCCTGTTGATCTTGGACGAAATTTTGCGCGTCAGACGCGGCCGATAAAAAAAGCCCGCCGAAGCGGGCTTTTTTGTGGCCAAAACCATCACAGTGTGATGATGGTGCAACCGGTGGTTTTGCGGGCCTCTAGGGCAATGTGTGCATCTTGGATGTTGGCCAGCGGAAAAGTCTGGTCAATGTGGATCTTGACCTTGCCACTGGTCACGGCATCGAACAAATCATCGGCCATCTCCTGCGTGCTTTCACGCGTGGTGATGTGGCTGAACAAGGTCTGACGCGTCACATAGATCGAACCCTTGGGGCCAAGGATGCCGGGCGCAAACGGCGCTACGGCACCCGATGCGTTACCAAAGCTGGCCATCAATCCGAACGGTGACAAGCAATCCAAGGATTTGTCCCAAGTGTCTTTGCCCACCGAGTCGTAAACCACCTTCACGCCTTGACCGCCGGTGATCTCTTTCACCTTGGCCTGGAAGTCGTCGGTGGCATAGTTCACGCAAAACTCGGCGCCATTGGCCAAGGCCAAGGCGCACTTGGCATCGCTGCCCGCGGTGCCAATCAAACGCAGGCCCAAAGCCTTGGCCCACTGGCAAGCGATCAAGCCCACGCCCCCTGCGGCGGCATGGAACAGCACAAAGTCTCCTGCTTTCAAGCCGCCTTGCGGCAGGGTGCGCTTGAGCAAATACTGCACCGTGAGCCCTTTGAGCATCATGGCCGCACCGGTCTCAAACGAAATGGCGTCGGGCAGTTTGCACACGCACTTGGCGGGCATCACGCGCACTTCGCAATAGCTGCCGGGCGGTTGGCTGGCGTATGCGGCGCGGTCTCCCACCTTCAGGTGCGTCACGCCCTCGCCCACGGCTTCCACCACGCCAGATGCCTCCATGCCCAGCTTCAAGGGCATAGGCAGAGGGTACAAACCGGCACGCTGGTAAACATCAATGAAGTTCAGGCCGATGGCCTTGTGTCGTATGCGGATCTCACCGGGGCCGGGCTCGCCCACGGTCACATCGACCAACTTCATGACTTCGGGGCCGCCGTTTTGGTCTATTTGGACAGCAAGGCTCATAGCAATCTCCTGAAAGGGTGAACTCAAACGATGCGTGACTTTGCCACGAAATGGATTGCCTGAGCATGGGTCAGGGACAGTTCGGCGACAGCGGGAAAACCCGAGTGCCGCTACATTTCCTGCATGTCGCAAAAAATCACCCCTTTGTCCGCCCTCTTACTGACGGTTCCGCCACTGCTTTGGGCCGGCAACGCGGTGGTGGGCCGCTTGGTCAACAACTTGGTCCCCCCGATCACCCTCAATTTTTTGCGCTGGGGGGTGGCCTTGTTTATCTTGCTGCCACTGGCTTCGTGGGTGTTGCGTCGCAGCAGCGGTCTGTGGCAACACTGGCGCCGTTTTGCGCTTTTGAGTTTGCTGGGGGTCGGCTGCTACAACGCCCTGCAATACCTGGCGCTCCAAACATCCACCCCGCTGAACGTGACTTTGGTCGCCGCCAGCGGCCCGGTGTGGATGCTGGCGATTGGGGCCTTGTTTTTTCAGGCCCCTGTTCGCCGCGCACAAATGTACGGTGCCGTGTTGTCCATCTTGGGCGTGTTGGTGGTCTTGTCGCGCGGCGATTGGGCGCAACTCATGGCGGTGCGTTTGGTGGCGGGCGACTTGTTCATTTTGCTGGCCACGGCCTGCTGGTCTTGGTACAGCTGGTTGCTGAGCCGCCGCGACGAGCCCGAAGCCATTCGCCAAGACTGGGCGGCTTTCTTGCTCGCCCAAGTGGTTTTTGGTCTGGCTTGGTCGGGCTTGTTTGCGGGCATGGAGTGGGGCTTGACCGATGCACACATCACTTGGGGTTGGCCACTCATCAGCGCGTTGGCCTTTGTGGCCGTGGGCCCCGCGGTGCTGGCCTACCGCTGCTGGGGCATGGGTGTGCAACAAGCGGGGCCGGCCGTGGCAGGCTTTTTTGCCAACCTCACGCCGTTGTTTGCAGCCATTTTTTCAGCTGCGTTTTTGGGTGAGTTGCCGCACCTGTACCACGCGCTGGCGTTTGGTTTGATCATTGGCGGGATTTGGGTCTCATCGCGGCAGTGAAGCGGGGCCAACGAAGTAGCCCCGCAAGCGTCAATAAGTTCCGGGATACGCCCCACCATCGGCCAACACATTCTGGCCCGTCATGTAAGCCGCATGCTGGCTGCACAAAAAGGCGCAGATTGCGCCAAACTCTTGCGCGTTGCCGTATCGTCCCGCCGGAATTTGCGCTTGCTGAATGGCACGCATTTCTTCGACTGTTTTGCCCTGCTTTTGCGCCATCGCGGGCAGTGTGGCGCGGATGCGGTCGGTGTCAAATTTGCCGGGCAACAGGTTGTTGATGGTCACCCCTTGCGCCGCAATTTTGCTGCGCGAAGTGCCCGCCACAAAACCCGTTAAGCCACTGCGCGCGCCGTTCGACAAGCCCAGCACATCGATGGGTGATTTCACAGCGCTGGA
>JACCDN010449005.1_pt1 | contig 15403 bp, 12 predicted proteins | sample 7441691 | NCBI WGS metagenome assembly JACCDN01 (sample SAMN15323439, study PRJNA562643) | freshwater metagenome | isolation source: river surface water | place: USA:Blue River Watershed | collected 2017-08-16
GTTAAAAGTTGCTGGCTTCTTTTTTATTTTGATAGAGTTTATCGGCATGGAGACACTTCCTATTCATGGGAGTCTCATACTCTCCTACAGTTTTCTTAAAATTGAAACTTACGCAGCGGCTCTATTCTTATACGCATCATATAACCTCCTCTTATCCTCAGTTATTAACAGCTGCATAATAATCTAATTTTATTAAAAAAAAATTAAAGTTATTATAAATATAGCCTGTCGTGAGCAAGGCCGTAGGCTTTTAATAAAAAGCTGTGTATGAAAGGAGAATAGCAAAAGCATACTTGGAAGACCTTCAGTTAGGTCGTCAACTGTTTTTAGCTGGTTTAGGCGTTTGAAAACCATAAGAAAAGAGAGCGCGTTAGCGTGATCGCCAGATTGGTGAATAAGGCTTTCGCAAGCTCCCTTTAACCTTGTTAAGGGATGATAATGCAGGTGTATTGATACGTGGCTTCAGAAAATTTTGCTCCCCGAATGGCCGCGAGGAACCACGATGATTAGGGATTACTCTATATCTCCTGAGGATCCAGCTCTTTCCTGGTATCCTAACCGATAAAGATAGTAGGCAATACCGGCGAATGTCGCGATGCCTAAGGTGGTCGCTGTTTCCTTAAAGTCCGGGCCAACAAGGGCTAAGATGGTTGTGCTTTGGTAGGCGGCGAACGGGATCGCCAACAGGATGCCGACCAGGGCATCGCCGGCAATAAGGCCGGAAGCAAACAGCAGCCCCTGACGTTCCGTATTGGCTTCAACCTGGGAATAATTCTTCCCATGCCGGGACTGGTAGGATTTTAAGCGAAGGCGTGCGCAGAAATGAATCGTTCCCCCGATAACCAAAGGCATAATAACATCCATAGGCAAATAAATTCCAAGGGCCACTGCCATAACAGATAAGCGGCGCTCGGATTTAAGCGGGACTAAGATACCCCGGTCAATCAAAACAATTCCCAACCCGATACCCATCCCGAGGAAAACCAGGGGCCAATCCAGGGCTTGAGAGAAGACGCCTTCAGCGACAGATGCCATCAATGTCGCTTGAGGCGCAGCTAAAGCATGGGCTGGATCCATCCCGAGGCGCGGGAAGTTGCCGCCCATTCCATAAGCCTCGTACAATAGCTGCAAAATGGGAGCGATAACGGAGGCTCCGGCAATGACGCCAACCATCAAGCACACTTGTTGCCTCCAGGGTGTTGCGCCCAGGATATGACCAGATTTAAGGTCTTGCAGGTTATCACAACTTAAAGCTGCCGCTGTTGCGACAACACCACCAATCATAATAACGCTCGCTGCTAGGCTGAGAGATTCTTTTGTTTTCCCCCCAAAAGTAATTTCACCCCCTAAAAGAATCAAGAGAGCTGCAGACACAGCAAGAATCGCTCCAATCGTAATGCCCGATATAGGATTTGCGGATGATCCAACAATACCGGCCATATAACCGCCAATGGAGGCGCAGATGAATCCGATGACCAGAGAAAACAGGGTGAGGAAAGTAACGGTCATCCAGTACAAACTGGAAGAAATGGGCAGGTCTGCCGCCCCTAACACATTATGAAAAATAATAAAAACGGGAACAGACAAGATGGCCACGCCCAATAAAACGATCGTCATGGGGATGTCATAATCTGTACGTAAAATCTTAACGGATAATCCAAGACGGGACTTTTGAATGGCGGAAAAGGAAGAAGCCACAGCTGTGCGAATGGGTCCGGCTAAAGAGAATAAAGCGTACAACCCGCCAAAAATCATTGTTCCCACACCAATATAACGCAGCTTTGAGGTTCTAACCGCCATCGCCCAGTCAAAAGCGCTGGCATCAACAGCGAGTCCAAAATCTTCGGGGGCGCTAAAAGTTGTGTACAAGGGAACGCCAACCAACCAGGCTAGACCTGCGCCAACCAGCAAATTTATAGCCACTTTCATTCCGACGATATACCCCGCCCCGATCATGGAAAAAGTCAGGCCAGTACTGAACCCGAAAATGGCCCCTCCCACACTGAACCAGCCCTGGATGCTCTCACCTAAGATATGCAGGCCCGTCTGACAAAATTTAAAGACGCTCGCGCACATCGCTCCAGCAGCTAAAAAACCAACGCCGGTTTTTTCTCCTGAACCAACCTGGTCTCCGGCCTTTAACACCTCAGCAGCAGCGACCCCTTCGGGGAACTTGAGATTCTCATCAATAATGAGCGCCTGGCGCAAGGGAATGGAAAAAAGAACGCCTAATAACCCCCCAATAATAGCAATGGTTGTAACCTGCCAATAGCCAAATTCTTGCCAATAACCCATGACGACAAGGGCAGGAATGGTGAAAATGATGCCGCTTGATACTACGTATCCGGCGGAAGCTATGGTTTGAACAATGTTATTTTCCAGAATCGTGGCGTTGCGGAAGAGGCGTAGCACAGCCATTGAAATAACCGCAGCCGGTATGGAGGCAGAAACCGTTTGCCCCATTTTTAATCCGAGATAAGCTGTGGATCCAGCCAAAACAATAGCCAGGATAATTCCCAGAAAAATGGCCTTGGCTGTTATTTCAGGTAAGGTTTTTGATGCAGCTATATAAGGTTGAAACCCTTGTTTATGGATGATCATTGCTTTCTTTCCTTTTACCTTGGGGTTGTTGTTTTTCATTCACGATAGGTATATTTCCAAAATATGATATCAATCAAGATCACGTGATATTTAATTAAATTTTTATGTAAAATTTTTCTACATTAACTGAATGTCAACTTTTCTTCCTCTATTCTATCTTGTAGTTAAAGATCTTAAGAAAGGGATAAATTTTGGTCACTTCCCCTCCCCTTCCCCGAGAACCTTCTTTCATTCAACGTTTAGCTCTCCCTGTCTTTTGCGGGTTGACTGGCATTTTAATAACGATAGTTCTTGGTCATATTCCCCACAGTTATTCCTCTCTTTTATTAAGCGGGTTTTTAATTACTTTTATTATCACGCATGTTTTATGGTTTCATAAGGTGATTCAGTCTTTACGTCATGATCTTAAAAAACCAGGCGATCCATCAAAATTAGTCCCTGCTTTTTCTGCGCCCCCCGTATTACGGGAAGAAGAACATACGCAAGACATATTACTTGAAGCAAGCTTTTTTCAATTATTGCGGGAAAGGCTCAATATTGATCATCAACCCCACATCCAGGCGCAATCCCTGCAAGACGATAAAGACTATCTGGTTCAAATAAATGGCCTGATTCCCATATTGAAAGACAATCAGCTTGAAATTCTTGCCCAACCCATCGTCAACCTTCCCCAAAAAAGGTTGATGTTTTTTTCGTGTATTCCTTGTGTGACTCTAGAAAATGGTATGCTCATTAATCTCAAGACCCTTTCTGGAATAGCAAACAACTTACCATCTAATCAGGCTATTGATAAGATGGTTTTATTCCAGACTTTACAATTTGTGCGCCGTCATCATATGACGCATCCGAGTCATGGTTTTGTTTGTTCCCTTCCTCCATCAATTTATAAAGACCGCCATTCTATTGAAGAAATCAGCGACTTTCTTCATAAAACCCATTTTCCTTTCCAGGGTGTGATTTTTGAAGTTCCTGTGGATATGACGGATGCCCTCTTTAATAATCTCACCCAGCTTAAGGGTTATGGCGCCCGTTTTATCGGAAAGTGGCCTCATAAAGAACTGCCGGAAAATCTAGCTGACGTTATCATCCCGCCTGTGGATTTTATTATGTTGCCTTATAGTGAGTTATCAGCGCGGCTTAAGAAGCAACCTCGTCGTCAAAGTCTGGAAGCTCTGCGCTATCTTCTTGAAGTTTCCCCTCAGATCATTATTTCTCATGTGGATAAGGAGCAAGAACTCTATTATAACTTACCCTTACCGTTTGATTTTGCGTCCGGAAGAGCCTTTGGATTGCCAAAGCCCCTTTATCATATTCAAGTATAAGCTTTTTGCAAAAAGCCTTATTCCCAAGGAGAAAATTTCATGTTTAGGGGAGCATTATGACCTTCAAATTTCTCATAATTTTCTGGATTTTTCTATCTTCTCCACAAGCTATGCTTTCAGATGGCATCCATCAACCAAAAGATTATATTCAATTCGTTGAAACGCAAGAAGCTTTTAAAGCCAGTTGTTTTATTTATGACCATCATCGACATATTTTGCAAACAGGCGTTTTAATCGCTCCTGACATTGTCATAACAGCAGCCCACGGGTTTACGGGAAAAGTTCATTTGGGGGGAATTATCGTCGGGTTTGGGGATACAGTTTCCCGTGAGTCCATCCAGAATTATCAGGTAAAGGCTTTACGGACGCATCCGCGCTTCTATAGCGCAGAGCCTTCACTACAAGGAAAATATGACATTGTTTTTCTGAAATTAACAACCCCTGTCAAAGACATCCAGCCCGTTCCGTTATTTGAGGAACAGATATTTGACCAGATTCCCCCGCTTTATGTTGCAACTTTCGGGTCTGCAGACATTCCTCATGGCGACCCCGTTCGACGGCGTGCATTTGTCTTACCAGAGGTAGATATTTTTTCAGCAATGGGAAGCGATCCGGAGACTTTATATGACTTTAAGACGGTTATGATGGGGTCTATTTTTTTTGAGCCGAATGATCACTTGAAACCTATAAAAGTCCATGGGTCAGAGCGGGAGTTGCGGACATATAAAGCAAACCTGGAATGGCGTAAACTCAATAAGCCGCCTTACGCCCTGGCGCTGCCAGGCAGCAGTGGCGCCCCTGTTTTTATTCATGTGACTGAAAATGGAAAGACGAAACCTTATGTTTTTGGACTGATTCAAAGCTTTTCCCATCTTTCCGCTTCCTCGTTTCATTATGCGACAGGAGACCGGGAAACCCACCGCCTCTTAAATACAAAACGTGAGAAGCTGTATGGCCACTATCAATCGGTCTTTTGCACCCCCTATAAACTCTACGAACCCTTGCAGGCTTATAAAAATCCTCCCAAGATCTACCTTCTTTCCGGCCATGTTAAAAACATACTTGACGAGTTGAAGGGAGTGCGCGAGCCTTTAAAAAAGAACCCGCAATTACCCCTTCCCAAGCGTCAGGGAAACTAGAAGATTACCAGCCAAAGATCCTCTCTTATTGACTGCCAAAATATAAGAAATAAACATAAAGGAAGTGGTGGGCCCGGTAGGACTCGAACCTACGACAACACCGTTATGAGCGGTGCGTTCTAACCAACTGAACTACAGGCCCGGTAATATACCGATCGACAATCCCGCCCAATTCCGGATCCGGAATTCCCAATTTTTCATCTGCGATGGGTATAACTAATGCATATAACTAAAAGTTACACGTTACAGAATACGAAAATATCGTAAACAGTCAATCAAATTCTTGGGAACATAGGCAGCTTTTTCATTAAGAATGAGTATCGAAGACTCAAAATGACAGGAAGAAGCTTAAAAGGCTTGGCCGACCATTGTTACGGCTGAATCATGGAAAAAATAGACTTCTTTCGAAACCAAGAAGCTTGGGCGTGTCATCAATTGAAGGATTTTGTGGCGAAAATGGCGGGTTTTAAGAACCGTATCGCAAGAATAAATTCAAGCGTATTTAAGAAACGGAAGCGCAGAAAACCTACCATTTACAGACCAAAAACAGTTAATTGATGACACACCTAATGCCTGTTTGTTCTTCTCCTCACCTATACCCCGCCTTTTATTTCCACTTTTCTAATGACTCCTTAATAAAGTCCCTGGCTTCGGCCGCTTCAGGGAAGAGGTCAAAATATTGAGAAAAGATATGAATGGTACGGGGAATGACCTTATGGTTTACAGAAACCCCAAGCTTCGCAAGACGCTGCGCAAAATCTTTACCTTCCGCTGCCAAGGGATCACACTCCGCATTAACAAGGATAAGGGGCGGAAATTTTGCTAGAACCTGGTCTGAAGCCATAACCGGAGATACAAGAGGGTCATCCGCCTTTTCAGGATTGTTTCCTGTATAATTATTAACATACGCGTTAATGCTATCGCGGGTGAGCATATAACCATTCGCATAAGGGTTCATTGTTTTTTCAGGAATATGAAGGTCAAGGGACGGATATAACAAAATAGCGCCATCGGGAATACGGCCCCCTTCCTGGATCATCTTCAGGGTCAAGGATGTAGCAATATTGCCGCCCCCGCTATCTCCGGCTATAAAGACCTTTATGTTCTTATCATGTTCATGTTGCGCTAATAACCAGTTATAAGCATCTACCGCATCTTCCAGGCCAGCGGGGTAAGGATGTTCCGGGGCTAAACGGTAATCCACGGCTAATACGGATGCCCCTGTCGCTTCACAAAGGTTACGGCACAGGGTATCATGCGTTTTCAGGTTCCCCCTCGACCAGCCTCCTCCATGGGTGAAAAAAATGACTTTCCCTTTATCCTTACCTTCATAAAGGCGAACGGGGATTTTATGCTGGCCATCTTTTCCGTTAACTTTAAAGTCTGAGGTCGGAACAGCGGGCTTCTCCTTTGCAAAAGCATCCCCGAGGAGTTCATAGGCCCGGCGCCCTACGGCCTGGGGACTTATCCTTTTTTCTTCCGGACTTAATTCTTCGTCTGCTTTTATCCCAATGGCCGGCAGGGCATGGAGGAAAATATTTGTTCCGCAAGATAAATTTTCATTGATAATAAACGTCTTCCCGGGAACCTTGAGGTCAGGAGGCAACTCACAACCCTTGTCAGCTTTACAGGAAAAGGCGTTTAACGTCACAAGAAGGAACACGAGTGACCGTACGCCCGTCATACATGCTTGCGTCGTATCAGTCCTGTTTACAGTGGGCTTTGTTTGTTTTCTATACGTCATGATATGATTAACCTCCTAAACAAATTCTTCCGTCACGTTTGCCGTGGAACGCACGCCAATGTGTTCATAGTTTTTCGCTATCCATTTTTCCGCTGTTTCACGGCCTTTTTCAAACAGGAACATGAAAAAATCCCAGTCAGAATTGAGGGCGCTGGTATGATCCAGGTCCGCAAAAACTTGCGGATTTTCGATAAGATGCATGTTGACTTTCTTAATTTTCGTTTTATCAGCAATACCGTCATCAATGAGCTTGCTAATAAAATCTATGGTGCGCATTTCTCTTGTCAGAGTATTGATTAAACTTAATTCTGTCATGCGCCAATGAATTTCATCGAGCGTTTTTGGGGTGTTGTGCCGATACTGGGGGGTTAGCAAAAGAACAAGAATGTCTGGCGTTGCGCAATGATAAATGAGCGGAAATATAGCCGGGTTCCCGATAAAGCCCCCGTCCCAGTAATCATCTCCCTCAATATTGACAGCCTGAAAAAGTATAGGAAGGCAGGCTGTCGCTAAAACCGCCTGGGGCGTAATCTCATTTCCACTAAATATTTTTAATTTGGACGTTCTCACGTTGGTTGCGCACAAAAAAACTTTCAGGTCTTCATAGGTGGCGATTTTCTTAAAGTTAAAAAGTTCTTTGATTAAATCTTCAAGCATATTCTGGTTTTTGGGGTTCCATTCATAGGGAGAGAAATTTTTTGAAATTTGTCCCATCATGGAAAACAAGGGGTTCGTGCTAATGCCATAGCCGCCTTTAAATTTATCGAAAGGCGTTGGCGCCATGCCTATTTTTTTTGATTTTTCACTTAAGATTTTCCAGTACCGATAGAGACTTTTACGGGCGCCATCTTTGCCCCCTTCAGCCATTCCCTGGCATAAAGCAAGACAGTTCATCCCCCCTGCGCTGGTTCCGCTCACGCCTTCAATGTCAAGTCGGCCATCTTCGAGGAGGTAATCCAGAATGCCCCAGGTAAAAGCGCCATGAGCGCCTCCCCCTTGCATTCCAATAGAAATCGTTTTGTTTTTAGCTGCGGTATTCTTAGTCATCAACGTTTCCTTCTTTAATTTATAAATATTTGATTCCCAAATGGAATTTTATTTGTATCTTTATGATACCCAGCAAAGCTTAATAAACATTTAACGGGTTGGCGGAATCAGAAAAACAGGTGAATTTTTTAAGGGCAGGGAGGGGGATGTTGACGGTAATCCGCCGGAATATAAGAGGACATGAGGATCACGAACAAATTTTTGACGACGCCACGGACCAAAAGGCGAGGGTTTCTAAAGAAGTCTATTCTAGGCGCAAAGCAGACCACCGTTAATATTTAATGTTTCTCCCGTGATATAGCCAGCCATATCATCCGCTAAAAAGAGGACAGCGCGGGCGATTTCTTCCGCTTGCCCGAGGCGGCCTAAAGGAATCGTGCCGATAATTTGCGCTAATACCGGTTCACTGACGGCGCGTACCATATCCGTATCAATATATCCGGGAGCTATGGCATTAACGGTAATCCCCTTTTTCGCATTTTCAAGCGCCAAAGCCTTTGTAAAACCAATCATACCCGCTTTTGAAGCGCAATAATTGGCTTGCCCGACCTGCCCCTTGAGGGCGTTCACTGAAGAAATATTGATAATGCGCCCAAAGCCCCGTTCCCGCATGGATTCAATAACGCCCCGGGTCATATTAAAGCAGGAGGTCAAATTGGTGGTAATCACATGGTTCCAGTGGTCCGTACTTTGGCGGTGCAAGACGCTATCACGCGCAATGCCCCCGTTGTTGACGAGAATATCAACCGGCCCGAAGGTTTGGGTGACTTCCTGAAGCCCATTCCGGCAAGCCTCAAAGCTGCTGATATCCCATTGATAGGCGGGAATTCCGGTTTCCTCCTGAAATTTTCCGGCAGCTTCCCCATTGGTGTGATACGTAACGGCTACCCGGTAACCCTTGTCTCTCAAGGCAGTGGCTATGGGCGCGCCGATACCCCGGGTTCCACCTGTAACTAAAGCAACTTTTGGCATTGATTTTTCCCTTTTTAACAGCAGGTTTCATGTTCTATATCCATCACCTTTGAAAACACCTTTTATGGATTGCTTCGTCTCGCTACGCGCTATGCGCTTGCGGGTTCCTCGCAATGACCTAACCAGGGTTCAGTCATTGCGAGGAGAGCGTAAGCTCCGCGGCAATCCAGACATCTTCAAATCCGTTGAGTATATGCTAAAATTTATAGGTTATCCCCAAGGTGAAACGGTTGGCTTTCCCTTGATAGTTATCAACAGATTTCCGGTCGGCATACTCGTACTCAATTCCCACATCCAGAGGGGGAATGGGGGAGTAAATCAGGTTGAGGTAGAATTGATTCAAGGATTTTGTGACGCGCGTGTCTGAGGTGAGAACAGGCGTAAATCTGGATACCTTTACGTGAGTGTGGGCATAAATGATGTTTGAGCGGAAAAGTTCGCTCCAGAAATGCTCAAACCCGACAATCGCATTCGTTCCCATTTGAGAATCCAGGACTCTGCTTGTTGGATTATAGAGTGAAGACTGACCGTTCAGCATCGGAATGTATCGTCCAATGCCATCCCCAAAGTTAAACTGGGCAAATAAATTGGATTGATGATACACAAAGAATTTTCCAGAAATGCCCAATCCCCATCCATTTTTTTTGCCTATAAATTGCGGAGCCGCCCCATTATCTTTTATCTTGAGCTGGCGGGCCACTCCTCTTAAGGATACATGTCCAAATTTATCCTCATATTTCAAGTTCGCCGTCAAATCCGGCAAACTGGGCGCAGAGACGTTGTTAGAAGGAGTCGGGTTATTTATGATTTTCCCCGATTGGTCCGTATAATCTGTGGCAGGACGTTCTACAGCGACGCCAAGCGTCGTTTGCTTGTTAAGAGGGAAAGCATACTTGATGAGACCATGCCGGAATGACAGGCCTAAAGCGCTTCCATAATCCACTGTTTCGCCTATGGCATCCAAATCCAGAAAATTGCTGGTTGTTTGACCCACTGTAAATCCGGCAGCTTCTATATAAGCGAAGCGGAGGCGAGGTTGATACGCAGGCGTGCTGGGGACTATATTAGAAACATCCCCCCAAAAATCCAGACTAACCTCGCTTTTAACTTCTCCTATGTTGGTATGAGATAATGTCCTGAAACCAAATTGCGTGCCTCTGGCCTGGGCATTAAACCTGCTTTTTTTAAGATCAGAGCTTACATGCTCTAAAGGCAAGAGAGGAGGATAAACAAAATCGGCTGCATAGGAGCTGGCATCATAGCTGACGGCAAGATTCGGGTTAACAATAAACTGGATGGCGCTGTTCGTGTTGGGGACATGTATATAGCGCTCAGGCCAATGATAGGGGGTATCCTGTGAATGATTCCTGACATCCTTGGTATTTAAACGGGTCTCTACAACCCTCATTTCTTGCTGTGAATTATTTTTAGCGTCCCTGGTATTTACCTTGGTATTTACCCTGGCATTTAAATGGCTCTGCAGAACCCTCATTTTTTGGTTCATTTCCTTCATTTGACGTTTAAGGTCGGCCAGTTCCCGGGTAACATCAGATGAATTTTCAGGTTCTGCGCCCTGTACCGGCGTTGTTATTGCCAGGGCAGTCGTTACAAATAAAAAAGCGCCAACTGAAAAACGGTTCATGGGCGGGTCTCGTCGATAAATATTAAACTTTAATTAATTTTTATCTTTATGGGAGAGCCTGTCAAGGGGCGTGGCCTGTTATTTAATCTTATTTTTGACGGGACAGGCGCAAAGACCCGGAACCTGGTAACCCCGGGTTCCTTCGTTAACAATATGAGTGGTTGATTTTTAAGGAATATTGATGAGGTCATCTTTTTGAAAATCAAATGATCACTTTGAGGGAATGATATTTTTTATTTTAATGAGGCAGCGCCGCCTGGTAACCACAAGACGAGGGTGGTCACAGGATTTTACTGAACTCTATCAAGCTTAAATGACCCGCTCAACGCCAAGGGCTGTCGCTTCTCCTCCGCCAATGCAGATGGCGGCGATTCCTTTTGAGAGTCCGCGCTGTTTCAGGGCATGCAGCAAAGTAACAAGGATCCGGGCGCCACTTGCGCCGAGAGGATGGCCAAGGGTGGTTGCTCCACCCCAGATATTGACTTTTTCATGCGGGATATTCATTTTTTTCAAGGCCACCATTGTGACCACAGCAAATGCTTCATTAATCTCAAACAGATCAACTTCATTCAGGGACCATTTCAGGTCCTGGAGAAGTTTTTCGATCGCGCCAATGGGGGCGGTCGTAAACCACCGGGGATCCTGGGCATGGGAGGCATGGCCCCGGATAACGGCTACAGGCGTTATTCCCCGCTGATGCGCCTCCCGCGCCGTCATCAGCGCCACAACGGCCGCCCCATCCGCAATTGAGGAAGAATTGGCCGCTGTCACCGTTCCTTCCGGATGAAAAGCGGGTTTCAAATGGGGTATTTTTTCGACTTTAACTTTCAAGGGCGTTTCATCTTGATGAAGGGAGACGCGGTTTTTTCCTTCTCCCCAGTCTACAGGAATAATTTCCTTGTCAAAAAAGCCTTCCCTGACGGCTGTTTGAACGCGCTGGAAGGACTCGATGGCATATGCATCCTGATCTTGACGGGTGCAGTGAAAATGAGAGGCCGTATCTTCCGCAAAAGCGCCCATCAAGCGGCCAGAATGATAGGGGTCTTCCAGGCCATCAAGTAGCAAATGATCAAAAATTTCACCGTGGCCTAAACGATAGCCTAACCGGGCGCGATCCAGCAAATAAGGGGCGTTCGTCATGCTTTCCATACCACCTGCCAGGATAATGCGGGCATGATTTAACCGGATTTGGTCACAAGCCAGCATGACCGCTTTCATGCCTGAACCACAAACTTTATTAATGGTTGTGCAGGAAGTTGATGGTTTGAGTCCCCCCCCGATCGCTGCCTGTCGTGCCGGCGCTTGGCCCAAACCGGCAGGTAAGACGCACCCTAGAATCACTTCATCAATATCAGAGCCTGATAAAGACGCGGCCTGCAAGGCGCCTTCAATGGCAATGCTACCCAGTTGCGGCGCCTTCAAGGAAGATAAAGCGCCTTGAAACGCCCCCATAGGCGTCCGTTTAGCCGAAACAATCACAATATCATGGTCCAGAAGGGTTTGGCTTTTGGGAGTATCTGTCATCTTCTCTCTCAATTTTTCGTTAAATATCATAAAATTTATGATAAAGAGAAATGAAGCCGGTGCGCAACTTTTTTATAAGGCAGCGCCCAAATCATGCTTCGCGCCTGATTATGATTCAAAAATGCGCTTTCAAGTTTTTCCCTCTCGCCATCACCCGGGTTGACTCTTTAACCTGAATTCCGCATAAGAACTCATAAAAAGATGATGAATCCGCCCCCCCTCACACTGTGGAGCTAAACAACTAATGGGTCAGGACGTGTGCGCTAATGGCGTTCTTTTCTTGTTGGGTTAGTGCGTTTACCTTGCTCAATGGAACGGCCGCTTCGTTCTGATATCCCTGCTTTTGCAGCCGCATTTTCTTGTGTATGGCCTTGTTTTCTAGCTTTCATGCATCTCTGCGCCTGTCGGCGCTTTATCCATTCTCCAGGCATTTGTGACTCCTGTCATAAATGTCTGCAGCATACAATTTATTACCGGAGCCCGTCATTGCCCCTAACCGGTAATCTTACTTGTCGCCTCATAATTTTCGTTGGTTTTTTCTTGCTTTTTTCTTTTCTACGCGTTCTTTGGCACACTGTTTCTTTTGTTGATTTTTCCGGTCCTTCTTTTCTTTCTTTTCTTTTTTACGGTCTTTAGATTTTTTCTTTCTATCTTCTTTTTTCTCCTTCTTGTACTTATTTTTATTTTTCTTCTTTTTCTTTATATTGTTGATATCTGTCCCGCTTTCCGGCGGGGTCCTGCCTGTTGCTGGCTGGCTTGTATCTTCAGCGGTTTCTTTATAGGCAGGTTGCGCCAGAGTTTGACTGGGGGGCTTTGGAGTTTGATCTGTCTGGTCTGCCTGTGCAAATGCACTTTGTTGTTCCTCTTCTGGAATAGGGCGTATGGGTGTTGAAGCAGGCGTATTCTGCGGAGTAGCGGCCCGCACAAGATTAAACTGGCTAAATAAAAGTAGAAAAAATAATAAAAATTTCATTTAATTTCAAACATTTTTATTTTTTAAATATTTATATACATTTTTAATTTAAATCATTAATATTTAATATTTAGTGAAATTGCATATTTTTATAGTCAATAGCACTAATTAATTTAAAAGTATAATTTACTTTATTTGAAAATTTTAGTTGTATATTGGAAATTAGCCTGAAACCGGGAAAGAAACAGGATTTTTTAATTTTGTTGCAAAGATTATGAAAAATCCTGATTGATCAAATCGCTATCGCTCGTTACAGTCATATTAATAAGCATATTTTTGGAGGGGATTATGTGGATAAGGTCACACAGTAAAGTTATTAAAAGCGTCACAAAAGAAGCGATCTGGCGCCGTTGGTCTGATGTTAACAGTTGGCATGAATGGATTCCTAATGTTGAGTATTGCCGGTTAGAAAAGCCCTTTCAGGCAGGGAGCCGGTTTACTTTAAAGCCAAAAGGGGCGCCCGCTGTTATTGTCGAATTGATAGATGTTAAAAAGGATCACGGATTTACAGGGTGTACCCGCTTTTTTGGGGCAAGGATGTATGATATCCATGAACTGCAGCAGGATTCTCAAGGCGTCCGGCTTACGGTCACATTGAAAGTAACGGGGCCCCTTGGATTTTTATGGCGAATGCTTGTAGCGGAGAAAGTTCTGGCTAACTTGCCAGCGCTCATGAATAATTTAGCTGACGTTACCAGTGCGCCTGCGCCCGAAAAAGATCAACCTGAGTTTAAGTTGGATACGCCAGCGCCTAAAAACCCTAAATTGCAACTCATCACGCCTGCCTCTAAAAAAGCTCAAACCAGGCCAGGCGCTTCAACGCATAAAAAATCCAAGTTACAGTTAATTACGGCAGAGCAAAAAAAAGCAGCGCTTCAGCCCAAACCAAATATGACGGTAGATGAAGAACCCAAGTTAGCAATAAGCCCTACGGCGCCTGAAAAAGATAAGCCTCAGCCTGAACCAAGTAGCCCAGCGCCTAAAAGAGATAAGTTTCAGTCCGAGCCACGTCCTTCCCCACTTAAAAAGCTTACGCCCAAGGCAACGGCGCCCGCCCCTAAAAAGCCGAAGCTTCAATCTAAGTCAAAATCCAAACCAAAGCCAAATTAAACTTGGAGGTTAGGACGACGTTTCATTAATTTTTGATACTCGGGCGATCATTTGTTGTACGAGCAGACCCATTCATATCATTTTGCGCTTTGCCTCTTTTTGGGTTATCTTCTCCTGCAAGGCTGTTCAGCATATTGATGAATGCTCAAATTTTGAGACATCTAACTAAAGAACGCTAAAAATTTTATAATGCATGTTTCAAGATTTTCTGGATAATCCTGAAGGCTCTTTATGTGATCCGGGGTCTTGCCAGCGGATCAATGAATTGAGAATTTAAGTCCTGATAAACCCTGGTTAGAAGAAGGGAACAAAGAGTTTAATATGGAAGTTAACATGCGCCCATTAAAAACACGGATCTTGTGACCAGATCACAAAAGAACTGTGTTTGAATAAAGATGACGCGCATTATATGGCGACTATACTTCGCAGTGGTATTGTTGATAAAAAGCCTGAGATCAAACTGTCTGGCGAAGTAGAATGCGACGAGGTCTCTTCTTCGCTCATGGCTTAGGCCACACAGAGGTATTTCTCAGGAGAAATTACCAATCTATCTGGGCTTTTGCGAGTTTGTACGCAACGCAAGAAAGAGGGGAAAAGCCTTGCTGAGGTCACTCGTTCACCTCTTAGGGGCATAAGACGCCGGATCACATAAAGAGCTTTTTTTAGTTAACCATTTGATTTTTAAATATAAAATATTGAGAAAATCTAAAAAAATTATTTAGTAAAATCCATATGCTAAATCTACTTCGGGAATTTCTGATATAAAATCAATAGTTACAGTAATTTTTCGCAGATAAATTTTAATAAAACTATTTTTTATCAAAGCATTATCCTATTTTTCAGCGAGAATCGCTATTTTTGGTCGACAGGTAGGGAACATTTCTGCTATTTCACATAGAGTGGGGTGCTTAGCTCAGTTGGTAGAGCAGCTGACTCTTAATCAGCGGGTCATAGGTTCGAATCCTATAGCGCCCACCAAGTTTTCTGCGGGTTAGAGAGGATTTTAAAATAGACTAAATTTCTTCAGGTATACGCGGGGTATACTTGGAAGGGATTTAAAAAATCTATGGCTACAGTCCTAATGAGTGCTTAAAAAACACTTATCATATAGAGATAGATAGTTAAATGTAATACCATTCTCTCTTGTTACCTTGTTTGTTTTGTCCCCCCTCCTTCAGCAGACCCCTATAGGAAAAAATAAGGGGGGTAAGCGTTATTTTATAACCTGATTACCAACAATAGTCAGCTATCTTTAGGAGGCGTGCTGGCATAGGCAGAGTTCTTAAAGATACAAACACCAGCCTGTTAATCATGTCACCTAAGACAAAC
>JACCDN010574881.1_pt1 | contig 15399 bp, 13 predicted proteins | sample 7441691 | NCBI WGS metagenome assembly JACCDN01 (sample SAMN15323439, study PRJNA562643) | freshwater metagenome | isolation source: river surface water | place: USA:Blue River Watershed | collected 2017-08-16
CTTGAGGGTGGCCCGGCACGTGGCGCATACGTCGCACCGAAAGGCAACTAATCATGTCGTTGCTAAACATTGAAAACGTAGAAGTTACCTACAAGGGCAAGGGTCTAAAGAAAGACTTCAAGGCGCTCAAGGGTGTTTCACTCGACATTCGCCCCGGCGAATGCGTTGGCTTGGTTGGTGAGTCTGGCTCAGGCAAGACCACTCTTGGTCGTGCTGTTCTCGGCCTTGCCCCGGTCACCGGCGGCTCAATTACTCTCGAGGGTCGCGAAATTGCTCACGCGTCGCGCTCAGAGCGAGCAGACCTTGCTCGCGATATTCAGGTTGTATTTCAGGACCCTTATTCTTCGTTGAACCCCTCGATGTCGATTGAGCAGATCTTGACCGAGCCGATGTTGGTTCGCAACTGGTCAAAGACCGATGCCAACAAGCGCGTGCGTGAACTGCTTGACTCGGTTGGTTTGCCAGCCGATGCCGCTGATCGTCGCCCTCGCGAGTTTTCGGGTGGTCAGCGTCAGCGCATCGCGATTGCTCGTGCTCTTGCTCTTGATCCAAAACTGATTGTTTGTGATGAGCCGGTTTCGGCACTCGACCTAACCACTCAGGCCAAGGTGCTTGATTTGTTCCTCGAGATTCAAGAGCGCACCAACGTTGCCTACCTATTTATCTCGCACGACCTCGCGGTTGTTCGTCACCTCAGCCACCGAGTTGCAGTGATGTATCAGGGCGAGATTGTTGAGTGGGGTCAGGGCGAGCAGGTCACTCAAGACCCGCAGCACCCCTATACCAAGCGTTTGATGATGGCAGCTCCGGTTCCAAACCCGGTTGAGCAGACTGCGCGTCGCGAAGAGCGCCGCCGCATGATGGCCGCCGGACTCATCTAACCCAACCTCCCAAACGACCTTCATTAGAAAGCAAACCCATGTTCAAGCATTCAAAGTCACAGGCAGATATCTCTGCTCTGCCTGCCGACTTTGTTTTTGGCGTGGCGACCGCGGCCTATCAAATTGAGGGTGGCGTGCACGAGGGCGGCAGGGGTGTGAGCATCTGGGACACCTTTTCGAAGACCGAGGGCAAAACTCTTCACGGAGACACCGGCGACATTGCCTGTGACCACTATCACCGTTGGGCCGACGACCTCAATTTGATGCAGAGCCTGGGCTTGCAGGCATACCGCTTGAACTTCTCTTGGGTGCGCTTGCAGCCAACCGGCGAAGGCCCGTTGAACCCCGAAGGCGTCAAGTTTTATCGCGACATTTTGCAAGGATGCCACGACCGCGGCATCAAGCCTTTTGTCACCATCTACCACTGGGATCTGCCTCAGCAGCTGCAGGACAAGGGTGGCTGGCCGGCGCGTGAAACCGCCTACCGATTTGCCGAATATTCGGCATTGTTGATCGATGCGTTTGCTGACCTAGCGGCAGACTGGATCACCATCAACGAAGCCTGGTGCGTTGCATTCCTCGGCTACAGCTGGGGAATGCAAGCGCCAGGTCTGAAAGACGACAAGCTTGCTATTCGCGCAGCGCACCACACGCTTTTGGCACACGGTCTAGCCCTTGCCGAATTCCGCAAGAAGGCCCCGCAAATTCGCGTGGGAATCACCAACATCCATGGAAATGTGTCTGCGAAAACCGACTCGCCAGCCGACCTGGCTGCGGCCGCGAAGCTCGACGTGCGCATGAACAAGTTGTTCTTAGAGCCCCTTTACAAGGGCGCTTACAGCGATGACGTGATAGCTGTTTTTGAGGCTGACGGCCTAAACGCGGGCGAGGTTAAAGGCGCACTTGTGCAACCGGGCGACCTTGCAATCATCGGTGCGCCAAACGACTTTGTTGGCGTGAATCACTATCACAACATGATTGCCTCGGCCGATGAGAATGCGCCAGACGGCATTGGAATGGGCCAGGCAGAGCCGAACGAGCAGTCATCTTGGAACTGGCCAAACACCCCATATGCCATCGGAAACATCGTTCGTCGAATCAACCGCGACTATTCGCAACTGCCGATTTACATCACCGAAAACGGCATTTGCCTCAGTGATTATGCCAACCCAGAGGGCAAAGTTAATGACCCTCACCGCATCGACTATCTGAATGGCTACATCGGTGCAATCGCTGACGCTGCCAAGGACGGCGTTCCGATGGCTGGCTACATGGCCTGGTCATTTATGGACAACTTTGAATGGGCCGAGGGCTACAACATGCGTTTCGGTCTGGTCTATGTCGACTACCCGACTCAAAAGCGAATTCCAAAACAGAGTGCCTACTGGTATCGCGATTTAATCACCGAACACAAGAAGAAAGCAGCAAAATAATGTCAAACCTGGCCGCCAAAGTTGACGAGCTAACCGCAAAGCTGACCCTCGAAGAAAAGGTTGCGCTGCTCACTGGCCGCGACTTCTGGAACACCGTTCCACTCGAGTCAATCGGCCTTCGCAACCTACTTCTTTCCGATGGTCCATCGGGTGTTCGCGGTGAATTCTGGGATGAACGCGACAACTCACTAAACCTGCCAAGCGCCACCGCACTTGGTTCATCTTGGAGCCTCGAGCTTTCGGCTGAGTATGGCCGCACCTTGGCTCGCGAGGCTGCCCGTAAGGGTGTTGACGTTGTGCTTGGCCCAACCATCAACCTGCACCGCAGCCCACTGGGTGGCCGTCACTTTGAGTGCCTCAGCGAAGATGCAATGCTCACCGGTGCTCTTGCCACTTCGTACACCAAGGCCATGCAGTCGCTTGGCAAGGGTGCTTGCCCAAAGCACTACGTTGCAAACGACTTCGAAACCGATCGTTACACCGTTGATGTTGTAGTCGACGAGCGCACCCTGCGCGAGCTCTACCTGCGCCCGTTTGAAGATGCCGTAATTGACGGTGGCGCATGGACAATCATGAGTTCTTACAACTCGGTCAACGGCACCACCGCTACCGAAAATGACTTGCTCAACACTCCACTGCGCACCGAATGGGGATTCGACGGTGTAGTAATCAGTGACTGGACTGCGGTTCGATCGCTGGCGAGTGCAAAAGCCGAGCAAGACCTTGTAATGCCTGGCCCAATTGGCCCTTGGGGCGACGCGCTGGTTGCAGCGGTTCGCAGCGGCGAAATCGAAGAGTCGACCATCGACCGCAAGATCAAGCGCATTTTGTTGCTTGCGGTTCGCGTTGGCGCAATCGGTGCCGACGGCGAAACCCCGGCTCAGCCGACTCGTCACAACAACATTGGTGCAGAAGGTCGCGCCTTTGCTCGCCGTGCCGCATCGGAGGGCGCGGTTCTTCTCGAGAACGACGGCATTTTGCCAATCGCAGATCTAGCAAGCAAGCAGCGAGTCGCTCTAATCGGCCACAACGCCAAGTCGGCTCGCACCCAAGGTGGCGGCTCTGCTACCACTTTGCCTGAGTTTGTGGTCACCCCAATCGATGCGCTTCAAGAGCTTCTAGGTGACAAGCTCACCTACTCTGTTGGTGCTGTGGTTCAGCGCGGCATCGCCGAGATTGCTAAGACCCAGTTGGCAAACCCGGTCACCGGCAACGCCGGCGTTCACGTCGAATTCCTCGATGAGACTGGCGCGGTTATCTACACCGAAGAGCGCTTGGCCAGCACACTCACCTGGTTGGGCAGCCAAGCTCCGGTTGAAACCGCGGCTGCGCTTCGCCTTCGCACCACCTACACACCTGCGGTTTCTGAAACCGCTTTGTTTGGTTTTGCTTCGGTGCAGCCGGTCAAGGTGTCACTTGACGAAGCTGTGGTTCTAGATGCCAAGTTGACTCCAGAAACCTCGGATGTCTTCACCGCGCTAATGGACCCTCCATACACCTCGTCGTCAATCGACTTTGTAGCTGGCAAGCCAGTCGCCATCGACATCGCCATTGATCTTGCCGGCCGCGAAGGGTTGACTCTTTCGGCCCAGAACTTTGTATTTGGTTTTGAGACCGACCGTTCGAACGAGCAGCGCTTGATTGATGAGGCTGTCGAGCAGGCTAAGGCTGCCGAGCTAGCCATCGTTGTGGTTGGTACCAACGCGCAGGTTGAGTCTGAAGGCTTCGACCGCAAAGACCTAAAGCTTCCTGGTCGCCAGGATGAACTGGTTGCCGCCGTGGTTGCAGCTAACCCAAACACCATCGTGATTGTGAACTCGGGCTCGCCGGTTTTGATGCCGTGGCGCAAAGATGTTAAGGCCGTCTTGGTCTCATACTTCGGCGGCGAGCAGATGGGCAACGCGCTTGTCGACATGCTCACCGGCGCCACAGAACCAGGTGGCCGCCTTCCTACCACCTGGCCAGCAACCGAAGGTTCTGTGCCAGTGATCAACTGCACCCCAGATGCCAACCACCAGGTTGTCTACGAAGAGGGAATTCACATTGGCTACCGCGCTTGGTTGAAGGCTGGCGCCAAGCCGGCATACGACTTTGGTTATGGTCTTGGTTACACCACCTGGCAGATTGTCGGAGTATCGGGCGGCAATCAGGTCTCAGCAACCAAGAACCTAGAGGTTTCGGTAGAGGTCAAGAACACCGGCGACCGCGCTGGCAAGCACATCGTTCAGGTTTATGCAGAGCGCAAGCACTCATCGGTTGACCGCCCAGTTCGCTGGTTGGTTGGTTTTGCCGAGGTGCACGCCGGCGCTGGCGAAACCAAGACCGCCGAAATCAGCATCCGTGGTCGCGAATTTGCCGACTACAACAACGGCTGGAACTACGAGCAGGGCGAGTTCACCCTGCACATCGGTTCTAACGTGAACGACCTTCCGGTTTCATTCAACGTTGTGATGGGCTAACTATGCTAACTCTGCCAAACCCGCTAATCCCCGGCTTCAACCCAGACCCTTCGATTGTTCGAGTCGGCGAAGATTACTATCTCGCCACCTCGACCTTCGAGTACCTTCCGGGTGTGCCGATCTATCACTCAAAGAACCTGATCGACTGGTCGCTAATTGGTCACGTAGTGACACGCGAGGGTCAGTTGCAGATGACCGGTGTGCCAACTGCTGGTGGCGCATGGGCGCCAACCATTCGCTATCACGATGGCATTTTCTATGTTGTGATCACCGATGCAATGGGTCGCGGCACCCTGATTTTCACCGCGGAGAAGCCAGAAGGCCCTTGGTCTGACGGCATCGTGACCGACATCGATGGCATTGACCCCGATCTAGCCTGGACCGCCGATGGAACCTGCTACATGACCTTCTCTGGCTTGATTTTGCACGGCGAAGAAATGGGCAAGCACCTGGGCATTCAGCAGGTTCGAATCGACCTAACCACCGGCAAGAAGCTCGAAGAGCCGCGCAGCATGTGGAAGGGCACCGGCCTGATGTTCCCAGAGGCTCCGCACCTCTATGAGATCGACGGTGTTTGGTATTTGATGATCGCCGAGGGCGGCACCGAACGTGGCCACGGCATTTCGATTGCTCGCGGACCCTCGCCAGAGGGTCCATTTGAGGGTGCCCCGCACAACCCAATTCTTAGCGCTCGAAGCACCTCGCGCCCGGTTCAGAACACCGGTCACGGCGACTTGGTGCAGACCCCGAGTGGCGAATGGGCAGTGGTTTGCCTAGGCATGCGCACCCGCGGCATGACCCGCGCTTTTTCGTCGCTTGGTCGCGAAACCTTCGCTTCAAACGTGACCTGGCAAGATGGTTGGCCACATGTTGAACCGATCGAGTTGAACGATGTTTTGCCGGCCCCAGAGTTTCACGATGACTTCTCGGCACCTGAGCTTGGTGGCGAGTGGTTGGCAATTCGCCGCCTTGCGTCAAACTTTGCCGGCATTCAAGATGGCGCCCTGGTTATCAATGGTGAAGGCCGTGGCCTTGATCACGAAGCGCCTGCATTCATCGGTCGTCGCCAGCGTCGCCTAGATGGCATTGTGCGCACCAAAGTGAGCGTGGATGGCATCGGCGGACTAACCCTTCGCTATGACGAAAACGCTCACTACGACGTTGAGGTTTCGGGCGACCAGATCATCGCTCGTTCGGTGCTGTCTTTTACTTCGCAAGAATTCACAGTGGCTAAGCCTGCCGGTGATTCGGTGACTTTGATTGCAAAGCTCGACCGCCCGGTTGGCAACGACATGCCTGCCCTGCAGACCTCTGACATCGTTCGCCTTGGTTACCTTGATAATTCTGGCAACGAGGTTATCGTGGCAAGCTTTGACGGCCGGTACCTTTCGGCCGAGGTCACTTGCTCGTTCACCGGTCGCGTGTTTGGCTTGTATTGCGTTGAGGGTCAGTTGACCGCTCACTCGTATGAAGAGGTAGCTCGGTAGATGTCGGTTGAACCATGGTCAGTAGATCTGATCGCCCCTAGGTATCGAGTCATAACCGACAACGATTATTCGGGCGACCCTGATGGACTGGTTCAGCTAGCTCACGAACTACTCAGCCCAAGCACCGAAACCGTTGCCGTAATTGGCACGCACCTTCGACTTGGCGACCCGTGGGGTGCCTCAGATGACACCCCTGCCGAGGCCGTTGCTGCCGCCGAGAAGATTGTCGAAATGTGCGGCATGACCGGAAAGGTGCCAGTGTTCAAGGGCGCTGTGCCGCCACTAGCTGACCGCAAAACTCCAAACGACTCTGCTGGCGTGCAGGCGATTATTCGCGAGGCAATGCGCACCGACACGGATGTGCCGCTCTTGGTGGTTTGTGGTGCCAGCCTCACCGAAATAGCATCGGCCTGGTTGATTGAGCCGCGCATTGCAGAGCGACTAACCGTGGTTTGGATTGGTGGGCACGAACATGAAGGCCTGGCCGAGGCTCCGCCCGAGGGCACCGACATGGAGTACAACCTGCATATCGACCCGATTGCCGGTCAAGTGGTTTTCAACGACTCAAACCTCAAGATTTGGCAGTTCGCTCGAGACAGCTATCGACAGGTAATGGCAAGCCGTGCCGAGCTGCATGTTCGAATGCGTGCCCACGGTGAACTTGGCCGTCACCTCTATGACAGCCTCGGTTCGGTTTCAAACCTGGTTGCCGGTTTCGGCATGTCAACGGGCGAGGTTTACATCTTGGGCGACAGTCCACTGGTTTTGGCCGGGGCGCTCTTGGCCAGCTTCCAGCCCGACACTGCTTCTAGCAAGTGGATCATCAAGCCTTGTCCAAATATTCTCGACAGTGGTTTGTATCAAGAAAATCCGGCCGGGCGAGACCTTCGAGTGTTCACCCAGGTCGACTCGAGGCTGCTGCTCGAAGACCTGTATGCGAAAATAGAGATGCATGCCGCAGGGGTTCGCTAACCAATACCTGCAAGTTCAAATCCTTGCCGCAGGGCTTAAGGCTTCACAGTTAGGCTCTAAACATGTCCCAGCAAAATTCTCCTGATTCAGTCGCGCCTGCGCAACCTCCGATGCTCGAAAAGTTGCCTCACTCTAGCTTCGTGATCATCACCATTTTGTTGGGTGCCGCATTTGTCACCAACCTCAACGAAACAATTCTTGGTGTCGCTTTGCCGCAGATCATGGCCGATCTAAACATTCAACCGAGCACCGGCCAGTGGCTAAACACCGCGTTTTTGTTGACCATGGCCATCATCATTCCAACTATGGGTTGGTTGCAGCTTAGGTTCAGCACCCGTCGCCTATACATTTGGGCAACCGCAATTTTCTCGGTTGGCACGCTCATCGGTGGCCTCGCGCCAACCTTTGAGATTCTGCTTAGCGCTCGCATTTTGCAGGCCGCAGGAACCGCCGTGATGTTCCCGCTGATGATCACCACAATGATGGTGTTGGTGCCTATCAACCTTCGTGGCCGCGTAATGGGAAACATCGGAATCGTGATGTCGGTTGCGCCGGCACTTGGCCCTGCGGTGTCGGGCCTAATTCTCAATTTCTTCGGATGGCGCTGGCTGTTTTGGCTCATCTTGCCAATTGCGGTGTTTGCCTGCGTTGCCGGTGGCCGCAAGATTGTTTCTCTGGGTGATCACGAAAAGGCAAAGCTCGACATTTTCTCAGTTCTGCTTTCGGCAGTTGCCTTCGCCGGCCTAATCTACGGACTATCCAGCTTCGCCGAGGCTGCCCGCGGAACCGTCGAATTCTCTCCATGGATTCCGACCCTGATCGGTGCAGCCGTGATGGTCTACTTTGTTTTGCGCCAGTTGCGACTCGAAAAAGAGGGCAAGGCCTTCCTCGACCTGACCATCTTCAAGGTCAAGTCATACGCAGTTTCGCTTGGCCTAATGGCAATCGCCATGGTCTACCTATTTGGCGTTGGCATTTTGGTGCCAATCTATGTTCAGCAATCGCTGGGTATGACCCCTCTCGAAACTGGCTTCATCTTGCTTCCCGGTGGCTTGGCCATGGGTCTTTTGAGCCCGATCATTGGTCGCCTGTTTGACAAGGTGGGTTCTCGCAAACTGCTGATTCCTGCCTCATTCGGCGTCTCGGCAGCAATTTGGTACATGACCACCTTTGATGCCCAAACCAGTTTTGGCGAGGTGCTAATCGCCAACTCGATGTTGATGATTTCGCTGGGCTTCATGTTCACCCCGTTGTTCTCGGTGTCGATGATGCGTGTGCCAATGCATCAGTACTCGCACGGCAGTTCAATCACCGGCGCAACCCAGCAGGTGTTTGGCGCAGCTGGAACCGCGCTGTTCGTAACCATTTTGACCATTCAGGGATTGGCAGCAACCAAGGCCGGGGCCACCGCGCAGGAATCAGTCGCCGCCGGCGTTCACTCGGCCTTCTTGGTTGGGGCGATTATTTCTTTGGTCGCGATTGGAATGTCGTTCTGGCTCGAAGATTCGAAGAAACTAATCGCTCAGGCCGCGGCTGAGTCAGGCGGCGCACCAACGGTCGACGGCCCAGGGGTCGCAGGTCACTAACTAATCGGGTAATTTAGTAATTCGGTAATCCGAAAGGCTCCCCAAACTTGAGCAAAACTCTTCGCGTCGCAATTGTTGGTGCTGGCCCGGCTGGCATCTATGCAGGCAACATCTTGGCCAACAAGCACCCAGATGTGGCAATAGACCTTTTCGACACCCTGCCAGCGCCCTATGGTCTGATTCGTTACGGCGTTGCGCCAGACCACCCGCGAATCAAGGGCATTGTGAACTCGCTTCACGAAATGCTCAACGATGGCAAGATTCGCTTCTTCGGCAACGTTACTTTTGGCCGCGACTTGACCCTCGACGACATCAAAAAGCACTATCACGCGGTCATTTTTGCGACCGGTGCAATCAAGGATGCCCAGCTCACCATCCCAGGTGTTGACCTGGATGGAAGCTACGGCGCAGCCGACTTCGTTTCTTGGTTTGATGGGCACCCAGATGTGCCACGCACCTGGCCGCTTGAGGCGCAGCAGGTTGCGGTTCTTGGCAACGGCAACGTGGCTCTCGACGTGGCCCGCATGCTGGCCAAGCACGCCGATGATCTGTTGACCACCGACATCCCAGCCAATGTTTACGAGGGTCTAAAGGCCTCGCCGGTGACCGATGTTCACGTGTTTGGTCGCCGTGGCCCAGCCCAGATCAAGTTCACCCCAATCGAGCTTCGCGAACTTGGCGAAGTCGAAGACGTTGACATCGTTTTGTATGACGAAGATTTTCCGGATGGTTGGTTTGACGAAGACGCCGAAGGCGTGACCAACCAGCACAAGGTCATGGCTCGAGTAATCGAATCTTGGCGCGACCGCGAGCTAACCGGTGCAAGCCGCCGCCTGCACCTGCACTTCTTCTCGAGCCCAGCCGAAATAATTGGTGACGGCAACGGCAAGGTAGCCGGCATGAAGTTTGAGCGCACCGAACTAACCGAGAACGGCAATGTTCGCGGCACTGGTGTTTTTGTGAACTACCCGCTTCAGGCCGTTTATCGAGCCATCGGTTATTTTGGCAGCGAACTGCCAGAGGTGCCGTTCGACGACAAGTATGGCGTGATTCGCAACCAGGGCGGCCGAGTGGTTGACGAGGCTGGCAATCAGGTTGCCGGTCTCTATGCAACGGGCTGGATCAAGCGCGGCCCGGTTGGCCTAATTGGCCACACCAAGAGTGACGCAATGGAGACCATAGATAACCTAGTTGCCGATCTGGATTCATTAGTCGAACCTGCTCACGCCGAGCTTGACTCAATGATCAATGAGCTGAGCGCTCGCGGCGTTGAGTTCACCGACTGGGCTGGTTGGTTAAAGCTAAACCAGCACGAGCTTGCGCTTGGCGCGGCATTCGCGGGCGTTGAACGCGAACGCGTGAAGGTTGTTGCGCGCGATGAACAGGTTGCGATTTCGAACGCATAGAAAAAATCCCCCGAGAACCTCTCGGGGGATTTTTCTAATTACTTAGACTCTTCGTCTTCTTCGCCGTCTTCATCGTCGTAAAGATCGGCCCACTTGTCTTCGTATTCTGGCTCTGCATCAATGCCGGTTGCGTTGGTGCGAACAGGCTCGATGTGGCCGATCTCTTTTTCAAGCGCGTTTAGGTCGGTGTTTGGGCTGAAATATTTCAGCTCACGGGCAACCTTGGTGTGTTTTGCCTTTTGACGGCCACGCCCCATGGCGAGACCCCCTAACGTGCTCGGCCGCAAATGAATTGCGGGAAAGTTAAAGAAAACGTTGCAAGAGCAACTAAAAACCTGCGCCTATTTTAGCAGAATGCCAGCCAGCCACAGCCCAAGCGCTACCGCTGTGCAAATAGAGACCATGTTCAAACCGATGTTTGCTAGGCCCTGGGCGATTCTGCCGCGCCTAAAGAAATCGACAGTCTGACCAGCAAAGCTGCTGAAAGTCGAGAGACCGCCAGCCAATCCGACCGCCAAAATAGTCTGCAATTCGTTGCCGATGCCGCTGGCAGCAGCGCCAGCAAAGCCGGCTATCAGAGAGGCTACTGTGTTGGCGGCCAGGATACCCCAGGGCAAAGCACCAACCCAGCTTCCGACGACTAGTCGAAGTGCGGCTCCAAGGCCACCAGCAAGCATCACAGCCGCTGCGAGCATCAAGGTCGAATTCATTTGCGGCCCCGCTTCTTGGCCGCGCGCCTTGCCAGCCAGTAGGCGTCGAGGCCGAGGGCAATTTGGAGTGCAATTAGAGCGATGCCAGCTCCGCTGAGGTCTTCGGCTAGCACCAGCCATACGGCGACCCCGCTAAGTGTTGTGAAACCGCCAGCCAGGCCGGTCGACCAAAATGCCTTGCGCTCGGGGGTGTCAAAATAACAACTGCCGTTGAACCAGCCAAGGGCCGCAGCGCCAACAACGTTCACAATAAAAAGGCCGATGATTTGAACCGTTGAAGGTGAGGCATCAACGCCAAGATCGAGCGCCTCGGCCAATCCAACGCGCAGGCCGGTGCCGAGTGCCCCACCAGCGAAGGCGAGCAGTAGTAGGCGGCTGTTCAACGTCATGCTTTCTGGTTAGGCGTCGCCAGCTTTGGTTTCGGCAGCCACAGCTGCCTTCTTTGGCTTGCGGCCACCTAGGTTGAATGTGCTCAAGAGGCCCAAGAACAAGAATCCGGCTGCGGCATAACCGGTGGCTTTGACACCATCGGTAAAGCCGTCATTCGCAGCTGCCTGAACTTCATCGGCCACATTTTGCGGTGCGCCTTGCGAAAGCAAGAATTCGGTGATGCCGGGCAACGCCGCACCAGCCGAATCGACCACAGGAGTTGAGATTGCGGTCACAAACTCTTCTTGCTGGGCTGCGGTCAAGGTTTGCACGAACTCGGTTTCACGAATTCGCAACTCGGCCGAAGCCTGGGTGCTGGTGAACAAGATTGTGCCCAGCACGGCAATTCCGAGTGCCGAACCGATTTGGCGAACCGTGCTCTGTGAACCAGATGCCTGCCCGATTTTCTCAAGTGGCACGGCAACCATAATCACGCCGGTTAGCTGTGCGGTCGCAAAGCCGACACCGATTCCATAGAGCAATAGGAAGGGCGCGATTGGCCACCATCCTTGGCCGGTGTTTGCGAAAACAGCGATGCCGACAACGCCGATGAGTTCGAGCACCACGCCGGCACGCACCAGCTGCACGCCCGTGACTTTTGAGCCCAGGCCGCCAGCAATGCCAGATGCCAAGAACGCGCCACCAGCTAGCCAAAGAATGACCAAGCCAGATGAAATGGCACTTAGGCCCTCAACGTTTTGAAGCCAAAGCGGAATCGCAAATAGCAGACCAAATTCACCCATCGAGATGATGCCGGCCGCAATTGAACCGTTTCTAAAGCTGGCGATGTGAAACAGCCCTAGGTCTAGCAAAACGTTCTTGCCGGCTTTTTCGCGCGCGCGCTCCCACAGCACGAAAACCAAAATGAAAAACGCGGCGATAGCCAGCGAAACCGGAATGATCGAGATGCCATCGGTTGGCCAGATGAAGTCGCCGATGGTGAAGATGTTGGTGTCGCTTGCGTTCCACCAGCCATAAACGCGGCCTTCAATTAGACCGAAGACCAGGGTGATGAACATCACAAATGAGATCGCAGCGCCAACCAGGTCAAGCTTGCCAGCACGCTGTTCTTGCTTTGATTCGTTGACCCAGATTAGAAGGCCGATAACCACGATCAGGCCGAGCGGAGCATTAATGTTGAACGCCCAGCGCCAGCTAAAGTCGGTGGCCAGCCAGCCGCCAAGAACTGGGCCGATGGCCACCATTCCACCAATGGTCGAACCCCAAATCGCAAAAGCGATTCCGCGCTCTTTGCCCTGAAAGTTTGCATTAACCAGCGAGAGAGTGGTTGGCAGAACCATGGCGCCACCGATGCCCTGAACCACGCGGGCCAAAATCAACGTGGTGGCGTCGCCGCTGAGACCGGCCCAAACTGATGCCACAGTGAAAATCACCAAACCGATAACCAAAAGCTTGCGGCGGCCAATGCGGTCGGCAAGCGAACCCCAAATAAGCAGCAGCGAGGCAAAGACTAGAACGTAGCTCTCTTGCACCCACTGAACCTGAGATGAGGTCAACATCAAATCATTGATGATGTCTGGGAAAATCGTGTTGACAATGGTTCCGTCGATGATGACGAGCGAAATCGCCATCGAAATAAAGACAAGACCGATCCAACGGTTGCGGGTTTTAGGCATGTGCCAAGGCTACCCGACTCGGCCCAGTCGCCTGCGGTGGTGAAGGTTAACTAATTACCAATAACGCGCTGCCGCCCAGAGCAAACAGCACACCGATGGTTTGAGTTTGGGCCAGTTTTTCTTTCAAAAAGATGCGAGCCAAGATGATTGTGCCGAGCGGGTATAGGGCGGTCAGCACGCTCACCACTGTGAGCGAACCAATCCTAGAAGCGAGGATGAAAAATACGTTGGCGCTTGAGTCGAACAAGCCGGTGACCGCAACCGAGTACCAAAATTTGACCGGCACTTTTTCTTTAGGTTTGACGCTAGAGCCCGTCGTCGACGATTTCATCGCGTTCGCGGCTCGTTCTTTTCGGATGGCCTTGCCGAAGGCGAAGAGCACGAAGACACCAAGAATTGCAGCCGCGCTGCCGCGCAGCAGAATCACCGGTGCCAGGCCAGAGTCGGCCGGGGCTTGATCGAGGCAAATCAGAACTACGCCGATTCCGGCACCGGCGATTACCCCGAGAATCAACCCCTTAGGGCTTGGCAGGCGCACATCTTGGCCGGGCACAAAACCCACCAAAACCACCGCAACCAAAATTGCCGCTAGTGCTGCAAAACCCAGCCCAGAAAACCGGTCGCCCTGTGAGAAGCCAACGATGCTTGGCACGATTGCCGAAATCACCGCTGATAGTGGCGACACAACCGAAATGGGGCCAATGGCTAGCGAGGCATACAGTGCGCTCATTGCAATAGCCGAGGTGATGCCAGCCGCGGTGCCCCAAAACAGGGCTCCCGGGCTAAAGTCGGCGCCAACAAAAATGCTTAGTGTCAGCAGAAACGCCAAACCGATGGCACCCGAAGCAAACGTGACCGTGACCGGCCTGATTCGACGGCTAGCAATCGCGCCAAAAAAGTCCGCAAAGCCGTAAACCAGCGAGGTTGCAAAGCCGAGAATTATTGTGAGCACAGCGTTTAAAGTTCTGTCGAGTCTCTGTGGGTCGCTTAGTTCGCCTCAGTTGTGAATTAGATGGTCGAGGCGTCGATTACAAAGCGATAGCGAACGTCGCTGGCAACAACGCGGTCCCAGGCGGTGTCTACATCGGCGGCGTTCGAGGCATCAACCAATTCGATAGTTGAACCAATGCCGTGCTTGGCACAAAAGTCGAGCATCTCTTGGGTCTCTTTAATGCCACCGGTGTTCGAACCCGAAATAGAGCGACGCTGGGGCACAATGCTAAACGCGCCAAAGCTCTGCTTCTCAGGTGGCAGACCAACAAATACCAGAGAACCATCAACCTTCAAAAGCGAAAGCAGCTGGTTTACATCGATGTTTGCCGAGGTGGCGTTGACAATAAAGTCGAGCTTGCCGCCTAGGTCTTTGAAGGTTTGCTCATCGTTGATTGAGCGGTAGTCGGTTGCACCGTAGCTGAGCGCCTCATTGCGCTTACCGGTTGAGTGACCGAGCACATAGACCTCGGCGCCCATGGCTGCCGCCATTTTGACCGCGATGTGGCCCAGGCCTCCCATGCCAAGAATCGCTACCTTCTTGCCCGGGCCAGCGCCCCAGTGGGCGAGTGGGCTATAAACCGTGATGCCCGCGCATAGCAGGGGAGCAGATTCGGCTAGGTCGATGCCCTCTGGAATGTGCAATACATAGTCGGCTTTGGCAACAATTTCGCGGCTGTAGCCACCCATGGTTGGGGTGCCGTCGTATTCGCGACCGTTGTAGGTTTGCACGTTGCCCTTGAGACAGTAGTTTTCTTGACCGGCCTTGCAAGGCTCGCACTCGTTGCAGCTGTCGACGAAAGTGCCGATGCCAGCGCGGTCGCCGATCTTAAATTTGGTCACGTTGCTGCCGACCTCAACGATGTGGCCCGCAATTTCGTGCCCTGGAACCATCGGGAAAATGCCGTCGAACCATTCATTGCGAACCTGGTGAATGTCGCTGTGGCAGACTCCCGAATAGGCGACTTCGATGCGAACATCGTTTGGGCCAACGGCTCGGCGTTCGATGGTTTCTTTAGTGAATTTTGCACCCGGGGTGCTGGCGACCAATGCGCGGGAAGTAGTCATGTATTCAGACTAACGGGTGGTGGCTAGACGCGGGATTGAACCGCGGACCTAACGATTTTCAGTCGTTCGCTCTACCAACTGAGCTATCTAGCCTCAGCCGGAGAAAAAACTCTGGCTGAGCGGTTTACACCGCTGGCGATCCTGACGGGACTTGAACCCGCGACCTCCGCCGTGACAGGGCGGCGCGCTAACCAACTGCGCTACAGGACCTTACTTTTGGAACTTTGAACTACCTGCTTCATAGTGACCCCAACGGGATTCGAACCCGTGCTGCCGCCGTGAAAGGGCGGTGTCCTAGGCCTCTAAACGATGGGGCCTACAAAGCGGATACTTCATAGCAC
>JACCDN010310663.1_pt1 | contig 15397 bp, 15 predicted proteins | sample 7441691 | NCBI WGS metagenome assembly JACCDN01 (sample SAMN15323439, study PRJNA562643) | freshwater metagenome | isolation source: river surface water | place: USA:Blue River Watershed | collected 2017-08-16
GATTAGAGAGTTCAAAGATATTTGAAAAATTGATATGGATTTATTCAAAAATTTACTTCGATTTTAATGAATTTAGAATTTTGGGGAAAAAATTTGAATTATTGTTGGAATTCAACAGGCCCATTAAGTAAAGTAATAAAAACCCCAATCTATCAAAGAACTGATGGTACCAAATTTTATGATGAAGAACAAAAAAGAGAATCAAAATACACTTGTGGCACTAATTTGGATGGGGTGGAATATTATTATAATGATAAGAATCCATAGAATTAATCTGTTGCAGAAATAAGGAATCATTGCAAGAATAGCTCTATTGACCCATTCCTCACGTTTGAATCAACTTTAAACTAAAACATATAACTATAAAATTGATTCAAGCATTAAGAAGGGGTCAATAGAACCCTTGTTGCGGCATGCCGTGGAAGCTCTAAAACGAATCTATAAATATAATGAAAAACCAATTTTACAAATTATCCTTGGTTACCAACAAAGGCAGTAGCGATAACAGGCAATATCTAAATTTCATCAAGATTTGCGCCAAATCAGGTATTACCTCAGTGCAACTACGTGAAAAAAACCTGCCCTATGAATCTTTGCTAGAATTTGGCAAGATGCTTAAAGAAACTTTAGCACCTTTTAATATTGCATTGCTCATCAATGATAATGTAAATTTGGCCCTTGAGCTAGATGCTGATGGTGTACATTTGGGGCAAAGTGATGGTGATATTATGGCAGCTCGAAAAATTTTAGGTCCAAATAAAATCATCGGCCTTTCAATTAATTCAGAGGATCAGTTGCGTCAAGCAAATCTTTTACCGCTAAATTATGTCGGTTGTGGCGCGGTTTTTCCAACAAAAAATAAAGCAAATATTGTGGCAATTATCGGCGTAGAAGGTGTGAAAAAATTATCTATCATATCCAAGCATCCAATCATCGCAATTGGCGGAATAGATGAGTCTAGCGCTGCCAAAATTATGCAAGCAGGAGCAAATGGCATTGCTGCAATTGGAGTTTTTCACGATGCTTTAGACCCTGAAGCAACCACAAAAAACCTGCGTAACATTATTAATTTAGGAGGCAAATAATATGATTAATCAACTTAAAACCAAAATATCAGATTTAAGAAAATCTAAACCTTTGGTATTATGCCTTACCAATTACGTCACTATGGATTTTATGGCTAATAGCCTACTTGCGCTTGGAGCGGCACCGATAATGTCGGTTTGTGATGCAGAAATTGAAGAATTGATTAAAATAGCGCATGTCATCAATATCAATATTGGCACCTTAAATGATGAGTCAATTGCAAGATATTACAAAGCAGCTAAATTTGCTAAGCAGTATCATAAACCTTTAATCCTTGATCCAGTTGGCGCCGGGGCCAGCATGATACGCACTAAATGTGCCAGAGAATTAATGAAGGATGCTGATATAATTAGAGGTAATGCCAGTGAAATCATGGCGTTACTTGATGATCATAGTAAAACTCTTGGTGTTGAATCTTTAAACCCCACTAGCCAAGCCAAAGACCAAGCTAATATTTTAGCTAATAAATTTAACTGCACTGTTGTGATAAGTGGTGCAGAAGATTTTATTACTGATGGAAAAAGACAAGAATCTCTAAAGTTTGGCTCTCCTTTGATGCCTTTTATAACCGGAATGGGATGCACATTAACCGCGGTAATTGCCGCTTTTAGAGCCACAATAAATGATTCATTTGAAGCTGCAAAATATGCAACTAGCTATTTTGGCCTATGCGGCAATTTAGCCAATATAAAAGCAGATAAACCAGCAACATTTCGTAGCGCCTTCATTGACGAATTATACGCTGCAGATACTGAATCTATCTCAAAGATTTTTGATTTATATCATATAAGTGATTAAAATCAAATCCTGGTTAAAATTTTGATTTGTTACTTATACGAATAGCCGCAATTCATCTGACACTACAAAATTCAGTAGTGTCAGATTATATTACAGCTATTACATATTAGTTAGAAATGGAGGAAATTTGTGTTTCTCCTATACTAGCTCCTCTAGGACTTTTAGAGGGATCATTTGATCCTTGACTGTTTCGATCATCGTTTTCCTTGACTTTATAATCTGTACACAGTTCTTTTAATCCTTCAATTACCCTCTCTTCATCTTCAACGGATTCTAATTTCTCATCAAGAGTAATAATATCTTCTTCTAATAATTGGATTTTCTTATCTTTTTCCTCTAGAGCAAGTTCATGATCCAAAGCCTGTGATTCTGTTTGCTCTTTTAATTTTTGTAGCTCTTGTAGTACTTCTTGTAATTGGGAAGAGGTTTTTTCTTGTGATTCACTTTTATCAGCAAGATCAGCATCTTTTTGAACTGCTTGAGCCACAAGATCCCAATTTGCTTTTTGTAGATCTGACAAGTCTTTTTCCTTTAATCCTAGCTCCTCTCTTAGATTTGCGGTTTTTTTGTTTGCCTCTTCTAATTCTGAATTAGTTACTGCTTGTTGTAATTGTAATTCATGGTTCTGTCTTTCTAAATGCTTGATGCGAGCTTGCTCAGATGCGCTTATTGCAGAATATTCTTGACGTTGTTGCGTACATTGTTTCGTCATAGTCTGAAGTTGGTTACTAACTTCACGAAAGTCGTAGCGGAGTCGATTCATGTCCAAGTCGTCTCTATCCTTTACTCTTTGTAGGTCTGCGATTCTTATTAGTAATTCTGCATTAGCAGTTTCTAATTCTTTTTCTTTTGATGATCTAAACATAATTTATCAAGATTAATATCATTGTGAAATAAAAGGTAATTTTTTAATTCTAAAAATACCTAGAAATTCATATTATAAATAACTTTTTATTCTACAATAGTTAATTTATATTTATTATATATATTTAATAATTATCTATAATTTGTAGTTATTAATTTAATTAAAATATTTATTATGTTTCGTAAATTAATATTTTAGCTAATTTTATGGAATTGTTTGATTATGTTAATTAATGATAGATATTTTTGCGGAATAATGTTTTTGCCAATTATCCAATTATAGATTTCAAGGTCGTCTTGTTCTAAGAAATCTTGATAAATTATTAGCTCATCATCAGTCATTTGATTGAGGTTTTTTTTGGCGAAATCTCCGATTAAAAAGTCGGTTTCTTTGCATCCGCGGTGAACTGAGCGATAGATTAGTTTCTTTTTTAGAGACATTTATAATTTATAATTTTAATAATCTTGCTAATCTCTCAGCTCGCATTTTTTTAAAATCATCCCCGGCGTGATAAGATGAGCGGGTGAGGGGGCTGGATGAAACCATTAAAAAGCCCTTATTATAGGCCATTTTTTTTAGGAACTCAAATTCTTCCAGGCCTACGTAGCGATCAACTGGTGCGTGTCTTAGGGTGGGGCGTAGATATTGTCCGATAGTTATAAAATCAACATCGGCAGCTCTTAGATCATCCATTACTTGCAATACTTCTTCTTTGCTTTCGCCAAGTCCAAGCATGATGCCAGATTTAGTAAACATTGCAGGGTCAATTTCTTTTACTTTTTTTAATAGATAAAGTGAGTGAAAATAGCGTGCTCCTGGTCTGATTTTAGCGTAAAGACTTGGGACGGTTTCAATATTATGATTAAAAACATCGGGCTTAGCGCCAACCACGATTTCAATGGCACCATTTTTTCTTAAAAAATCGGGGGTGAGAATCTCAATAGTAGTATCGGGGCTATTTTTTCTGATTTTAGCAATTGAATCAGCAAAATGATTGGCGCCACCATCATCAAGATCGTCGCGATCAACTGAAGTAATAACGATATGATTAAGTCCTAATTTGCCAACAATTTCGCCTAATCTTTCTGGCTCATGAGGGTCTAATTGATCAGGCTTGCCGGTTTCGATATTACAAAATGAGCAGGCTCTGGTGCAAATTGAGCCTAAAATCATCACTGTTGCATGTTTTTGCGCCCAGCATTCGCCAATATTAGGGCAGGCCGCTTCTTCACAAACTGTGTTTAACTTATATTGATTAAGTAAATCTTTAGTTTGTTGATAGCCTTTGGAATTTGGCGCCTTTACCCTGATCCAATCAGGCTTTCTAATGATTGATTCTTTGGGGGTAAAATCAGCAAAACCGAGACTATCCTTATTATCAAGCTTAGCAATTTGACCATTAATTTTTTTATCTTCTCTAGTTTGTCGCATAATTTAAATAGTTTCACCGCTAACCACATATTTGGTCATTTCAGCAATATTGGTTGAGTGATCAGCTAATCTTTCAAAATTTTTAGCAATAAATAAAATATTGATGATATTTTTTACTTGCTGACAGCTAAAATTTTCTTTTTCTAAAATCCCAAAAAGTCCGCTATAGATTTGATCAATTTGATCGTCTTTTTTTAAGACCTCATCAGCTTTTAAAATATCTTGATCATTAAAAGCAACTACCGCATCCTTGACCATAATTTTGGCAATTTCAAGCATGGTTAATAGTGATTTTTTAACATCACTTTCAAAAGTTTTTTCGCCAATACGATCAATTTTTTTGATAATGCTTTTAGCTTGATCGCCGATTCTTTCAAGATTAGAGGCAACTTTTAATGATGATACGATGTAGCGTAAATCAACTGCCATTGGCTGGCGCATTGCAAGCATGGCGGTTACTTTTCTTTCAACTAAATGGTCGAGATTATTGATATGATAATCATGTTTGCTGATTTTTTCGAGATAACCGCTTTTATAATCATTAATTAATTCAGAAACCATATCAATTGAATCAATCACCATCAGCATCATATCATCTAAGGTGCCTGATATTGATTTTAGATCTTTATCATAAGATTTTACGGTATGTTCTTTAAGGCTCATGACTTTTTTAAAAAGTTAAATTGGAATTTAAAATAGCGATACTACACTTTTTTAACCAAAATATCAAGTAAAACAAATTACAAATATGAAAAATCTTTTAGTGATCGGCGCAGGCGGTAGAGAGCATGCAATTATTTTAAAATTTAAACAATCAGCAAATATTGCTAAAATCTATGCTTTGCCTGGAAATGCCGGCATTGCTGAATTAGCTGAATGTGTGACTGAAATTGCGGTTGCAAATCATGCTCAAATCATTGATTTTTGTCAAAGAAAAAAAATCGATCTGGTCTTTGTTGGCCCTGAGCAGCCTTTAGTTGAGGGTCTGGTTGATGATTTGATAAAAAATCAGATTAAGGTTTTTGGGCCTTCAAAATTTGCTGCCCAGCTTGAAGGATCAAAGGCTTTTATGAAAGAAATTTGCCATCAAAATAATATTCCAACTGCCAAATATCAGGTTTTTGAAGAGCGAAATTCAGCGCTTAATTATTGCAGGCAACTTGGTTTTCCATGCGTGATTAAGGCTGATGGTCTTGCTGCTGGTAAGGGGGTAGTAATTGTTAATGATGATAGTGAAGCAAAAAATACGTTAGCTGAATTTTTTGCCGGTAAATTCGGGGTAGCTGGTAAAAAAATTGTGATTGAAGAATTTTTAACTGGCCAGGAAGTCAGTTATTTTGCAATTTCAGATGGTAAGGATTTTATCTCTTTAGGCTCTGCCTGTGATCATAAAAAAGTCGGAGAAAATGAAACCGGTCCAAATACTGGCGGCATGGGTACTTTTAGCCCCGCTCCTTTTATTACTAAAGAAATTGAAATTGAGGTTATAAATAAGATTATCAAACCAACCATTGATGCAATGAGAGCGTTAGGCCATCCCTTTATTGGTATTTTATTTGCCGGATTAATTTTAACCAAGGACGGCCCAAAATTACTGGAATTTAACACCAGATTTGGCGATCCTGAAACTCAAGTTATTTTACCAAGAATTAAATCTGATTTTTTTGATCTGATCTCAGCTGCAATTACTGGTGAAATCAAAAATTTTAAAATTACTTTTGATCAGGATAAAAAATTAGTTGCAGTGGTTGTTGCTGCCAAAGGCTATCCTGATTCCTACCAAAAAGGCACTGAAATCAAAAATCTCTCATCACTAAAAAATCTCAAAGATCTAGAAATTCTCCATGCCGGTACCATTTTAAAAGACAATAAAATCCTAGCAAATGGCGGCCGAGTTTTAAATATTGTTGCCAGTGCCAATAATTTTAAAACTGCCAGAACCAAAGCCTACGAAGCCTTTAAAATGATTGATTGGCAAGATGGTTTTGTGCGTTATGATATTGCTAAAAAAGTTGAGGAAATGGTATAATGCCATATATGGCTTGCGGGAATTAAGTCTATTAACCACCACTGTCTGGTTTGCTACGTCGTTTATGCTCCTCGAGAGTGACGGATTTTGAGACATCGTCACTCTCGAGGAGCATAAACGACGTAGCAAACCAGTTTAATATTCGACTAATCTTGGATCATCTTCTAACCAGCCTGATTGGGAATATTTTTTCTATAGTCATCAATCATTGTTTTTTGCGCTTTAAATCTTATCAATTCCTTGCCGCCAAGTTTAATTCCTGGAGTAGATTTAACTTTTGACGGATTAATTTGAGAATTTTTATAAAGTAATTCAAAATGCAAATGCGCTCCTTTGGCAAGGCCGGTTTGGCCGATATAAGCAATAATATCGCCTTGCTTTACCTTTGATCCTTTATGAAATTTGCTTGAAAATTTGCTGGCATGGGCATAAGCGGTTTGATAATCAGGATTATGTTTAATTCTAACATAATTACCATAGCCGCCATTTGGGCCCATAAATACTATGGTGCCGGCCCCGGCGGCAAGTATTGGAGTGCCAATTGGGGCAGCAAAATCTACTCCCTTATGCATTCTGGTATAGCCAAGTATCGGGTGATTTCTCATGCCAAATTTTGAGGAGATTCGAGCACCATTGACTGGTGTTCTTAATAATGATTTTTTGGTACTATTACCGCTACCGTCAAAATATTGATTTTCACCATTAATTTTATGTAAATAAATATCGATATTTCTTTGGCCAAGCTGTAAAGAGGAAAATAATACATCACCATCTTTAACTTTTTTGCCTTCTTTAGTGTAAAAGCTTTCAACTAACATTTCAAATTTATCGCCTTCTTTAATATCGCGTTGAAAATCGACATCATAAGCATATAAGTTAATCATATTCATCATTGTGGTTTCTGAGATGCCAGCATTGGTGCCATCAACAAAAAGACTGTTGCTGATGGTGGTTGAATATTTCATGATATGCTTGATTAATTCATGCTTAATGATTTTAGCATGATATTGATTTTGATCATCTCTTTGAATATTAATTTCTGCTTCTGGTGATTTAGAAATAATTATTTGGTTAACAATAATTTGGCGAGCAATATCAGCCTCATTTGTGTCATTTTTGCTACCATCATAGCTAATATTTACCATATATTTGATTGTAATAGTATCGCCATCATTGATTAATCTCGGGCTATAGATTTTTTTCATCTCTTCTAATATTGCAAATGCATCTTGCTCACTAATGCCATTATTAATTAGAATTTTTAAGATGGCGTCACCACTTTTGACCTGATAATTAATGGTTTGTTGTTGTTTAAGATCAATTGTCTGATTACCGAGATTAATTTTAATTGGCTCTAAATTATTTCTAGCGGCTAATTCCTTTTGATCTTGAATAAAATTCTGCACATAACTAGCGCCTTTAAATAATAAGAAGCTAACAATTATTGAAATTGCAATTGGCTTAAATAAGCGATGTTCCAGGGTTTTATCAATAATATTAAGCAAAGATCTTAAATTGAGCCCTTTTATCTTTTTTAGCAAATTATTCATTTTTGGTCAGAGATTATATTTTAGAAAATGGATTACTTGCAAATTTGTATAACTTTGTTTAGATTACGAGAAAGAATATTGCAACTTTGCATCAAAACGAAATTAATATTTAAAATATCAATTTAAAAGACTATGCCGGTAAAAAAAATAAAAAACAAAATACAAAAAAATATTAAGAAAGATAATTTAAAAATAAATAAAAAAATTACTAAAATTGTCACATCGAAGTTGCAATCAAAAAAAAGCAAGCCGGTTAAAAAGGATGCGGTAAAAAAACCTTCTAAAAATATGGCAAATAAAAAGCCAAAAAAAGATGCGAAGAAAATTGTTAAAAAAAATACAATCAAGCCAGCAGTAAAACCAGTTAAAGTTAAAGATAAGGATAAAATATCCAAGCCGGTTAAAGATAAAGCAATTATCAGCCGCTCAAATAATAATGTTAAATCGGTAAGTGGCAAATCTGAAAAAGTCAGCTTCAAAGCCGGTGATTACGCAGTTTATCCGCCTCATGGGGTTGGAAAAATTACCGCAATTGATAAAACAATTATTGCCGGTCAAGAGTTTAAATGCTATTTAATGCATTTTGAAAGAGAGAAATTAATCATTAAAATTCCGGTTAATCAAGCCGATAAATCTGGCCTTAGAAGCTTGGCAACTAAAAGCCAGATTGATAAAGTATTTTCAATACTTAGAAGTGGGGTTAAAAAATTAAAAGGCATGTGGAGCAGAAGAGCTCAGGAATATGAAACTAAAATTAATTCTGGTGATATTATTTTATTGGCTGAAGTTTTAAGAGACTTAGCCCGTGATATTGAAGATGGTGAAAGATCTTACAGTGAAAGAATTATCTATGAAACTGCAATCTATCGATTAGCGATGGAATATTCAGTTGTGTATATGGTAGATTTTGAAGATGCTAAACAAAAAGTGGTTGCAACTGCTAAAGATAAAATCGGTTCTTTTGACCAAAAAGATAAGGAATTTGATGAATTTAAAATCATCGATGAAGATCCTGATTTATTAGAAGAGCTAGAGCATGATGAGGAAGAAGAAATTGATGATTTGGAAGAAGATGACGATGATATTGAATATGAAGAAGATGACGATGATGACGATTCGCCTAAAACCAGAAAATCCGGTAAGTGATCTGACTATGGAAAATGCTGAAGTTCTAAAGTTAGTTGCGGTTAAAAAGCATTTCGTATCAAGTTCAAAGCCAGTTGAAATCTTAAAAAATATTAATTTATCGGTTAAGAAATCAGAATTTATATCTTTAATTGGCCCTTCTGGTTCCGGCAAAACTACTTTAATTCAAATTGCCGGACTGCTTGACAATCCAAGCTCAGGCGCGGTTTTTGTCAATCAAACTGACATTAGCAACGCTAGTGATCATCAAAGAACCGAGTTAAGAAAAAATCACATCGGTTTTGTTTTTCAATTTCATCATTTATTGCCAGAATTTTCAGCACTTGAAAATGTTGCTCTGCCACTTTTAATCAAAGGCGTTAATAAAGAATTAGCATTAGCAGAAGCCGCAGAAATTCTAGCAAAAATTGACTTAAAAGATAAATTAAATTACCGCCCCTCAGAACTCTCCGGCGGCCAGCAACAGCGCGTTGCAATTGCTCGCGCAGTGATTACCAAACCATCACTTATTTTAGCCGATGAGCCAACCGGCAATCTCGACTCCACAATGTCATTAATAATTTTTGAATTACTAAAAGATCTCACCAAAAATCTCAATCTCGCCTGTTTGCTCGTTACTCATAATCTAGAATTAGCCAAAAAAACCGATTGCTCGATGATAATTAGAGATGGAGAAATAAAAATTATTTAAGAACTCTTCCCCTTCTCCTAAGAAGGGGAGAGGGGGAGTGAAAAACCGAGTTAAATGCCAACTGATTACTATCGTTAAATTAATCTTGAAAAATAATCATCAAGCTACTATATTAGAAGCGGTTGATACTTGGTTATCTTTACCTTTTTTAACAACAATCTCTAATGAGGGAAATTATGTCAGATTTTATCAGAACTAATAATAGCAGTTCTTTCGTGTCAAGAAGTGGTTCGGTAGCTTATGATACCGGGCTTAGGGAATATATGGGCAGTGTTTATAATTTTATGGCCATTGCCCTTGCAATATCAGGGTTGGTTGCCTATTTTATATCACAATCTCCAGAAATTATGAGAGCAATTTTTGGTACTCCGCTTTCTTGGTTATTTATGCTAGCCCCACTTGGATTTGTAATTTTCTTCGGTGCTAAAATCAATTCGATTTCTGCCGCTGCCGCCAAAAATTATCTCTGGATCTATGCTGGTCTGATGGGGGTCTCGCTATCTGGAATATTTATGATTTATACCGGGGCCAGTATTGCCAGGGTATTTTTCATTACCGCCTCAGTATTTGGCGCAATGAGTCTTTATGGCTATACTACTAAAAAAGATCTAACCGGCCTTGGATCTTTCATGATTATGGGCTTGATCGGTTTAATTATCTGTTCAATTGTAAATCTTTTTCTAAAAAGCTCAGCCTTTGAATTCGCTCTATCAGCAATCGGCCTTTTAATATTTGTTGGTCTAACCGCCTATGATGCGCAAAGAATCAAACAAATGTATTATTTAGCCTCTGATAAAGAAACCTCCTCTAAAATGGCGGTAATGGGTGCTTTAAGTCTTTATATGGATTTCATTAACCTATTCATATATATGCTACGCTTCTTTGGCGACCGTAAGTAATTAATAGTTTTTGTAAAGTTTTTGTTAAAGAGCCGTCTTAAAATAAAATTAAGACGGCTCTTTTTTATTAAAAATAATTTTTTAAATAACCACAGTAAAAATTGTTGATTTCTTATCCGTTAGACTATAACTTCTCGCCTTCGCTTTTTTTTGATTTAAATTAAAATTCATTTAATTTAAAATCATCTCTTTTTTTCCTTGGTAGCTCAGTGGTAGAGCAATTGGCTGTTAACCAATTGGTCGGGGGTTCGAATCCCTCCCAAGGAGCCACATCAAACTTTTCAAGTTTCTAACTTTCTCCATTTTCGGTTTTTGACACCCCTTGGAACCAGTGGTTTCAATGCTTCTCAAAATTACCTACCACTTGTTTCAGAGATTTTAGCCAAGTAGGTAGTTGGTTAAATTTGATGCTCATAAACTTTAAAATAAAAATTTTCTTAGCCTTTTTATAAAAAAATACCTCGTAAAGCGTTGATTTTACTGCATTCATCAAAGCCAAGTGGTTATGGAGATTTGGAGATATAGCTTGCTAAGCCTTGATTTATCTATATCTAAACATCTAAAGCACTTCTACTTCTTACAATCTTTTAGTAAGTTAAAACGATATAATTTTGTAAAAAATACCTTCAGCAACTCTATCCAATACTGAATCCGTAACTTTTTTATCGAACTTTTTTGACCGCCTGAGCGTTTTGCTGTTTCGAACTTTCACTATAAATTTTTTGACTTTTGGTATTTATAAGAATCAAAGACAAAATTGCATACGGTATAAGCACAATTGACAGCCAGCAATGCGTGATGCTCAAATGACTCACTTGATCGTGAGTGTCTTTTGCTCATTTTATTACTGATTGTTCCTATGGACATAACAATTTGTTCGAGAGAGCCAGAAATTTTAATAAACGCTTCTTGCAAAGTTTCGTCTTTGACTTTTGTTTTTAGATTTTGAGCTTCAAAGTTTAGTACCTTTTTGATTTCTCTAAACAATTTTCCTAAGTCTCCATTGCAACTATCATAACTTACATTTTGCTCTTCTAATATGTATTCAAAAACGCTCTCTACAAGACTTCTAGCATCTGAAATTGCGTCGTAGTACTTGTTCTGATCGATGTATTTTTTACAATCGTCAATATGCTCTATGATAAATTTTGAAGATATTTCTTTTTTTGCATCAAGGTTATTAACAAAACTCTGAGAAATAATTTTTGACGATGACTCTTTAATTTTAAATATTGGTTTATTTGAAATAGTATCAACCTGTTTCAGAAGGAAACCGTCTTTTGAGATAAATTTATTGATGTTTTCTACTACAATTTTTGCATCCTTTTCTCTCCTAATTTCTGGCGAAACCAAAAGCTCAACAAAAGAAAATATTTTACTTTGGGGTAGCTTGTTTAACTCCAAGATCTCTTTTACCAGGCCTGAATTATCTAGAAAGTGCCACTGATTGAATGAGTCAGTGTAAAACCAAGACCACTTATTGTAATGTTTTGTCCATGTTAAAGAAGGGATTAAGCTAATTTTTTCAGAGCTCCAAGCTATACAGCTTTCTTTAATTTTAAGTAAAAATTCTTCAGAATTTAATCTTCCATAAAGACTTATCTGATCTAAATAATCAAATAAATCTAATAATGTTAAATTGGTTATTTTTTTAGTTAGATTTGACTCACTTTCTAATAAAATTAGGTTTTCTAGTTCTAGATCGTAATAATCATGCAATATTCTTTCAGCCAGAGATATCAGCTCCTCAAGACTTTTATGATTTATTCTGCTTCTTATATAATTATTCTTACTTAAATAAGCTTCACTTTCCTCGCCCTTCTCCAGACCATAATTGGTGCATACTTTTGGTAAGTTGTAGGCCTTAATATCATACAAGCAGGATGATATAGCATTAACAAATTTTAATTTCTTTTCCCTAATATTTTTTATATTTTCCGAGTTGTGAACCACAATTTTTTTATAAATTAATCAAAGTTAAAAAGATTTTATGACCCTATAAATAAACTTCAGATCAGATTTCTAAGATAGAAAAAAGCACAGAAAAAACCTTTTTAATTTCTTCATCACCGAATTTGTTTAATATCTTTCCAAAATCTTGATCTTTAAAGGCTGAAGCTTCTTTTCCAAATTGTGCTTTGAATTCTGTTTTACAGTAATTTCTAAAAATTTTTAGATTCTTGAAATCAGAAGGTTTTTTAGGGTTTTTGCCCGCAAAATTTAACAACAAATACTCAGAGTTATATTCTATGAATTGCACAACATCTTTGCCCTTCTTTATGGCATCCGCTATTTTTTTAGAATCATCAAGATCTTTATCCAAAATAAAAAATTGCTTTTGATCCTTATATTGCTCTTTTATAAGTTCATATTTTTTCTTGAAAGAATTGATATCTGAAACACCATTCAATTTGCCATTAGATATGCCAGCGCTTGGAATTTGCACCTTATCGCTAAACTTGATATTGGAGTCATCAAATAGATCTTTGAATCTATTTTTTAAATACGCAAAAAGGTTATACTCAGTAGTTCCTTCGCTCACCAATAAATGATATACCTGAAATATCTTCTTTTTAGTCATAAACCTATAAGAGATTGTTTATAACTCGGTTAAAATCAATAGTATCAGGAACGCCTCCTAGCGAGCCTAAGCGATAGATTCTTTTTATATTATCTCGCTCTTTCACATCGAAATCCGAGACCTTAGTTGCAATGATGTTGCCTTTCTTTTTCTCTAAGATGTGCGCTTGATCGTTTTGAAGTAAATCAAAAGTTTCATGATTATGCGATGAGAAGAAAATTTGGGCGTTGTTTTTGTTTATGTCTTTATCTTTAAAAAGATTAAGAATCGCCATTTCCATATCAGAATGGTAGTATTTGCTGGTTTCATCATAAACAACAATACCACCATTTTTTATAATTCGAAGAATTTCGCTGATGTAAGATATAATTTCTCTAGTTCCAGCAGACATCTCTGGCACAGGAAGTTCTTTGTAAAAGTCTTTATATTTAGCCTCAAATCTAAAAGAATTATTGTCCTTTTTTTCTATAACTAGCTCATCAAAAGAAGGCTCAAAATATTTTACTACAGAATTAACCTTATTAATCTTTTCTTGTTGACCTGTTTGTGTATCATTTAAATAACTAAGCGCAAAAGCAAACAATCCGCTTATGTTATTTTGTCCCATTTGAACAGATCTTTTGTCGGTTATAAAACAAATCTTAGTTTGTATTTGTTTAAGTTCAGAAATTCCTATTTCTTGTTTAATATTTCCAAACACAGAAAGATCAGAACTATCATCTAAAACAACGGAAAGAAACGACGATTGCGATGGCGCTACAATATTTTGAGAAATAGATACTAATTTCTTCTTTATGCTATTTTCGAATGAAACTTTGTGATTTTTTCTGCTAAAAATATTTTTACTATTTTTATCCAAAACTTCTTCAGAAATTTCTCGACCTTCATTTTTAATAGAAACGAAGTATCTATACTTATTTTTATCAATAACAAAATCCATTTCCAACTTGGTTGGTTTTGATTTCATATCTTCGCTAAAATTAGGAAGAGCCATCACAATATCTTGTTTGATTTTTACTCCATTAACGACAATAAATTCCTGATTTTTTGCCAAAATAATTCTGATAATCGTATCAATAACATGTAATATTGTACTCTTGCCAGAAGCATTAGCTCCATAAAAACCAGAAATCAAAGATACTCTTTCTTTTCCAAAATTTGCGTAACCAATTTTATTTTTCTTTCCACCTTCGGTAAAAAAAACTTCTACAGGATCTTTGATTCCATAAAAATTACTTGCTTTGATTCTTGTTATTAACATAGTTTTATAGTTAAAAAAGACATTATTTTGTAATAGTAAACACTTAATCTAGCTTTTAAGATTAAATAATCAAGCACTTTTGACGAAAAAGTGTCATTTTTATATTAATGTTAAAATATTATTACAAGAATCAATAGATGTTTCAAAAACTAACTTCTAAATAAAACGGAGAAAGTTAGTAAAAGGCATCATCCGCCCGCACGGTTAAAAAATCTCGAAATAGAAGACCAAGTCCTTAATCTATATTTATCAAGGCCCTAGACCACTTGGAGAAAAGTTCAAAAAGGACACCCCCGCGGAGCCATCTATCCTTTCGCTAACCCTCAAAAACAGGGTTAATTCCCCAATTCAAATACCCCTCACAACCCCATTATTAGCGGGTTTTCAGCGTTTTCATTTTTTGGGTACCACTTGTTTATTTTATCTCCATTTTTCTGATTTTGGGGGTATAAATGCGGATAAATTCTCTCCTTCTCTCCCCTACCACTTGGCTACGGAGATTTAAAACAACCCTTATTTTGCTGGGTTCACAAAAAAATCACAAACTTTTGCGACCGCATAGCGATTAAAAAGTGCGAACTTGGTTTATTTACAACTGGTATTTAACCAACCCCCAGTTGGGGAGTAGAGTTTTAGGGAGTTGGTTTGGTTAGAGATGTGGTCGGGTGGCGGTTAAAAGTTTCTAACTTTTTTACTTAGATCCAAATATCTGGCTGGCTATTACAATCCCAATATCTTTGCTTTGTATCAACTTAATTTTTTCTGACATATATCCATTGTAATCATTTGGAATCAACTTCTTTAATAAAACCCATGACTCTATTACAAAATGAACATATTCTCTACTTAGATTGTTAGGGTTGTAGAAAAAATTTGTTAAGAATAAGGTCCAGTTTATCTTATACCAAAGTTCATCTATAATACAACATAACTAACTCCACAAACACTCTTAATAATTTCCGAATTTAAACTACTAACAAATTTACAAACCGCCTTTTCTAATTGTGGCAAAGTTTTATAAATTCTGTTTTTGATAGTACGGTCTTTGATATATTGCCAA
>JACCDN010898788.1_pt1 | contig 15395 bp, 11 predicted proteins | sample 7441691 | NCBI WGS metagenome assembly JACCDN01 (sample SAMN15323439, study PRJNA562643) | freshwater metagenome | isolation source: river surface water | place: USA:Blue River Watershed | collected 2017-08-16
GACATGGGTGAAGGCAAGCGACATTTTTGTCAGTTGTGAGCACGGAGGAATGAAGCAGAACGGGTCGTTGTGGAAGTCCGTTGTCGACATATTGGGAGTCTCACCGAAGAACATCGTTCACGTTGGTGATCACCGAATTCCCGATGGTACGGAGCCATCAAAACTAGGAATTCATTGCTACATCGACTCGCGTAGTTCCCAATGGCATCGTCATTCTTTGAATACAACACCAGCAGTTTTGCCGTTCTCTCGAATTGAAGCCTCGCAGCGCGATGCAGAGTATGAATGGCCACAAGACGTGTCTCGTCGTCTCGGCGGTGGAGTAGTGGCAATGATGGTGGCGGCACAACTTAAGGATTGTGTTCAGGCGGTGCGCACACGCAACATTGCGGGACTTCACTTTGCGGCGCGCGATGGATGGATGGCTCACCAAGCGTGGACCACGGTGCGGGACCAATGGGCAGATCTGCCAGAAGCTTCGTATGTGTCGTTCTCGCGGTCGGTGATAGGTCGCGCAAATATTCGCACTGTTGATGATGACGTTGCCATCAGATTCATAGATGAACATGAAGTGTTGACGCCACAACGGTTGTCCCAGCGTTTCGGATGCGCAATTGCTACATCTTTGTCGAAAGACGAGGTCATTGATGCTGTGACCGCACGTCAGATGTTGATTGAGAACGGCGATGCCGTGGTGATGGCATCAACTGCACTACGTCAACGCGTGGTGGGTCATTTGCGAGCAAACGGACTTCTCACACCGGGACATCACATTGTTGTCGACCTCGGCTGGCGAGGATCCACCATGGCCGACCTAGCGCAGATTGTGGTAGAAGAGACCAGCGGTGCCACCACCATTGAAGGAAGATTCCTTGGGTTGTATTGGGACGCCACTATGAATCGTGTTCGTTTGCCACTGCACGGTTATGCAATGGACGACCTGGGTTCTCTTAACAACAACATTCGTCTTCTTGGTGCTGTGCGGTTTTTCGAATTCCTTGTCACTGCACCTCATGAATCAGTTGTTGATTTTCACGGATCAGAAAAGAATTTTGCGCCGATCTATTCACGTAGTGGTGGTGATTCGTTTACGGAGAATTCCTTTATCTCCGAGGTGTTGGCATCTGGCGTTGAATCTGCAGTGGAAATCGTTCTGGGAACACATCGATCTGGTGTCTCGTTTGAAGACATCACGCCAGAGTCTGTGTGGGCCGCAATGATGCAAGTGGCACATACACCTCGCACGGAAGAACTCGATGACTTGAAAGAACATGTTCATGTTGCGTCGGTGGATCATGTCGATGCCGGACTGCCGCTATTGGCACCCGCACCACGGTGGTCGTCGACACTTCCTGTTCAGTGGTACTCGCGCATTTATGACGACACAATGAAGACTCGCTGGTTTCAAGGCTCATTACGCGAATGGGAACGTCATGAGTCATCGCGTGATTTCGCCAACGGCGTCATGCGGTTGTGGCCCTTCATGGGGCCAGTGTGGTGCGACACACCGTAGGGTGTGTGCGTGATTATTGACATTCAGTTCAATCAGGGATCTGCTTCCTGGCCCGCACTACGTGAGGGTGTTCTCGCTGCAGAAGAGGCTGGATTTTCCGCAGTGTGGAATCTCGACCATTTCTCGGGCACCATGTTCAACAGCGACTCAATGATGGAATGCTTCACCAGTCTCACAGCGTGGGCAACTGTTACATCGCGCATCAACGTGGGAACTCTGGTGACGAATATCAATAATCGTCACCCAGGATTGTTGGCCAACATCGTCAGTACTGTGCAAGACATCTCGAACGGCAGATTGTTGCTTGGTGTTGGTGCGGGAACATCGCCTAATAGTCCGTACGGAGCAGAACAACGAGCGCTGAACATGGACGTTCTCACGCCAATGTCTGCGCGCCATGAGCGCTTATTGGAGAACATTGCTGTCATGCGCAATATTTGGGCGCACGATAGAGACGACTCCTTCGTTGGTTTTCCGCGGCCATTGCAAGAGCCGCCCATCATTGTTGGTGTAAATAGCCTGGGTCTTGCCGCACTAGCGGGACAACACTTTGACGGTGTGAATACTCGCTTCAATCACCCTCAACGTGCTGAGTTAATTGCTGCTGCAAAAAAAGCTCATTCTGGAGATTCTTTTGATGTATCGGTGTGGTCTCCGTTTGTTCCAGAGTATGCAGACCCCGAGCATCCGTTTCACAAAGAACTTGTAGCAGACGGTGTCACTCGCTTAATCATGTTTGACCACGGTGCTCCACATTTGGAGACCATAGAGAAAACGCGTCGTTACTTGGCCTGAACGAACACGGGTACGTCGTTGGCAACACGCCAACGAACGGCCTTCATCATGATGAAGATCATCATGGGAATTGTGAAGTAGTTAATGACGGACATGATCACATCGTCCAGCATCCAGCCGTACACCATCCACGATGCCGCAGACATAATGGTCATTAACCAGCTCACCACTGAAATCCCGTGCAAGTTCTCGGTCTTGATGACGTGAACTACTTGTGGCATGAGTGATGTGACACTGACTGTTGTTGCCATCCAGCCCACCACGGAAGGCGATACCGGGATGGTGATGAGGAGTAGTGCGCCAAGTGCAGCAGCAAATTTTGCCATCAATGCGATGCTCATACTCTTGTGTCTGTACAGCACGCTGATGATGATGATTTGTGCGGTAATGAATTGTCCATTTGAGATCCAAATGGCATCGCGACTCATGGAAATGCCATAGGTGAACCACAATGCAGAACCCACTAAACCGTGGGCAATGCTGAATGGCGAAATGCCATGTGATGTGTCATGACGCACCATTCTCCACACTTGGGGCCATACAAAGATGAGGCTGGTGAACGTGCACCACACGCCCATGATGGTGTTCATTATTTAACGACGATGTTGACGGTGCGGCCACGAACCACAATTGTCTTGAGCGGTGTCTTGCCCTCAAGTGCGGCAACAACGTTCTCAAGTGCCATGGCGGCGGCAATGTGTGCGTCGTCATCTGCGTCGGGTGCAATAGAGATACGACCACGAACTTTTCCATTGACCTGCACTGGAACCTCGATTGCAGATTCCACCAACAAGGCTGGGTTTGCCACGGGGAACGGAACATAGGTGACGGTGCTGGTGTGACCGAGCCTGTGCCAGAGTTCTTCGGCCAAGTGAGGACACAACGGTGACAGCATTTGAACAAGTGGTTCCACCAATGATCGCGGCGAGGTGCCGGTAGCAGTGGTGTGTTGAGTGAGTGCGTTGTTGAACTCAATCAGCTTGGCAATCACTGTGTTGAATCGAAGGCCAGACATGTCTGCTTCAACTCCTGCAATGGTGCGGTGAAGGTGACGCAGCAATTCTTCTGGCGCAACGTCGTCGGTGACTGCTAGTTCGCCCGTGTCTTCGTTAACGATGTTTCGCCACAAACGCTGAAGGAAGCGTTGCATTCCAACAACATCACGCGTGTTCCAAGGGCGACTTGCATCAAGGGGCCCCATGGCCATTTCGTACAAACGGAATGTGTCTGCACCAAACTCTTCATACATCTCATCTGGAGTAACAACGTTCTTGAGGCTCTTACCCATTTTCCCGTACTCGCGGGCAACCGATTCGCCATTCCAGAGATAGCGGCCGTCTTCTTCCACTACCTCTGTTGCCGGAACTGTTTGTCCGCGAGCATCGCGATATGCATATGCCTGGATGTAGCCCTGATTGAACAAACGATGGAAGGGCTCCTCGCTGCTTACATGGCCAAGGTCGAACAACACTTTGTGCCAGAAGCGCGCGTACAACAAGTGAAGAACTGCATGCTCAACGCCACCAACATAAAGATCAACACCACCGGTGTGTCCTTCGCCTTGTGGCCCCATCCAGTAGCGCTCTACCTCGGGGTCAATGAACGCTTCGGTATTGGTGGGGTCGAGATAGCGCATCTCATACCAACATGACCCTGCCCACTGTGGCATTACATTGACTTCGCGCTTGTATTCGCGTGGTCCGTCTCCGAGATCGAGAGTGACGGTGGTCCACTCCTTCACACGTGCAAGTGGGGGAATGGGATCACTGTTCGCATCGTTCGGATCGAGAGCAGTTGGTTTGAAGTCGGCAAGCTCTGGCAACAGCACTGGAAGCGCAGATTCTGGAACAGCGTGAGCATTCCCGTGTTCGTCATAGACAATGGGGAATGGTTCACCCCAGTAGCGCTGACGCGAGAACAGCCAGTCGCGCAAGCGATACGTGGTGGTCGCTGTGCCGTGACCATTGCGTTCAAGCCACTCGTTGGTTTTGGCTTTTGCCTCTGCAATTGAGGTGAGTCCGTTGAGGTTTAACGAATCATTTGCCGAGTCGATGTATTCGCCATCGCCATCGAATGCTTGAGGCCATGTGCTGCAATCTTTTGAGGGAGCAATGTTGTGCTGTTCAAACCACGACGCGGGTGGCATGGCAGTTGCGATGATGGGCAAGTTGTAAGCGCGAGCAAATTCAAAGTCGCGTTGGTCACCGCTAGGAACGGCCATGATGGCGCCGGTTCCGTAACCCATTAAGACATAGTCGGCAAGGTAGATGGGAATCTGTGCGTTAGAGACTGGGTTTGTGGCGTATGAGCCAGTGAAGACACCTGTCTTTTGCTTTGAATCGTCTTGACGTTCTTCGTCACCTTTTGCAGCAGCCACTCGTTGGTATTCAGTGACTGCGGCACGCGCATCGTTGGTGGTGAGAGATTCCACCAACGGATGTTCTGGTGACAGCACCATGAAGGTGGCGCCAAACAATGTGTCTGGTCGAGTGGTGAACACTTCAAGCGGACCTGCAGGTGATGCAAAAGTGACTCGTGCACCATCGCTTCGACCGATCCAGTTGCGTTGCATCAACTTGATGGGCTCTGGCCAATCGAGACGATCGAGGTCGTCAATGAGGCGATCTGCGTACGACGTGATACGCATCATCCACTGGCGCATGTTTCGCTTGAACACCGGATAGTTGCCGATGTCGCTTCGACCATCAGCAGTGACTTCCTCGTTAGCAAGAATGGTGCCAAGGCCAGGACACCAGTTCACGGGTGCATCTGTGAGATACGCCAAACGATGCGAATCGATGTAGTCGTGACGTTCCTGTGGTGACATGGTGGCCCATGTGCGGCCGTCTGAGATGTGGTGAGTGCCGGCTTCGCATTCTGCAACTAGTTCTTCAATACGACGAGCGCGTCCTTGTGTTGTGTCGTACCACGCGCCGTGCACTTGTAAGAAGATCCACTGCGTCCATTTGTAGAACGCTTCATCGGTAGTGCTGACGCTGCGGCGGGCATCGTGACCAAGTCCGAGTCGACGCAGTTGACGACGCATGTTCGCAATGTTCGATTCAGTGTTAATACGCGGATGAACACCTGTGGTGATGGCGTGCTGTTCTGCGGGTAATCCGAAACTGTCGTAGCCAAGTGTGTGTAGAACGTTGAAGCCCTTCATGCGCTTGAAGCGCGCGTACACGTCTGTGCCGATGTAACCGAGTGGGTGACCAACATGAAGTCCCGCACCAGACGGGTAGGGGAACATGTCGAGAATGAATGCCTTTGGCTTCCCCGCCAACTTGTCGAGATCTTTCAACGGTCCGGCCGGATTTGGCGCGTTGTAGGTGCCCTCAGTTTCCCACGTGTCTTGCCAGCGGGACTCAATATCGGCTGCTAATCGCGCCGAATATCGAAAAGGAGGAAAATTTGTTGCGCCAGCAGTGGGGGGCGTCGCCGATTCAGTCATGGTTGTGCCATTCTAGATGGCGTGTCTAAGCAACGCCCAAGGTCGGGTCGCCGTCAGCCCAAGGGTGGTTCCTCACACGGATATCCCCGTACCGCTCGTTTGTCAGAAGTCTTGCGTGAGGTCATTGCCGATGAACTCACCAAAATTGATGATGAGCGCCTCGATTTGGTGACGGTCACTGCCATTGACGTTGACCCCGAGATGAACCGAGCAATCGTGTACTTCGACTCGATGTTTGGTGAAGAGGGTGATGAAGGCGTTATTGAAGCCATGAACGAGCATCGTGCGCGCATTCAAGCATCTATCAATCGACAAATGCATGCTCGCAAGACGCCGATTCTTTCCTTCAAGCCAGACGAAGTTATTCGTAGTGCTGCACGAATTGAGGAATTGCTTCGTCGCCAACCCGACACATCACCAATCGTCCCTGACGACGAAGAGTAAGTCGTGGCGCGTCGCCGACCACCAACGGTGCACGGGCTGGTGTTGCTAGACAAACCAGCAGGTATGACAAGCCATGATGCGGTGTATCGCTTGCGTAAGCACTTTGGTGAAAAGCGAATTGGGCACGCTGGCACACTCGATCCGGACGCAACTGGACTACTTGTTATCGGAGTTGGCAACGGCACTCGATTGATTCGATTCATGGGCGACATGGACAAAACGTATTCGTGCGAAATCGTGTTTGGGTCGGAGACCGACACGCTGGATGACTCTGGAGTTGTTACGCGCACTCACGAGATGGCAGCGCCAACGCTCGATCAAGTGAAGAACGTGATTGCTGAGAAATTCATTGGCGACATTCTGCAGGTTCCGCCCATGGTGTCTGCGTTGAAAGTGGATGGAGTGCGATTGCATCAACTTGCCCGAGAGGGAAGAGAGATTGAACGTGAAGCTCGCCCCATCACTGTTTATTCTTTCGAAGTAGAGCCAACAGATAATCCCATGGTGATTCGCGCCGTAGTTCGGTGCGGCGGCGGCACATACATTCGCTCGCTTGGCGCAGACCTTGGAACTGCACTTGGTGGTGGCGCACATATTCGCACGTTGCGACGGCACTCGTCAGGGCCGTATTCCTTGGATGAATCGTGCACATTGGACGACCCTGTTCTTCTTCCAGTTGGCGAAGCGGTACGCGCACTGGAGTCGCATGTGCTCACCGAAGCTGAGATTGATGATGTTCTTTATGGGCGAGTGCGTGACGCATGGGACGGCGATGGTCCGTGGGCTGCCACCAACGCAGATGGTGAATTGATTGCTGTGTTCGAATTATGGAAAGACCGCATCGCCAAACCAACGGTGGTGTTTGGCGGGAGATAGCGTTACGCCCCGTGCGCGTTATCACCGATCTCTCCGTGAGCCCGTGGCCGGGACAACGGGCTGTTGTCACCATTGGCGCATACGACGGTGTTCATCTTGGACATCGTGCCGTGATTCGTCAGGTTCGTGATCGCGCAGCAGAACTTGGTGCGCTCAGTGTTGTTGTCACATTCGACCGACATCCCGCCAGCGTTGTTCGTCCAGATGCAGCGCCACGACTTTTAACCACGCCAGAGCAGAAGATTGAACTGTTATCCCAGACGGGTGTTGATGCTGTTGTGGTGGTTCCATTTAGTGCAGAGCAAGCAAAAGAAACTCCGGTTGATTTTGTGACACGGGTTTTAGTTGATGCGTTGCATGTGCAGGCAGTGATTGTTGGTTCAGATTTTCATTTCGGACATATGCGTCAAGGAAACGTCACGTTGTTGCGAGAGATGGGTGAACGGCACGACTTTACGTGTGAGCCAATTGTGTTGGTGCCTCGTGCGGACGGCGTAAACGAGCCAGTCAGTTCCACCGCAATTCGACGCGCGTTAGCTGGCGGCGAGATAGACAGCGCAACTCGAATGCTTGGTCGTGCGCACGAAGTTCGCGGTGTGGTCATTGAAGGTGACCAGCGTGGACGCACCATTGGTTTCCCCACAGCAAACGTAAACATTCCAGCGGGAATGTGCCTGCCAGCCGATGGTGTGTATGCAGGTATATACAGGCGCCCCGACGGAACTGAACATTCGTGTGCTATCAACTTGGGTCGACGCCCAACGTTTTATGCCAACCAGGATTATTCATTACTTGAGGCATACCTTCTTGATTTCACCGGTGATCTGTATGGCGAAGATGCAGCGGTGCAGTTTGTTGCATTTCTCCGAAGCGAAAAACAATTCGGTGGTCTTGACGAATTGAAAGACCAGTTAGTCAAAGATATTGAAAGTGCGCGTGCAGCAGTGTTGGCGCGACGCAGTAACTAAGCAACGCCACCTGGTTCTAACAACTTGTACGCAGTGTTGCGCTGTGCAAGTTGTCGACGCAACGGAGCCACCACTTCGCTGAAACGGCCTTCTGTCATTGCCTGGCCATGATTTGCACCAGCAGCTCGCGAGATGTTCTCGTCCATCAAGGTTCCGCCAAGGTCGTTGCAGCCTGCTTGTAGCAATTGTGCAGTTCCGTGGGTTCCAATTTTCACCCAACTTGCTTGCACGTTGTCTATGAGGCCGTCATAGAAGATTCGTCCGATGGCATGCATGAGGATTGTTTCTCTAAACGTTGGACCACGACGTGACTTGCGCTGCAAATAAATTGGCGATGCCATGTGAACGAATGGCAATGGAATGAATTCGGTGAAGCCACCGGTTTCTTTCTGTAGATCTCGTGTCACCATCATGTGTTTTGCCCAGGCATCGGGGTGTTCCACACTGCCGTACATGATGGTGATGTTGGAGTGAAGCCCAATGGAATGTGCTTGACGATGGCACTCCAGCCATTCCTCTGTATTTACTTTGTCTGAACACAAAATGGCTCGCACGTCATCATCCAGAATTTCTGCAGCAGTTCCTGGTAGCGACGCAAGGCCGGCTTCCTTTAGGCGAAGCAGATAATCACGGAGTGATTCACCATTGCGGTGTGCTCCTTCTGTTACCTCAAGTGCAGTGAAGCCGTGCACGTGCATGTCTGGAACTGCAGCTTTCACGGCGCGTGTGACATCGATGTAGTAGTCGCCGTCAAAGTCCGGATGAATTCCGCCTTGCAGAGTTACTTCGGTGGCACCAAGATCCCATGCTTCACGAGCGCGCTCTGCGATGTCGTCAAGCGTTAGTAGATACGGAGTGCCACGAAGGTTCAGTGATAGTGGACCTTTTGAAAAACCACAGAACTTGCACTTATACGTGCACACGTTGGTGTAGTTGATGTTGCGGTTGTGCACCCACGTGACAACGTTGCCCACTGCATTAAAGCGCAATTCGTCGGCGTAGTCGGCAATGAATCCCACCTCTGGTCCGCGTGCACGGAACAGGTCAATCACTTCTTGTTCGCCGAGTTCTTGACCGCTGCGATGCCCTTCGATGATTTCTGCAATTCGCCCGCGTGCAAAAGGGCGTGGATGTGGAACCAACGACATGGGCTTCACGTTTGAACCTGAGTACCACTGTGTTGATTTGTGGCCAACGAGAACTACTTCTGCACCATCGTGAACAACATCTGCTGCCGTGACTTTCTCTGGCCAGATTGCACCCGGGTCGTCACGGCCGACGCCTTCGGCATCGGTGCGATCCATAACAGGGAAGTGCAAGTTTGTGTCCAGCCATTTCTCTGGAGCTGTTGCGAACTCGGGATAAATGGTGAGACGTGGCGCAAGTGCAAAACCACGATCTTCTGTGACATCGCGCAAGCGATCAAGCGCCGGCCATGGACGCTCTGGATTGACATGGTCTGCCGTCACAGGTGACACGCCACCCCAGTCATCAATGCCTGCATCAAGCAGCACGCCGAAATCATCGGAAAGGTTTGGTGGTGCTTGCAGATGAACATCGGGCGGAAGAATCAAACGCGCAACAGCGATGGACCACAGATATTCGTCTTCTGGGCACGGCCGTGCTTTGTGCATTGCCGTTCCAGCTTTTGGCAAGAAGTTTTGAACAATGATTTCTTGTAGATGGCCATAACGCACGTGGGATGCGGCAAGTAATGCCAATGCGTCTAACCGGTCGCGACGGTTCTCACCAATGCCGACGAGAATTCCCGATGTAAAGGGAATGGCAAGTTCGCCAGCAAGACACAATGTGTCAATACGGCGCTGTGGTTCTTTGTCTGGTGCGCCACGATGACATTCCAAATCGTCTCGCAACGATTCCAACATCATTCCTTGCGACGGTGAAACTCGACGGAGCATTGCCAACTCGTCTTCGTACAAAGCGCCAGCATTTGCGTGTGGCAATAAGCCGGTTTCTTTCAGAACAAGTTCGGCCATGTCGTGCAAGTAATGCACGGTGGAGTCGTAACCGTTCTCGCGCAGCCATGTTGCGGCGACGTCGTAACGAAGTTCGGGCCGTTCACCCAACGTGAACAACGCTTCGTGACAACCTTGTCGGGCACCTTGACGAGCAATTGCCAGAATGTCTTCTGCCAACAGATATGGCTTTTCCAATCGAGCAGGTGGTTGGGCAAACGTGCAGTACCCACACTTGTCGCGGCACAACATGGTGAGAGGAATGAAGACTTTTGGCGAGAACGTAATTCGTGTGCCGTGTGCGGCATCGCGAATGGTGCGTGCACGAGACATGACGTCATCGAGTGGTGCATTCTCAAGATCGGACAGGAAGTCCGGAGAGAACGGGAGTGACGAAAGAAGTTCGTCGCGAGAGAACTGGCGCAACAAGACAACACCTTTCAGGCGAGTACGGACGGATGAGTTTTGCCAGTGCCGGTCGAACGCCTGAGGGCGAGTTAGAAAGTGCCTCCACGCGGTCGTGTTGACCGAGCAGTCATATCTTATGCCTCGAGGTCGGTGGAATCTGCGTTGGAGATGGCTTCAAACATGGCCGACACGTTGTGGCTGGTCATGGGGACACGATGGCCCGTGCGGCTTATGAAGCTGAGTTGAACGCCGGTGGCGGGGTCGACAGCGGCAAACACCTGCTCGTGCCCTTCGTTGTCCACCACGATGTCAGTAAGGCGGGGGATTCCAGCAGAGTCAAGAGCATCTCGCGTGATACCGGCATTAAAGACTTCAATGGCGATGTGCTGAACACCAGAACCGTGTTCAGAGAGACGGCGATGAACTGCTGGATTGTGATTGGGTCCAACCAGAACAACGGTGACGCCACCAGCCACAGCATTGATCACTTCCGAATCATCTGTTGAAGAAGTGGTGAAGCCAAGTCCGTTAAAAAATTCGCGAGCAGCCTCTACATCTGCAACAGCGACAACAACGTGGTCAATGCGCACAGCAACAGTGTCAAGTTCGCTACGTGTGCGAGCACCTGCATCTTTTGTAGGTGTTGGTTCGGTGCGTGATTCGGCGGCTTCAATGCGATGCGTCTCGGACAACAAGGTACGAAACAGTTGTTCTGCAAAATCTGCATCGACACCTGCGTCAATGGCCCACTGGCGTCGCGTTTGCAATACGTCGCGCACACGTTGCGGCTGAATAATGGAATCGCCGGAATGTCCTTTAGTTTCTGCCACTTCGCGAACAATGTTGATGCGTTGTGCCAACAGTTGCACTAATGCCGCGTCTAGCTCGTCAATGCGCGCACGAAGGTGTGAGAGATCGGCCATGATTATTTGTCTGCATTCACGAGTCGTTCAACATGTTTTGCTAGCACATCGATCTCAATGTTGACTGCATCGCCTATTTTTCGGTGACCAAGGGTGGTGACTTCGGCGGTATGTGGAATGACTGCGACTTCAAATGTCTCATCAGTGAGGTTGAACACGGTGAGGCTGATGCCATCAACGGTGCAGCTTCCTTTTTCTACGACGTACTTCATCAAGTCGCGAGGAATGCGCACGACCAACTGAGGAACGGGGGAGACGATCTCGCCCACTGCATCCACGTGGCCAAGAACAATGTGGCCACCGAATCGTCCATTGGCTTGCATAGGGCGCTCTAGGTTCACGGGGTCGCCCGGCTGCAGGTGGCCAAGATTGGTGCGCGAGTAGGTCTCCTCAGAAACGTCAGCCACCCACCAGTTGGGGCCTTTCTCCACCACGGTGAGGCAGCAGCCGTTCACAGCAATAGAGGCGCCGATTCCAGAGTCCTCCAGCACGGTGGTGGCGGAAATGGTGAGTTTGGCGCCATCTCGGGCGGCGACAGAGCCCTTTTCTTCAACAATTCCGGTGAACACCCTGAGGAGACTAATAGCCAGATGGGGTTGTAGGCACTGGGGAAAGGCTCCTAGCCTTGAAGAGTCTCCGTGGGCCCTGGCGCGCGGACGATGTTTGTCTCAACAGTTGGGACAAACGCCCTCTCGTACAAGAAGGAAAAGAGGCCTCCAATGTCGAAGAACGACACCATTGCAACGTACCGTCAGCACGGCACCGACACAGGTTCACCCGATGTGCAGATTGCGCTCCTTACAGACCGCATCAACCACCTCACCGCACACCTGCAGACTCACCCCAAAGATCACCACAGCCGTCGTGGCTTGTTGATGTTGGTTGGTCGTCGTCGCCGCATGCTCGATTACGTCCGCGACCGCGACATTGCTCGCTACCGCGAACTCATTGCAAAACTCGGCCTTCGCCGTTAATTCAGTTCTCCGCCAACACTTCATATTGTTGTCGGTTGTCAGTCGAGAGTTCCGCGCCACCAATGTTTGTGCGCGGGGTTGACGACTGGGAACCGGCGTTTGTTGGTGGACAACACAACAAAACATAAATAAAGGGAGTTCCCATGGCTGACGCAATTCGCGTATCCGCACCCGTGTCGGGTTCAGACAAGACCATCACGTTCGAGACCGGAAAGCTTGCAACACAATCGCAAGGCGCCGTTATCGCAACAATTGGTGGCACCACCGTTCTTGCTACTGCAAACGCCGCTCGTGGCGTGCGCGATGGCATTGACTTTTTCCCACTCACCGTCGACGTTGAAGAGCGTGCGTATGCAGCAGGAAAAATTCCTGGCGCATTCTTCCGCCGCGAAGGTCGCCCATCCGAGCAGGCAATTCTCACCTGCCGTTTGATTGACCGTCCACTTCGTCCAGCATTCCCAGACGGCTACCGCAACGAGACACAAGTTGTTATCACCGTTGTTGGTGTCGACATGGAAAACCCACACGACGTCATTGCAATCAATGCATCGTCTGCAGCTCTTATGGTGAGCGGTATTCCATTCGAAGGACCAATTGGTGCTGTTCGCATGGCGTTCTCGCAGGACGGCGAATGGGTGCCACATCCAACATACGCAGAAGGAAATAACGGAACATTTGAAATCGTTGTTGCCGGTCGCGAGCTGGACAACGGAGACGTCGCCATCATGATGGTGGAAGCAGGCGGAACCGAAAAGGCTTTCGAGTTCTACGCAGACGGTGCGCCAAAGGTCTCAGAGCAAGTCATTGCAGATGGCCTTGAAGCATCAAAGCAGTGGATCAAGGAATCAATTGGATTGCAGCGTCAACTTGTTGCCAGCATCATCGCAACACGCGGACCAATTGCACCGCTTGAGTACACACCAGTTCTCGACTACACCGACGAAATCTTCGCAGCAGTTGAAAAGGTTGCAACATCAAAGTTGGCAACTGCCATCACTATTGCATTGAAGGCAGATCGCAACGCTGCAACAGACGCAGCGGCTGCAGAAACTGTTGCTGAATTGTGTGGCGAAGGTTCACCATTTGCTGGTCAAGAAAAGGCTGTCAAGGAAGCTGTCCGCAGCCTCACCAAGAAGCTTGTTCGTAAGCGTGTTGTTGAAGAAGGCATTCGTATCGATGGCCGCGGTCCACGCGACTTGCGTCCGTTGTCTAGCGAAGTTGGCATCTTGCCTGCAGCACACGGCACTGGTTTATTCCAGCGCGGTGAGACACAAGTGTTGAACGTGTGCACACTTGCAATGCCACGTATGAACCAAATGTTGGACACATTGGGTCCAGACAACGAGAAGCGTTACATCCACCACTACAACATGGCTCCATGGGCAAACGGTGAAACTGGTCGCGTTGGTTCGCCAAAGCGCCGCGAGATTGGTCACGGTGCACTGGCAGAGCGCGCACTTCTTCCAGTCATCCCAAGCCAAGATGAATTCGCATACGCCATTCGTTTGGTGTCTGAAGTGTTGTCATCAAATGGCTCCACCTCCATGGCATCGGTGTGTTCATCCAGCTTGTCGCTGATGGACGCCGGCGTGCCCATCAAGGCTCCTGTGTCTGGTATCGCAATGGGTCTCATTTATGCAGAGGGCAAGTACCTCGCACTCACAGACATCCTCGGTGCAGAAGACGCATTCGGTGACATGGACTTCAAAGTTGCAGGAACCGCAGATGCAGTCACCGCGTTGCAGTTGGACACAAAGATCGACGGCATTCCAGCCGACGTTCTTGCATCTGCATTGCAGCAGGCACGTGATGCACGTATGGCAATCCTTGAGTCAATGAACTCGGCAATCGCTGCACCACGTGCCGAAGTTGGCGCAACTGCTCCGAAGATTGTTTCGTTCAACATCCCAATGGACAAGATTGGCGAAGTCATCGGGCCAAAGGGCAAGGTCATCAACACCATTCAGCAAGAGACTGGTGCAGACATTGCAGTGGACGACGACGGCGCAGTCGGAATTGTCACCATTGGTTCACCAGACAGCTTCCGTGTGGAAGAGGCACGCGATCGCATTCTCGCAATCGTTGATCCTCCAACCGCAGAGTTGAACGCCATCTACAACGGTCGCGTTGTTAGCACCACCAAGTTCGGCGCATTCGTCAACATCCTTCCTGGACGTGACGGCCTTGTTCACATCTCGAAGTTGGGTAACGGCCAGCGCGTCAACAATGTTGAAGACGTCTTGAACTTGGGCGATGAAATCCGCGTTCGCGTTGACGACATTGACGACAAGGGCAAGGTCAGCCTCACACCAGTGGACGATGAAGGTAACGACATCCCAGGTGGCGGCGGAGGCGGTGGCGGCGAACGCCGTGAGCGTCGTGACCGCGACGACCGTGGTGGACGCGACCGTGACCGTGGTGGTCGTGGTGGACGCGATCGTGACGACCGTGGCCCACGTGAACCGCGTGAACCACGTAGCGATGCACCAAAAGAAGTGTCATTCGAAGACGAATTCGAAAACGAACTTCGCTCGGAACTCGGTGACCTTGGTCCCGACAACCGCAGCGACCGTAATCGTCGCCGTCGATAACACCCTCTAACGGCTACGGTGACTCCCATGATTCGAGTGGGAGTTGTCGGAGCCGCAGGAAAAATGGGTGCAACGGTGTGCGACGCAGTCGCTGCCGCTGATGGACTACAACTTGCTGCCGCTGTCGACGTTGTCGGTGGCGGCGGTGTTGTTCATGGGCTCAGTATCGCCTCAGACCTGAAAGCTCTTGCCGATGCACAGTGTGATGTGGTGGTGGACTTCACCGTTGCAGATGCTGCGCGTCAGACGTTGCCGTGGCTTGCACTTCACGGCATGCACGCAGTTGTTGGAACCACCGGGTTTTCAGACGACGACATCGCATCGTTTGGCAAAGCGTTCACTGGAAGCAACTGTTTGATTGCTGCCAACTTCGCGATTGGGGCAGTGCTCATGATGAAGTTCGCCGAACAAGCTGCGCCGTATTTTGAAACCGCTGAAATCATCGAGTTTCATCACAACGCAAAACAAGATGC
>JACCDN010520755.1_pt1 | contig 15389 bp, 20 predicted proteins | sample 7441691 | NCBI WGS metagenome assembly JACCDN01 (sample SAMN15323439, study PRJNA562643) | freshwater metagenome | isolation source: river surface water | place: USA:Blue River Watershed | collected 2017-08-16
ATACGATATAGATTATGTAAAGTTCAAATTTAGTAACTTTATATTATATTGGATGAATTGGCGCCCCGTCAAACCACTCGCTTCTCGACAACCAAGTGGGCTAAATTTGCCCAACCCCCAACAAAGTAAAGTTAGCTTGGTTTAGAAGCGGTAGCCAGCTGAGACACCAAAGCCTTTGGCTGAATCGCCATCTTTCTTAGTGAAAACCATGTAGTCGGCCTGAGCGCACCAATTTTTGTTGATTTCAGTTTGGAAGCCTGCACCATAAGACACAGAGTTCACAGTGTCGCCAGTCGCAGTGATATTGCCAGCAGATGCAGTCAACTTTGCACTCGTGTAGCGCTTGCGTTGAATCTCGTCCTGGTAGTCGAATAGTTAGTTCACGGCGTTTTTTGTCACGCTGACCTTCAAGAGCACACAGCTCTTTTTGCGCCGCCAGCTTGTCTGTAAGGGTTTTGTTTACTTTCTAAAGAATCTGAGCGGGATGTTCGGGGCATTGTTTATTTTATGTTTAATGAGGCGTGTCAATGGGGGAAGTAGGGTGGGAGCAAATAAAACGAGCCCAATCCCGCATCATTTCGGTTCGTTTCTCCAGAGCAATATGTTCATGGTCATGTTGGACATCGGTTTGTCCCGCTTGTCACTGTTGAAGACGTATTCGCCAGTAGAGAAGGGCTTGACTGATTTTAGGATTTCCAAGGCTCTGTCGCTCAGTGGGACCCGCTGCTCGATTCTGGCTTTCATGCGCTTTGCTGCAATTGTCCAAAGTCGTTTTTAGCTAAATACGCCCATCCCCTCTACAGGGACTTCCCACGTAGTCAAGTGAATTGAACGCTTGTCTTTCTTTAATGACGCTTTTTCCTCTCAACGATCGCTAACAAAGTTGCTTTTAAACGAGGAACAGACTGCTTCTCTACAGACGGCCTTGTTGCACCCATCGGTGCGGACCTAGATACGAACCGCTCAGCAGGGCTCCATTCGAAAATCGTGGCCCTTGTAACGTGCCACTGGGGGATGGTCGAGCTTGCCTACTGCCGGTCTGACCTGTTCAATGCATCTTTTTCCGTTCTTGCCTTGCATCCGATATGGCGAAACAAGATGGGCCGCCATGATGCGGGCATCAAATCCAAGACTGATGAGTTTGCGTGCCCACTGATGTGACCCTGCACTGGCCTCTAGTGCCACGATGCAGCCCGCAAGCAATTGAGCGTACCACTCAATGAACTTGTTGCGTGGTAACTGTCAGTTTGTGACAACTTTGCCTGCGTTATCAACAGCGTGGACTTGTATCAAGTTTTTGGCCAAATCGACGCCAACTCGGGTAATCTCGTTCATGGGACTTATCCTTCAAAGGGTTCAGATTGACTTACAAAACCAATCTTGGCACTTGATGCCGTGACCGGGAAAAGGGAAGTCCCTTCGTATTCGAAAAGGTAAAACGAGCGGATTTCCCCTCTGAAGAAGGGGCACGAGATTTGCTGATATCGCTTGATCCAGCGGTGTAATGTCAGCCACCCCAAGAAAAATCAACAGTAACCTTCTCGGAGGTAGCCTGCGGAATGACCGTTCGGCCATGCTTGGTGAGCTTGACCAAACCGTATTGGGCCATGGTATGCAGCGACCGCGATACGTTGGGCGCATGTTTTCCGACCGCCTTGGCTAAGGCGTCCATAGAGTCTGGGTGACTCTCACGAATGACCTTGAGTAAAGCCATATTTTCATCGGACAGCACCCGTGCCATGGCGGTCACAGTGGGAAACCATACGTTGGGCTCATCTTTGCCGCGTTGGCGTGTTCCCGCCGCAATCGCCAGTGTGCGGGCGCGCTGCACAGGCACTGGTGCAATACCGAACTTCAATACCTTGTTCATGGACTGATCTCCTTCAAAACGCGATCAACTTCAGCATAAAAATCACTGACCAACTGGTAAACAGTGTCAAACTCATACAACACCCCCTCGTCCAGAGGGTGTCGATGACGGTGGTCGTACGGAAATCTTTTGCCTGCATGCTTAAAGTGCGAGCCTACCGGCTTCACGCCATGGGCATTATCGAAACCAATTAGCCGGGTGTTGTCCGGCGCATGCAGCGTCAGGCTGTACCTGATGCCGTGCGGTCGTTCCGCAGTTGCGGGCACACTCGCAACCTCCATCTTGACCCAGTAGCCTGCATCATTTTGGACTTCAATATTGCCATCCAAGCCTAGCAAATATTCCAAACCAGTGGCCGGTGAACTTTGTGAACCCATGCAAAAGCATATCATGAAACGATAAGTGTTTCAATGATAAATGTAAGTGAAATATCCCTTTCGTGACCTCATTTACGCCTTTGATGCTTCAGGTATTTGGCGCTCCAAAGGCATCCCTCATTTGCCGTGCGCGCTTGGCTTGGTCGGTGTGAAGGTATATCGACGGCTGACTGTGCCGCTCTAGCTACTGCTGATGTTTTGGATGCTTGTTTGGCAACCGATGAATGGCCCCTAAGACTCGTAGCTGAAAAGTAAATGTTCAACTGTTTACTAGCATCGGCATCCTGCATTTAATGGAGGGAGCGGAAGCTCTTACAAAAGCGACCAGGATTGAAACGATTCGTACTTGGTGTCTAACGAATGAGTTATTACACAGAGATTGGCAGCAGGAGTACACCGAACTTTTTAACGAACCGCCCCCAAACGCTCAACCCGCCAGATCCCAGAGCGCATAAGACATTGCTAAAGCATTGCCAATATTTAAATTAAGTGCAGCGGCAATGAACGCTGGATTGCGACCTCCTTCCGCACGTTGTAGTTTGGCTGTGGCTTTAAAGATAGGCGTACGGAAGAGCTGCTCGCTTTTGATGATGTATTCAGCTGGTGCAGGAGATTGCGTCCCAAATAGTTCCTGGGCAGCCGTAAGCGCAGTTGTACCAGCCCGCTTCCTTTTACCGTAAAACGCGCCTGTAGCAATTCCAGTCGGCGGTGCGCCGCCTTCAGTTGCTACACGATCAACTGCTCTCACCACAGTTACAACTGAGACGCCGTATGTGCCAGCAACTCTATGCGCTTGTGCTTCTGGATCCGCAGAAGCACGAATTTCTCTGAGCACATGTAAGGCAAGAGCATCGGGGAAGAGTAACTGTTGCGCGAATTGCTCGGCAAATAATTCCCCTTCATCTCCTCTAAGAGTATGAAGTGTCAAACAATGCCCAAACTCATGAGCTAACCAGTAACTAAAGTCATCAAGCCTGCAACCTAAATTGAACAGCACGAAAGAAGCTTTTGAATCTGGCAGGTACACACTCATTGCATTTTCATGCCCATCCTTGTTTCCGCCCCAAAAAACTGGGACCAGAATAGCGCCAAATGAATGAAATAATGAAATGAGATGAGGATGCGTTATAGCCTCAAGAGGACTAAGCCCAGTGAAGCTCTTGTACCACTCACAGCTTTTGCAATGTAGCTAGCATCTAGACTCGGCGTCTCTAAGTGACGCGGAGTAAAGAGCCCGTTCTCTTCAATAAAAGGCAAAAGCTGTCGCAGATGATTGCCCAAGCTGAGTGACATTCGACCTGCCCTATACCCAAAAAACACTGATGAAATCAGCTCGTGGCTGTCTCGGCGCTCCGTGCGCGTGTTGACAGTACATTGCATTAGCGCGTAGTGCTGAAGAATGCCAATCGAAATACGCAAAAGATCTGAAGCGTCTTGGAAAACTTCCAAGTCTTTTTAACCCTCAATATTATGAATCTGTGGCTGATGAAAAACAGTCATGATTTCTAGCCAATCGCGTAATGTGACCCTTCGAGGCCCCATTTCTGAAAATCCCTTGGCCACCAATTCAAGTGTGTGTGCATAATTATTTGCTTCACGAGACATTTCCTTTGCTTGCAAAAAGGTCTGCTCTCCATATGCTTCGAGGCGGCGCTCGGACTTTTCGTAAAAAAAAACCCTTTTCTCTCTGGATTTAGCCATGCTATGGGCCGAAGGCAGCAGTGCTATCGCGATTGCTTGCATTTCCTTGCTGATTACCAATACGTTAGAAGTTCCCACATCTGAGAGACACAAAGCTTCAACCTCATAGATGCTGCCGTCGTCAGATGTGACTTGTTTTCTATTTTGATGACTCATCATGGTCCTCGTTAAGTCCATGTAAATTTGTAGTCACGGTGAATGAAGCCCATGAATTTACTGAGGTCCAAACGCACGAGTACAAATCGTGTTTTTACTTTGGGACGGTCACTGCGTCCTAAAAGTAACCTCAAAGATGCGTTCGTACGGACCAAACCTCTGGGAACAGTACAACATCTAACATTTTCCGCAAGTAACTGATGCCTCCAGTTCCACCAGTGCCGCGCTTAAACCCAATTACACGCTCTACTGTTGTTAGATGGCGGAAACGCCATAGTCGAAAAGCAGCTTCAACATCCACCAACTTCTCACCTAATTGGTACAGATTCCAATATCTTGAGGGATCTTTGTACACAGCAAGCCATGCCTGCTCTACTTCTTCGTTGCGACTGTAGGCGCTGCGCCAATCACGATTCAAATGTGATTCTGGAATATTCAAGCCATGTCTAGCCATTGATCGCAAGCTTTCGTCATACAGAGATGGAGCTCCGTACGCTTGCGTCACCCAATCTAGTAGGTTTTCTTTATGTGCATGAGGCTGCAGCATGGCGGCATTTTTATTCCCCAAGCTAAATTCGATGCATCGATATTGCCAACTCTGAAATCCACTGGATTGCATCAATTGCGGACGAAATCCTGTGTATTCAGATGGTGTCATGGTACTCAATACGTCCCACGCATGGACTAGTTGCTCTAGGATTTTGGAGACACGTGCAAGCTTCTTAAAGGCTGGCGATAGTTCTTCGTTACGCACATCATTTATTGCCTCTCGAAGCTCTGCAAGTAGCAACTTCATCCAAAGCTCACTTACTTGATGCATCACGATGAACAACATCTCATCGTGTTCTTCGGATCTGGGGTTCTGCGCAGACAACACTTTGTCAAGTTGGAGATAGTCTCCGTAGCTCATCTTCTCGCTGAAATCTAATTGCGCAGCCTCTTCTAATACGATGCGTTCGCCATCAGACATTGCATGCATTGGGCATCCTGTCATGGTTAATCTCCTGAAAATCAAAAGTTAGGTCACAGCGTTTTTGTGACCAAATCGAGGGGCCTTCCATTCCTCAGTCTGCATGACCTTACAAAATTGATCAACTGCGAACCAGATATCCGCAAACCCAAGGTAAAGGGGCGTGAAACCAAACCGTAAGATGTCGGGGTATTGCTCCCCATCTCCTGCTCTGTAATCCCCTAGCACCCCTCTTTCAATTAGTGCTTGGACAATTTCGTACGCCCCCTCCTTCGCCAATAGACTCACCTGTGAGCCTCGGTCCTGAGGATTTCTAGGCGTCACAATCGAAATTCCATAAGCGGTCAATCGTTCATCGACCAATTGCATAAACAACTCCGTCATCGCAATTGATTTCTTTCTCAACGAATCCATACCACCTAGCTCTTGGGCTGCGAGAATCCCATCGACACCACACTCCAGAGCGACCAAACTCAAGATTGGTTGGGTCCCACATTGGAATCTAGCGATGCTGGTCGATGGTTCATAGTGTGGTGAGAAGGCAAACGGTTTCTCGTGCCCCCACCACCCAGCAAGAGGTTGCCAAAATCTATCTACGTGGTTGGGATGTGCCCAGACAAATGCAGGAGCCCCGGGGCCACCGTTCAAATATTTATATCCACATCCAACCGCAAAATCAGCCTTGTCCAAATGAAGATCAACAGGCACTGCGCCCGCGCTGTGTGCTAAATCCCAAACCGTTAATATGCCTCGTTCGTGTGCTAATTCACTTACCTCTCGCATGTTGTGCATTGCACCTGTTCTGTAATTAACATGCGTAAGCATCAACACTGCGACATCTTCCACAAGCACAGAGCTCAGTTGTTGCTCTTGCATATCGATGAGAACGAGCTCGTATCCACGTTCTTTGCACATTGCTTGGGCAATGTACAAATCTGTGGGAAAGTTGCTTCGCTCACTCACAATCTTTTTCCTCGTTGGCTTGTCCGCGGATGTGATGCTTAGTGCAGTGCCGAGAACTTTGAACAAGTTAATTGACGTCGTATCTGTTGCAACAACCTCACCAGGATGAGCACCGATCAGTTGTGCAATTTTGTCCCCCACTTTGCGTGGAAGATCAAACCAACCTGAACTATTCCAGCTACGAATGAGCTCATTTCCCCATTCATGCTGGATGGTATGACTCACTTTGCTTTGTGCCGTCTTTGGCAAGGCACCCAAAGAATTCCCATCTAAATAGACCACGCCTTGTGGCAGTTGGTACATGTCTTTTAGTTTGCGCAAAGGGTCTCGTCGATCCAACTCTTGACAAGCTTCATAACTCAATGACTTCATAAAATTCCTTTTGAATTCACAGTTCACGCAAGACGGCCCTCACGGGGCTGGCATCTGCTGTCATTAACTTCAGCGGTAATGCGATCAACTCGTACTCGCCTTCGGGAACCTCATCTAGATACAAGTTCTCGAGTACGCGCATGCCTTTGATCTTCAATATTTCATGACTCGGCAGGTCTTTGCTATCGCTTGGGTCCACACTGGCACTGTCGGTTCCTACTAAACACACTCCTAGGTCTGCCAGCGTAATGAGCGTTTGCGGTGCAAATGCTTTGCTCCCAGCGTCGAACTCGTGCAGTGGGAATTTCTCGTACCCTCGCACCAAGACCCTTGGCGCAAGATTTTTGTATGCGTGTTCTAAGTCTTTAGGCTGTATCAAAGCCCCTGCTTTTCTGGCGTCAATCACGCTGCATCTGCCTATAAAGGGCATAAGCTCCAACTCTCCTGCCGTTTCGCCAGTGACGTCGTAATGCAACGGGGCATCTGCATGCGCACCGATGTGCGAAGTGAATGTAAGACTGCAGACATTCACGCAGCTAGACCATCCAATCTGACTTACCCAAATTTGCCCATAAGGTGTGTCGCCTGGAAAAACAGGACTGGATCCAGATACGGGTGGAGAAATATCCCAAAGCTTTTTCATAGGCATAATTTATAACACCATATAATTCTTTATTCTAGCTAAATAATACCTTAGTAAAACACTTTCAAAATAAATCCATCTGATCGGACTTAAAACAAGGGAGCCAACGTACCTGTTCGCGATGACTTAGCCGCATGCGAGCCGAAAACGCTCGCCTGATTACGCTTCTCGAATCGCATGGGATTGAGTGGTGTCAGCCGCATACAGTCAGTCCGGTGCCTGTGGCTCATGACCCAGACCCGTCTAGGCTTTCCCTCGCGGAAAAGGTCGATCTGTTTCGCCGCCTGTTTCGCGGGCGCGCCGACGTTTTCCGATCCGCTGCGAGTGCAAGCTTTGTGTGTCAGCCAAAGGCATCAGCGGCGGTTATTTGCCTTTGTCTCTGGTGATGACGCGCAACAGCATTTATCAAACCTTTTACAGCGACAGTGTGGCGCGTGGCTTTTTGCATTCGCACTCGCACACGGGCAATCCGCTGGCTTGCCGCGCTGCGCTTGGCACGTTAGCCATTTTTGAAGATGACAATGTGCTCGCACAAAACCAAGTGCGTGCAAAGCGTTTGACTTTAGGGTCAGCCCGCACGCTTTACTTTTGTACTGGATACATGACCAACCTAGGTATCGTGAGCGCTTTGGCCGATAGCGCGCAGGGTGACATCACCGTGCTCTCGAAGTCGCTCAACCATGCATCGTTAATTGGTGGCATTCGCCTTTCGCACAGCAGCGTGCAGATGTACCCGCATTGCGACACGCAGGCCTTGAGCGATTTGCTCAAAGTCTGCTGCAGCTAAACCAAGGTGGTGGTGACAGACAGCGTGTTCAGTATGGATGGTGACATTGCGCCTGTGCGCGAGCTGATGGCCTTGTGCGAACAACACGGCGCTTGGCTGGTGGTTATGACGCGCATGGCTTTGGTGTGCTGGGTGACACGAGCTGCGGTGTTTTGGAGGCGCTCCATCTGCATTCGCCCGTCATTGGAAGCAATGCCGATGTAATCAAAGCTTCCGTCGCCTAGCAAGCTCAAGGCTTGTGGGTCACAGTTTACGCATCACCTTGTCTGCTGCGCACTCAGTGGCTAATGTGGTGCAACACACCAAAGCCCTTGGGAGTCTTGCCGCATGCATTGGTCACGCCTTATTTGCTACAGACCCTTGCTGCGCCACACATTGCAGCTGAGATGGATCATGCGAACATTGACTCCGCACACATCAAGGAATGTTTTGAGGAAGTCAAATCAAAACGCAAGCCCTCATCGTTGAGGGCGTGGGCGGTTTTCATGTGCCTTTGAAAAACACCTATGACACCGCTGGTTTGGCACAACAGCTCGCGCTCCCCGTCATCTTAGTGGTCGGCTTGCGTTTGGGTTGCATCAACCAAGCCTTGCTTACCGTCGAAGCGATCCAAGCCCGAGGGTTGTGACTATTGGGCTGGGGGGCCTACACAGCTGATGCTCAGATGAATTTTTCGCAAGAAAATAACAAGCATTGGTGCAACGCATCCCAGAACCTCTACTGGGTCATGTCCCTAGACTCGACCACGCCGCAGCGCAAGCTGCAGCAACGTATCTTCACACTGCAGTCATGCGTGACACCTCTAAGCGTCGGACTGTGTCTTGACTGCTGTTGAGTTTGCTCTGGACTCGGGGATGCCAAGCAGAGGGCAGTGCAATTCAACATCTACATTAATGAGCGTTGAAAAATACGAACCGCACCATAAATAGCCACGCAATTACCCAAGCAGCAGGGTGAACATCTTTCCACCTTCCAGTGATTAATTTGAGAGTCGTATACGAAATGAATCCGAAGGCCAACCCATTGGCGATAGAAAAGGTAAACGGCATTGCAAAAACGGTCAGCGCGGCCGGAATAGCCTCCGTCACATCTTCCCACTTCACGTGCGCCAACTCAGACAGCATCAAACCAGCAACGTAAACCAAAGCCGGTGCTGTTGCATAAGCAGGCACCATAGTAATTAATGGTGCGAAAAATAACGCACATAAGAACAAAAAACCGATGGTGAAAGCTGTCAATCCAGTCCTACCCCCAGCTTGTATGCCGGCTAAGCTCTCAATGTAGGCAGTCGTGCTACTGGTTCCTAAGACAGAGCCCCCAAGGATTGCAACACTATCAGCGCTTAAGGCCCTATTAATTCCATTGGGACGACTTAACAAACCTGCACGCCTTGCGATGCCTGTAAGAACTCCCGTGGCATCAAAAACTTCTACAAGCACGAACACAAGAACGACATTAAAAATCCCTTTACTCCATGCTTGCTGGACATCCAGTTGCATGAAGGTAGGCGCCATGCTCGGCGGTAACGACATGAGATCTTCAGGCATTTGAACATTTGGATCAAAAAATACACCCATGACTGTTACAGCCAAGATGCCAACCAAAATAGCACCTCGAACCTTAAAGTAGTCTAAAGAAACAATGGTGAAGAACCCAACAACCGCAAATAACACAGACGCATCATGTAAATCACCAATGGTTACAAACGTAGATTCGTTTTTTACGACAACACCTGCACTTTTCAAGGCAATCAAGCCGAGAAATAAACCAATACCAGCTGGAATGGCAACTTGTAAAGATTCGGGTATAGCCTGAACTATCCATTTTCGAACTCCAGTGGCAGTGAGCAAGATAAAAACGCAACCCGAAATTGCAACGGCGCCCAAGGCTGCTTGCCAGCTCCAGCCCATACCTTGTACGACAGTGAACGCAAAAAAAGCATTAAGCCCCATACCTGGAGCCATTCCAACTGGCCAATTCGCCCAAAAGGCCATGATGAAACAACCAAATGCGGCAGCAAGACAAGTACTAACGATCACGGCCCCTTTATCCATGCCGGTCGTACTCAAAATATTTGGGTTAACAAATACGATGTAGGCCATTGCAAGAAATGTTGTTAATCCCGCAACAATCTCGGTTTGTACCGTCGTGTTGTTTTCTCTTAGTTGGAATAGTTTCTGCAGCATGTGTGTAAATCCTGGAAGTCGTAAAAGATAGGCACTTCGCACTATTTAGATTTCGGTCTAGCACCAAGCCCAAAGTTAATTATTAAACACCAATATTAGTACCTATATATAAGTGTTTACCATTAAAATAATCCTTAGGTATCGGTAAAATCTATCTGGATTCACTACTTGATAGCTGGCAATTTTTTGTCACTTTCTGGGATCAGTCGACGCTTCCCATCTCCAGTTTTTGTGATTCCCGGCTCGTTGAGATTTTCCCGATCCCACAATTCACAAGTCACCATCTCATGTCTTGCATCTAGTGCCTCGCAATAGTTTGTATAGCGACACAACCGTACTTGGGAACCGCGCCCAGTTCGAACCTTCTCGGCCCAATCAGGATCGGCCAAACTTTGCCTTGCCATGCCGACAAAATCAGCCACTCCTGTTTTCAATAGCGATTCAGCTGTCGAAAAGTCGTATATGCCACCAGCGACTACAACAGGAGTGCAAAGACCAGATGCGCGTAAAACACGCCTTATGTCATTTGTAGATCTAACATTTCTTCCAAAGGGCCCCGTTTCATCGGAGATGTATTGCGGCATGCACTCATACCCTGAAGGTCCGGTGTAGGGATAAGCGGCTTGTTTGACTTTTGGCTGTAGCGCATCTTCGAATTTTCCGCCCCTTGATAAAGACAAAAAGTCCATGCCGGCTTGGGCAAATTGAAGTGCGAAGAATTCAGCATCGTGTTGTGTTGAGCTGCCAGTGATGATCTCCTCCGTCAGGAAACGACAGCCAACCACATAGTCCATCCCCACTTGTTGTCTAACTGCATGATAGACCTCTAGAGGCAATCTAACGCGATTCTCTCGTGAGCCGCCCCATCCATCCTCTCTTGTATTGAGCTGAGATAAAAATGAGGCCAATGTATAAGCGTGAGCGCAATGCAGTTCAATTCCGTCGAAGCCTGCTTCTTTCGCTCTAGCCGCAGCCCGTGCAAAAAGAGCGGGTAACTTTTGAGGCAGTTCTTTGATGTGAGGCAAGTTGATATCAGTTACGCGCTCTCTATAGCCCATATCAAGAGACTCAAGCTCCCTTGGTGTAAGCACTTGGACTAGGTCTTGTTTCGGCAAGCTTGCTAGGAGCTCTCGAACTTTGGCGTCATCTGCGTGCAATAAATTTAAATTTTCGCGATGCCGGTCGGTAATAACGAGAAATCGTGAAAAAAAGTCACTTGGTTCAGGTCGTCGCTTTATCGCTAAAAAGTCAATTAATTGAATAAATACGCGCGTTCTTCCCCCACTTGCGCGATTGACTTCTTCAACAATCTTGCTTAGACCATAAATATATTTATCGTCACTTATACGAAGCAACGCGCCGGAGGATACATCGCGGACACCTGTCGCCTCAATGACGATAACGCCTGGAGCTCCCTCAGCAAATCGCCTGTACCACTCTAAATTTTCCGGAGTAACAAAACCATCGATGGACGCTCGCCATGGAACCATGGCCGGAACCCATATGCGGGAGCTAAATGACAAAGACCCTACGCGAAGAGGGGTAAAAAGAAGCGAGTCTTTTGCTTGCTCAGGGCTTGGCCAAGACCCTGGTTCAGTATTCCACCTAAGCCGCTGTGCAGGACGCCACATACGAAAACCTCTAATTGAGCTACATTGTGGTAGTTTATGGTATATGATAAGAACTCTGGTAGCTATTTCGATTCATTTATGAAATCTAAAGCAATACTCATTCGATTAAACGAACAGACTTACACATCGCTAACACAAATTGCAGATCGCTTAGGGGTTTCTAAGACAGAAATGCTCAGAACGTTCTTGAACCAAGGCATATCTGGTTACGACCGTAAGCACGAAGAAGTTATTGACCGAATAAATCTATTAGAAAAAAGCGTTGCCAATTTATCGGAAACCATTGCAGTTACAGCGGCAATGGTGGCAGCACTGAATCAACCACGGTATGCCGACTCGGAAAAGGGACAAATCGCTGTCAACTTGCAACAAGCTATTTCTTTGGTCTCTGGTGGTTTATTCACGCAAAGGCAAGGTATTTCATGTACAGGAGTCAAATAAATGTTTCTTTACCACTCATCTTGGCCCATCGACCAAAGATCTGCACTAGAGCCAGGACTTTATGAAGGAAATGCGGCGCTCTATCTCAATACGGCCTCACCTCATCGCGTTCTTATGGCGGAATATCGACGCGCTGAGAGAAACGCTGTTTCTGCGGTCGAAATATTTCATTACAAAAATGATGGGACATTCACTTATTGCAATTTCGTCAGACTCGCTAGCGGGGTTTGGCGCAATAACCAGGGCGAGCTCAATAAAGAACTGGCCGATTTCTTACCAGAAGAACTTTTTGACTTACGCGTATCGAAGAATATGCCTCTATCACCTCAACTCGTAGGAGCAAGAAACACGAATGCAAGTTCATATTATGTGCACTAATTTTTAAGCAACAAAACGTAATGGCCTTCACACAAAACTGAGTTAGTTAGAAATGGGAAATTTAGATAACAGCCATAGATCCACGACCTCTGACACATTACAAATTACAGATGCGATGAGGAAAAAAGCAATCGAACTTTTGCCATTCGCTCAGTCATGCGCAGAGGCTCAGACCACGCGCATTGCTTTCTTTAAGACTTCACAAAAATGGCTAAACCTTGATGGTGGAAAAGCATATTTAGAGGCAAAAGAATCAGAGAAACGAGCACATGCAAGGTTGTCTATTTTGGAAATGGTTGCAACAGGCGTTTCAAACCCTGATGAACGCATGGTGACGCAAACGCAATGGGAAGAAACAATCCGTTACTTTGCGCGTGAATTTTCGAACAAGGCAAAACCGTATTGTGTATGAGTGAAGAGTTGTAACCCCTCTCTCTCAACCCCTGAAAACGTATTGTTTGATAGAGAGTACGGACCACTTTACGTGCTTAATTCAGTGCGCGCAGCTCAACTGGGTTGATTGGTTCTAACGCATCCAATGCGGCGAGGCCTTGCGCAGTTTTCTGCAAGGGCTGAATTCTCTCGTACCACTTCACCGGCTGCAGTTCTTGGCAAGGTGTGTTGTCTGAGTGAGTAGTCACCGCAATCAGGGCATGAGCAAGTTCAGTCAGTTGCGGATATTGCGCAAAAACATTCAATCCGCTTAGCTCCTGTATCGCCATGTTTATAGATACCTGACCACCCATATGCCGACTAAGTACGCTCACCATGAAAACGACCGGCGGTCCCGAAACCATCGGCTTGATTCGGTTTACCGCGTGCCGGCCTGCTTAACTAGTCTGAGGAAAAAGCGCTTTGAATGCAAATGGGCTGACTGCTTGTACTTGAACAAACCGTAAGTGCTTGAATTAATTCTTGACTGAACTTACTATTAATGACAGGCCAACTGTCATTTAGATCGGTTACGATATTTATGTCGTACGAGCCTGAGGCTTTTGATAGTGAGCTTGTGAACCACATTGCTGTGAATGGGTCAACGTTAAGCCATAATTTAGTATTTAGCTGAGTAGCACTTTTAAAATCAAGCTTACCCTTTACATCAAGTTGACCTGCCCCCTACCAGCCGTACCAAGGTAATGGCAGTAAGTCCGCAAATTTTGGAGAATTGCGGATATGAAGACCACACGATTTACCGATGAACAAATCATCGGATTCCTCAAACAGGCCGAAGCAGGCATGTCCATCAAGGAGCTTTGCCGCAGCGGCGGTTTTAGCCAGCCCACCTTTTACAAGTGGCGCGCTAAGTTCGGCGGCATGGAGGCATCAGACGCCTCTAGGCTGCGTGACTTGGAATCTGAGAACACCAAGCTCAAGAAGCTATTAGCCGAAGCTCATTTGGACATCCACGCGCTCAAGAGCGTGTTCGGCGTAAAGCGCTAGCCCCACAGGTCAAACGCGAGGCGATTGGCAAGATGATCCAAGACCATCAATTGTCCGAGCGCCACGCCTGCCGCCTTGTGGGGCTAAGCCGAGACAGCTATCGCAAACCACCTCAGCCCGATCAGCTCACCCGTGATCTGTGCGTGCGCATCGTGGACATTGCTCACGTACGGCGCAGGTTTGGCTATCGACGTATCCACGACCTGCTGCGCCTTGAGTTCCCGAAGGTCAACCACAAGCGGGTATACAGGCTTTACCGTGACGCCAACTTGGCCGTACGGCGTCGCAAGAAGGCCAAGCAGCCATTGAATGAACGTGTGCCGCTGCAATTGGCGCAAACCGTCAACGAGGTGTGGAGCATGGACTTTGTCTCAGATAGCTTGTCCAACGGTCGCAGGATCAAATGCCTCACAGTGGCCGATGACTTCAGCCATGAGTGCGTAGACATTGCAGTCGACTATGGCATCTCAGGCCAATACGTCACTCGATTGCTGGATCAAGCTGCAATCTTCAGGGGCTACCCGTTGGCTGTGCGAACAGATAACGGTCCCGAGTTCACGAGCAGAGCCTTCATGGCTTGGGCAACGTCGCGTGGCGTGAGGCATATCTTGATTCAACCGGGACGTCCCATGCAGAACGGCTACATCGAGAGTTTCAACGGCAAATTTCGTGACGAGTGTTTGAATGAGCAATGGTTTGAGACATTGCCGCAAGCCAGAACGTGCATCGCTGAGTGGCGCAGGGACTACAACGAAGTCAGGCCACACAGCAGCTTGGGCCGGATTCCCCCGGCTCAATTCGCGCAGCAGCATCGGAGTAATACGAATGCTGCTGCAAATACAAACCGTCAAGTTTTGGAATAACCTTGACCCATCGGACTAACTTCTAATTCAGTGGTACGGCTAGTGGGGGCAGGTCACGGTGGACTTCCCACGGTGCAGTAGATAGCTCGGACTGGACTTCCCACGCAACGGTAGACAAACTCGAACCTCAAATTGAGGCACGTTCAAATGCCTCGGGACTGACGCCACCCAAATGACCGTGACGTCTTGTTCGATTGTAAAAAGCCTCGATGTAATCAAACACGTCGGCACGAGCTAGGTCTCGGGTTTTGTAGATGCGCTTGCGTATCCGTTCCTTTTTCAAGGAGCTGAAGAAGAATTCAGCTACCGCGTTATCCCAGCAATTGCCCCGACGACTCATGCTCGGGAGCAATTTATTGGCATCACAAAACCGTTTCCAGTCATCGCTGTCATATTGGCTACCTTGGTCTGAATGAACAATGACCTCCTGTATGGGCTTACGGCGCTACACCGCCATCATCAAAGCATCCAACACTAACTCCTTGGCAATCGTAGGCTTCATTGACCAGCCCACCACCGCACGCGAATGCAGATCAAGAACAACCGTCAAATACAGCCAGCCTTGCCACGTACGAATGTAGGTAATGTCTGTCACCCACACGCAGTCGGGG
>JACCDN010117075.1_pt1 | contig 15384 bp, 14 predicted proteins | sample 7441691 | NCBI WGS metagenome assembly JACCDN01 (sample SAMN15323439, study PRJNA562643) | freshwater metagenome | isolation source: river surface water | place: USA:Blue River Watershed | collected 2017-08-16
GTGGCGGGTACGGTGTAACGATAGGCGACAATTCATTTCAAGGAGGTCTGACAGCTATCGGTTATGGGCGTGAAAAGGGCAATTCACAATTTGCAATAGCCGAAGAGACCGGCCTAGTGGGTTTAGGCATCTATCTAATTTCTTTGTGGTTTCTTTTTGCCTGCTTGGTACAATCGTTCGTCAGGATGCTGCATGGCCCCCGCAAAGCTTTGCTTGGCATTGTGACGGGAACACTAGTTGGCATGATTGTTCAATCGGCGCTTGAAGCTTGGTGGGTTTCTCCCGCTTCCCCAGAAAGCGGATATTTTTGGGTTCTGGCAGGCGTGGCACTTGCCTTGACAGGCAAGTTGTCGCGGAAGGTAACACCGCGAGCGAACCCGTCACAGCATATCCGTGCGACTCACATATCTTTGACAGATTGATTTTAATGAATCGACTTGACTGGAAGCGATGTATCGGTAACTGCGTTGGCGGTTTTACACAATCCGAACATCGAACTGTGATCTTGATCTATCACTCGATAGGCAACGGGCCCTTAGCGGTGTCTGAGTCTATGTTTCGTGAGCAGGTTGCTTGGCTGTCTGAGAGGATGTCTATTGTTCCGTTGTCCGTTGCCATGGCGGGCAAGCCTTCACTGGGAACGCAGGTAGCCATTACGTTTGATGATGGCTACGGATCGGTGTACGACCTTGCGGCTCCCATTCTTGCTGAACACGGGGCCACAGCCACGGTTTATCTTAATACCTGCTGGATTGGTGACCAGGTGCGCAAGGCTTCTGACGTGAGCTTGGGGCACTATCCTCAGGAATTTTTTATGAACTGGGGTGAGGCCAGGGAGTTGGAAAAAGCGGGCTGGACCATCGGCTCGCACGGGGTTGACCATCTGGACTTGACGCAGCAGAGTCCTGCCACAGCTGAACGTGAACTGACTGAATCCAAGCGCGAAATCCAATCCCGTTTGGGTAGACCTTGTGAACACTTTGCCTATACCTGGGGCCGATTCACGCCTACATTGGCGAACGAGGTGAGACGGATTGGCTACCTGAGCGCTGTATCTGGTTTGCACGGTCCGGTTACGGCCAACTCGGATCCTTTCGCGCTACCGCGTATTGATATACGTGCTGAGTATGAGATCCAGGACTTTGCGGCCGTGGTAACGGGCCGCTGGGACTACCTCGGTTTCAAGCAACGAATGGTTCGTAGACTGGCGTGATAGTTATTGTTATCAATGCCATTTGTGTTAACGATTGGGGATCGTTGTAGCCATTGACACATCGGTTTGGAATTATGACCGCGACGAAACTCAGAATCCTTGCCGCCACCCTATTTAATTTTTTGGAGCCTGGCGGAACTGCAATTGTGACGACCCCCTATCATGGCTATTTAAAAAACTTGGTTATGGCGCTTACAGGAAAACTAGACGCCCACTTTACTGCACTATGGGATCATGGACATATTAAATTTTGGTCCACAAAAACTCTTGCTCAACTTTTGCTCGAGGCGGGTTTCGTAGACATTCGCTTTAAACGCGTAGGCCGCATTCCAGCATTGGCTAAATCGATGGTTGCAATTGCGCGTAAGCCATGAATTTAAGCGCAATTCACGCAGTACTGTATGCGGCTGATTATAAAATATGAAAATATTTCATATAGTCCCTGATGTTTCATATGAAGCGAATGGTGTCACTCCTGTTATTAATGGGCTGGCTGCTTTTGCAGCGGAGAACGGCGATCACGTTTCCATTTGCGCTATTGGCGCAAAGATTACTGATCTGCGCATTGAATTTTTGCAGGCCGCCCGGCCTTCATTGTTGCATCTTAATGAGTATTCTCCAGATTTTTCCAAATTCCTTAAGCTAGGTTTTAAGGAATATGACATTGTGCATTGTCATAGCCTGTGGTCCTCTGCAAATCTTTCCGCAGGGATTCATGCAAAGAACAAGCGCGCTAAAATGATCTTGTCACCGCATGGGACTTTGTCAGAACATGCCCTCTCTCGTAGAAAAATTATAAAAAAGATGCTTTGGCCTTTACAGAAGCTGGCATTGTTAAGGGCAGACTTGCTTCACGCGACTGCCGAGTCGGAAGTTTTGGACATTCGTCGTACAGGTTACCGAGGGCCTATTGCATTGATTCCAAATGGTGTTGAAATTCCTTTGCGTTGTCGTAGCGACAACAACAAAAGAAAAAAGCAGTTATTATTTGTTGGAAGAATTCATCCTATTAAAGGGCTAGAAAATCTTCTTCACGCATGGGCTTCAATCTCAAAAATTCATGTTGAATGGGAGTTGTTGATAGCCGGTGTTGGAACCACTGAATACGAGAAATCTTTGAACGATTTATCAACCTCGCTCAGACTCAAGCGAGTTAAATGGGTAGGCCCAGTTTATGGTTCCGATAAGGCTAAGCTTTATCAAGAATCTAGTTTGTTTATCTTGCCATCTTATTCTGAAAACTTTGGGATGGTGGTTGCCGAGGCATTGTCGTATGGATTGCCATGCGTAGTTACTAAGGGTGCCCCATGGTCAGTTCTTGAGGAAGAGCAGGCGGGTTGGTGGATTGATAACAGCGTGGATTCGATCATCTTTACCCTTGATCGCGCCCTAGCACTTTCTTTTGAAGAACTGTCCATCATGGGGCTCCATGGTCGCTCATACGTGGAACAGAATTATTCGTGGTCACAAATTGGGCGCTGCTTTAATGACACATATAACTGGCTACTTGGAAATGGACAACGCCCCACTTTTGTTATCGTGTAGTCAGGTGCAATGGGCTAGAGGCCCCGTACCTGTTACGGTGGTTTTGATAACACTAAATGAAGCTCATAATCTTAGGCGGGTTTTCGAAAATCTCAAGGGCTGGGCACACTCTGTCCTCGTTGTTGATAGCTACAGTCAGGATTCGACTGTGGACATTTGCCTAGAGTTCGGCGTCCAAGTTATTCAACGGAAATTTGATGGATTTGGTCACCAATGGAATTTTGCCATTCAAGACAAGTTCATATCAGCCCCATGGACGATGAAGTTAGATCCTGATGAAATTATTACAGATGGTCTTAAATTATCTATTCAAAATGCGATTTATAAAAACAAAGCAGATGCTCTTTTTGTCAAGAGGCAGCTGTTTTTTATGAGTTCCTCTTTGCCGGTAATCCAAAGTATTTTACGGGTTTGGAAAACAGGAACCTGTCGCTTTACTGACGTCATGGTAAACGAGCACCCAATAGTGCAGGGCAAGCCTTTGCTGGTGGAGGGTGTTTTAGAGCATCATGACAGCCCTAGCCTACATCATTGGTTCCATAAGCAAAATTTTTACACAACGGCAGAGGCAAATAATCAAGCGAATGAGTGGTCCCTTGCTGCACCACCTCGTTTATTTGGTTCTCGTCTTGAACGGATTTCTTGGGTGAAAAGAAATTTTTGGAAAATTCCATTCAGATATCATATTCTTTTTGTATATAACTATATTATTCTTGGGTCTTGCAAGGCTGGTTATCCTGGATACGTTTGGGCAAAACTGCGCTCATTTGTATATTGGCAGTGGGAACTTAAATATTACGAAAACACTAGGTCTAGGCATGATCAGCTTATTCCACCTTCATGGGCTGGTCATCCAGATGCCCGAGTTCAGCAATATTGAGGTTGCAAATGTTTAATTCAAAGTCACTTTTAATTACTGGCGGTACTGGAAGCTTCGGTAATGCAGTTCTTCGACGTTTTCTAAACTCAGATCTGCGTGAAATCCGGATTTTTTCTCGTGATGAGAAAAAACAAGATGATATGCGAAAGAAATACAACAGCCCGAAGCTGAAGTTTTACATTGGGGATGTGCGTGACTATCAATCGGTGCAGAATGCTGTCCGTGGTGCTGATCTCATATTCCATGCTGCGGCACTTAAGCAAGTTCCGTCGTGTGAGTTTCATCCACTTGAATCGGTCAAAACCAACGTGCTCGGAACAGAGAATGTGCTTGAGGCGGCTATTAGCAATGGTGTCCATCGAGTAATTGTTCTCAGTACCGACAAGGCGGTGTATCCCATTAATGCTATGGGTATCAGCAAGGCAATGATGGAAAAGGTTGCGGTTGCAAAGTCACGTAACAGCAACGGGACAGTCATCAACGTTACCCGCTATGGTAACGTGATGTGCTCTCGAGGCTCTGTCATTCCACTTTTCGTCAACCAGATCCGAACCGGTCAACCTTTCACTATTACCGATCCGAACATGACCCGTTTCATGATGACGCTGGATGATGCGGTGGACTTGGTATTGTTTGCTTTTGAGCATGGACAATCAGGTGAAATTTTCGTGCAAAAGGCGCCAGCGGCAACCATCGAAACCCTAGCTTATGCGCTGACCAGCCTGTTGGGAAAGCCCGAACACGAAGTACGGGTTATTGGAACGCGCCATGGCGAAAAGCTGTATGAAGCCTTGCTTAGCCGTGAGGAAATGGTGGCGGCAGAAGACTTGGGAAAATACTACCGTGTTCCCCCTGATTTGCGTGATTTGAACTATAGTAAGTTCATTGAACAGGGTGATATCAAGATTTCTGAAGCAATAGAGTACAACTCTCACAATACTGAGCGCCTTGATGTGCATGGCATGCAGAACCTATTGATGAAATTACGCTTTATTAAGAAAACCCTCCGCGGTGAGCTTGTTGAGGCTGAGGAGTGATAGCGTGAGTCTGGTGGGGCGCCGAGTTCTCGTTACTGGTTCGAAAGGGTTTGTTGGCCGCAACTTGGTCGTTCGTTTGAATGAGGTTCCTGGTGTTCTTGTCAGTGAATTTGTACGCGGCGATGAATTAGACAGCTTGCCCAAGCTCGTGGCTAAGGCCGATGCCGTGGTTCACCTAGCAGGCGTGAACCGACCTGTAGATGAGGCAGATTTTGCAGAAGTTAATGCGGGCTTGACCTCTACGCTGTGCAAGGTCATCCAGCAAGAGTTCAGCACTACTGGTCGTTATGTGCCGTTAGTATTGGCCTCATCTGCTCAAGCTGAGAAGAACATTCCTTACGGACTCAGCAAATTAGCAGCCGAGCAGGCAGTAAAAACTTTGGCGCAAGCTACAGGCAACCCATGCGTTGTGTTTCGCTTACCGGGGGTGTTTGGCAAGTGGTGCAAGCCCAACTATAATTCAGTAGTCGCTACGTTCTGCCACAATCTAGCACGTAACTTGCCCATTCAGATTAACGATCCATCTGCCGCTTTGAGATTGGTGTATATCGATGATGTGGTCACCGCGCTCTTGAATGTACTCGAGGAGCCTATTGCTGGGTGTTCCTATGCAGCGGTAGATCCGGAGTACTCTATCACTTTGGGCAAACTGGCAGCTCAGATTCGTGCATTTGGTGACTGTCGCAGCAATCTGATGAGCGAGCGTGTAGGAACGGGGTTTGTAAGGGCGCTATATTCAACCTATGTGAGCTATCTACCCACCGATAGGTTTTCCTATGAGGTGCAGCAGCATTCCGATCCTCGGGGTGTGTTTGTGGAAATGCTCAAAACGCCTGACTGTGGCCAATTTAGCTATTTTACGGCACCGCCTGGCATCACGCGGGGCGGGCATTATCACCATACCAAAACAGAAAAGTTTTTAGTAATAAAAGGCGATGCGTTGTTCCGCTTTCGACATGTTTTGACTAATGAGCTCGTCGAATTGTGTGTCAGCGGGGTCAATCCTCAGGTAGTGGACAGCATCCCAGGGTGGTCACACGATATAACCAATGTGGGTAATAGCGAGATGGTCGTGATGCTTTGGGCCAATGAAAACTTTGACCGGCAAAAGCCGGACACAATTGCCAGCCAGGTTTAAGGATATGAAAAAAATTAAAGTGATGTCGGTTGTAGGTACGCGACCAGAAATCATTCGCTTGTCACGGGTATTGGCTGCATTGGATGTGCACTGTGAGCATGTGCTCGTTCATACTGGTCAGAACTATGACTATGAACTTAATCAGATTTTCTTTGATGATTTGGGCGTGCGCAAGCCGGACTTTTTCTTGAAGAGCGCCGAAGGTAGCACCGGTGCAGCCAACACAATAGGCAATTTGATTTCTGCGATGGATGATGTGCTTGAAGAAGTAAAGCCAGAGGCGATGTTGGTTCTTGGGGATACCAATAGTTGCTTGTCGGTAATTCCCGCCAAACGGCGCAGGGTGCCCATTTTCCACATGGAAGCAGGCAATCGCTGCTTTGACCTGCGTGTACCAGAGGAAACCAACCGTCGCATCGTTGACCATACGGCAGACATCAATCTCACTTATAGCACCATTGCCCGTGACTATTTGCTACGCGAAGGGCTGCCCCCTGATCAGATTATCAAGACAGGTAGCCCTATGTATGAGGTGCTGAATCATTACCTGCCACAGATTCAGGCTTCGGATGCTTTGGTACGGCTGGGTTTGACGGCAGAGGGGTACTTTGTGGTCAGCGCCCACCGTGAAGAAAACATTGAATCCGATAAGTCTTTTACCAAACTTGTGGCCGTACTCAATGCTGTGGCTGAAGACAATGGCTTGCCCGTGATTGTTTCTACACACCCACGCACGCAAAAACGTGTGGATACTTCTGGTGTCAAGTTTCACTCGTTGGTGCGTTTGATAAAGCCACTGGGCTTTCACGATTACGTGAACCTGCAAATGCATTCCAAAGCCGTGCTTTCCGACAGCGGCACCATTAATGAGGAGTCATCTATCCTGAACTTTCCGGCACTCAATCTGCGTGAGGCGCATGAACGCCCTGAAGGGATGGAAGAGGCTGCGGTGATGATGGTGGGCCTGGAAGTTGATCGAGTTCGCCAAGGCTTAGCTATTTTGCAGAAACAGAGTCGTGGCGCGGAACGCCTGCTGAGATTGGTAAGTGACTACAGTATGCCGAACGTTAGCGATAAAGTCGTTCGGATTATCCACAGTTACACCGATTACGTTAATCGGGTTGTCTGGAAGAAGTACTGATTAGCGTCCATGCGTATCGCGCTGATTGCTGATACATTCCCACCGCTGCGAACTTCAGGGGCCGTGCAGTTGCGGGATTTGTCACGTGAGTTTGGACGTCAAGGACATCATTTGTTGGTTATGTTGCCAGCCGCCGAGCAAGTAGAGCCTTGGTTGCTGGAAAAGGTTGAAGGGGTTCAAGTACTGCGCTTACGTGCGCCGCGCATGAAGGACGTAAGCTATGTTCGGCGAACGATTGCCGAATTTCTGATGCCATTCTTTATGCGTTGGAATCTGAAGAAAAGCCCTTTGGCGGATGAGCATTGGGATGGGGTTATCTGGTACTCTCCGTCGATTTTTCATGGCCCACTGGTCAGTGGGCTTAAGAAGGTCAGCGGCTGCAAGGGCTATCTGATCGTTCGCGACATATTCCCCGAGTGGGCAGTGGACATGGGCCTGATGGGGCGAGGCCTGCCGTATCGATTTTTTGATGCTATTGCACACTACCAGTATTCAGTGGCCGACGTGATTGGGGTTCAAACACCGGGCAATCGCGGTTACTTTGATCATTGGCGACAACAGCCGGGGAGAAATCTGGAAGTACTGCAGAACTGGCTAGACAAGCCGGCGCAGGAACGTTGCCCGATTCGTGTGAACGAAACGGCTCTGGCCGGGCGCAAGGTGTTTGTTTACGCAGGCAACATGGGTATCGCCCAAGGCATGGACATCCTACTCGACCTAGCAGAGAAATTGCGCCACCGAACGGATGTCGGCTTTTTTTTTGTGGGGCGTGGCAGTGATTCGTCTCGTCTCAAGGCGTCAGCCAAAGACCGAAAATTGGACAACGTCCTGTTCTATGATGAAATCCACCCCGATGAAATCCCCAACCTTTACAGCCAATGCAGCGCGGGCGTCGTGGCATTGGATCCAAGGCATAAATCACACAACATACCTGGTAAGTTTTTGACCTACATGCAAAGTGGTTTGCCTGTACTTGCCAACGTGAATCCAGGTAATGACTTAGCAGAAATTGTTCGTAGTGAAGACGTCGGGCAAGTTTGTGAAACTAACCAAGTTGATGATCTTCTACAAATGGTTGAAAATCTATTGAAACAAATCGTTGTAGATCCTTATTTGTCTAGCCGTTGCCTTAATCTTTTTCAACGTAAGTTTGCAGTTGATAAGGCTGTTCGTCAGATCGTTGCTGCACTCTCAGCTTGAGGTGGGTAGTATGAAGGCATTTGTTTTAGTTGATGCCTAACCAAGATTCCACACGTCTGATTCGGGCAATTTCTTGATTGTGATCGATTCTGTTTGCCTGCCAGATCTTCGGTAAGCGGCTAGTGACTAAGCGCCAAAAATTAACGATATAAAATAAGTAGACACTAGGGTGATCGGGTTGAACGGGATAGACTGCACTAATTGTGAGCCTGCTTGGAAAAACCCTTGATAGAAGCAGCTTGGCTCGGTGATTGGCATCGCCATATGCAAAGCTTTTTTTCAATATCACCTCACCGTGGTTTTCGTAGTCACGGAGTAAGCTCAGTGCGGCATCATCAAGAATTTCAGCATTGGGGTACTCGATAGCGTATTTTGGCCACGTAGTTCCTGCCTGAGGCCAATAGCGTTGCACGAGCTTGAGCACTAAAATACAGCCTGGGACTATTGAATCCTTCTTTGCTCGATCCCAAAAGTCAGTCCATTCAATTGTGTGGCCATCCAGAAGAAAAGCAATATCGCTCAAAAGTAGCGGCCCATTATCAAATTGATGATGATAAGTAGCATGGTGAATTAAGTGCAAAAGCAAATCTGTTGGAGATTCAAAAAAAACCGATTCGCTCCCAATACGTCTTCGGACAGAACGATCCCAAAAGCCTAAATCATCGCTAATACTAAGATTGTTGCTTTCGTTATGCGTTAAGCTGTTGTGCAATTCAATTTGAAATCGACTTGAAGAATCTGTCAAAGGTGGTAAATCGTGGCGGGTCGCAGAGAGCACCTCGAGATTGCCATGATATTTTTTGACGCTTTGGAATCCATGATGCTGAAGTGTGTCGTAAGCCTCAAGAACCCGATCTCGCGGTACTAAAATATCCAAGTCGCGTAAGGGCCGAAGGCCTGGTTGTGGATAGGCGTGAAACGCCAGATAGGCACCTTTGAGTGCAATGTACGGAATGCCGCTTGCGCTGAGTACTCGGTGTGCCTTAATCAGATTTTGTTGTGCGTGCAGTGATCTAAAGGTTGCCGTTCTTGCAGCCTGTTTCAACACGAAATCAATTGATTCCGGAACGATCACGTTGGGATGAAATCTGCCAAGGCTGTAGCGGAGAAGCGGGCCAAGGCGGTGAGCCTTGATCATGTCCAAGAGGCTGGCCTGCTCGTCAGGGGTTAGCTGAAATAAAACGTTGTCGTCAACACGTTGAGCAGGTGACAACAAGTCCAGCAGTCGCGGCTTCAATGCGTCCACGTTGGTTAACCGGTAATCTCTGCTGCTCGTCGGGCTTGGTAGGCCGTCAGATTGTGCTTGATTGAATAGTTCATTGTGTAATCTGATTGGTGGCAACGGCATTAATAGCCTCCCATGAGCCTGCTTGAGCGATTCTACCCGAGTTAATGATCACCACCTGATCCGCATGTTCAAGCGTGGGCAAGCGGTGGCCAATAATCACCACCGTCAGATCGCCGTGCAGATTCTCAATGGCGTCGCGAATATGCGCTTCGTTTTCTCGGTCCAGCGCACTGGTCGCCTCGTCAAGGATCAACAGGCTGGGCCGTTTGAGTAACGCTCTGGCCAGGGCAATACGCTGGCGCTCCCCACCAGAGAGCCGAACGCCGCCATCACCCACCACTGTATCTAGACTTTGAGGCAGTTTCAGCACAAAGTCTGCCGCCGCTAACTGAAGTGCATGACAGAGGTCGGGCTCGGTGGCTTCAGGGTTGCCCCAGAGCAGGTTTTGGCGAATCGTATCGTGGAATAAAAACACTTCTTGGGGTACATAGGCGACCGAGTGCCGCCAGCGCATGCGTGCCTCGCCGATGATCGGCACCCCGTCAATGCGCATTTCGCCGTTATCAGGCATCAGCAACCCCATCAATACATCCGCGAAGGTGCTTTTGCCGGCACCTGACGGACCCATAATGGCCGTCGTCGTTCGCACAGGCAATGACAGAGACACTTGATCCAGCGCCGGGTCTTCTCGACCGGCATAGCGTACAGTAATGCCACGCAGCGTGATTTCCACGGTCACCGGCCAAGAGGCCGTACTCTTCGCTAAGGGTTCTGCCGCTTGCTGACATTCCTTGAGCAGCTTCTGTGTTTCTTTAAACGCGGGTAACGCATGCAGGCAATGGTGGTATTGCTGCTGCCCCGACATGAGCAACGGGATCAGACGGCTAAAAATCAAAACCAACGTCAGTAGCTCCGGCAGCGGCGTTTGCCAATACGAGAGCCCGAGAAACAGAAACCCCGCCAAAAGGGCTGCGCCCCCAGTCTGAAACAGCGCACGCGATAAGCTGCTGCTCGACATAAAAGCAATTTGCTGTTGGCGCACCGCTTGCACGGTTTCGTGGAAATGGCTTAAATGACGTTGCTCATTGCCGAGTATCTTGGTTAGTTTCATCCCGGCGAGGGCCTCCTGCACGTTGGCCAGTAGAGCGCGGTTGGCTTCACCCATCGTGTGCCCCATAGTCAAAGCGGACCGGCGTTGGCTTGCCATCACGGTAAATAAAATACCGCCACACAACAGCGTTATCAGCGTGAGCTGCCAGGACAAAACACACGCCGTTACTAAATACACCAACACGGTTATGACGGTCACGAGCAGACCCAGGCCAAATTGGATGCCGATCCCGACGCGCGACACATCAGTCAACAACAGGTTTGCCTGGTCCGACTTGCGACTTCGAATCAACCAGCGCCATTCCACCCGCAGGAGGGCGGTAAAACAGGCCATGCGGAGTGCATCCACTACAGACTGCTGCAGCGTTGTGTTGGCCCGATCCCGCGCAAACAGGATCAGACTGCGACAACAAATCAGCAAAACGAAAGCAAGTAAGAGTGCTGGCGTCGTTTTTGGCAAGCCTGTGACAGAGACGGCTTGCCAAAAACCGTGTAAAAAGCCGTTGTTTGCCATGCTTCCTGATTCGCCGCTTAATAGCCCCAGCAGCGGTACAAGAAGAATTAAGCCCACGCCCTCCGTGGCTGCGGTTAACAGCATCAGGATCGATAATGCAACGGCTTCAGGTAAAAACGGCCGGAAACTCAGGCCGGGTAGATGTATAGACATGGGCCGTATTATGACACCGTGCTCTGGTAAATTTCCCCAAGAACGGGGTAAGTGCCGCGTCAGAAATTCTGGCATACTCCGCCCATGCCCAGCCAACACGCCGCCTCGCAGAGCCGCTCGATCAGCAATTTTGCTATTTTACAGCGCAAGGCACGCACTTGGCTGCGTCGACCTCGATCAGAGAAAGCCTGGTTCCTTGTGGCCTATCCATTGCTGGGGTTAGCCAGATTCAGTCTCTTGTTGCTGCCCTTTCGAACCATTGCGCGCACTTTGGGGCAGGATCAAAAGGCCGTGATGTTTGTACCTCTGGCGACACCGGCCGAGATGCGTGGGGCTTTAGCTATAGGTCGTGCTATACGCATGGCGGCTGAATATACCCCGTGGGAATCCAAATGCCTTGCCCAGGCCATGGTGGCGGCTGTGTTGCTTCGCATCAAGGGCTTGCCTTACGGCCTCTATTTCGGCGTCCGCAAAGACCCCGCTGCAGCCAACGGTATGGCGGCACACGCCTGGGTCTGCACCGGGCCTGCTGCTGTAACAGGTGGCCGCAGTTTTGGTCAATTTGCTGTGGTGGGTTGTTTCATCTATCAACCTGCAAGAAGAGGTAAGCTGACGTGAATTAACCGTGGCTTTTAAGCCACCGATCCAATTGATGCAACGCGTCGACCGACCGCGTAAAAGAGAAAGCAAACTCAATCGTTGCTTGTCCAGAGTCAGCTTGGTCAATCTGCTGCTTTAGTTTGTCGCAATCGACTAAATCAGATAAATCGCTGTGGAGATTTGTAAGTAGCTTCCTGGCCCGGTTTGCCATCATGGGTACGTTACGGGTTTGCATGTTCTGAATGGCCGCGCCATAACCCATGTCCTTGCTCGGCTTCCAGGCCACGGCTTTGGGCACCAAATCGCTAATGGCGCGCCGATGCAGATAACGGCCTATCCCTTTTGGGCCCACTTTCTCAATACTCGGGGTGGAAAGATATTGCTGTACCAGCCGTACATCCCATAACGGCCAGCGATACTCCACACCATAAGCGGCCGCCATCAAGGTGCAATTCTCGAAACGGGTGGCAATGTAAGGCATCCTCAGCAGCTTCTGTGTAATAAACTCGTTGATTGAGCGATACGGCGCATCGTAGCGCGCTGTTTCCATATACTCATGGTGCAGGTTGAGTCGTTCCACCACCGGTACTTGCAACAACTGATGCGGCCAGCGTGCATTCCAGGCCTTCAAGAAATTCGGGTTATAAGCAGGTTTGTTTAGGCCCTTTACAAGCGCCTTGCCCAGACGCAAGGCCCGGGTCAGATGGTTGCCCGGCAGAATGCCCCACAGACTGGAGTAAGCGTGGCGATCCAAGAGCTCCCAGCGTAAATGATGGCCGGGGTTCGTCACTACCTCATCTCCACCAAACCCGGAATACAGCGTGCGGATACCGCGTAACTGGCACTCCCGGTAAAAGGGCGTGTGCCCCGAGCCATTGCCGTGCTCTTCAGGATAGCCAAGGATGTTGATGATCTCGTCGACATGGGCATCCCAATCATCGGGTGGTGTGTGCGCCGTCACCAGATAATTGTGCTTAATACGGCGAGCCTGGCTGGTGGCTAGAATCATCGCTGGTTCCTGCTCGCACTGGGCAAAGCCGAAACTGTGCAAGCGGTCGCCGGGTTCTCCCAGAAAATCTGCAAGATACGCTGTAATGGTGGCCGAATCAATGCCGCCACTGTTCTCCGTGCCCATCGGGGCCGACCAATCCATCCGGCAGCGAATAGATTCTGCCAAAACCTCTTGATAAGCGCTCACCCAGCTCGGGTCACGGCGGTGAGTCCAAGGCGCATCGCTTTGCCATGTGTGGTAACGACGCAGCACGGGTTCGCCATCGCCTGTTTGGGTCAGCGTGTGGCCAGGGGGTACCTTGAACACCTCCTTGTAGGCTGTTCGGGTATCACTCATCGACAGGTGCAGCATATAGCGCGCCATCCAGTCGGGGTCGGGGGTCAACGTCAACCCCGGCAGCCTTCGTAATTCGGCTACCGAAAAAGCATAAACCAACCGCCCCTGCTGGACGGTGTAGTAGAGCGGTTTGACCCCTAATGGGTCCCGAGCGAGAAACACAGAATGCTCATCAACACCCCTAATGGCAAAGGCGAAGTCGCCCAGCAAATGACAGGGCAGGTCGGCACCCCACCTGTGCCAGCCGGATAACAAAAGAGCTTCCAGATCGGTTGCGTTGCCCGGCGTTGCCTCAAAACCTAGAGCGGATTCAAGTGCTTGGAGATTATCAATACGGCCACGAAAATCAAACAATGGTGAACGAAAAGCGGTAGAATCAAAAAAATGCAAGGCAACCCCTCTATGACCGCTGTATTGTACTCTAAGCCCTCCCTCCCCATTGGGCATCACGGACAATCATTCGCAGGGGGGGTGCCCAAGCCCCCGTGCACAACCGCACATCAACTTTACAAAAGGCAGAAGACATCATGACTCAACCCGGAACCAATCAGGCCTCTGACCCCCAGCAAGCGGGCCTTACCTCAATAGCCCGCCAGCGCTACACCAGCCCGGTGGTGGGGCGCATAATCGCACAGAACACCCAGGGAGCCAAGTTCCATACCGCCGGTGAGGGTAGCACCGTAGGCCCTAGCTGATTGCGAGCACGCAACACGAGAGGAGGTTGGAAAGGGATCCCGAAAAGTTTACAACAAGCCTTGAAATTCCTCGCGTGACTTTTTTAAACCGTCAAAACGCGAGTGCCGGAGTGGTTTGTTTTGTGAGGTGTATTAAGACGTAGTGCCAGAGTCTGGACGCTCGCCCGTGCTGACTCACCCGGCTTTTTAATCCACCGTGCAACCAGCGATACCAGCGTTGAACGTACTCTCGGAGCCGTTGCGGGCTGGCTCCTTGCTCATGAAGCCGACGGGCACGTTCAACAACTCTGGTGAGGCTTTGGGTTGCGGGGCGGAGTTTGCGGCCTGGATGAAGGCGATACCCAAGAAAATCGAATCCTTTTCGGCATGAGCCGATGTGGCGTTTATCGGGATGAACCCGGAGTTTAAGCCGGGCCAGGACTTGATGCATGCGGCGAATGACCGCCGTGATGTCACCGGTTTTCAAGGGCCAAGTCTGTCATTTCGGGTTCATTACCAGCTGGCAATCTTCACGTTAGAATAATGCATCCAACTTACAGGTGCATTTTTCATGACAACTCCATTTGACGAAAATTCGCGATTCGTTCGCAACCCGGATCTGGTATCGGCCGACATGGATGGGGATCTAGTGATGATGAGCATTGAGAATGGCGAGTATTATGGCATCGGTGGTGTCGGGTCTCGCATTTGGGAACTGCTTGAACAGCCGGTCAGCCTGGGGCAGATTACCGAAACCATCACGTCCGAGTTTGACGTTGAGGCGGATCGTTGCCGCGCCGATGCTATTGATTTTGCGAAGAAACTGATTGAGCTGGGTCTGATCAAAGCCGCCTGATGGTGTGGGGCTATTTGCGGGTTGCCGGGTTAATGGGTTCAAACTTGACCAAAATCCCGGCATAGTGGTCTCCCGCGAGCCCCCAGTAGATTGCCTCTCCGTTCATTGCAAAGCTACTGGCATACGTGGGACCTTCAAAGCCAGCAATAGCCTTCCAGTGTCGCCCATCATTACTGCGATGGAGTTGGTTGAGCCAGCGTCCATCGGCTAGCTGTTTGGCCGTGGATAGCCAGAGTGTCTGTTCATCTGTTGCACTATCCGTCGCCATGTCCCAGACTTGAGTGGCATCATCAAAAGGCAGGCGCTTTACGTTAACGTGACCCCGATCCAGATCACTGGACATGTAGGCGGCCCGCACTGGGCGATTGCCCGGTTGTGCGACAAAGGCCGTGATGTAAAGTGACTGGCCTTGCCAATGGATGCTCCGTTCAATGGTTGCCATTCGTTGGCCGGCGAGTGCGGTGCTGGGGAGCATAACCTCGGCGGTGAGATCGGTTCGCCGATTCCAATGAGTGTTCGCGTCCAACTGGTATATCGGACTAAAAAATGCCTGTCGCCCCTGCTTATCCAGCCAGGATTGCAGACCCGGGCCGGGAAATGCGTCTGTGGCGTAGAGTTGGTCTTTGACGTGTAAAAAGTCTGTAATGCGCCAGCCGCCCAGCCCGGTGGTTTGCCAGCTCACTCCGA
>JACCDN010237247.1_pt1 | contig 15383 bp, 4 predicted proteins | sample 7441691 | NCBI WGS metagenome assembly JACCDN01 (sample SAMN15323439, study PRJNA562643) | freshwater metagenome | isolation source: river surface water | place: USA:Blue River Watershed | collected 2017-08-16
CACTCGTGATTGACGCCGTCGTTCCGATCGCCCCGACCGCTCTAACCTGGACAGCGACCGGCGGAACCGTGCGCGCGGGCTTCTTGAACTCGACCAACACCAACCTGACCGCATCGGCAAACATCACAGTCGGCGACGTCACCGGCGGTCGCGCTGAGCTGCTGCTGGGCACCACCGTCATTGCCACCGATTCGACCATCGTCGCAAACGACGCGACCGTGACGTTCAACTTGGGCACGAGCACCGCATCCTCGCTGCAGGGTGCCATCGCGGCAAGCGGCAGCTTGAGCGTTCGACTGGTTGACCCAATCGGAAACAGCTCGACCTCGGCAACCCCAGTTGCTCTGGTTGCCGACTTCGTGCGCCCGAGCACCACGATCAGCGGTCCGGCCAGCCTGATTAAGGCCGGCGCAACAGCATCCATCTCAATCACCACCAGCGAAGTCACCACTGACCTGGTAACGGCTGACCTAATCGCGAGCGGTGGCACCTTGGCGGCGCTAGGCGCACCATCCACCTCGGGCGGCGGCGAAGTGCGCACGATCGTGATGACCCCGAACGTTGAGGGCACCTACTCGCTCGAGGTTCCGGCGGCCAGCTACACCGACGCCGCAGGTAACCCGAACACGGGCGCCACCTTCGCCGGCACCGCCGACGCCATCGCACCTACCATTCAGTCGGTGACCCAGATCACCCCGAACGGCACGTACGGCATCGGCACCAAGGTTGATCTCAAGGTCAACTTCTCAGAGCCGGTGACCCTGGCTGGCGGCACCACGCTAACCTTGCCGCTCGCGCTCGGCACCACCAAGCAGGCCAGCTACGCATCCGGTTCGGGCACGCAGTCGTTCACCTTTACCTATGTGATTTCGTCGGGTGACGCATCCGCCGACCTGACCACCCCGGCTAGCGCTTCGCTACAGCTGACCACGGCCACATTGCAGGATGCCGCCGGCAATGACGCGACCCTTGCACTGCCGGCGCTCGGCACCTCGGGCGACCTGGCCAGCTCTGCCGCAATCGTGGTTGACGGTGTTGCTCCGCTCGCGCCATCGGCCCCGACGTTCACCATCGCCGGCGTTAGCCAGGTAGCCAACACGCTGAACTCGACCAGCACTAACCTCACCATCGCCGCAACCATCACCGCGGGGGATGCGACCGGCGGCTACGCCCAGTTCTTGCTCGGCAACACTGTTCTGGGCACTGACTCGACCATTTCGTCAACCGACACCTCGGTCAGTTTCACAGTGCTGAGTGGCGGATCGGCAACCAACGCAAACCTGCAGAACGCGATTCCGACCGGCGGAACCGTGACCGTAAAGCTGTTCGACCGCGCGGGCAACAGCATCGACTCGCAGGGCACCGGGCTCGCGGTTGACTACTCGATTCCGCTGTTGATCATGACCATGCTCGGATCAACGGTTACCAGTGGCCAGAACCGCACGATTAGCTTCAACACGGGCAAGGCATCCACCAATTTTGTGGTTGGCGACATCACCGTTTCGGCCGGCACGCTGTCGAGCTTCACCGGCTCCGGCTCGACCTACTCGGTGGTCTGGACTCCGCCGGCCAATACTCAGGGCAGCGCGACGGTCTCGGTGGCCGCCTCGGCATACACCGATGCTGCAGGTAACCCGAACTCGAACTCGATTAGCCAGACGATTACCTACGACACGAAGGCTCCGACAGTTACCTTGACCGCGGCGGCCGCAACTTCGGCGACCAACAGCATCAGTTTCACGCTGAGCGGTGACGAATCGATTGACTGCAGCACTCTGGGTCTGACCAACGGTAAGGACTTCGACTTTACGAACGTCAGCACGATCAACTCGATCATTCAGACCTCGCCGACCGTTTGCACCATCAACGCGACTGCCAACGCGACTCGCGGCTCTCCGAAGAGCGCATCCCTGGCAAGAGCAGCAACCTTCGACATCGCAGATGCCAACGGTAACCTTGCCACCGCGCTGACGGTCAACTCAGCAACCACCCTCGTGACGATTCCATCAATCGCACCGACCTCGCCGCAGAACCTCTCCGGTCTGGTGGGCGACGGACTCGTCAACCTCAGTTGGCTGGCACCGCTCGACAGCGGAGGTAGCCCGATCACCGAGTACGTCATCGAGTACTCGAGCAACAACTGGACCACGGTTCAAACCTGGAACAACTCGGCCAGCCCAACCGCAATCACCGCGACGGTGACGGGCCTCACCAACGGAACCAGCTACTCGTTCAGGGTCACCGCCAAGTCTTCGGCGAACCTGACCAGCCCAACGACCTCGATCTCGGGCCTAGCTCCGTTCGGTCTGCCGACCGCCCCAACCAACCTGCAGGCCACCGCCGGTGACTCACAAATCACTCTCTCGTTCGGCGCAGCCGACGGCAACGGCAAGCCGATCACCCGCTACGAGTTCTCGCTGAACGGCGGCGCAAACTGGGGCTCGTTCAACAACCTCAACACCGCTCAGACCATTGCCGGTCTGCTGAACGGAAACCCTTACTCGCTGCGAATTCGTGCGGTGAGCGATGCCGGCTTCGGTGCGGATGCGATCTTCGGCTCAACTCTGACGCCGACCGGTGCTCCTAGCGCACCGGTGATCAATGCGATCGTTCCCGACAACCAGTCGCTCATCGTCGCCTTCAGCGCTCCAAACAGCACCGGTGGTTCGACCATCGCAAACTACGAGTACCGCCTCGATGGTGGAGCCTGGGTCGCCCTAAGCCCGGCATCGGTTGTCTCACCGTTCACAATCACGGGTCTAACCAACGGCCAGGCATACTCGGTCGAGCTGCGCGCGGTGAACTCGGCCAGCTTGACCTCAAGCGCATCCGCACCGTTTGTTGGCACACCGATGACTGCCCCAGCCACCCCGACGGCCGTTTCCGCAACACCGGGCAACGGCTCGCTCACGGTCAGCTTCACCCCGGGTGACACCGGCGGCGCAACCGTTTCGTACACGGTGACCGCACAGCCGACCTCTGGTGGCGGCAGCTCGGTCTTCGCGATTGGTTCGAGCTCACCAATCACGATTGCTGGTTTGACCAACGGCACCACTTATGACATCACCGTGCGAGCCACCAACACCATCGGAACCTCGAACCCGAGCGCCGTAATCACCGCGGCCACCGGTTCGCGTCCTGCGCCGGCTCAGATCACCGGTGTGGTCGCCGGTGCAGACCCGCAGAACGCTGGTATGGGTCAGCTGCAGATTGCATTCACCGCGGTTTCGCTCGGTTCGCCAATCACCGATTACCAGTACCAGATTCGCGAGAACGCATCGGCCTGCCAGGGCCTGTATGACCCGACCGCCGGCGGAAATAGTTTCGGGCCGCTGGAGAGCTTCAACGGCGCGGGTTCAAGCCTCACCGTGTCAAACCTAACTTTGGGTCAGTGCTACGAGGTAAAGATTCTGCTCACCAACGCACTCGGCACGAGCGACCCGAGCCGCGCCACCGGAATGCCGGTAAGTGCGCCGAGCGAAGTCACCCAGGTTGCGGTTACTCCTGACAACGGCCAGTTGACCATCGGCTTCTTGCCACCTGCCGACAACGGTGGTTTGGCAATCAGCGCTTACGACTACTCGACCGACGGTGGAACCACCTGGCGCGCCTTCAGCAACCTAAACACCAGTCAGGTGATCACGGTCGACAGCTCGAACAACGCGCTGGTCAACGGAAACCTCTACGTCGTGACGATTCGCGCCATTAATTCGGCCGGTGCGGGTGGGGCATCGACCGCGGTTGCCGCCTCTCCACGCACGGTGCCAGCAATGCCGACCGGAACCCTGATAGCCGGCGACGGTAGCGTTTCGTTCGAGTTGAGCGCTGCGCCTAACTCATCCTCGGCAATCAACGGTGGCGCATCCATTACTACTTACCAGTACAGCCTCGACGGTGGAACTACCTGGAAGACCGCGGTCTGGACCGACCCGAACACCACCGTTACGATTCCGGCATTGACCAACGGCACTACCTACAACGTTCGGGTTCGTGCCGTCAACGAGGCCGGTGTCGGTGCTGCAACAGTTCAAGCTTCGGTGGATGCCGGTACCGCTCCGCTCGCTCCGAACCTGTCAGGTCTGCCCGGCCGCAACTCGATCACGCTGACCGTTCTGCCGAATGGTGACGGCGGATACCCGATCCAGGGCTACCGCTGGCGCGTGGCCGGCATCAACAACGGCCAGTGGACCACCACCACAAACCAAAACATCATCGTTGGCAGCCTGGTCAACGGAACCCCGTACACGGTTAGCGTGGTTGCCTTCAACAGCAAGGGCGACAGCCCAATCGTCACTTTCACCGGTACCCCAACCGGCGTTCCTGGCGCACCAAACATGATTGCCACCTCGGGTGTGAACCAGGTCACCCTGCAGTACACACCACCGAGCGATAACGGTGGATCACCCGTCATGGCCTACCAGTACACGATCGACAACGGCGCTACCTGGACCACGGTGGTCGGCAACCTGGTTCGCGCTTCGGTGAATAGTCCATCGACACTGACTATCGAGAATCTGTCTAACGGCGTCAGCTATGACGTAGGTATTCGCGCGGTGAACTCGGTGGGTGCCGGTACTCCGAGTATCGCTTCGGTCACCCCGACCGCGACCGTTCCAGACGCACCGGTCATCAACTCGGTCGTATCCGGCCGCGGCCAGCTGACCGTAAACTTTGCCCTGGGTCAGAATGACGGTGGTTCGGCCGTAGTCGCGGTCGACTACGAACTAAACGGTTCGGGCAACTGGGTTCGCTCGACCTGGACCTCGGGCACCTCTCTGATTATCTCGGGTCTAACCAACGGCACGACCTACTCGGTGCGTCTGCACTCGGTGAACTCGGTCGGCGCATCCAACCCATCGAACGGGATCTCGGCAACCCCTGACGGAACCGCAGCAGCACTCTCGATCATCAGCAACTTCGACGGCAGCAACACCGCGCCGATTCTTGCCGATTACACCGACGCCGGAGTCACCGGCTTGGCCGCTGGAAACGTTGCCGCTATCAACTCGATCGTCGCCGCTCTGCCTGCCTCGGCAACCGATTCGACCGCCGAGCTTCAGGCAATCGTTAACGCATACGCGAAGCTGGTTGCGCTCGCCGACGGTGCCGACAACAACGCGGCACCAATCGCCAACGGCTCGGGCAACCCAGGACTCTCGGGCAGTGAGTGGGCGGCATTGGGCGTGACCGTCACCGGTTCGAAGGTGGACCTGTTGAACGACCTGGTCGATGGCATGGCGATCACCGCTCTTGACACCGCCGCCGAACTGCAGACCGCGGCGAGCATCGTTGACCGCATCTTCACCGTCGCCGCTGGCGGAACCGCCAGCCCTGCGCTGACCGCATCCGACTTTGCTCTCGTGGGCATTCAAAACGTGAACGCCGCGAGCCTCGCCGGTCTGCTATCGAGAATCGAACAGACCGCCAACGATGGTTCGGGCGTTGACACCGTTGCCGAGATTCAGGCCTTGGCCACGGCAGCCGCCAACGCAGCCGCGACCGATGCGGCCCTGAACAACATCAAGAACTACACGGGCAGCAACACCGCACCGACCATCAGCGACTTCACTGCCGCTGGTGTGACCGGTGTGGATGCGTCGAACCTCGCCTCGATTCTCGACCTGATTAACTCGATGCCGGCGGGCTCGCGCGACAGCACCGCCGAGCTGCAGGCCCTGGTCGACGCAATCAATAAGGTCAAGACCGCGGCCGACGGCCTAGCCACCGTGCCTGGCACCCTCACCAACTCCGAGTTCGCCTTGCTCGGTCTGACCGGCCTAGACACCTCGGTCGAGCAGAGCCTCTTCAACAGCGTGATCGCCGGCATGGGATTCGCGAACCTCGACACCAAGGCAGAGCGCGCGGTCGTCGCCGATGCGGTCAGCAAGGTGATGGCGACCGCCGCGGTGCCTGGTGCAGCGGCTCCGGTTCCTGCGTTGAACGCATCCGATTTCACGATGCTCGGCATCACCGGGGTGAACGCCGGCAACCTCGCTGCTGTAATTGCCGCGATTGAGGCCACCGCAAATGACGGCACCGGAGTTGACACTCGACTCGAGCTTCAGGCTCTGGTCGATGCCGCGGTCGCCACCAGCAATGCCCTCAACTCGATTTCGGCCTACAACGGTTCGGGCACCGCGCCTAGCGCAACCGACTACTCGACCGCTGGCGTGACCGGTGTGGATGCAGGCAACCTGGCTCTGATTAACGAAATCGTCGCTGGCCTGCCCGCCTCGGCCACTGATTCGCCTAGCGAACTGCAGGCAATCGTGAATGCGGTCAACAACATTCGACAGACCGCCAACGGTGCTGCCGAGGGTGGTGCCTTCGTGACGGTTAGCGACCTCAACGCGATCGGCCTGAGCTCGATTGCCAGCGCCAACGAGGCCGCTCTGTTCAACAGTGTCATCGACCCGCTGAGCTTCACCGCGGTTGATACCCTCGCCGAAATCAATGCCCTGGCCTCGATTATCGACCGAATTGCGCAGACTGCTGCTGGCCAGACTGCATCCCCCGCCCTGACGGCAGCTGACTTTGCGGCCCTCGGCCTGACCGGTGTGAATGCTGGCAACCTGGCCGCCTTGATCAGCCAAATCGCTCAGACCGCGGATGACGGCAGCGGCATCAACTCGCTAGCCAAGCTGCAGAACCAGGTCACCGCAGCGAATGCCGCGCTGGCACAGGATCAGGCCCTGGCCGCCATCTCTGGTTACAACGGTTCGGGTACCGCACCGACCGCCACCGACTACTCGACCGCCGGTATCACCGGTGTCAACGGCGGAAACCTCGCCGGCCTCAACTCGATCATCGCCGGTCTGCCAGGCTCGGCCAAGGACACCGCCGCCGAACTTCAGGCCATCGTCAATGCCTACAACAAACTGCTAGCGCTGGCCGATGCCACCGACAACAACGGCACCGGATTGACCCAGAGCGAGTACGCGCTGCTGGGCATGACCCAGCTCGACTCGGGCACCGAGGTTGCCCTCGCCAACGACATTGCCGACGTGCTGGCCTCGACCAGCGTCGACAGCGCACTCGAGTTGAACGCAATCGCATCCGCTGCTTCGAAGGTGATTGCGACGGCTGCCGCCACCGCGCTGTTTGGCGCACCGAGCCCAGCCCTCTCGCTCGCTGACTTCACAGCCCTGGGCATCACGGGTGTCACCGCCGACAACCTCGCGACTGTGATCGCCAACATCATCGCCACCGCCAACGATGGCTCGGCCGTTGACACTCAGGCTGAGCTCCAGTCGCTGGTTAACGCCGCCGCGCTTCAGGCCCTGCAGGATGCCGCCGCGGCACTAATCGCGCAATACGACGGAACCAACGCCGTGCCATCGGTAGCCGACTACCTGTCGGCCGGTGTCGTGGGTGTCTCGAGCGCCAACCTGGCCGCCGTGAACGCAATGGTCGGTCCGCTCACTGCAGCGGCTACCGATACCCGTGCCGAACTCCAATCGATCGTGGATGCGGTTGCCGCCCTGCAGCTTGCCGCCAACGCCAACGCCGACACCAGCGCTCACCTAACCGCCGCGAACCTGAGCGCGCTCGGCGCATCCGGAGTAAACACCGCCAACGAGGTTGCCCTGTTCAACAGCATCGTCGACGGACTCGCCTACGCGAACGTTGACAGCCCTGCCGAGATTGCCGAGATTGCCCGCATCGTCGAGGCCATTCAGTTGATTGCCGCCGGTGGCACACCGAACCCTGCGCTGACCCCGGCCGACTTCGCGACCATCGGCATCAACAACGTGGATGCGAACAACCTGGCCGGAGTTATTCAGCAGATCGCTGTCACCCCTGACAACGGCTCGGGTGCCGCGAACCTTGCCGACCTCAACAACATGGCCAACCTCGCCGCCGCTGCCGCCGCAGCACAGGCCGCCCTGTCGGTAATCGCGGCCTACGACGGCACGAACACAGCTCCGACCTCGGCCACCTTCACCACGGCAGGCATCACTGGTGTAAACAGCCTCAACCTGGCTGGCATCAACTCGTACCTCGCCGCGATTCCGCAGGCGGCCAGCGACACCCAGGCTGAAGTTCAGGCGATCGTCGATGGCTACCTCGCGCTCGCGGCACTCGCCGACGGCACCGGCAACGCCGGCCAGTCCTTGACCGCGCCGCAGTTCGCTTCCCTCGGCGCTGCCTCAATCAATACGACCGCCGAGCTGGCTCTGGCGAACAGCATCTTCGATGCGATGTCGATGAACACGCTCTCGAACCCAACCAACCTCGCTGCCGCCGCAACCGCGGTTGACAAGGTGATGGCGACCGCTGCCGCCACCAGCGTCCAGAATGCCCCGAGCCCTGCGCTGACCCCGGCCGACTTTGCCGCCCTTGGCATCACCGGAGTCGATTCGTCGAACATCGACATGGTGATCTCGCAACTGATTGCGTCGGCCAATGACGGCAGCGCGGTCAACACCGCGGCCAAGCTGCAAACCCTGGTGGATGCCGCTGCGGTGCTAGCGGTTCAGGCCGCCGCCGCCGCGCTCATCGCCGCATACGACGGCACCAACACCGCGCCGATCGTGCTCGACTACACGACGGCAGGTGTCACAGGAGTCAACCTCGGCAACATCGCCGCGATCAACGACATGGTTGGCCCGCTGTCTGCTGCCCAGACCGATTCGACGCTCGAGCTGCAGGCGATTGTGGATGCGGTCGACAAGCTCCAGGCCCTCTCAGACGGACAGATCAGCGCTCAGGTGATTGCGGCTAGCCCACTGACCGCAACCGACACCGCCGCGCTGGGTATCGCCGAGGTCAACACCACGGCAGAACTCGCACTGCTCAATGGCGTGATCGACGTTGCCTCGTTCAGCAGCGTAGACACTCAGAGTGAACTGGCGGCGATCGCTCAGATCATTCAGGGTCTATCGACCGTTGCTGCAGGCGGCACCGCAAACCCAGCGCTAAACCCAGCAAGCTTCGCCGCACTGGGCGTCACGGGTGTTGACTCGAGCAACATCGCGGCCCTGCTCGCGCAGATCGCATCCACCCCAGATAACGGCTCTGGCATCGACTCGCTAGCCAAGCTGCAGAACCTGGTCGCTGCGGCCAACGCAGATGTGGCCAGAGCCGGGGCCATGGCGATCATCAGCGCTTACGACGGCACAAACCAGATTCCGACCCTCGCCGACTACGCCGCCGCCGGCATCACCGGTGTCAACAACAGCAACCTGAACGGCATCAACTCGTTCATCGCAACCGCATCGACGGCCGCAACCGACACCGTTGCCGAGGTCATGAGCATTGCGCTCGCCGCCGAGCACCTGATCGCGCTCGCCGACGGTTCGCAGAACTCGGGCACCCCGATCACGCTGTCTGACCTGGGTAACCTCGGTGCGAATGTCTTCTCTGGGCCGCTAGCTGCGGCAAAGCTGGGTCTGCTCAACGGCATCCTCGATGGTTCTCCTTCGAGCGCCGTTGACTCGGTGGCCGAACTCAACGCGCTGAGCGCGCTCGCCAATCGCGTGATCGCAACCGCGGCCGGTCAGCAGGTCGCCCCTGCACTAAATGCCGCCGACTTTGCCGACCTGAACATTGTGGGCGTCAACGCAAGCAACTTCTCGGTAATCCTGGCCACGATTGCCGCGAGTGCCGACGACGGCAGCGCGGTTGACAGCTACACCGAACTGTCGAACCTGGTCGCTAACGTGATTGCCGATGTTGCTGCTTATCCATCGATTGCCACCATCGTCGATTACGCGAATGACTCGACCAACCCTGCCCCGACCTTCGCCGACTACCAGTCACTAAACATCACGGGCATTGTGGCCGGCGACGAACTGTGGCTGAACGAGATCATCGCTGCCAAGACCGGCACCGACGTGAACACCAGCGCCAAGATCCAGGCACTTGTGAATGCCGCTGTTGCAGCGATGGACAAGATCAAGGCCTACATCGCCAACTCGAGCACCGCACCGGCGCCGACTCTGGCCGATTACGCTGCTCTCGGCATCACCGGTCTGGATGCTGGTTCGCTCGAGAAGATGAACACCGCGGTTGCTGCTGCTGGCGCATCCGGCACCGACACCATCGCCAAGATTCAGGCGATCGCGAACCAGGTCAACTTTGTGCCACCTCCTGCGGTTGCTCCGGTCACCAAGCTGTGGGTCGACACCACAGGCAAGGTTCCAACCCTGAAGTGGCAGGGCGGAATCGGCGAACTGTCGGTCAAGATCGTTTCGTCGACCGGAACGGTGAAGACCATCAAGGTTGCCGCCAGCGAGCTCTCGATCGCGCTAACTGGCCTTGAGCCGGGCCTCGCCTACTCGATCTCGGTTATCCCGGTCGGCAGCAGCAACGTGGCCGACGAAGTTGTCACCGCGCTGGCAATCGCGCCTAGCGCGCCGGCTCGTGTTGCCGCCGCACCAATCAACGCCAGACAAATGCGCGTCACGTGGCAGGCCACTAGCGAATACAAGCTATTCCGGGTCACCGTGACTCCGTCGACTGGTTCGGCGGTCACCTTTACCACCGGGGATGCGAACCTGCGCATCGACGCCAAACCAAACACGAACTACAAAATCACCATCGTTGCCCTGGGCGAGGGTGGCACCGAATCGCAGACCACAGTGCTCGACTACCGCTTCGGAGCAACCATCATGTCGGTGGCCGCAGAACCGGTGAAGAACAAGCGCACCACATTGATTCGATGGATGCCGCTACTCGCGAAGCCCGGCTCGCAGTACCTGGTCCACATCAATGGCAAGCTCGCTTGCCGCACGACCCTGACCTCTTGCGAAGTTGGTCGCATCCTGAATGCTCGCAGCCGAATCAACGTGACTATGGTCGGTGTCACTCGGGCTCAGGCCACGGTCGATGACTCGAAGCTGCTGCTGAACGGTAGCGTCGCGTTCGTTCCGAACACCGCAAATCTTGCCCAGGGGCAGGCGGCTGCGCTCGCAAACCTGGCCAGGGTAATCAAGGCACAGGGCTCAACGCGCATCGTGGTCACCGGACACGCCAACCCGTTCGTGGGAGTCTCGGTTGACACCAGCACCAGCCTCGCCCAGCGTCGCGCGGTAGTGGTGGCCAGCATGCTGCGAAAGCTGCTGCCAGGTGTTGAGGTAATCGCCGTCAACCGAAGCATCTTCAGCCCAGCCAAGAGCACCGCGGTGGTTTCGGATGCCAACATCCGCGCCGATATCTTCATCACGAAATAGCCGAAACCAGCCCAGAAGGTAGGCTTAAGCCCGTGATTGACCTAAACCTGCTTCGTGAAAACCCGGATGCGATCAAGGCATCCCAGCGCGCTCGCGGCAACGATGAAAGCATCGTCGACGAGGCCGCTCGGGCCGATGCCGCATGGCGCAAGGCGCTTCAGGAATACGAGTCACTGCGTGCCGAGCAGAACGCCGCGGCCAAGCAGGTTGGTGCCGCATCTAAAGAGGAGCGCCCGGCTCTAATCGCAGCTGGTCAGCAGTTGGCCGAGCGCGTCAAGGCCGCCCTCGAGATCGCTAATGCGGCCGAGGTTCACCTCAATGACATCATCTGGCAGATCGAGAACGTCGTCATCGAAGGCATTCCGAGCGGTGGCGAAGACAACTTTGTCGTGCTCAAAGAAGTTGGCGTCAAGGCCAAGTTCGATTTCGAGCCGCGCGACCACGTTGCACTCGGCGAACTGCTCGACATCATCGACATCGAGCGCGGCGTCAAGGTTTCTGGTTCGCGCTTCTATTTCTTGAAGGGATGGGGTGCCCGCCTCGAGTTGGCCCTCATGAACATGGCCCTCGACCTGGCCTCGAAGAATGACTTCACCGCGCTGATTACCCCGACCCTGGTTCGCCCAGAGGTCATGGCCGGCACCGGATTCCTGGGTGCTCACTCAGACGAGATTTACTACTTGCCTGCAGACGAGCTGTACCTGACCGGCACCAGCGAGGTTGCGCTCGCCGGCTACCACCGCGACGAGATCATCGACCTGTCGAATGGTCCGCTGCGCTACGCCGGTTGGAGCACCTGCTACCGTCGCGAAGCCGGCTCGGCTGGCCGCGACACCCGTGGAATCTTGCGCGTGCACCAGTTCAACAAGCTCGAGATGTTCAGCTACATCAAGCCAGAGGATTCCGAGGCCGAGCACCTGAAGCTGCTGCACTTCGAAGAGCAGATGCTGCAGGCCTGCGAGCTGGCCTACCGCGTGATCGACACCGCTGCCGGCGATCTAGGCTCGAGCGCGGCCCGCAAGTACGACTCAGAGGCTTGGATTCCGTCACAGCAGACCTACCGCGAGCTCACCAGCTCGTCGAACTGCACGACCTTCCAGGCTCGCCGCCTCAACGTTCGCTACCGCGACGAGAACGGCAAGACCCAGACCGCGGCAACCCTTAATGGCACGCTGGCCACCACTCGCTGGCTGGTCGCAATTCTTGAAACCCACCAGCAAGCCGACGGCTCGGTGCGCATCCCTGAGGCACTTCGCCCATACTTGGGTGGCCAGGAATTCATTCCGGTAGCCAAGGCTTAGCAACTGCATGACTAACCAACCGCTCGCGACCGGTGATGACCGCTGGCTGATTGCCATCGACATCGACGGCACGCTCGTTCACGACGACGGATACCTTTCGCCCGCCGTAATCGAGCAGGTGCAGCGGGTTCGCTCGCTCGGTCACGAGGTCATCGTGGCAACCGGGCGCTCGGCCGCTAACGCGATGCCTGTGATTCGCGATGTGGGCATCCACCACGGGTTCTCGGTGGCGTCAAACGGTGCCGTCACCCTGAGGCTGGATGCGCAGCACGAGCTCGGCTATCACGTGCACGAGGTTGTGACTTTCGACCCGCGCGCCGTGATTACCGAACTTGTCGGCCACCTGCCAAACGCTCACTTTGCAGTCGAAAACCCTGACGGCAGCTACCACTTTCACCGCCCTTTTCCGGCATACGCTCTCGGCGACCGCAACATCGAGACCCCAATCGAAGACCTCATGGATTCGCCGGTTTCGAGAGTCGTCGTGCTGTCGCCAGAACACGAGGTGGATGAGTTCCTCGGGATCATCCAGAAGATCGGTCTGCACTCGGTGTCGTACGCGATTGGCTACACAGCCTGGCTTGACATCGCACCCGCCGGCATCAGCAAGGCCTCGGCTCTCGAGAAGCTGCGGGCCGATCTGGGCATCCGTGCCGATCAGGTGATCACCATCGGTGACGGCCGCAACGACATCGCTATGTTCGAGTGGGCGCAGGCCGGCGGCGGACTCGCCTTTGCGATGGGGCAGGGGCCTGAAGAGGTTCACGCGGCGGCCACCGCTGTCACTTCAACCGTTGAGGATGACGGTGTGGCCCGAGTGCTTGCAGGCTTCGAGGGCATTCTGTTCACCCGCCAGGTCTGATAAACTCCTAACTACGGAAGCGTGCCGGAGCGGCCGAACGGAACAGTCTTGAAAACTGTCGTAGTTAATAGCTACCGTGGGTTCAAATCCCACCGCTTCCTCCAGTCAAAGACGAGGCGCCCTTGATTCATTCGAAAAGGGGCGCTTTTTCTTTGCTCACAGTGACGTTCTGGTTTCTGTGAACTTTCTCATGAAGTTCATCGAAGCCTGTTCATCGTGAAACCGTTTTTTTAGACTGGAAAGTCATGACCAAAAAAGTCCGAGCCGAAAAGGCCCAGAAGCCAGCCAAGCTGCCGCGCGGTTTGGCACGCCACGGGCGCTTGAAGGTGCAGTCGAAGGCGAGTGCTTTCGGCGGGCTTTTCATGAAGGGCCTCGCGGTCTTGCTCGGCGCATCCCTGGTTGTTGGTGGCTACACCTACTGGGATCTAACCAACTCGTTCAAGTCGAACGGCATCGACCTCGCTAACGCCCGCCCGGTCACCCAGGCCGACCTCGATGGCGCAATCAACATGCTTCTGATTGGCTCGGATACCCGCAAGGGTCAGGGCAAGGGATACGGCAACGAGAGCAGTGAGCTTGCCGACGTGATCATCCTGCTGCACATCAGCAAGGATCGAAAGAACGCGGTCGCACTGAGTTTTCCGCGTGACTTACTGGTACCGTGGCCGGCTTGCCCGAGCACTTCTGGCGGTCCGGGCTATCTGCCGCAGAGCCTCGGGCAGATCAACGCGACCATCGCCAATGGCGGCCCCGGCTGCACCCTGATGACTGTCGAGGCACTTACTGGGCTCGAGATTCCGTACCTCGCAATGATTGATTTCAAGGGCGTAATCGAGATGTCGAACGCCATTGGCGGAGTCGAGGTTTGTGTGGCCAAGAAGATTTCTGACCCATACACCTTCACCTATCTCGAGCCTGGCCTGCACACCCTGCAGGGCAAAGCCGCTCTGCAGTTCTTGCGCACCCGTCACGGCGTTGGCGATGGCTCTGACCTCGGCCGCATCAGCAACCAGCAGGTCTTCTTGACCTCGCTGATTCGCAAGGTTAAGTCGGCTGGCGTGCTGACCAACCCGGTTCGCCTTTATTCGCTGGCTAGCGCGGCAGCTCGCAACATGAAGCTCTCAAACAACCTGACCGACATCAACACCATGGTGTCGATTGCATCCTCATTGCGCAACGTCGAGCTCGACAAGATCACCTTCCTGCAGGTGCCAAGCCGCGGCGGTTTGCCCGCGCCTTACTCGGGTCGCGTGATGCCGATTTACGAGCAGGCCAATGTGCTGTTCGAAAAGCTGCGAAATGACGAGCCGCTGATTGTCGACGGAGCCAACACCGGTGCCGGAGCCGTGCTTGCCACGCCAACCGCGACCGCGAGCCCGAGCGCGACGCCTTCGGTGAGTGCGACCCCGGGTGCCGCCACGGCCAACCCTTCGGCTAGCCCGACCTCGAGCGCGCTGCCCGAGTGGGCGCGCGGCACCAACGCATCCATCGAAACCTGTTCTGGCTAGACTCGGCGCATGACCAAAATTGTGCTTTGGGTGTCTGATTTGGAGCGCCAAATGGAGTTCTATATGAAGCTGCTGGATGCGACCATCGCCCACCAGTCCGACGGATTCGCCGAGGTTGCCTCGGCCACCAACTCGGTGCTGCTGCACCAGCTGCCAGAGCAGTACCGTGCTCAGTTTCCACTGACCTCCCAGCTTGCCACCCAGGATGAAGTTGCGATCAAGCCGGTGTTCACCGTCGAATCGCTCGAGGCTTCGCAGCAAAGAACTTCGGGCTCATTCGCATCCTTTGCCGCGCAAAAAAACACATACGGCGAGTTCACCTATCAGGATCTCGTTGACCCAGAGGGAAACGTCATCCAGCTGCAGCAAAAACTCTAGGTTTTATCGAAACTCGAATTCGGCTAAACTATTCGAGTTCGTGGAGACGTCGCATAGCCCGGTCGAGTGCGCCTCACTGCTAATGAGGTAGGGATCTTAAAGTCCCTCGGAGGTTCAAATCCTCTCGTCTCCGCCACGAACAACCCGAGCCGCCCAGCAA
>JACCDN010322355.1_pt1 | contig 15381 bp, 1 predicted proteins | sample 7441691 | NCBI WGS metagenome assembly JACCDN01 (sample SAMN15323439, study PRJNA562643) | freshwater metagenome | isolation source: river surface water | place: USA:Blue River Watershed | collected 2017-08-16
CCGATTACAGCGGCGGTGTCGGTGGATACGATCACAAAGACATTTACTGTGCGAGATGCAAGTAATTCTCCTTTAGCAAATGCAAGAGTTCAATTGCGTTACAACAACAATGTCGGAGGCATAGTTCGTCCAACCGTTGCGGTAACAAATAGCTCGGGTGTTGCAACCGTGACTGTGCCTAAGGATGCCCCTGCATTAAATTACGACATCATCCCTGCAGCTGGAGATGTAACAAATGCTGCAACGCAAGGATATATGAGTTCAACAAGCGATGAGTCCCTAGCGATTAAGCTTGAGCAAGCAAACTTTGTTGTGGAGATCCAAGGTGCACTTGGTGGAAATCCTCCAGTTGGCTCAGTTCTCCTTTATCCGACTGGAGATGGAAACAACTCCGCCTACATCTCACCAATTCGAACTGGTGCTTTTGGTATAAAAATTGCTAGCAATCTTGATACCACACGAACATACCCAATTAGAGTCCTGCAGTGGGTCAGTGAATATGCTGCTGGACAATTCAGCTATTCATACTGGATAAAAGCTTCAGGCTCATCGGGCGCACAGACATATGCGGTTTATAAAGATAGTGCCGCAACAACAGTTGTTGCGGCAGTGGGCGGTGTCAACATTTTGAAGTATGACGCTGCAACAGTTAGTGGAACAATTAAAAAAGCTGATGGAACTGATCTGATACTGCCTCAGGGTTCTGACTTTGCAAACGTGGGTTTACGTCCAGTTGTGACGGGATCATGGCCTACGGAGGCATCAAGTGGTTATCCAGTTGGTGTTACGGGAAGTCAGCTGCAATGGTTTGGCCGCTCGCGTGGAACCCCTGGCAAGTATCTGCTGATGGCGACTTTTCCTGGATCTTTAACAATTCCATCTTTCTACTTAGATGTGTGGAAGAACAACAATGATGGTTTTTCACTAACTCAAAATGGAACCTACACAACAGCTCCCCATGTGTTTGACGTGCAAGTTCCTGCGCGCGGGGTTAACTTTGCAATGAAGTACGTCCAGGCGGGAACCACAACGCCGTCTTGGTTTAATTCAACCCTTTACCTCACCGAGGTAAGTAGCGGTGTGACAACAAACAGCTTCAAGATGTCAGTTAGCGGCGGCTCCTCGAGTCAAGTCGCTATGTCACTTGCTGATGGTACTTATCGGTACGAAATCTTTGGCGATGCCGGAGAGTCAAATGTTTACTCCATTGTTGTAAGTGGCGGAATCTCAACCTTAAAGAATATCTCCGGCGCGACTATTTCGAAGCCATCAGATGGTGTTTACATTCTTTCGCCGACACCAGCGAATTTAAAGATTAAAGCTGTGAGTGCAGCAAATGCTTCGACCGTCATTCAAAATGCCTATATTGAAGTATTCAATGGTGCAGATGGAAAAGGTGGACTTGTCTCTGGCCGCGGATCAGGAAGTACATCCGCAGATTTCACTTTGCCTGATGGCACATATTTGGCTCGTGTCAATCCAGGAAATGATTGGGCAAACTATCGTTTCTCTGAAAAAATTGTTACGGTTACAGGCGGAATCGCAACGATTGCAGATTTATCCAAAGACTCTAACAGTGTTTATTCAGTTCCATTGGCGGTCAAAAACTTTAAATTTACTTTGAGAGAGCCCGGTAACTCAGCCAATGTATTAACAGGTGGATTTATCAATTACTGTCCTTTGGGCAGTGATGGTAATGAAACACGATGTTTTGGTGAAGGTATGAATTCAAGTGGTGAGGGTGGTGGAGTTCTAGAGAACAACACTAACTACAACATTCGAGTATTCCCACCAAGTAGTTCAAGCTTTACTCAAGGTAACTACACCGCATCAGTAAACGGTTCAGGTGTGGTTTCAGTTTCTCCAAGTGAAACCTCGAACTCTCGTTTTGTGCTTCGCCCTACCTCTGCAAATGTCGAAGGAACAATTGTGAAAGTTATTGGCGGAGTTGAGTACCCTCTAACTTTTACCGGAAATATGGGCGTCATGGTGAATGTTCAAAAGAAAGATGCGAGTGGAAACTTCAATTGGTATCCAATGTCAGCATTTAGAACCAATAACGCATTCTCCTTCAACTTCACAGAAGATGGCACCTATCGAATTTTGGCAAATCCTCAAGGTTCGCCTGATCACGGCTGGACCTTTTCTCCCGTATTCCACGTGATATCTGATGGCTCAATTAAGAGATTCTCGACAGTAAGTCCAACAGATACAAATGGTTATTTATCTTTGACTGCTGCGAGTGGTCAAGCTTTAAAGATTAATCTTCCCGCTGCTAATTTGAAATTACGGACAATCAATCCGAGCTCAAATGAGTTGATGTCATTTGGTTGGGCAGCTTTGTTTAAAAAGGAGACAAATCGTGAAACCTGGGTTGTAAATGCAGATCTCAATCAAAATAACCCAGGAATATCCAGTGCATTCTTGTCGGATGGTGAATATCGACTTGAACTAAATCCAATGCACAACGGAAATAATCTTCCAGGATTGACTAAGAAAAATTATGATGTAAGTGTTGTTTCAGGTGTAGCAACAGTTTCATTTAAGGGAACGGTGATAAACGCGGTCGATGGACGTGTGACAGTTTCGCCATCTACCTCAAACATTACTGCGAAGATCACTGATGCTTCCGGAGTAGCTCTGGTTCCCGGACCCAGCAAATGGGTAAGTGTTAATCTACAAAAATTGAATACATCTACGAATAACTGGGATTGGACTAATAATTGGGCCAATACCGATAAAGATGGATTTATCTCAATGACAGTCTCAGATGCTGGAAAGTATCGCTTACGCATTGAACCAAACGGATTTGCGTCAAGTTCAGTCACATTCTCTGAGGTGTTCACTGTTGAGGCTGGATCAGAAGGAAGCTTTAGCAAGGCATTTGGAGATCTTAAATTAAGTGCACCAAGTCTCCGAGTAAAGGTCACTTTGGCAAACTCTTCTACAGCAATTAATCACATCGGCGTCGAGATTCGAAAGAATAACAACTGGCTAGATTGGGCAGGCACTGGGCCAACTGGAGTAGCCAATATTGCATTCAGTGAAGAAGGCACGTATCAAATAGTAGTCCACCCTCGACAAGAAGAGCTCGATGCTGGAGCAACTCGAAAGAGTTATGAAGTGGTCGTAACTAAGAACAGTGCCGGTGTATTGGTCGGGGTTGTTACTGGCCTGACTGCTGTTGATGGTATCTACACAGCATCACTCGGTACTGGAAATGTTCAAGGAACTATTTACATTCCTGGAAGTGGTACTTCGTCTTCAGATGCGATTAGTAATGCTCAGGTGGTTGCGGTGAACACAGCAACTAATCAGGAGATGTGGGAGTACAGCACAAACTCCACCTCAACTGGAAAGTTCTCGATGAACTTGCCTAATGGAACTTACAAGATCATGGCTCGTGCACCTTGGGGAACCAATACATACGGCGGGTCAGACCAGATCGGAACAGTCACGGTGACAAGTAATGGTGTCACCGTTACAGATGGTTTCGCTGGAATGACTGGATCAACACTGGTTATTCGTCTGAAGACACCAACCTGGAAGGGCACAGTTCGGACACCAACTGATGTTGCAGATGCTGTTGTTGCATACGCACAGGTTTGTTTGTGGAATGAGAATCGTTGGGATTGCACAACTGCAAATGAACAGGGTCAATGGGCGCTGAGTGCTCCAACAGGCTTCACCTCCTTTAGTGCAAACGCTGCCTTTGAAATTGGTGATGTCCGCACACGCTTATATCCAAGTATCCGCGTGGATGGTGCCGCAAATGTTCTCGCGCTCATTGGAGCTGGTGGATCATCGGTACCAAGTGGCGCGAATACAACAACATCTTTAACACTTGTTAATAGATTCAGTTCACCAAATGTGAAGATCACCGTGAAAGCTGGTGGAGTTGTTCAGCCAAATGTTTGGGTAAGCCTGGATCGTCCAAATGTAGGCTGGCTCGGTGGTGGTTCAACTAACGCCCAGGGAGTCGCTTCCTTCTACATTGCAGATACAACATTGGCAATTAATGCTCGCGCAGAGTTCAATGGAAACCCAAATTTAACGGGTCGTTATGCGCCAACATTGATTCAGTTCTCGGGATCTGACGTTGTTACCTCAAAGGGTTCGGGAACCATCGCGAACCTTGAAATAGCCTTGCTAACTCCTAACTTCACTGGTGTTGTGACTCAAACTTCTACCAATCTCGCACCTGTTCAGTGGAGCTGGATTGAGCTATTTGATGACTCAAATAATCAGTGGAAGGGTGGAAGCAATACAGAGGTAAACGGCCAGTTTGCAATGAATATCACCCGACCTACTTCTGGTGATCCGTTGCAGTACACAATGGTTGTTAATCCACCTTGGAACTCAACAGGAAATGCAAGTAAGCGCACTTACACAGTAACTGTTCCTGTGACAGGTGACATTACATTGAAGGATAAGAACACCGGTACTAGCATTTCTAAAACTGGAGTTTCGCCTAACACTTACTTCCCAATGTCTCTCGGTGTTCCATCAGTTTCAGGAACAGTTGTTTCTGGTTCACTAGAAATAGGTATGCGCGATAGCTGGGTAGTCCCAATTAGCACTACAACTGGCGAGTGGTTATGGCAGCAAGGTCAAAACTCTAAGGCAAATGGTGCATTTGGTCTGGGCTTGGCTGATGGAAGCTACAAGATTCAGGCAGAGGTTCCATGGGGTGTAACTGGTTTGACTCGTTCATCACAATGTTCAGTTACCGTAACGGGAGGTGCGATTACTAACGCCGGTTCAAACTGCAATCTCAGTGGTGGCAACATCAAATTGGCGTTACGTGAACCAAACCTGAAGATGAGACTTGTTCTCAATGGTGCAGCCGTCCCTTATGCACACGTAGGTATCGGTATCGGAAGCTGGAATACAGGTTCACAGGCTGATGCACAAGGAAATGTTTCACTCTTTGTCGATCGCGCAGCCATTATGGCGGCAAATCCAACACTTACAGGTACAACAGATATCCGTGTATGGATTGATCCACCTTATGGAAATAGCAATATGGTTCGTTGGGATTGTAATTCAGGGGATGCGAAGCCAGTTTGTTCTGGTATCGCCGACTTCAACTCTGCGACGGATTACTCCCCAATTAATCTTGGTGATGTAACAGTTCTAGGACCAAATACAAAGTTCAAGATCACTTTGCCAGATGGAACAACTGCAGCACAGGCTGGTTCCTGGATCACTTTGCAATCATTTGTACCAAATGTTTCATGCTGTAACTGGGTTGCAGGTTCAAATACAGATACATCTGGAAACGTTTCATTCAATGTTGATACCGCAACCGTTGCTTCAGAGGTGCGATACAAGATTGAGGTCAACCCTCGTTGGGAGGATCGATCAACATATGCGCGAAAGATATATGACAATAACGGTGCCGGGTACACAATTGCTCAGCTCAATGAAGCAAATCGAACATTCGCGATAGGAGCCGCAAATGTTGTTATTACTGTTCGCGGCGCTGATGTAGGTGCTTCACCTAATAAGTGGGGACATATCAATGTGTTTGAGGTAAATCCAGCTGACAACACAATTGGAAATTGGGTTGGTGGTTATGGCCTAGATACTCTGGGCAAGACTGCCTTGATTTTGGCGCCAAATAAGAGGTACAGAGTTATGGCATTTGCAGGTGGTGGTATCGCCGGAACACGTACATCATGTTTTGTAGATACAAGTAACGCCTCTGAATCCAATACAGTTCTGTCCGTGGTTTCAGGTTTATGTGGTGGCACTACATCAGTTGGTGCTAATAACGCGTTGACGATTACCTTGAATGCGGGCAATGTTATTGGCCGAGTTCTCAACGCGGGTGTAGCGGTTGCAGGTGCAATTGTTTACGCCAATACAGTGGGTGCGATTAATCAAGATAATGCGGTTACAACAACCACAAATGAGCTTGGAAAGTTTGGTCTATTACTTGATCCTGCAAAGGGTCAGTGGCAGATCAGCATCTTCCCTGTTAACAGACCGGGAACCCCGGCCCTTCAAATGAAGGTGCTCAATGCAACCACCGCTCCAAGTCTCAGTTCATCAACTGATCTTGGCGATATTACCTTGGTGCCATAATGAGATTACGTTCCTTACTAGTTTCATTATTTGTTATCGCTGGTGTCTTGGCTCCAGTTAATGCATACGCAGCTCCGGCGGCGCCGACTAATGTTCAGGTAACTGATCTATCACCTGCAAATACAGCTACAGATCAAGCTGCGATAAATGTTTCATGGACTCGGGTTACAAACGAGACAATCGCACAGTATGTGGTGTGGGCTACGGCAACAGGTGCAACAACCCCAGTGCAGTGCACCGCACCGCAATCTGATTCACCTAGCTGTTCTATTTCAGGCCTAGCCGGTGGAACTAATTACAGCGTCGTTGTCTTTGCCTTTAATACCTCAGGTACAGAAGGAGCGAAATCAACAGCTGTAAACCACATTGCAAAATCTATTCCGGGTGCAGCAACTGCTGTATCTGCAGTAGCAGGTGTGGGCCAAGTAACCTTGACTTGGAGTGCGCCATCAAACAGTGGTGGTTTGCCATTAGGTGACTACAAGATCTCAGCAACAGGCGTTACAGAGTTTTCTGTCGCAAACACTTTGACAACCCGTGTTGTTACAGGTTTGACCGCTGGATCTGAGTACACATTTCAGATTAAAGCTTCAAACTCTCTAGGAAATTCACTTGTTGCCAGCTTCTCAGCGGTGACCGTTCCAACAACGCCGGGTGCACCAACCTCTGTATCGGCAACGGTAAGTGGAACCACAATCACGTCAAGTTGGGTTGCTCCAACTAGTAATGGTGGTAGCGCAATTACTGGCTACAAGGCCTACCTGATTAATGAGGCTGGTAATGATGTTGTCAGCACTACACCGACAACTACAAATACAGAGTTCACCTCTGTTGCACCAGGTACTTATACAGTAAAAATTATTGCAAGCAATTTGGTTGGTGACTCTGCACGTTCTGTTGCGTCCAGTTCAGCAACTGTTGCAGCAGCATCATCTAAGTTAGGAAATGATCCGGTGATTCAGCCGGTGACAATTCCGGACTTGCTTATTGATGCAACGGTAGAGATCACTACATCCACCCCATCAGGCTTAACAGTGACCGTCTCAGTTTCTGCTAATCCGGCCGGTGCATGTACTTATGACGCAACGACAAAGCTTGTTACCGGCGTATCAGCTGGAACTTGTACCGTTAATGCAACAGCGGCGGAGACAACAACTTACGCAGCTGGACTATCTACAAAAACATTTAACATCGTAAAACTTTCACAGACAATTACATTCCCAGCCCTAAGTAACCAGGTAATGCCAGGGCCATTAACAGTGGCGGCAACAGCCTCTTCTGGGCTAACAGTCTCTTTCACTGCAACAGGGACCTGTTCTATTACTGGAACTACAGTTTCTTTTAGCGGTGCTGGAACTTGTACCGTCAAAGCTAATCAAGCAGGCAATGCACGTTTTGCTGCTGCACCTGAAATCTCCCGCGTATTCACCATCTCAGCGGCACCGCAAAGTGGTGGCGGAGGGGATACAGGTGGCGGAGGTGGCGGAGGTGGCGGAGGTGGCGGAGGAGGTGCGCCTAAGCAAACTGCGCTTTACTTCCAGATTGTTGATCCAACCGATGCAGCGGCTAAATACACAAAGGGTGCATGTGTAGAAATTTATTCACGAACCTTGATCCCACAATTCTTAGGTTCAGGTTGTTCTGATGCAGAAGGTCGCATCAATATTTTGAGCGCTGATGCAAAGGTAACAATCCGTGTCTTTGAACTTGGCAATGGAGCTGTTTTCAAAGAGTACTTAGGTGAAGTTGCAAATGATGTATTTACCATGGAGGCTGCAACATTCTTCCCTGGAACAACACGATTTGCTGTAACGCTTCCTGGCGCAAAGCCTGTGACTCCGACTCCAGTCACTCCAACACCAACACCTACCCCGGTAACACCAGTAACACCAACGCCGACACCTACGCCGACACCAACGCCGACACCAACGCCGACACCAACGCCGACACCAACGCCGACACCGACTCCAACCCAAACGCCGACACCGTCTCCTTCCCCATCCGCAACAATTAAAAGCAGTTTCTTTACAGTTACAACTTCAACAAAGAATCTGACAAAGATTGCAGTTACGAGAAGCTCGGCGTCGACAACTTCAAAGGTTGGGCGAAGCATTCAAACCAACATCACCAACGTTGGTACAAAGAGTGTCGAGGTTCGATTAGCGGTTAAGACGCCCGATGGAAGAACCCTTACCCTCAAGAAGCTCAAGGTTGCAAAGGGCAAGGGGTTTGTTGGACCAGTCATTAAGTTCAGCAAGTCTGGCACTTACACATTTACTCTATATGTAGGTAGCACAAAGAAGTTGGTCACGGTTAAAGTTAGCAAGTGATCACAAAGCCCCGCATCGTCAAGTTACTGATCGCGGGGCTTTGTGCTGTCTTTTTCCCGGCAATTTCTGCACCTGTTGCCATAGCAAATAGCTGTTCTGCCTACTCGATTGCTTATCAAGGACCTTTATCTGGACCTGAAGCAGCCATTGGAATAGCTCAATCAAGTGCAGTTAAGTTTGCGATTAGTAAATTTAAGGCAGCTAACCCAAGTGCACCCGTTTCTGCAGAGCTATTTCTTGCAGATGATCAAGGTGACCCTGCGCTTTCACAGAATGCTGCCAACTCAATCATTAACCAAAGTTGTGTGTTAGCAGTAGTAGGTCCGGCTTATTCGGGTGCATCACGAGTTGCTCTACCACTGTATAAAGCTGCAGCTATGCCGGTAATCACACCTTCAGCAATCAATGAAAGCTTGAATCAGTATGCAGGTGGAACCTTTTTTCGGTCAGCAAGATTGCAGAAAGATATCAACATCGACATTATGCGTGATGTCGCAGCGATCTCTCCTGGTGCAACCATCGCCTATATCAACAGTGAAGACTCATACTCTGCAAACTGGATTTCTTCGGGCTTTCAGGGGATTCAAATACTACGAAGCACCTTGGCGACAGGACAACGGGTCGATAACGCCAACGTTGTTAAAGACGCATACGATGCCGGAGCACGGTACTTTTTCTATGACGGATCTAAATCTTCACAAGAGATTCTAAACTTTGCAGAAGATGTAAAATCCTTAAATTCATCTAATCAAATAATTTTTTCGGGAGACTTCGATCCATTGCTTCTTAAAGCCATGTACACAACAGTGCTTAATGGTGCATGGATTTATCCAACTAATTTACCGGTTTCACTACTAAACCCAACCCTTGCAACCGAATTCAAATCTGCTCATCCAGGTGCCCCGGATCTTTTTTTCCCTGAAAGCTATGACGCCTCTTATTTTCTATTGCAAGCAATCGCATCTGGAGCAACGACCAGATCACAGGTAAGTAGCTTTGTTTTAAGTAAGAAAATGGCTGGTTTAGGGGGAAATCTAGAATTTGGGTCTAACGGCGATCGCGACTATTACAAATCTATTCGCGTGCTTCTTTCAAACGGAAATCTGAGCTTTCCAGATAGCTCGAGCCTTGGCTTAAATGGCAATTTTCAGACTAGCAATAGAGTTACAACAACAAACTTTAAGTTCAGTGTTCAGGATTGGAATGATGCCTCAGTAACGACCTACAGACACATTATCCACTCCTTACATGTACAGAATATAGAAAGCTCTCTAGCAAGCACAATTAATTTGCCAAATGGTGAAACCAATATCGAGATCTTGCCTAGTTCAGATGCGCAAGATGCGCTGAAACGAAGAGCAATAATTAAAGTTACCGTGACTGCCGGTCTCGTTACCGATGTACGCGATGTCACTAACCCGAGCTCTCCTATTGTTTACTCGATCACTGGCGACACCTATTTTTTAAAGTTGGCGGGCTTTAACTTTGTTGGAACGATCACAGACTCAGGAGATTTCACTGGCTCAACGGCTGTCATTTCAACGGTTCAAGGGTCAACAGTTACCACTGTATATAAAATCCCAATAGTTTCAAGCAACAAGATATTTGCCAATCTGGACTCAACTAAAAGTTATCAAGTTGAAATTTATCCCAATGGCAACAAGTACCAGTACCACTGGAAGACTACTTGGAATAATTTAACCTTCGGTGGAAATCAAACCTTGTCCTATTCCGGCGGACTGCAAGCATCAAATATTTTTGGAAAAGTAACGACTCTTCCAACTTCTGGCGGAACTATTCGTGTTTTGAAGAAGGATTCAAACAATAACTGGGTTACCGATTTTACTCGCTCTATTGCATCAACCAGAGATTTTGGCTTCTACATTGCACCTGGTGGCGAGTACAAAATCGAGGCAATTCCAAATAGCAACTCAGTAGGACCATTCACATCGAACACGCTGACAGCACCTGTAACCGGTACGGTGACTTTGGCCGATATCTCATTTACCGCTGCAAATGTCTCTGGATCGGTTAAATCTGGCACAGTTAAATTTGCCAATAGTCGTGTTTATTTCTACCGAGTCGATGATGATTCTGAGGCTTTTAATGGCCAAACCGATTCCAATGGTAATTATTCAGCCTACTTAAAGCCAGGTAAGTATTATGTTCATGCTGAATCTCCGAGCAATCTTTATTTCTTAAATAAGAACATCACTTGTACAGTTGAATCAAACACCGTAAACCTCGTTTGCGATATTGATTTAGTCAAAAAGAATGCTTTAGGTCGCGTGACAGTAGGTGGTGTTGGATACAAGAGTTATGTATCTGTGTACAGGATTGACAATGGTGATGGAAATTATGGAATGTGGAATGATGATTACACTGATGAAAATGGAGCATTTGCTTTCAACTTATCAGCTGGCTCATATCGCTTTTTTGCCCAAAGAATCATAACTTTAGACAACGGGAATCAAGAGTTTTCTCCACTTGGCTTTGGTGATCTTTGCCAGGTAACAACTTCTGAGACAACCTGTAATTTGAGCCTAACTCCTAACTTTAAAGTTAATCTCGAAGATAGCTCTAATTCGCCACTCAATAGCTCAGCCTCCCTTACCTTCTTTCTTCCAATAGAAGTATCTGGTGCCGTATTAGAAAACTTTAACGAGACATTTTGGCAAACTCAAAATCGTTTTTCAGCAGATGGTTTGGCTCTTCCAAATGGGACTCATTATGTCTCTGTCTCAAATGGTGGTAGCTATGGTGAATTCACTACTCGCAAGTCTTACAAGGTGACTGTTACTGCGGGGGTCGTGACTTCCGTTGCCGATCTCAGTGGAGTATCTATCTCTCCATCAAATGGTATTTATACTTTAAAGGCAGCACCCTCAAACTTTCGTGTAAAGACCTTGAACGGTTCGGTCGCCTTTAATCAGGCACAAATAAACCTTTCATCCCGAAGTGGTAAGGGTAAATCTAGCTATTGGACTGGCGATGCAAACACATTTGATTTTAAGCTGCCGCAGGGAATCTACGATCTAACACTTAGACCTCGTGGTGATGAAGATCCTCCTCGAGGTTATGGTAAGTATGTAGTCACAGTTGATGCCCAAGGTGTGGCATCCATGATTAATTCCGCTGGGGAACAAGTTGCTGCCCAAGGCGGCTTCTTTGAAATCTCTCTCGGGACTCCCAACTTAACTGGTTTGGTAACCCTCGACGGTGTTACCTCATCAGCCTCAATTGAATGGCGAAAACTCAATTCAAACGGTGAATGGGAGTGGACCGATAACTACGTTGAAGTGCAGAGAAATGGTAAGTTTGGGGGAAGTTTTGACCCGGGTAAGTACCGTGCAGTGGTTTATGCATACTCTGATTACACGAGCAGAATCCTATTAAGTCCAGAGTGTGTAGTGCCAATCAGTGGCTCAGTGGTTTGCGACGTCAGCATAGGCGCCGAAAACTTAAAGTTTAGAATTAAGGATAGTGATAATGTCGTACAGACTCAGATTTACTCACAGATAACAGCAATCCTTGGCACCAATTCCTTTATTCAATATGGCATTGGGAGGCCAAACCGCGACACTGGGATTTCAGGGGCAACATTCCTGAATGGAAAGTATGAGCTTTCGATTTATCGAGATAAAAACCAGTCATCTAAGAAATTTACATTTGATGTTGTTAATGGTGCAGTTCAAAACTTTATTGATACCGTTTCAAAGCAAGCAGTTACCGCAACAAGCGGGGTCTTTGAGCTGGCGTTTCAGGCTCCACAAGTAAAGGGCGTAGTTCAAGATAGTCTTGGAAACCCATTAGCTATGACTGGCAAAGGCTTGGGCTTGAGTGTCCAGAAAGAGATAAACCCTGGGCAGTGGAGTTATTACCGAAATTATTGGGTAAATGATCCAAACTTTGAGCTTCGAATCGATGAAGAGGGTGCCTATAGAGTCTTAGTCGACCCCTATGAGTTTGAAAACTATAGCCGTACTAACTCTGCAACCTTCTATATCAATAGCAGCCTTGAAGTGTCATTGACCAATGGATCTGGCTATATCTCACAATTGACAGATCTCAATATTCGCCTAAAAGCTAACAATTTTAACTTTCAGGTTCTGAACCCCATAGATGAGAAGCCTTTAACTTCAGGGTATATACAGGTTTACAAAAAAACACTGGGGGGCTCTGAAACTTACTACTCCGATAGGTATGTGAGTTCCCAGAATCAAGCCATTTCAGGACAATATCTGGAGCCTGGAAATTACCGAGTTATAGTGGGTGCCTATAACTCTTCGCTGCTGGATTCCAGAGAGTATTCAGTAAGCGTTAACTCTAGTGAAGAGGTCGCGGTATCTAGTGGCGCAACTGCATTAACTAAAATTGATGGAAAGTTTGTCTTAACCCCTCATAAAGCCAATATCTTTGGCCGTCTGTACAACTCAACTGGCACTGTTGTTTCGGGTAACTCTGGTTATGTCTATGTACAACTACAGCAGAAGATCAACGGCATTTGGAATTACCGTGGAAACGGTACTCAGGCCAACCGTGATGGTTACTTTGGATTGCGTGTTATCGAACCTGGAACTTACAGATTATCCGCCCAACCTTATGAAAAAGAAGATGTTGGCCTAACATTTTCTTCAGAGTTTGAAATCACTTCTGAAAATGCTGCAACATTTTCCAAAGAGTTTGTAAACTTTACATTGAATGCTCCTAATTTAAAGATCTCAGTTGGTGTAACAGAGAGTTCAACAGCATTGATCGGTGCCGGAATAAGTATTTTTCGAATCGAGAGTAAAGAAGACAATCGATGGTGGAGTATTTGGGCTAATACCAATTCGTCAGGCGTTGCGAGTACCTACCTTCCGTATGCAGGAAACTATCAAATAACGGTTGGCCCTAACCAAGAGGCAGCTATCCTGGGTGCCACCTCAAAGATTTACAATGCTGTTGCTACTGAAGGTAGCGATGGAAAGATCGCTGTAGTTGTTACACCAGGGGCTGGAGTCAGCACCAACGCTGGAATTACTAGATTGCAATTAGGCGTTGCAAACATTCGCGGTACCGTTACGCGCCCAACCAGTTCTGAGGGCGTCACTAATTCCTATGTCATTCCAATAAAAATCGAAAATGGAAATCAAATTGAACTTTGGGGCTTGGGAGCTAATACAGATTCAGAAGGAAAGTTTTCATTAACCCTGCCAGAAGGTGTTTACAAAATCCGTGCTCGCGCACCGTGGCAATCATTGGATTACGGTGATTCAAAGAGTATTGGTGACATTACTGTTGACAGCGCTGGGGCAGTTACTTCGGTACCTGCCGGAAAACAGGCGATGAGCTTTGCAGTTCCACTATCTGTGCCAACATGGTCAGGTGTTGTGAAAAATCCAGCCGGCACAGCGGTCGTACCTAACGCAAATCTCTGCCTTAATTATCGTTCTGGAGTTAACTCTTATTCGGGTTCTTGTTCTTACACTGATTCGCTAGGCCGCTTTGCCTTAACACTTCCAGAGGGATCAACTTTGGATAGTGGAAGTTCGCTACAGATGTACTCTCCGAATAACATCTACCCAAGTCGCAATTTGAACGGCCAGAGTGCTATCGAAGCCTTCCTTGGATCACCAGGATCTGGAAAAGAGCTGTTGTTCCCATCTGCCAATGTAAAGATCAATGTCACCGGAAATGGCGTTGCCATTCCAGAGGTTGAAGTTCAGGTCCTACAAGATGGACGTTGGTTTGGTTCTCGGTTAACCAATAGCAGTGGTACTGCGGAGTTTTACTCCACCGCTCCAACTGCAGCGTTGCTCGCACAAACCTGGCTTGGCAACTCGGCTTCAGCGCTAAATGCACGATTTGTGAGCACCAAGAGAGATTTCTCTGCAAGTGAAGTTGCAAGTGGAACTTCAAATAGTGTCTTTACTGGAACAGTTGCATTGGCTACGCCAAACATCATAGGTGTTGTTCGCTTGCCATCAGCTAATGGAGTTCAAGGCGCGGTCTCAAATAAGGCCTCAATTAATGTCTATGACCGCGATAAAGGTGACTGGGTTTCTTGGGCTAATCCCGCTGAAGATGGCACCTTTGCCATGTTTTTAAAAGGTGGATGTTGCGAATCACGCAATTACACAATTGTTCTAGAGCCTTACTGGGATGCCAGCGGCACCGCGGATTTGGTGCGCAAAGAGTTTGATGTTGTTGTAAATACATCAAATGTTGCAACAATCTCAGAGAGAAATACTGGAATAGTTGTTGGCACAGAAGTCATGAGTTCTGTAACTGTATCAACGTTTATTATGGGCACACCAAATGTTAAAGGATCGGTAGTAAATCCCTCTGGCGTAAAGGTGCCAAATATCGGAGTATCGATCAATAGTGAAAAATCAGGGACAGGTACGTATACAAATTCCATCGGAGACTTTAAAGTTTCAATGCCTAATGGAAACTACGTGGCTCAAGCAGGTACGTGGGGAAATGATTCTGGCTTTGCAAGATCTGCTGATTGCCGCTTCGAAATTGCAAATGCTGCGATTGTGAATAATGGTTCTAGCTGTTTGACAAGCAATGGCGAAGTAAGATTGGCATTGCGTGCTCCAAACTTTACCTTTACTCTGAAAAATAATGGTGCTGCGGTTCAAAATGCACATGTTTCGATCAGTATCGGAGGTTTTTATGCTTGGGCCTATCCTGATTCAACAGGAAAAGTAAGCTTCTTTATCGATGATGAGATAATTGCTGCGCAGGCTGCAAATTATGGAAGCACAACCTTTACTCCACACATTTATTTCTATCCTTATGGACAAACAAATGGTGCCATTCAGTGGTCATGTAACGCTGGAGAAGCCAAACCAATCTGCTCACAATTAGGTACTTACACAGTGGGTACACCTTGGGCCACTACTAACCTGGGCGATATCCAGGTATTAACGGCAAACATTCGGGTTCAAATGACCCGTCCTGACAATAACCA